>Ga0228535_1000285_pt1 | contig 162964 bp, 132 predicted proteins | sample SJ1metagenome_FD_168457 | JGI IMG/M metagenome (GOLD analysis project Ga0228535, IMG submission 168457) | Enriched culture of PCE-dechlorinating microbial communities from Ithaca, New York, USA - SJ1 | ecosystem: Engineered > Modeled > Simulated communities (microbial... > Unclassified... | reverse complement strand
AGCAGCATCTCCTTTCAAAGCTCCTCTCTCTGGATGATGCCAAAGAGAATGGAGGAGGTGCTGAGGTGGGTCAATTTTGGACGCCGATTACACCCGAAAGTGGGTCAATATTGCATGCCGATTCACACCGCTCATAGTGGAGATGAACCTCCAGACGGTCCGCCACCTTCAATCCGAGGGTATAGCCGCTATCTACGGTGATGCCACGTTACAGGAAACTTTGAAAACGGCCGGAGTGGATATGGCCGTTGCTCTTATACTTACTTCTGCGGGAATGCAGGGGAGTGAGGAGGTGATCCGAGTTTCACGAGGTCTCAACCCCAAGCTTCGAATTATTTCTCGTGCGGCGCATCTTCGAGATATCCCGGTCTTGCGCCGCGCCGGGGCTGATGCGGTCTTTTCGGGTGAAGGGGAGATTGCGCTCAACATGACAGAGCACATGCTGCGTAAGCTTGGCGCCACCGATGAACAAGTCGACCGTGAACGGGAGCGGGTCAGAATCGAACTGTCAGGAGGCCCTATGACTATGAAACAACTAGGGTGATCAAGCATTTTTTTCTTAGCGATTCTTCTGAATGCACTCTGTTCTGTGGAGATTATGCGACGATCTCCCTATGTCAAGACCGAAAAGATGCCAGCTGTTTCCTAAACATATGTGGAAGCGTCAGGGCACCGTATTCAGCGGTACTGTAACAGCTTTGGTTTAAAAAGGTTCCTATATAAATGATAAAGAGAATTTCAGACAAAATTGTTTCTACCTCAAACTTCCTGATACGAAAACATTTGCAGTGGATCTGCTCCATCACCACAACAAAACCAGTCGCGGTATTCGTAACATGCTGTCTTGTTTTTGTTTTCTCGTGTTTTTCAATCTCCAGGATTCATTTCGAAGCAGATATTTTTAAATTGTTTCCCCAAAAGGGCCCGCTTGCTCTTTTCATGGATACCATTGAATGGACAGGAAGTGCGGGAAACGCCTATTTCCTTCTAGAGGGGGACAAGCAAGCACTTATCAGAGAAGCGGAGGTTTTTGCCGGGAAACTGCAAAGGCTCTCCGTAGACGGAGCTCCCGGCTTCAGCAATGTTAAATACCGAATCTTTGATGCCTCGGAGGCACAGCCCTTTGCTGAGTTCATCAGCTATGCTGTCGCACGACCGCAACTTTTTGTAGCCCCGACAGACGTTGAGCGCTACCAGCAGCTGCTCGAATCTGAAGCTGTTGATCTCTCTCTCCGTAAAGCCAAAGCGGAGCTCGCAACTCCGGGGAGTTTTACCAACGTCATAGTCGCCGATCCACTTTATCTGCGCGATCTCATTTTGCCGCGGTTAAAAGCGGCCTCCCAGGCGCTTGATCTGGATACATCCTCTCCCTATTTTCTTTCGCGTGACGGCAAGGTGCTTATCATCATCGCCGAACCGAGCCGTCCGGTGACTGACATCGTCTTTGCCAGGAAATTGGTGACAGCCATCAATGAGGCCCGTAAAGGTTCGGCAGTTAAAATATCCGTAGCCGGCGCCCACCTGAGCGCAGTCACCGACGAGTCTGTTATGAAAGAGAACGTCATGGCTGGCTTGCTGTCTACTCTGGCAATCGTGCTTACTCTCTTTTACATAAGCTACCGGAGAGTACTTCCGACCCTGCTGATTCCGCTCATCCTGGTGTACGGAGTCGTGCTTACCGTCGGTACGGCGGGGCTGATCTATCCGACGATCAGCATCATCTCCTTCGCATTCACCTCACTTCTGGTAGGTCTTAGCACTGACTACTCAATTCATCTTTACGACCGTTTTCATTTCGAGCGTTCTCAAGGCATACCGTCCGTAGAAGCGCTGAGACTTGCAACTGTTGACACCGGGCATGCCCTCTTTACCGCTGCCGCCACAACGGCATTTCCCTTCCTTGTCTTTATGATGTCAGACATACGGGCGCTTTCCGAACTGGGGCTGCTCGTGGGGCTTGGAGTTGTTTTTTCCCTCTATGTCACGTTCTTTTTTCTGCCACCATTACTTCTCTTCATGGAGAAGAGATTTCCACTCAAAGAGTACCAACGGCTCCCGGGCTTTGGACTTGGCCGCTTGTGGGATACAGGCTGGCGTTACTGGCGTGCCAACATTGCGCTTTCTATCGTGGCACTGCTCTGCCTGCTTTTCGCCGCCGCAGACATCACCTTTGAGACTGATCTGAAAAATCTGCAGCCACGTTCTTCCGAAGCATTTATTTCCCAGGAAAAAGTGGAGCAGCACCTGAGCGTGAGCCCCAAACAGCTCATTGTAGCAGTAGAGGGAAATGACCTTGCAGACGTCTTGTCTCGAGGGAGCAAGGTTGATGCCTTGGCCCAAAAGTTTCAACAACGAGGTGAGCTTGTATCTTTCTCGTCCCTCGGGCAGGTAATCAACGGTGAGATAGCTCAACAACAGGTGGTAGAAACTCTTTCGGCAGATTCCGGCAGCAGCCGTGTTGACCTTGCTCTGAAGCGTGCCATGGAACACCAGGGATTTGCCATCGGCCCCTTCAAAGAGTATATCCAGAGCATTGCCGGGGTTACACACGCTCGACCCCTTCCGGTTAGTGAAGGCATTGACCACTTGGCAATCTCGCCCTTCCGGGGAATAATAGAAAGACATCTGACCCATAACGCAAGCGGTTATCATCTCCTTGCATACCTGAATTATCGCGGCCCGGAATTCCCTCAAAAAGCTTTTCTTGATGAGTTGCAAAGAACCATGCCTCGGTCAAGAACGACAAGCGTTGATTTGGTGAGCGAGCAACTGACAGAATCGGTAAAGCACAGCTTTGTGTTAGTAAGTATTATTGGCAGCATGATGGTTCTATTACTGCTTGTTTCACATTTTAATACTCCAGCGGGGATCTTTTATTCTCTTTTCCCTGTCACCTGTGGGGGAATTGCCATGCTGGGGCTGATATCTCTCTGCGATATGCGGATCAATTTCATGAATGTGATGGTGCTGGTCACTCTTCTGGGCATGGGGAGCGATTACGGCCTTCACATTGCTCACAGGTCTAGGGACTGCAACGATGAAGAACACAGGGACCGGTTCATTCAATCCGGCAGAGCCGTTCTTCTTTCTGCTCTCTCGACCATCGTTGGATTCGGCTCGCTCGCATTATCCGATTACGGAGCACTAGCGTCTATTGGCTGGGCAACAAACTTCGGCATTGTTGCAACAACATTGTTTACCCTTGTAACGTTGCCCGCTTTCATGCGCTTCTTTCACTCTGAAAGGAAAGATACAGACTGACAATTTCTTCCGTACACAGTCATGACCACCGGCAGAGCCGGTGGCTTGAGGGAAGCCCCAAAACAGACTTAGTGTTTTGAGTGAAGTCTAACTCATCTTGTTTATTTAGATATTCTTGGACTCTCTTGCATATGCTCGGATCATTTTCCCATCCAGTCCAACAGTGCTGGCACAGTAACCTCGTGTCCCCAAAAGTGACGACCGGTAAAACCTTTCTTGATCCCTTCGGCTTTGCGGTGAATATGAATTTCAGACTTACCTTTTAGATAGCCAGCATCATCGTAACACTGTACTTCGGTAGAATATTCAATACCAGATGGATGTGGTCAGACATGGCGTGACCCTCGACAAGCTTAACTTCCTTGTGGCGACACAACTGACGGATAATCTTGCCAACCTCTCCTCGAAGTCTGCCGTAAAGAACCTTCTTACTGTATTTGGGCACGATTATAATATGATATTTGCACTCCCATTTTACATGGGCTAAACTTTACCACCCTCGCATGGCACTTCCACCTGTTGATTGCCTTTAGGGGGCTTCCTCAGAGAGAAGTGTCGCCGGAATGGCATAGCCTTTTCAAGTCTCACCGACAGAGCCGGTATTTTACTAAAAACCTTCAACTATCTGTTGTAATAAAAGGTTGAAATTGACATATGAGTCTAATCATTTTTGGGAAATCTCACGTACACCGGCCGCTGTTTGCCTATCTGCTGTTAACCCTGAGCGCCCTGATCTGGTCCGGTAACTTTGTGATCAGCCGGGCCGTTGCCTCCTTGATTCCGCCGGTGGGTCTGCTCTTCTGGCGCTGGGTGGTGGCCCTTGCGGTGCTGTGCCCGATTGTACTGCCACGCCTGAAAAACCAGTGGCCGCTGATCCGGGCCAACCTGAAGATCTTCCCCCTCTTCGGCCTGTTCGGGGTCACCCTCTTCAATCTGCTGATCTATCTGGCGATGCACACCACCACGGCCATCAATGCCGCCCTGGTAAACTCTGCCATACCGATCCTGATCATCCTCTTTACCCGGATCTTCTTTCGCAAAGGGGTCAGTGCCCGGCAATGGGTCGGTATTCTGCTGTCGCTGGGAGGTGTCTGTATCATTATCCTGCGGGGCAACCCGGCCACCATCGCCCATTTGACCTTCAGTGCCGGCGATCTGCTGGTGTTGGGGGCCGCCACCTCCTGGGCCGCCTACTCCGTCTGCCTGCGCTACTATCCGGAGGGGCTGGACCCGCTGGTGTTTCTGTTCTGTATCGCCCTGTGCGGTCAGCTTTTTATCCTGCCGCTCTATCTGCTGGAAGTGATCAACGGTGCAACGGTGCCGGTGACGGCGGCAAGCCTGGCCAGCATCGGCTACGTGGGGGTATTGGCATCAGTGGTTGCCTTTGTGGCCTGGAACAGCGGCATCCGTTCCGTGGGGGCGCAGGTGGGCGGCCAGTTTATCCACCTGATGCCGGTATTCAGCACCATTCTGGCGGTCCTGTTTTTAAAGGAGCATTTGCAGGGCTACCATCTGCTTGGCATCCTGCTGATCGTTGTCGGCATTATCTTTGCCACTGATCTGCTGCGCTTGAGGAAATCTTAGCAGGCTGTTGAAAAGCTACTGCGGAGCCCGTCTACGGCGTTGCGCGGTGCTCGCTCCTTCGTCTAACGGTCTGTTATGTCTCAGTCGCTGCGCGCCGTGCGCCTTGTAGTCGTGCTTCCTCATAACGTTTTTCAACGGCCTGCAGGGGACACGGGAGCTGACCGGTGCGTGTCAGCTTGCGGCTGTTAATCAGCAGTATCGGATATTGAAGGGGAAGGTGATCATGGAGATCCTGAAACACCAGCAAAGGCGACAAGCCCGATGACCTCCGTTAAAACAAACCTGCTCTACGACATGGCCGAGCGTTCCCCGTTCTGGCTGACGCTGCTGATGGCGGCACAGCATGTGATGCTGATCTACAGCGAGATCATCATCTTTCCGGTTATTGTCGGCAAAAAGGCGGGTGCGCCGCTGGAGCATATCCTGTTCGCCTCGTTTGCGGCAGCATTGGCGGCAGGGCTGTCAACGCTGCTGCAGGTGGTGCGTCTCGGCAGGGTCGGTACCGGCTATGTGCTTTTCATGGGCAGTTCTGCGGCCTACTTCAGCTGTTGTGTCGATGTGGTGACCGCAGGCGGTTTTGCGCTGCTGGCCACCCTGAGCATACTGGTTGCACCGGTTGAGATGGTGCTGGCCTACTGCCTGCGGCACCTGCGCCATGTCTTCACGCCGGTGGTGGGTGGCGTCATCCTGTTGCTGGTGGTGATCAGCCTGATCTCTGTCGGTCATCACGAATGGATGGGGGAGCAGGGGAGCGCCCTGTACGGTTCTGCCCAGCATCTGACAGCCGGTGGGGTGACCATGTGTGCCCTGCTGGGGATGGCGCTGTTCGGCAACCGGACCCTGCGGCTCTGGTGCCCCATCATCGGCATGGTTGCCGGCCTTGCAGTATCCTGGGCGCTGGGTATCCTTGATGTGAGTGCCGCAGCCGCCTACCCCTGGTTCGGCAGGTTTGCCGGCAGCTGGCCCGGCCTGACCTTCAACCTGAAACCGGAACAGTTCCCGTTTTTTCTGACCCTGGCCCTGTTGACCCTGATAAACGGCGTACAGGCCATCGGTAACAGCATGGCGATCCAGCGGGTCTCCCACCGTGAGCCGCGGCAGGTCAACTACGGTATTATTCAGGGCACCATGTACGCGGACGCTTGCGGCAACCTCATCTCCGGTGCCCTCGGGACCATGCCGAACGAGACCTATTCCGAGAATATCTCGGTGGTGCGGATCACCGGGGTTGCCAGCCGGATGGTGGGGGTCTTCGGTGCCTTGATGCTGATCCTGCTGCCCTTTCTGCCCAAGCTGAGCATGGTGATGGTCAACCTGCCTGCGCCGGTGTACGGCGGCTTTATCATGGGGCTGGCCGCCATGATGTTTCCGGCCGGTCTTGAACTGGTGTTTGCGCACGGCATTACCCATCAGTCCGGGCTGCTGGTCGGCGTGTCGCTGTGTGTCGGCATGCTGGCTGAAAGCGGCAAGTTTTTTCCCGGTGTGTTCCCGCCAACCTTTGCCTTGTTCCTGAACAACAGCGTTGCCGCCGGCGGGCTGGTTGCGGTCGCCCTCAGCCTGCTGTTCCGCTTTGCCATTCTGTCGAGCAAAGAGTTCAGTTTTCCGGTTGTGGCCAGTCAGTACCCGGTCCTGCTGGAAAACCTGCAGCAGGCCGGCAATGACCTTGATCTCGATCAGCAGCAGCAGTACCGGCTGCAGCTGGTCTGTGAGGAACTGTTTGCGCATATTGCAAAGCGCAGCCCGGCAACCTCCAGCGTGAAGATCAAGGTGCTGCGTCACGACGAAGAACTGGTGGTGGAGATCATCCATGGCGAACGGGTGGAAAGTGTCAACTTCAAGGGGATGCCCGCTGATCTGATGGCTGCAACCGAAGAAGAGATATCGTCCCTGGGACTGGTGCTGGTAAAAGGCCTGGTACGGGATCTGCACCATGTGGAGATCTCCGGAGTCACCTACATCTGGTTCAAGCTGGATTAGCAGAGATAGTTCGATCTTAAAGGGGTTTTATAATGAAGCAGTCTTTGGTAACAACCGGTGTCTGCAATCTGTTGATGCTTTCTGCCCTGACCGGCCCGGCCATGGCCGGCCAGGGGGTAAAACAGTATGACCTGAAGGACTTTTTCGGCAAGCCGGAACGTTCTGTTTTCAGGCTGTCCGATGACGGGAAAACCCTCGGGTTCATGCAGCCGTACCAGCGTCGTCAGAATCTGCATGTGGTTACCCTGCCGCCAGACGGCAAGGCACCTGACTTTGCCACGGCAAAGCGGCTTACTGCCGAGACAGAGCGGGATATTACAGGCTTTTTCTGGAAGGGGAATGATACCATTCTCTATGTGAAGGATTTTGGCGGTGATGAGAATTACCACCTGCTGGCGGTGGATCTGAAAAGCGGTACGGTCAAGGATCTTACCCCGTTTCCCAGGATCCGCGCATCGATTGTGGATGACCTGCTGGATGATCCTGAGCATGTTCTGGTGCAGCATAACAAACGTGATCCGCAGTTTTTTGACGTGTACCGGGTTAATGTCAAGACCGGTGATGCTCAACTGGTGGCCCAGAACCCCGGTAACATCACCGGCTGGATCACTGACCATACAGGCCAGGTCCGGATGGCCTCAACATCCGACGGGGTCAATACCAGCCTGCTGTACCGGGCTTCTGAAAAGGATGCCTTCAAGACCATCCTGACCACCGACTTCCGTACCTCGGTCTCACCCCTGTTTTTCACCTTTGACAACAAGTCACTGTATGCCCTTTCAAACCGTGGCCGTGACAAGACCGCGCTGGTAGTGCTTGATCCAGTCAATGCCTCTGAATCACAACCGCTTTTTGAACATCCGGAGGTTGATCTTGACGGGGTATCCTATTCCCACAAGCGTAAACTGCTTACACAGGCAGGTTTCACCACCTGGAAGAGCCGGAAGCATTTCTTTGATGCTGAAACCAGGGCGATCTACACCAGGCTGCAGGAAAAACTGCCCGGCTATGAGATCTCGCTGCAGAGCGAAAACCGTGCTGAAGATACCTTCATCGTTGCGGCCTACAATGACCGTACCCAGGGTGCCCGTTATGTTTACTCGCTTAAAACCGATACCCTGACACCGCTGGGTGAGATCAATCCCCGCCTCAATCCGGCTGATATGGCCAGTATGAAGCCAATAACCTACAGGACACGGGACGGGCTGACCATCAACGGCTATCTGACAGTGCCGGTCAACCGTGAAGCCAGGAATCTGCCGGTTATTGTCAACCCCCACGGCGGGCCGTGGGTGCGGGATTCATGGGGCTACAACCCTGAAATCCAGTTTCTGGCCAACCGTGGTTTTGCGGTGTTCCAGATGAACTATCGCGGTTCAACCGGCTACGGCAGGGCCTTCTGGGAAAAGAGCTTCAAACAGTGGGGTAGGAGCATGCAGGATGATATTACGGACGGGGTTGCCTGGCTGATCAAGGAGGGGATTGCCGATCCCAAGCGGGTAGGGATCTATGGCGGCAGCTACGGCGGTTATGCCACCCTGGCCGGGGTGACCTTTACCCCGGATCTCTATGCTGCAGCGGTTGACTATGTCGGTGTTGCCAACCTGTTTACCTTTATGCAGACCATTCCCCCCTACTGGAAGCCGTATCTGGCCATGATGTATGAGATGGTGGGGGACCCGGTGAAGGATAAAGCCGCGCTGACGGCAAGCTCTCCGGTCTTTCATGCTGGCAGGATCAAGACACCGCTGTTCATTGCCCAGGGGGCCAATGACCCCCGGGTGAACAAGGATGAATCTGATCAGATGGTGGCTGCCCTGAAAAAACGTGGCGTTGAGGTGCAGTATCTGGTGAAGGACAACGAAGGACATGGTTTCCATAATGAGGAAAACCAGTTTGAGTTTTACGGCGCCATGGAGGCGTTTTTCAGAAAGCACCTTCTCAAGGACAATTCTTCAAAAAAATAATCCAAGCCAGGTTGGAGTCTCCCTATGCAACAGACCACCATAGATGGTATCACCCTTTCGCTGGCCAGGCCGGTTGATCTGGCACTGAACTGGATCGGACAGGACGAGCTGTTACGCCAGCTGCTGGCAGCCTGGATGGTGCTTGAGGCCCGTGACATCCCGTTTAATCCCCGCTTGATCGGTAAGCCGGGGGTAGGCAAGACAACCCTGGCCTACGCAGCAGCCAGAAGTCTGAACAGGCCGGTCTATCTGTTTCAGGCCACCATGGATACCAGGCCGGAGGATCTGATTGTGACACCGGTGATCGGGCCGGGCGGTACCATTCAGTACGTGGGCTCATCACTGGTGTCTGCCATGGTAAACGGCGGGGTGCTGATCCTGGATGAAGGTAACCGGATGAGCGAGAAATCCTGGGCCTCCCTGGCTCCCCTGCTGGATGACCGCCGCTATGTCGAGTCGGTGATTACCGGGCTCAGAATCCCGGCGCACCGCGATTTCAGGATTGTGGTGACCATGAACGAGGACGCCTCTACCTTTGAGATCCCCGAGTATATCCATTCCCGCCTGCAACCCCAGATCTATATCGATTTTCCCGAGGCGGACGAAGAGCTGCTGATCCTGAAGGAAAACCTGCCCTTTGCAGAACCGGAGATCCTGCGTTACGTGGTTGATTTTCTCCAGCAGGCCCATGCCAGGGATGAACGCTATTCGGTACGGGACGGCATCAATATCGCCCGCTACGCCCTGAAGATGTCTGCCGTCAGCAACTGTCCCCCCCGTGAGATGCTGGCAACAGCGGTTGAACGTATTCTGGGGGACGAGGCGCTTCCGTACCTTTCCTGACCATGCCGCGACGACTCTTTCTTCATCACTTTGGTCCTGTGTCCGGGCTGCCGGTGTTGCACTACCGGATGGAGTTTGCCCATCTGGTTCGACAGGCCGTGCAGCAGATCCGCCCTGATGCCATTGCCATTGAGCTGCCGCCAACCCTTGCAGCCCCCTTCCGCCGTGCCCTGGCACGACTGCCCCAGATCAGTTTGGTCAGCTATCCGGTCAAAGAGGCCGATGGCCGTGAGTCGTCGGTTCATCTGCTTGTCGAGCCTGCAGATCCCCTGGTCGAGGCCGGGCGGCTGGCTATGGAGCTGGGGATTCCGCTGCATTTTGTTGATCCGGATATTGACCGCTACCCCCGCCACCGTGAAGCGCTGCCAGACTCCTACAGCATTGCCCGCATAGGTCTGGCTGCCTATTATCAGGCCTTTTGTGAGGCAACAGCAGCAGAGATCCCCTGCCATGCCGACCGCCGCCGTGAGCAGGGGATGGCCTACGCCCTGCAGCAGCTCGGGCGGGAACATCAGCGGATTCTGTTTGTCTGCGGTATGGCCCATCTGCAGCGGGTGGCTGAGCTGTATGACCGGCCCCAGGCAGCCCCGATGGCGCGGAAGCAGCGGGAAGGGATCACCCTCTGGAATCTGCATCCTGAGTGCTGCGGTGAGGTGCTGGCTGAGTTCCCCTTTCTGTCAGCCGTCTATGAATACCGGAGACACGGGCTGCCGGACCTGCCCCGTGAGCGCGGCAACGGGCTGCGTAAGCAGTTCCATGCACTGGAACTGATCAGCGGCGGCAGGCAGGAACTGCCTGAGGCAGAGGTGATGGATGCGGCTATCCGGCGTTCGGCCCACCAGCTTGGGGCAGCAGGCCGCTTTCCTGACCGGCAGCGGATGATCTATCACCTGTTCAGCGAAGCGGCCCGCCATTACAAACAGGAAACCGGCGAACCGGTGCATATCTGGCAGAAACGGGCCTTCTTCCGTTTTGCCCGCAACTACGCCCTGCTGGACAAGATGCTGCTGCCGGATCTGTTCCAGCTGCTGGCGGCTGCCCGCGGCTGTCTGGATGATAACTTTGCCTATGCCTTCTGCCGCCTGGCCGTCAGCTATCCCTGGCAACAGGAAAACAGTGATCTGCCTGACCGCAGCATCTCGGCGGAAGAGCTGTGGGGAGGACAACGCCAGATCCGGTTCCGGCCGCGACAGCAACGTAAAAAGGGACTTTCCGGCCTGCGCTTGATGCAGCGCAAGCGGGAGAAACGGCCCGGAGAATGGCTGGAGGGGTTTGACAACCCTTCGATCTGTTCCTACCCCCCTGAAGACCTTGCCATTGAGAACTTCGGCAACTTTCTCAAACAAAAGGGGAGCCTGCAGCTGTCGGAGGAACAGTCCCGCAGTGAAAAGTTCTCCACCTCGCTGCTCGACGGCATTGACATGCGTGAGACCTTGCGGAACATGCATGAAGGGGCTATCTACGTACGGCAGCAGGTCAGGGCCAAGGGGGGCGTCGGCAGCGTGGTCATGATCTTCAGTGAAGGCAGACGTGGTGAGTACCCCTACCAGACCACCTGGCTCGGTGAACATGACCAGGAGTCGGATATGGCCTTCTATGCCACTGATCCGGCTGCAAATGTGGTGGGGCCGGGGATCTGCCGCTGTGAATACGGCGGCTTCATGCTCTCCTATCCTCCCCGTCGCCTGATGGAGGTCTGGAGCGACCCTGACTACCGTTTTGCCGACAGCAGGGCCGAGGTACTGCTGCTGGCTGCGCTGGATTACTCAACGGAACGGAATGTGGTCTATGTTGCGGCAAAGCCGCCACGCAGCATTTTCAAACAGCATGCCGCCAGGATCGGCCGGACCATTGTCTATATCCCGCTGGGGTCGCTTTCGCCGGTACGGCTGAAGCAGTTACGGGTGTTGCATGTGCTTTCCGGGCATGATAAACGGGCCTTTGCCAAAGAGTACATCTGGTAGGATCGCTGCTGTTTTTATCTTATCCTGAGGTGTCCCATGAGTCATCAACCACAGCCTCCACAGCATTTCCGCGGGCGCTGGTCCAGCCGTCTGGGGTTCATCATGGCTGCAGCCGGCTCTGCTGTCGGCCTGGGCAATATCTGGAAATTTCCCTACATCACCGGTATGCATGGTGGCGGTGCCTTTGTACTGTTCTATCTCTTCTGCATTGTTACCATTGGTGTGCCGCTGATGGTGGCCGAGATGGTTATCGGCAGGCATACCCGCAAAGATCCGGTGGGGGCCTTCAAACGACTGCGAGGCGGCGGCTGGACACTGGTGGGCTGGATGGGGGTGGTGGCCGGGTTTGTCATTTTGTCGTACTACTGTGTGGTGGCCGGATGGGCCGTGGACTATCTCTGGCTGGCGTTGAAGGGGACTTTTTCCTTGCAGTATGCCGCTCAGGTTCCCCAGCTGTTTGGCGACCTGCTGGCAAGTGATTGCAGTCAACTGTTCTGGCAGGCCATCGTTATGGTTGCCACGGTGCTGATCGTGATCGGTGGCGTCAAGAGCGGCCTGGAAAGAGCCAACAAGATCATGATGCCGATACTGTTCCTGATCCTGGTGGCGCTGGCAGGCTATGGCTTCTTTTCTTCAGGTGGTGTCAAGGCGTTTCAGTTTCTGTTTGCACCGGATTGGAGCAAGCTGGATCCGCCTGCCATGCTGGAGGCATTGGGGCATGCCTTTTTCAGTCTCAGCCTGGGGATGGGGGCGATGTTGACCTATGGCAGCTATGCTGATGAGGAGATAAGCATCCCCAGGGTTGCCATTACCGTCTCGATTATGGATACGCTGGTGGCGCTGCTGGCCGGTCTGGCCATCTTTCCGATTGTATTCAGCTATGGTATGGCCCCTGCTGCCGGTCCCGGGCTGGTTTTCAAGACGCTGCCGATTCTGTTCAGCCGGATGCCGGGTGGCACCCTGATCGCCATTCTGTTTTTCCTGCTGCTGGTGTTTGCAGCCCTTACCTCGGCCATATCCCTGCTGGAAGTGGTGGTGGCTTACTACTGTGATGAGCTTAAATGGGATCGCACCAAGGCAACCCTGATTGCAGGGGTGTTAATTTTTGTGCTGGGTGTTCCTGCAGCCCTCTCCAATAACCTTCTGAAAGACTGGCATCTGCTCGGGGCACGCAACTTTCTGGATTCGGTTGATTTTCTGTCTACCAACTATCTTCTGCCGTTGGGAGGTCTGTTGATCACCCTGTTTGCCGGCTGGGTCCTGACCCCCAAGGTCGGCAGGGAAGAGCTGTTAAAGGGTGGGGGAAGCCAGGGGGTCTACCGGGTCTGGTTCTTTCTGATCCGCTACATTTCGCCGGTATTGGTGGCGCTGGTACTGCTGAACAAGATCGGTCTGTTTTGATATGCCGGAGTGCATGGCCTCTGCCCTTAAAAAAGAAGCTGAGGTCTGCTGCATAAAGGAAAAGCCCCGAGAACCGGGGCTTTTTAACAGCTTTAAGCAGGCTTACTTCTTCTTGGCTGCCTTGATCTTCAGATCTTTCAGCCCCTTGCCGGGTGAGAACTTTGCCGATGTCTTGGCTGCAATCTTGATCTCCTTGCCGGTCTGGGGGTTGCGGCCGGTGCGGGCCTTGCGGGAGATGGTACTGAATGTGCCAAATCCTACCAGTGTTACCTTGTCGCCAGCTTTCAGGGCTGCTTCAGTAGCAGCGGTGAAGGCGGCCAGTGCCTTTTCGGCCTGTGCCTTGGTGATGCCTGCGTCGGTTGCCATCTTTGCAACGAGATCTGCCTTCTTCATCTGGGTACCCCCTTGGTTGGATACGGGACAGGACGTCTCCTGCACCGGTTACTACTTGGTAGAGCATGATAGCACCAGTTTTCCCGTCTGCAAGCACTCAGACTACATTTTTTTACAAATGACTCAAAAAAACAGCCTGCAGCAGTGTCTGGAATTTCAGCCGCCATTTCTCTACCCCGGTTTGCCCCCAAGAAATGGTTGACACTGTTTCGGCCTGGCAGTAAGTATGAAAAGAACAGGGCGGCCGTGGGCCGCCTCTTTTGTTCAGATATTTTTGCAGGAGGTGTCAGATGCAGATCGAAGTACTTCCCTTGGCCCCTGAGCAGATGAAGCAGAAGGTGGCTGATGAAACACAACTTGGCTTTGGCAGGCTGTTTACCGACCGGATGCTGCTGGTCGAGTGGACTGCCGACAAAGGCTGGCATAATGCCCGGATCAAGCCATACGAGCCGTTCATGCTGGATCCGGCTACAACGGTCTTGCATTATGCCCAGGAGATCTTTGAGGGACTCAAGGCCTACAAATGGGATGATGGCCGGATCGCCCTGTTCCGTCCCGAGATGAACGCCCGGCGCTTCAATCAGTCCGCCAGCCGGATGTGCATGCCGGAAGTGCCTGAAGAGCTCTTTCTGGACGGCATCGACAAACTGGTTGAGCTGGAAAAGGACTGGATCCCCTCCGCACCCGGTACCGCGATGTATATCCGTCCGGCCATGATTGCGGTTGACCCCTACCTCGGTGTCAAGCCCGGCGACCACTATTACTTCTTTGTGATCCTTTCTCCGGTGGGGGCCTATTACGCAGCCGGCTTCAACCCGGTCAGCATCCTGGTGGAGGACAAATACGTCCGTTCCGTTGCAGGCGGCACCGGTGATGCCAAGACCGGCGGTAACTATGCATCTTCCCTTAAGGCCGGTCTGGAAGCCAAGAAGAAGGGCTTTGATCAGGTACTCTGGCTGGACGGCAAGGAACGGCGCTACATTGAAGAGGTCGGTGCCATGAACATGTTCTTTGCCTACGGTAATCATATTGTCACCGCTCCCCTGACCGGTTCGATCCTGTCCGGCATTACCCGCGAATCGGTGCTGCGGCTGGCGATTGAACTTGGCTGCACGGTTGAGGAACGGTTGATTGATGTGGATGAGCTGTTTGCTGACCTGCGCAACGGCAAGGTGACTGAGGCCTTTGGCAGCGGTACTGCTGCCGTGGTGACCCCGGTGGGAACGCTGGGCTACAAGGATGAGGCGTTGCAGGTCGGTGACGGTGGCGTTGGCGCAATCACCCAGAAACTGTATGATGCCCTGACCGGTATCCAGACCGGCAAGCTGGATGATCGTTACGGCTGGATCAGGATCGTTGACGCAGCCTAGCCGTCGTTGTGCCAGTGCTATGACCTGCAGAGGGGCATGAACCGATGGTTTTTGCCCCTTTTGCGTATCAGGAGGTGCCATGGAGACTGCCGAACTTCAGATCAGGACGGGACAGAAATATGTGATGGTGCCGATCACCGGGCAGGTGACCGAGCTGCTGCAGCAACGCGGCTGGCATGATGGCATCCTGACGGTCTTTGTGCCCCATACCACCGCCGGGGTTACCATCAACGAGAATGCAGATCCTGATGTGGCCGGCGACATGACCTGGTTCATGCAGCAGCTGGTGCCGGACGTTTCCGGTTTCCGTCATGCTGAAGGCAATTCAGACGCCCATATCAAGGCCAGTCTGTTCGGTTCTTCGGTGCAGGTGATTGTCAGGGCAGGACGGCTCTGGCTGGGAACCTGGCAGGGGGTCTACTTCTGTGAGTTTGATGGGCCACGTCAACGCCAGATCAGGCTGGCATTTTCCTGATCACATGAATCGGGAATTATGTTAGACTTTACTCATGGAAACTATGAAACTGGAAGGGGGCCTGTGCCATGTTAAAAAGAATCGTGCAATTGGCCTTTATGATTATAGCCGTAAGTTTGGGAGTACAGGCGTTTGCTGCCGGTGACTACCGCGGAGATGAACGCTGCCCGCGGCCAACGGACTGGAGCAATTATTCTGAACCGTACGATCCGCTGGAACATCCCCGTGACTACCCCACCTTTGACAAGGCAGACCGGCCCGGCTGGTCATGTTCATACCAGCGTGAGGATGGTGTGGTCGTACAATACGGTGATAGCCGTACACCCCAGCAGCAATGGCTGGATATGTACGGCGGCGGGAGCGGTGATCAGCAGTAAATGCGGTGTTGGACGTTGTGCGAAGCGGTAAAGGCGGATCAGAATTTGACCCTGACCCCCAAAGTGCCGGCATTGATGTCGTAGAGCGGGGTGCCGTCCCCCCTGTGGAGTGAATAGACCCGGTACTGCAGGTACAGCTCGGTGGCGGCCTTTTTAAACTCCTGTACCACTGCAGCCCCGACCGAACTGCCCCGGTCGCCCGATGAGGATCCGTTTTCGGAACGGGAAAAGTCAACCCCAAAGGCGGTGCTGCCCTGGCTGGTCAGGTTGGCCAGCCAGCCCAGTTTCGCGTAGTAGCTGAAGGCGTTCCGCTCGCTCTTTTTTTCCAGCATGCCGCTGGAGAGAGTCAGGTTTAGGCCGCTTGCAGTATGGAGCAGTGAACAGGAACCGTCATACTGCAGACGGCTGTCTTCAAGACGTGGATTTGCCAGGCCAAAACTGGCTGCCCCCTGAAAACCGTACCCTTCTCCCCCCCAAAACAGCCCCAGATCCGAACGCTGGCCTGACACAAGTGAACCGGCCAGATGGAAGCCGTACAGGGTTGGGCTGTCGTAGCGCAACCGGGATTTGACATTCAGGCCGTCGTAATCGGTAAAGACGTCTGACAGGGTTATGCCGGTCAACTGACCGTCTTTGCTGCGGAACTTCAGCCCGCCGGCGATGTCGGCCACAGACGAATAGAGCACGATATCGGTTTTGGAGAGGTCGGAACCAGCGGTGAAGTAGGAGGCGGTGTAGCCCTTGCCCAGAGAAAGTTTGCCAAAGTGTTTGCTGGCCAGTGAGATGTCTGCCCAGCGGGCATTCACGTAGGTACCGGGCGCCTGGTTATCCTGCGAGACTTTTGAGGATTCATCTGCCGTAAAGGCCATTTCCAGCCGGGTGCCCAGGGTCAGCTCATTGCTGAGCTCAGCGACCCCTGTCAGTCTGAAACGTGAGTTGGAGACGTTGTTGTCAACATGGTAGACGCTGGTTCCGCTGCCGTCCGATACAACATTGATGGCGCGGTTGATCTGACCGGAGAGGGTCAGCTTGATTCTGTCGTTACCCGGGGCAACAACTGCCGGGGGAGGTTGCCGGAAAGCCGGTTCCGGCTTGGTGAGCGCCACCGGGTCTGATGGTTGCTCTGCAGCCTTGTGCAACAGGTTGCTGACCTGCTGCTGCAGTTTCTGCAGCTGGTCTGCCTGCTGCCGGATCTGTTCGGCCTGCCCCTGGAGCTGTGCCGCCTGTTGCTGCAGCACCTGCTGTTGCTGCCGGATGGTTTCCTGCAACTGCCGGAGCAAGCGGGTGTCGCTCTCTGCAGCCTGTGCCACGTTTGACCAGGTCAGTAATGCAGCTGCTGCACCAACCAGCACAGGTGCCCGCATCAGCTGGAGGCTCCAGGGGTAGAGTCCTGGGCGGGGGCAAGCGGCCTCAGCAGAGGAAAATAGTTCCGGTCAGCCTCCAGCAGGTGTTCATGCACCACCCTGATGGCCAGGAAGTCCACCAGTTCACCGGTTGAAATCTCCCGTTTGTCAGCAACCTGCCTCAAGCTGACGGCCTGTTCTTTCAGTTGGCTATGCTGACGGACATGTTCTTCAAGCTCGCTATAGCCGATCCGTCTCAGCAAGGCCTCTTCGTTGTCAAAATGTGAGGTGACATGCTGCAACAGATCATCCAGAGCTGCGTTAAAACCTGCGGGGTCACTTTTTTGTGAGGCTGCCTGTTCAAAGAGCTGGTTGGCCATCCGGAACAGCTGCTGGTGCTCTGCGTCAATACCCGGCTCACCACTAAGGTACTCCGCCTTCCAGGCCAGCCTGATGATTGATCGGCTGGCGGCCGGCCCGGCCTGTGATCCGAGCGGCTGGCACAGTTCAACCGCATTGCGTCCCCTTTTTTTTGCGCGGTACATCGCCTCATCTGCAGCGCGGAGCAGGTCGCGCTGATTGTCGCCATCCTCAGGGTAGAGGGCAACGCCGATGCTGCAGGAAATATGCAGGGTTACTCCACTCGGCGTGATAAAAGGGCGGTTGAGGGTTGTACGTATCTTCTCTGCCACAGTGCGGGCATCCTGTGCTGTGGCGATGTTCTGCAGCAGTACGGCAAACTCGTCGCCGCCAATTCTGGCAACCGTGTCAGATTCCCGCACCGACTCGGCCATCCGCTGCGCAGCTGCCTGTAACAGCCAGTCACCGGTATCATGGCCCAGCTCATCGTTGATCGGCTTGAACTGGTCAAGGTCGATGAATAAGAGCGCCAGTTTGGAGCTGTTGCGCTGTGCAGACAGCAGGGCCCGATCAATCCGGTCGCTGAAGAGCGCCCGGTTGGGAAGGCTGGTCAGGTTGTCATAGCTGGCCAGATGCTGTATCTGCGCCTCAATCTGTTTGAGCTCACTGATGTCGACAATGATCCCCTCAAGGGCCTGTACGCTACCTTCGGTGTCAAAGACCGGCACACCCTGCTCAAGTACCCATTTCTCTTTATTGTCGGCGGTCATGATCCGGTATTCAAGCCGTACCGGTTGGCGGTCCCGGACCGCCTGCTGCCAGGCCTCCCAGAGTTGGTCCCGGTATTCCGGAACAATCAGGTCGTTGAAGGAGAGGCGTCTGTTCTGCACCAGATCATCGCTGCAGTAGCCGGTCAGCATCAGACAGCCGTCGGAGAGAAATTCCATGGTCCAGTCACGGTCAAGCCGGCAGCGGTAGGCCATACCCGGCAGGTTTGCCAGCAGGACCGATTTGCTGCGCTCGCTTTCCTGCAGTGCGGCATTGATCCGTTTGAGGCGGAGATTCCAGTAGAGCGAAAGAGCGATCAGGGTTGCCAGAAGAGCGGCAATCCTCATGATAAAGCCGTAGTCCATCGGCTTGACCACCGTAATGTTGACATGGCGGTTGACAATCTCTTCGCGCTCATGGGGGGTAATGGTGGCAATGCCCCTGTTCAGGATATCCCGCAGCATCGGCTCCGTCTTGAGCACACCGATCCGCAGGCGGTTGACATATTCGTCAGGTGCCTGACCGGCGATCTTGAGGGTAAACCAGCCCCCCTTGCGGATGGTATAGGCTGATAGAGTTAATGAACGCAGGGTAAGATCAGCTCGACGTTCAGCAACCGCTTTGAATACCTCGGCCTCCGAGTTGCCGGTGTTCAGAATCTTCAGGTTGGGATAGTCGCGGCGGACCTTTTCCTCAATCGAGGTGCCGCTGGGAACGGCTATGGTCCTGTCTTTCAGCAGGGCTGCATCGGTAATGAACGGGTGCTCTTCGCGGGTGATGAAGACGTTGGGGTCGCTGAACAGCGGTTCGGTAAAGGTAAGCCACTGTTCGCGTTTCGGTGACTGGTTCAGAAAGGGGAGCAGCAGCACCTTGCCGGCTTGGGAGAGGGCAACCGCCTCATCCCAGTCCTTGGCCTTGACATAACGGAAACTGATGCCGAGCCGCTGTGCAATCAGGTTCAGCAGATCTGCTGCGATACCGGTAAAGTTGCCCCGGGCATCCATCTGTTCGTAGGGAACCCAGTCAGGATCAGGGCAGACGGTAATCGGACCGAGCTGCTCAAGGTAATGCTTTTCAGCAGGGCTGAGCTGGACGTGCTGAACGGATGGAAGCTGCGATTCCTGGTAGTGCTGAACCTGGCTGCCGGATGCCGGGGAAACACCAGTGACCAGCAGCAGACATGATGCGATCAGCGCCATGAACAGCCAGCAGGCACACTTTCGAAGGTGGAGAGTTGCAACGGGAGTAGTCGGCACCGGATCACGCCCTTTTGAAAAAGGATTGATCAAGTCTTGTATTTGATTTTTATCGTAACTGCAAGCAGAAGCTTTCAGGATCAGTCGGCGTACTCTTCCTTCTTCAGGCCGTAGCGCTTGATCTTGCGGTACAGCGTGGCCACGTTCATACCGGCCTCCCTGGCGGCACTGTCCACAGCGCCGCCATGCTTTTTCAGCAGGTCACGCAGCAGATCCCGTTCAAACCGTTCCAGCGCCTCGGTAAACGGCAGATCATCGGACAGGACCGGCCCGGCTTGGACCGTTGCCGGCACGATCCGGCCTTCCGGCAGATCAATCACCTGTCCCAGGGTGTCCAGGCTGATATAGTCGCTCGCCTCCATGGCCATGCAGGCCTCAATCACGTTACGCAGCTGGCGGATGTTGCCGGGCCACTCAAAGGTACAGAGAATCTGCATTGCATCCCGCTCAAACGCCTTGACCGCCGTGCCGAATTTCTGGTTTTGCAGGTGGATGAAATGGGCAGCCAGCAGCGGAATGTCATCGATCCGGTCCCGCAGGGGGGGGAGGTGCAGGTTGACCACATTCAGGCGGTAGTAGAGATCCTCCCGGAATGTACCGGTCCGGACCCCTTCCTTCAGGTCGGCGTTGGTGGCCGAGATGATCCGTACATCCACCCTGGTAGAGTTGGTGTCACCCACCCGGCGAAACTCCTTTTCCTGCAGAAAGCGCAACAGGGTCTTCTGGACGTTCATCGGCAGGTTGCCCACCTCATCCAGAAACAGGGTGCCGCCATCCGCTGCCTCCAGCAGCCCCTGGCGGTTTTCGGCGGCGCCGGTAAAGGCCCCTTTGCGATAGCCGAACAGCTCACTTTCCAGGATGCTTTCCGGCAGTCCACCGCAGTTGACCGCCATGAACCTGCCTTCTTTGCGGTTGGAGTGAATATGTACCGCCTGGGCGATCAGTTCCTTGCCGGTGCCTGATTCACCGGTAATCAGGATCGAGGTGTCCCTGCCCGCCACTTTGGCCACCTTGTCCAGCACATTGCGCAGGGCCCCTGATGAGCCGATGATATTGTCAAACTGCAGCTTTTCTTCGATCTCACGCCGCAGTTCCCGGTTTTCTTCAGTCAGCTGGGCCTGCTGCAGGGCGTTTTTGACCCGGAAGACCAGTTCGTCCGGCTCAAACGGCTTGGTCAGCATGTCGTAGGCACCCTTGCGCAGGGCCTGAATCGACATCTCAACCGTGGCATAGGCGGTGATGATGATCACCGGCAGATCACGGCACTTCTCCTTGACCCGCTGCAGCACCTCAAGTCCCGTCATCCCCGGCATCTTGATGTCGGTAATCACCAGGTCCCAGGCAGCGGCCGAAAACTCCTCCATCGCCTTGACCGGGCTGGTATAAGCCCGCACCAGATAGCCGCTGTCCAACAGCACCTGTTCCATCATCCGGCAGAGGCCTTCCTCGTTATCGATCAGCAGAATACGCTGTTTATCGGTCATGCCAGTTCCTCATGGTCAATTGGTAAAATGACAGTTACGGTGGTTCCTTTACCGGCCTCACTTTCAATCGTGATATCGCCGTGATGCATCTCGACGATCTGACGGGTGATGGCCAGCCCCAGTCCGGTGCCGCGGGCCTTGGTGGTGTAGAACGGCTCAAAGATCTTTTCCAGGCTTTCCCGGGGGATGCCGCAACCGGTGTCCTGGAAGCTGATTTTAACAGTCCGTTCCGGGCCGGCTTCAGTTCTGATCTGCAGGGTGCCGCCTTCAGGCATGGCACCACCGGCGTTCAGGATCAGGTTGATGGCCACCTGACGCAATTGATCGCCATCCAGCAGCACCCTGGGCAGGTTCGCCTCAAACTCCGGCTTGATCGTGACTCCCCGCATGTCGGTGTGGTTGGCTGCAAACTCGACGATTTCAGTCAGCAGCTCGTTCAGGTCGGTCATCTCAAGTGTGGGGCGCGGGGTACGGGCGTAGGAGAGCAGATCCTGTACAATCTTCTTGCAGCGTTTGCTTTCCCGCTTGATTTCATGGATGTACTTGTAGTGCGGATCATCAGGGGAGAGCTTCCCTTCCAGATAGGCTGCATATCCCAGAATTACCCCCAGCGGATTATTGATCTCATGGGCCACCCCTGAGGAGAGCACCCCCAGGGAGGCCATCTTGCCCTGCTGCGCCAGGGTGCTTTCCATCTCCTGATTACGCTGGATGATGTCAGTCATATGGTTAAAGGCGGTGGCCATCTCTGCCAGCTCGTCACTGCCGACCACCTCCATCCGTGCCTGCATATCGCCCCTTTTAACCTTGCGGATGGTCTCTATCATATGGGTGATCGGGTTGGTTGCCACGGTTGAGGCATAGAAGACAAACAGGGTGGCCAGGAGGCCGACCACACCGATCAGCACAAGCGTGCTGAGGAAGATGTGACTCTTTATGGCGTTGGCTTCCTTGTAGAACTCATCTTCATAGGAACCGACCGCCACGATCCAGTCCCAGGTGGGGAAATATTCATAACGTACTATTTTCATACGCGGTTTCTGGTCGCCAACGTTCTCCCAGGGGTAGCGTATCCAGCCGCTTTTGTTTTCAACCATCTCGCGGATGAACGGATTGCCGTCGGAGTCCTTGGCGTCAATGATGGTGCGCCCCTCGGCCTCGGGGTGGATCTTCAGGGTGCCGCTGCGGTCAATACAGTAGATGTAGCCGGTCTTGCCGACCCGCTTGTTCTTGATTTTGGCCTTCAGGGCCGCAAAGGCCTGGGATGCCAGTTCGTTTTCCAGATCGCCGGATATCTCCTGGCGGTAGTCCTGGTACTGCTTGTCGTAGGAACGCAGCAGGTCAATGGTGAAATCAGCCATATGCTGCAGGTCGTCCTTGCTGGTCTGGGTGATGCCCAGATAGGCCTTCTGGTTGGCAATAAAGCCGGTCACCAGCGCCACCACGATAATCGGGGTGATGACCAGCGGCAGCACCAGCAACAGCAGTTTGCTGCGCAGTTTCATATGATGTACTACCGTTCTCAGCATAGGCACCTGTGTGTGTCTGTGGGTGATCTGACGGTTTGGGGTCAGTGCGGTTGCAGCGGTTCCAACAGGCGGATGATCTCGGAACGTTGGGTCTCGCTGAGGGTATCGAAGCTGACACCAATACCCGGTATCTGGTGCTCGCCTGAACCCCATCGTCTCAGCCAGCAGATGGTGGCCCTGACCGGGTCTTTGTCTGCGAGGTCGATAAACTGGATCTCTACCTGCTGATTGAGCTGATAGTCCGAGTTGCTGCTGAACAGGAAGCAGCCCTGGGACGAGACATTCAGGGTAACGGTCTGCTCCGGGCTGCCCTGGCCTGGGGTTGCGGTCAGCAGAGCCTGCAGATGAAGCGGGTAGCGATCCTTGGGGCGAACCATGCGTGGCGTAAAACCTTTGCAGAGTTCAGCAAACTCGCTGACTGTTCTGGCAACGCCCTGCATGCCGTTTGCGGTCAGAAGCTTGATGGTGTCGGTGGCTGGCGCGATGTTCAGATAGGCGCTGGGAAGCGCCTTGAGGATATCTTCACTGGCCAGCTTCTCACTCGGCGTTGCCTTGATCAATACCGGCATATCCAGCAGTATGCCATTTAAAGGGGTGCCGGATGCCAGTACCACCGCCTCCTTCAGTTCTGAAATGGCCAGACAGGAAATCCCCAGGGTATCAAGCGCCTCGCGGTAAATCTGCGAGCGGCTCGCACTGCGGGAGATCAGCAGGACAAGGGGGGAACTCATGGACAGCCCCCTTCCTGCGGTGGCAGGGCGGCGGAGGCAGCCAGAACAAGATCCTGATGAGGGAGCCAGGCCAGGGCAGCCTCACGCCGGCCCCAAGGGCTTTCACACTCAAAACAGCTGTCCGGTACCAGCTCCCGGCACATGCGGGGGCGGGCCTCAAATGTCAGGCTGCAGCCTGTTGGGGTCAGATAGATGCAGTCGTCAGAGCGGGAGGGGTCCTTGTTTTCAATGTCCTGCTCACCAATGGTCAGAGGCCGCGGGTACTTGATGATCCGGTCCGGATCAGGCGCGGTGACACCGGGGGTGTAGGGTACCCCGTAGTGTGTTTCAAGCCCCCATTCATTTTGTATCAGCAATGCGGCCAGGGCAGCTGCAGGGTCAGGCTGGGCCAGAAAACGTTCCGGCGCCTCAATGCCTGGTCTGGTGCGGCAGCATTGGCCTCCACAACGGGCACACAGTGTTCGATGCTCATTGTTTTTTTGTCTGTTCATCCGGGCGAAGTCCTGTCGTTGTATACATGACGTTTGATATTTTTGTTTGTTGCATAAATGCGATATCAATGTAAAGCAAAAACAGGTTTTTGCAAAATGGCAAATGTAATGTCTCCAGGTGGTTACCTGCCGGTTTGCCGTGAAACGCTGTTTGCATTGCTGCAAAGCTGGTGGGGGATGACGAAGGCGGTACGATGCCTGCTTCGTTTTAACTGACAGATATTAAACATAAAAAAACCTTTTTGTGAGATCGGGCGGTTTGGCACGTCAGTTGCGTTAATGAAGCAACGCTTCCAAAGAATCATATCATCCACGAGGAGGGTGTTCATGTCTGATCAGAATCCACACAAGAGCAGGGGCTGGCAGGTGGTTATCGCCGGTACCGGTATCAACCTGGCCCTGGGAGTGCTGTACGCCTGGAGTATTTTTAAAGAGGCCATCGTCGGCTCCATCAAGGCCGGTGGCCCCGGTGCCTTTCAGTGGGAAATGACCTCGGTCGGTACCCCCTATGCGGTCTGCTGTCTGACCTTTGCCTTTGCCATGATCATTGCCGGTAAGGCCCAGGACAAGATCGGTCCGGCCAAGACCGCCCTGATCGGCGGCCTGCTGGTGGGCGCCGGTTTTGTGATGCTCGGCTTTACCAACAGTTTTGCAGGCTGGGTCATTGGTTTTGGTGTTCTGGCTGGTGCCGGTTTCGGATTTGGCTATTCTGCCGCCACTCCGCCCGCCATTAAATGGTTCTCTTCTGCCAAGACAGGCCTGGTGGCAGGTATTGTCGTAGCTGGTTTTGGCCTTGCGCCTGTTTACATCGCCCCCCTGGCAAAGTTTCTGCTGGGGCATTTCGGTATCCAGAATTCGATGCTGATCCTGGGGATCGGCTTCCTGGTGGTGGTCTGCGGTCTTTCCTTCTTACTGGTTAACCCGCCTAAAGGCTACGTGCCCCGTGAAGTACTGCGTGGCTACTATCCTGCCCTTGATGCTGAAAAGAAGAAAAAGGAAGAGGTTAACGCCACGGTTGGCGAAGTGCTGCGTTCTCCCAAGTTTTATGTGCTCTGGATCTGCTTCTTCATCGGTGCCGGTGCCGGACTGATGGTGATCGGCAGCGTGGCAGGCATGGCCAAGAAGAGTATGGGCGAGATGGCCTTTGTGGCGGTTGCCATTGCTGCAATCGGTAATGCAGCCGGCCGGATCGTTGCCGGGGTGCTGTCTGACCGGATCGGCCGTCGTGCCACCCTGTTCATCATGCTGGCCTTCCAGGCTTCTCTGATGTTTGCCGCCATTCCAATTACCGCCAACCCTAATGCGGTCATGTTGGTTATTCTGGCAACCTTCATGGGCTTTAACTACGGTTCCAACCTGGCCCTGTTCCCTTCCTTTGCCAAAGATTACTGGGGACTCAAGAATTACGGTCTTAACTATGGCGCCCTGTTTACCGCCTGGGGACTTGGCGGCTTTGTCCTGGTGCAGGCCGCTGACAAGATCAAGGCCATGCCGAACGGCAACAACAACTCCTTTATTGCTGCTGGTGTGCTGCTGCTTTGCGGCGCTGCCTTGAGTGTCTTCCTGGCTGACAAGAAGAAGGCCGTTGCCGGTGAGGCTGAACCTTCACGCTGGCAGGAATTCTGGGCTGAATTTTCGCTGGGTCTCAAAGTATTCCTCGGCTTTGAAGCTCCACAGGTACGCGCTCCCCGTAACTGGGATGCCATTGAGAAATCCAGGGCCTGACAACGGCTTGTCCTGAACTGCCTGCAAAAGAAGCCCCGCTCTGTCCGGGGCTTCTTTTGTTTGAGCAGTGGCAACTTCAGGTGTATACTGCTTTTGGCAGTCATAAGGAGATGATGGTATGGATCGTTCTCTGCTCGATCATATGCTGAATCCCGCCCGCTACCCTGAACCCACCGCGACAGTGCAGCATCTTCAGACTCATATTTCCCATCTCTTTCTGACTGACCGCTATGTCTACAAGGTCAAAAAAGCGGTAAACTTTGGTTTTCTCGATTTTACCACCCTTGAAAAACGACGTTTCTACTGCCATGAAGAGCTGCGTCTGAACCGGCGTCTGTCTCCCGAGATTTATCTTGAGGTCGTCGCGTTGTACCGTGATGCTGAAGGCCTGTTGAGCTTCCAGGCTGATGGAACGCCGGTGGAGTATGCGGTCAAGATGCTGAGAATGCCGGAAGAACGGATGCTGTCACACCTGCTGGAGCAGGGGCGTGTAACGGAGACCGATATTGCTGATATCGCCGCTAAGGTAGCCGGTTTTCATGCCGCAGCTGCCCACGGCAACGGGATCGCCCTGTTCGGTACGGTTGAGGCGATCAGGAGCAACTGGCTGGAAAACCTCCGGCAGACCGTGCCGTATTGCGGCCGGACCTTGTCGGAACGGGACCACGGTTTGATCGGGGAGTGGGCCTTGCAGCGCCTTGAACAACGAGGGGAGCTTTTTCAGAAACGGCTGCAGAACGGTTTTATCCGTGAATGCCATGGCGACCTGCATGCTGAGAATATCTGTCTGGACGGTCAGGTGCATATCTTTGATTGCATCGAGTTTAATGAAAAATTCCGTTACGGCGATACCGCCGCTGATGTGGCCTTCCTGGCCATGGATCTGGCCAACCATGGCCGTCAGGACCTGGCGCTCAGTTTTATCGGTCACTATCAGGCTGCAAGCGGCGATGCCACCCTGCAGCAGGTGCTGCCGCTCTATCTGGCCAACAGGGCCTTTATCCGCGGCAAAGTGGAAAGCTTCCGTCTGGATGATGCCATGATCTCCAGCGATGAAAAGCTGGCTGCATGCGGCAGGGCACAACGTTTTTTCCGGCTTGCACGGGGGTACGTCCTGCGTGAACAGCTCCCCCGGCAGCTGTTTCTTACCTGTGGTCCGACCGGTTGCGGTAAAACGGCCGTAGCAGAAGAACTGGCCTTTCAGCTGGGGCTGCAATACCTCTCCTCTGACCTGGAACGCAAGCGTCTGGCAGGAGTGACCCCGACGGAGCGCAACAGTACCATTTACAGCCCGGACTGGAACCGGGCAACCTATGATCGTCTGCTTGAAGCTGCCCGGGAGCAGCTGATCTCCGGTGCCGGTGTGATTGTTGATGCAACGTTTCGTGTCCGTGCGGAGCGGGAACGGTTTGTCCGTCTGGCTGCTGAGTCAGGGGTGGTGCCGGTCATTCTGCAGCTGCAGTGCCCTGAAACGGTGGTCAGGCAGCGCCTTGAGCAGCGGCAGGCCCTTGGAAATTCGGTCTCGGACGGAACCTGGCTGGTCTATCAACAACAGATGGAACGTTTCGAACAGCCAGGCGGGGATGAGGCGTTACTGGTCCCGTTGGATGCGACCATGCAGCCGGAGGCCATGGTTGAACAGCTGCTGGGGATGTTGCACAGTCAAATTTAGATAAAATTAATTTTTGCGCGGAAAATTTTTAACACACTTGCACCGGACTCTGTGCTAGGCTGCAAACTCTTGCGAAGTTTACGGCCCTGGTGACTTTGGAAGTTGCCGGGGCCTTTTATTGTTTTCAAACACCCGCCATGATGGGTGCATTACACCAGCAGGACACAGAAGGAGAAGTAGGGTATGACAACAGGTAGAGTTAAGTGGTTCAATGACAGCAAGGGGTTTGGTTTTCTGGAGCAGGAAGGTGGCGAAGACGTTTTTGTTCACTTCTCTGCTATCAACAGCAACGGTTTCAAGTCCCTTGCTGAAGGTGATACGGTTGAATTTGAAGTGGTCAAGGGTCCGAAAGGGCTGCAGGCTGCCAACGTAACCCGCATTTAATCCGGCTCGCTGTGAAATGAATGTGAAAAGCCCCGCTCAAACCGGGGCTTTTTTGTTTTCAGAGTATCACCACCAGAAACTGGTTCAGCAGCTTCCGCTCCGCCAGGTAGCGTTGCACGGTCTCACGTCCCTCCGGAAGCAATCGGCTCAGATGATATTCCGCTTCCAGCCAGACCAGCCAGGGCAATGACCCTGTGATGGAAAATCCGTAAACTGTTTCCATTTGGCGCAGGGTGGCCTCCTCCAGCTCCTGTCCAATTTCCTGCGGTGTTGCGGCGTAGTGGGTCGGAAAGGCGACACTGGTGCGGTCAAGCGCGGCCATAAAGGCATGCTTTTCCTCGCTGGTCAGGCCGCTGAAATCGGTTACACACCAGTCCGGCGGCAGGGTTGAAAGCAGTGAACGGCAGGAAAAGGGACGGACCGGATAGATGCTGCAGGCTGCGGACCGGTTCAGAAACGGGCAGGCCTCCGGTAAGCGGCGGTAGGCGGCAAGCCACTGCTTCAGATCGCCGGACCGGTCTGCCGTCTCTTGAATGGCCGCAACCCGGTCCCGTAAGCGGCTGTGATGCTCTGCCGTGAGCGCCCCGGCTACACGCAGCGCCTCGGGGAAGCTGCAGTTGACCACCAGTGAACAACAGCCGCCGCAGCCTTCGCCGCAGTGGATACTGCCGCCACGCTGCCGGTATTCACTGCTCCAGGCGGCACAGAGCTGATCAAAAAACTGCTGTCTTTGCTGAACGTCATGGGTAAGCTGATGCATGCTGGAACCTTGTGCTTTCAGATCGTTTGGGCCGGACGATACGATGCCGCCCCGGATTTTGCAATGGTAACCCTTGTCCTTGAGATCAATTGCGCTATAGTGGGATCAATCCAGTTCAGGAGGGCGTCATGAACGGTTACTATGTCCCGGTAGGGGTTGAGAGCATTGAGCCGGACCTTTTTCCTGATGTGGCACTGTATCTGCGCAGCGGCGGCAACTATGTGCTCTACAAGAGCCATGGCCGCAACTTTTCAAAGCAGGATGCCGTCCGGTTGATGGCAAACAGCATTGATTTCCTGTATGTCAGTCCGAGCGACATGGAGGTCATCACCAAGTACCTTGAAGAAAATGCCGAGCGCCTGCTGCAGAGCGATCAGTTTGACGGCAGGACCAAGGGTAAGATCATCTACCAGACCTCAATCAACTTTGTGGGGGATATCTTCCAGAACCCCAAAAAAGTCGGCGATGTCGACCGCAGCAAGAAGCTGATGGAAAACCTGCTGCTGTACCTTTCCAGCGACCGCGATGCCCTTTCCTCCCTTGAAACCGTCATGACCCATAACTACCACACCTTTGTGCACAGCCTGCAGGTGACGGCCCTGTCGGTGCTGATGCATGCCGAGGCGTACAGTCTTGCCCATGACGAATTGGTGGATGTGGGGATCGGCACCTTGCTGCACGACTTCGGCAAAACCTTTACCCCGCAACAGATCCTGAACAAGACCGGCAAACTGACCGAGGATGAAATTGCCATCATCAAACGTCACCCGGAAGAGGGGTACCACTACCTCAAGGAAAATACCCGCCTGAATGAGATCTCGCTGGCCATCGTACGGGACCACCATGAGCGGGTGAACGGTAACGGCTACCCCCGCGGGCTCAAAAGGACGGAGATCTCCCGCAGTGCCCAGGTGGGGGGACTCTGCGATGTCTACTGTACCCTCACCATTGATCGCACCGGCGGCAAGGCATTACCTCCCTACCTGACCATCCAGGTCATGCGGCAGGAGATGAAGGACGCCTTTGATGCACGTCTGCTCGGTATTCTTGAGGGGCTGACCTGTACCGAAGAAGCCCAACAGCTGGTTCTGTAGCCTTGAGCAGGTCAGCGCCAGCTGACGTTAGCAAAATTTCGCTTGGGGGGACGCTGATAGCGGACCGCCGGTCTTCCCAGTAACATGGCGTAGATCGGCTGATCTCCCTCTGGCAGCCCCAGGGCATCCCGCAATGGTTGCCAGCCTTCGCAGGCATACTGGAAATAGCCGGCCCAGCAGCTGCCGATACCATAGGCCGGAGCTGCCAGATCCAGGTAGGACAGGGCAATCAGGCCGTCCACCCTGCCCAGTGAGAGATCCTGACGGACATGGGTCAGCACCAGATGCGGCGCCTTGCGGCTGATCGGATCATTGCCCTTTTCCCACGACTTGATCATCCCCTCGAAATTGATTTTCAACCCTCCAGGAGGCGCCTGGTCTGCCACATGACGCATCCAGTCCACCACTAACCCGGACAGCCGGCGCAGCTCAGCGGTGTCATAGATCACCAGCCACTGCACTTCCTGACAGTTCATGCCGGTGGGGGCGTAGCGCATCAGTTCCAGCAGCTCCTGCAGCGTCTCCCGCTCAACCGGTTCCGGGCTGAAGCGCCGGATGGAGCGTCGCATTCTCAGATGCCGGGCAAACTGTTCTTTGGGGATGGGCGGTTGCGGGTCAGGGTAGCTGGTTGGGTCAAGCCGCGGATCCTCCACCGTTATGGCGCCGCTGGGGCAGACCGCCTCGCAGTGGCCGCAGATGATGCAGCGATCAGCTCCATCATCGCAAAAACGGGGAAAGTTGCCGTCCGGCAGGCGGATGATCCGGAGCGGGCAGGTGGCGGCACATTCACCGCAACAGCTGCAGTCGGCCTGGTTGACCTTCAGTGTCGGCATAACAACCTCGCTTGAAGCTGATTTCCTGATGCAGAGAAATGTATTCTGGCATATCATGCCGTCTGACACAACCTTGGGAGAACCTGCCATGCATGAAAAAATCTACGTGATCGGCCACCGCAATCCGGACACCGACTCCATCGCCTCTGCCATCGCCTATGCCGCCTTCCGTCGCAGTCTGGGACACAGCAACGTCTGTGCCGCCATGGCCGGACAACCCAATCCCCAGACCGCCTACATCCTGAAACGGCTGGGGATTGAGCCGCCCACCTACCTGGCCGATGTCCATCCCAAGGTGCGGGATGTGATCAACCGCAGTCCGGTCACGGCAGCCACGGACCTGCCGTTGAAAGACGCCCTTGAACTGTTTCATCGCCATGCCATTCGCGTCCTGCCGGTGGTTGATCAGGAGTGCAAGCCCCAGGGGGTGGTCTCCCTGCTCAAGCTGTCGGAGAAGTATCTGGTGGCAGGCACTGATCGGCGGCGCGGTGTGGACAGCACCCTGGCCGCCCTTGGCCGCTGCCTTGAGGCAACGGTCCTGTCCGGTGGCCTGTCGGATCAGATGGAACACCTGCACCTGTTCATCGGTGCCATGACCGAAGAGTCGTTCAGTAAACGGATTGAAGGCTACGATCCGGCCAGTCTGCTGATCATGACCGGTGACCGGCCCTCGATCCAGCAGTCGGCCATTGAGTCAGGGGTGCGGCTGCTGGTGATCACCGGCGGCCTGCCGCTGCGGGACGACCTGATCGCCCTGGCGCAGGAACGTGGTGTTACCGTCTTCTCCACCCCCCATGATACCGCCACCGCCGCCTCGCTGGCCCGGCTCTCCACGCCGCTGGCCTGCTTTGTCGATCAGAAGTTCGAGCGGATCGGGGTGATGGAGTCGGTGGAGCATCTGCGGCTGAAACTGCTGCACTCCGGCGAACCGGCCGTGGTCGCGGTGGAGGAGGATGGCAGCATCGCCGGGGTGGCGACCAAGTCGTCGCTGCTGACCCCGCTGCCCTACGCCCTGATCCTGGTGGATCACAATGAGCTGACCCAGGCGGTACCCGGTGCCGAATCGGTGGAGATCCTGGCGGTGATTGATCACCACAAACTGGGTAATCCGGCCACCAACCAGCCGATTACCTTCATGGCTGCCCCGGTGGGCAGTACCTGCTCCATTGTGGCCTCGCTCTACCGTGAGCGGGGCATGGAACCGGAACAGCGGATTGCCGCCCTGCTGCTGGCAGGGATCATGTCCGACACCGTCATCCTCAAATCCCCCACCACCACCAAACGTGACCGTGAACTGGTGGCCTGGCTGGAACCGCTGGCCGGACTTGAGCACAGCAGCTTTGGCAAGGATATCTTTGCCTCCTGCAGCGGCTTTTCTGCCCACGCCAGCCTTGAAAAGGCGGTGCGGGCCGACTTTAAAGAATTTACTGCCGGAGAGACGGTCTTCGGTGTCGGACAGGTGGAGGTGGTCGGCTTTGATGAGTTCTACGAGCTGAAGGAACAGCTCTGGGACGTATTACGTCAGGTCAAACAGGCTGACAAGCTTGATCTGGCCGGTTTGATGGTGACTGATATCTATAGTGAGACCACCCTGTTTCTGGCAGAAGGCAAGAACGAACTGGCGCACCTGATGGGCTATCCCCAGGTGGAACCGCACCTGTATGAGCTGAAAGGGGTCATGTCCCGCAAGAAGCAGATGGTGCCCCACCTGCTGAAGGTGCTGGGGGCGCTGTAAGTTCTTTGTATGGTGCTCTGTCCGGTTGCTCTCCGCTTTGTCAGCGTAATCACGTCCCGCGCACGCTGCTCTCCCGATTAAGAGCGCTTTCATCCGGTTTGTTCAGACTAAACAAGGTTTGGTCAGGCTGCGCCAAACTGATTGGCCTGACTTGCATTTTTTAAAAAAGGTGGTATCTGGAACTGAAGAACGTGCGGTTCGATTCCATGTTCAGAGGGGGTAGTATGAAACGTATTGCAGCCGTGATGGTCGTTTGTCTGTCTGTGACGTGCGGTGTTGCAACTGCTGCCCCGTCGGCCACCCAGCAGGCAATTGCCGAGTACAACCAGGAGAATTACGAAGAGGCGCTGCAGATGCTGACCTCGGCCAGGCAGGCCGAGGGGGAGACGGCGCTGAACAGGTACTACACCGGCCTGTGCCAGAAACAGACCGGCGATCTGGCCGGGGCCGTTGCCAGCCTCAAGGCGGCCCTGCAGGCACAGCCGCCTGAACAGGATGCCGTAGTGGAACTGGTGGCCCTGCTGATAAACCTGGAGCAGCTGGCTGATGCCTGGCAATGGGTGGCGTGGGCGGAAAAGGAACAGGTCAGACCCAAGGATGTTGCCTATCTGAAGGGGGTTCTGCTGGCCAAGCAGAAACGTTACCATGAGGCGGTTGCGTCGTTTCAGAATGCCCGTACCGGTCTTGCTGAGACCGATCAGCAGATCGACCTGCAGATTGCACTGGCCTATGCGCAATCCGGCAAGACCCGGGATGCCAGAGACAGCCTGAAGGCGATCGTGACCCGTTATCCCGGTACTGAGGCGGCAGATTTTGCCGCAGAATACGATCAGCGGATCAGTACGGCTGCTCCCCATAAACGCTGGAATATCTATGCCGGCGTCAGCTATCTGTACGACGACAACGCCACCCTCAAGTCCAGGGAGTCCGGTGCATCATCCGACACCCGTGACCAGCGGGACAGCGCTGTTTCTGAATACCTGCGGCTGGAATACGATACCCCGCTGGACGGCCAGTGGTCTGCCAACCTCCAGTATGCCCTGCAGAACAACAACTACATCAGGCTGCATGATTACAGCATGCTGGTGCACGGCCTGACCACCAGCCTGATCAGTCGCAGCGAGAACGGATTGCTGGCCCTGCCGCTCAACCTGAGCCACACCACGCTGGACTACCGGGATTACTCATTTCAGGTCTCGTTCAAACCCACCCTTACCGCGCTATTCAACTCCAGTAACCTGGCACAGCTCTCCCTCGGGTATGCCTACCGGGATATGTTCCAGGACTACGGCCTTCCCGGCAATGATCGCACTGCCAATATCTTCAACCTGCAGGCGGGCTACATCTACCTCTTTGCAGATGGCCGCGGACTGGTGAACCTGCGGGGCGAGGGCTTTTATGAAAATACCACCGGCAATGAGTGGCGTAACCGGGGGGCGCGGGCAGGGGTTGACCTGCTGGCGCCGCTCAGCGCCGGCACCAAGCTGATCCTGACCGCAGAGGGGTGCCGGCAGGAGTACCTGGACAGCAGCAGCGGCCGCCGCGACACGACGCTTGTCGCCTCGGCCACCCTGAATCAGCAGCTGACGACGCATCTCTATCTGAACCTGCAGTATTATTTTACACGCGCCTTCTCAAATGTTGATCTGTACGATTATCAGCGCAATGTGATTACAACCGGCGTTGAGCTGCGCTTTTAAGGAGGGGATACCATGAAGAACATCGGAAACATGCTGCGGAATGGCGCGCTCTGGTTGAGCATCGTCCTGCTGGTCTCCCTCTTCGGTGCCGTTGATCTGCATGCTGCCGCCATTGCCAGCTTGCGTGCGGTGACCGGCCGGGTGGATATCCTCAGTAACGGCAGGCTGCCGGCCATTGCCGGTCAGAACGGCAGCCGGCTTTCCAGTGGCGACCTGATCCGTACCAAGACCGGCGGCAGCGCCGAGGTGATCTACAACGACGGCACGGTGCTGCGTATTGCCCAGCGCAGCCGGGTTGACATCGGTGAACATTTTTCCGCCAAACGCCCCAGCTCCAGTGAGGTGAAACTGGTCAGGGGCAGGCTGCAGGCGATTGTTGACCTGAAAAAGATCCCCAGCGCCGCAGCCGGTGTAAAGAGGTTTGAGATCCGCACCCCCAACGCCATTGCCGGGGTACGGGGTACCGATTATACCGTGGCCTATGAAAGGGCCCAGACCAACGTGCTGGTCACCGCCGGTGATGTGTACGTCTACAATACCCTGATGGACGGTCAGATTGTCAACCTGACCCCCGGTACGATTACAACGGTGCTGGGCAGGAACCGGCCGTCACCACCGAGACCGGCCCTGGATAGCGACCTTAAAAAAATGAAGAGCAGTGCTGCCGGGAAATCCGGTAGCGGCGGTCAGGGGGTGACGGCTGCCGCCTCACTGACCGGAGATGGGGTCGCCGTCCCCGTGACGGAGGTCCTCAGCACTCAGCTGGTCAAGACAGCTACCCAGGTTGTCACTGACACGGTGACACCGCCACCTCCACCGCCACCTCCACCGCCGGCGGTTCCTCAGACAGGCTCGGTAACGGCTAAATGGCAGTAATAAGGGAGGTGCTCAGATGAAAACACGATTGCTGATCATAGCCAGTCTGGTTCTGGCCGGTTGCCTGCTCTCCCTGGCCGGTTGCGGCAGTGGCACGGCCAGTTTTTCATCCGGTAACGGAACTACCGGTACCATTACGCTGAATGTTGCCTGGCCAAAGAGCACGGCAGCAAAGGGGACGCCGGTTGTGGAAAAGATGGCGGGGGCCGTAACGGTCCGCCTTGCCGTCTCCGGTCCCGGCATGACAACCATCACCAAAGACTTTCCGGTGGAAGATGGTCAGGGAACTATCGACGGTGTGCCGGTCGGTACCGAAAGGGCCTTGAAGATACTGGGGCTGGATAGTACCGGTGCTGTCCTCTATGTCGGTGAGGTGACGAATATTACGGTTGTGGCAGGTCAGACCAGTGATGCCGGCACGGTTGTGATGGAGCCGGTGGGGGTCTACTCCATCAGCGGCAAGGTCACCTTGGACGGAAGCACCGGGCTGGAAGGGGTGACCATTACGGCCGAATCCTCCACCATTGCCTATGCTGCCGCGGCATTGACTGCCAGTTATTCCGCAACCACCGATGCCAACGGCGACTACACCATCAGCGGCCTGCCAAGCGGCACCTACCTGCTGACCGCCTCAAAGACCGACTATACCTTTACGCCGAGCAGTACCACGGTGATTATCGACACAACCAACCTGACCGGGCAGAACTTTACCGGTGCGCCGGGTACGCCGTACTTCCCGATAACCGTCGGGAACAAGTGGATCTATGACACATCGACAACATCAATGTACGAGACCGTAACGGGGTCGTTGACACGGCTGGTGACCCAGGTGTCAACGGCTGTCAGCGGGTTCAGCGTCCAGCAGGATCGTTCCGAAACCTCCAGCACCGGCACCACCACCAGCACCTCCATTGACGACCTGCTGCTCATAAACGGTAACGGCTATCTGCAAAATTCGAACGGCACAAAGATCTACACATACAGCACCAGCAGTTCGACCAGCACCTTCAGTGAGACCTTTACCACTCCCGGCTATATAGTCTTTATCGGACAGCTGGCAACGGGGACCATTGTCAACGGCTCAACCACCAGAACTGAAACCATCACCAGCGGGAGTACGCCAAGCGTGTACAGCGCTACGATTACCAGTCAGCATACCGTGGTCGGTCCTGAAATCGTGACGGTCCCGGCCGGCAGCTTTAGTGCCATCAGGGTCAGCTTTACTGAAACAATCACGATGGCATCCCCCTCTCCTGGGGTTACCACCGTCAGCGGTGACTACTGGTATGTCCCCTATGTCGGTCTGGTCAAGATGTCCCAGACCAGTACCGGTCCGTATGACAGCAGGACAACGACCGAAAGCCTCGCCAGCTATATCGTGCAGTAGGAACAGCTGCGCCCCCTGCCTTGCAGCGGGGGGCGCGGTTGCTGCTACTTCTCCGTCAGCCTGAGCGGTTCGCCGGCCGGGCACTCGCTGAACCGGAACGGTTCATTCCTTTTCAACATGCTGACCTCGTACAGGCAGACCGGCTGTTCCTTTCCTTTCACAATCACCTGTTGCACCCCGCGGATGGCGATGCCGTTCAGCTGACCCGCTGCAATGCCAGGCTGCAGCGCCGCCAGGGTCCCTCCGGTGATCAGGATATCAGCCTTGAACAACCGGGTCAGCGACTCAACACGCGCCCCCAGGTTGACTTGGTCACCGATCACGGTGTAGTCCATCTTCTTCCCTTCGGCACCGATGTTGCCCACCACCGCCTCGCCGGTGTTGATGCCGATGCCTGCCGACAGGCACGGCTTGCCGGCCTGCTGCCAGGCCTGCTGCAACTCCGTCAGGCGCGCAATCATCTCGGCGGCGCAGCGGACCGCCCGTTCGGCATGGTTCTCCACCGGCCCCGGCGCGTTCCAGAATACCACGATGGCGTCACCGATGAACTTGTCCAGCGTCCCGCCCCACTTCAGAATGACGTCGGTCATGGCCCCCAGGAACTCGTTCAGCAAGGCAACCACCTCCTCCGGTGTATGTTGTTCGGAAAAGGTCGTAAACCCCTTGACATCCGAGAACAGCACCGTGATGACCCGTCGCTCTCCACCCAGTTTTGCCATCTGGGGGTTGTTGATCAGCTCGTTGACGATGGTCTGGGTTACATAGCTGGAGAACATGGCGCGTATCTGGCGGGCATAGCGCTCCTCAAAGGCGTAGTTCCAGGCCGTGACCGCCATGAAGATCAGGATGATGTTGTTCAAGGGACAGGCCAGGTTCAGCCACAATCCGGCGCTGCTGAAAAAGAGCTGGCCGGTCAGGAATACCGCTGCCAGGACCAGCAGGGTCACCAGTGCCCCCCAGACCAGACGTACGCGGCTTAACAGCAGGCTTAGCAGAATGCCGCTACCGAGCAGGAAAAACAGATTCTGTTGTTGGGATGCCTGGCGGATAAAACGCTGCTCAAGGATTGAGGCCGTTACTGCAGCACTCTTTTCCACGCCGGGGTAGGCCGCAGAGACAGGAGTCACCCTGAGGTCATAGATGCCGATGGCGGTGGCGCCGATATAGACGACCCGGTTGGCAAGTTCCTTTCTGCCGACCTTGCCGTCCAGGATATCAATAACGGAAACATGCCGGAAGGTCTTGCCGGGGCCGTAGTAGTTGACCGGCATCCGTCCCCAGTGATCTGTAGGGATCGACACCTTGCCGACCCTGATGCCGCGGGTGGCATCAACAACAATCCGTTCCGGCGGTATCCCCAGGTATTCCGCTGCCGCCCGCAGTGACAGGGAGGGGTACAGGAAGCGGTCATGGCCCAGCAGAAGCGATTCCCAGCGCAGGGTGCCGTCAACCTCATCCGGAAACATATTGATATGGGCAAAGCCCAGGGCCTTGTCTTTGAGCCTTTTGACCGGAACCGTCAGCATGCCGCTCGAGATGATCGGCGGATAGCTGTTGAACAGCTCGTCATGCTCCACCGACACAACGGCAGACTGCTCCAGAACAGGGTCAGCGGTGGTATGGTCCGACCTGTGTTCAAAATCAAAGGCCACCGCCAGCAAGACCATGCCGGCCTGTTCGATCGCACGGGCAAACGTCTCGTCATGGGCCTCAGGCTCAGGAAAGATGACGTCAAACGCAATCACCGCCGCATCTGCCTGGTTCAGGCGATCAACCAGGCGGGCCAGGACACTTCGGCTCCACGGCCAGCGTCCCAGGCGCTCCAGACTCTTTTCATCAATGGTGGCAATCACGACCGAATCAGGGGGAGGGATGCTGCCGCGCAGCTTGAAGCGGATGTCGTACAGCTTGGCTTCGATCAGATCAAAGGTGTGGGGTGGTTTAAGCAGCAGCAGGCTGAATAGCGCGGTGGCGGCAAAGCCGATCAGGATCCGGATCAGTTTTGAATGGGTGGTTTTCATGGCAACTCCTGATGGGCGTCATGGCTGCACAGTCTTGGCGGGGCTGTCTTCCCCGTTTGTTCCGGTGATGCGGCTGCTGTTGCGATAAAACGTAATATCCGGAAAGATATCAGCATTATGCAGGCAGAGTGTGCCGTGGTCAAGCTGCAACGGCGCCGGGCAACGGCTTTTCCCGGCAGTGCTGCCTGTTGGCTGTGTCTGAATAGGATAGCAGCATTTTGTTTGACCTGCGTCTGGCTAACTGATATTATTTTAAAATTACACGCTGTTCCAGGAAGATCACGAGTTTCATAGCACTTGTAGCCCCGGACAAATCGATTCCGGGGCTTTTTTCTTGAGCACCACAGAAAGAAGGAAGTAGATGCCGTTTCAACAGTTCAGTTTTCACCCCAAGGTCGTAGCAGGAATCAACGCCCTTGGCTACACCACCCCCACACCGATCCAGGCCCAGGCCATACCCAAGATCATGGCCGGCCATGACCTGATGGGGCTGGCCCAGACCGGTACCGGCAAGACCGCTGCCTTTGCCCTGCCGATCCTGCACCGTCTGATGCAGGGGCCGCGCAAGCAGGTGCGCGCCCTGATAATTGCCCCGACCCGCGAGCTGGCCGAGCAGATCAATGACGCCCTGCTGGAACTTGGCCAGCAGACCCGTCTGAAAAGCATTACGGTCTACGGTGGCGTCAACGTCAATCCGCAGATAGAGAAGCTGAAAAACGGGGTAGAGATTGTCGTGGCCTGTCCCGGCCGTCTGCTGGATCATATCAATCAGGGCACCATTGACCTGACCAATCTGGAACTGCTGGTGCTGGATGAGGCGGACCAGATGTTTGATATGGGTTTTCTGCCGGATATCCGCCGGATTCTGAAGCATCTGCCTGCCCAGCGGCAGACCATGCTGTTTTCCGCCACCATGCCGGCCGAGATCCGCGGCCTGGCCCGCGAGATCCTGCGCGATCCGGCCACCGTGCAGGTGGATCATGTTGCTCCGGCCGCCACGGTCAGCCATGCGCTCTATCCGGTGGCCCAGCACCTGAAGACCCCGCTGCTGATGCAGTTGCTGAAGCATACCGATACTGATTCGGTGCTGATCTTTACCCGCACCAAGCACCGCGCCAAGCGGGTAGGGGAACAGCTGGAAAAGGCCGGCTATACCGCTGCCTCGCTGCAGGGTAACCTTTCCCAGAACCGGCGTCAGGCTGCCATGGACGGCTTCCGTAACGGTACCTATCAGATCCTGGTGGCAACTGACATTGCCGCCCGCGGGATTGATGTCTCACAGGTCTCCCACGTGATCAACTACGATATCCCGGACACCAGTGAGGCCTATATCCACCGCATCGGCCGTACCGGCCGGGCCGCCAGAAACGGCGATGCCTTTACCATGGTCACCGATGAGGACACGATCATGGTCAAGGCGATTGAGCGCACTCTGGGGGCTGCCATTGAACGCCGTACCGTGGAGGGGTTTGATTACAGCGTGCCTGCCCCGCGCAAGGATGATGAGTTTGCCCGGCCACCACGTCCGCCCCGGAACCAGCCCAGGGCCAGGAAACCAGCGCCCAAACCGGCAGCAGGGCAGGGCGCCTCACACGCCGCTGCAGGGGCGAAGCCAAGTGGCAGCAAACCGGCGCCGGCCGGTGGGGCACGGCATCCGCAGCGGACGCAACGGCCTCGTTAGTACACAGACAAAAGCAGAAACGTTATGAGGAAGGCCGGATACAAGGCGCGCGAAGCACAACGACCGAGACATATCATAATCGGTAGGCGAGGGAGTGAACACCGCGCAACGAAGTAGACGGCCTCCGCAGTAGTTTCGAGGAGCAGCAGTATGATTCACCTTTCCAACATCACCAAACAGCATGGCTCGCAGGTCCTGTTCCGCGATGCCTCATTTCAGATCCTGCCCGGTTCCCGCACCGGCCTGGTGGGCCCCAACGGTGCCGGCAAGACCACCATCTTCCGGATCATCACCGGTGAGGAAGAGCCGGACAGCGGTGACATGACCTGTGCCAAGCGGACCACTATCGGCTACTTCTCCCAGGATGTGGGGGATATGTCCGGCAGATCCGCACTGGAAGAGGTGATGGCCGGATCAGCCGAGACCATGCGTCTGGCCGGTGAGCTGAAGCAGATGGAGGCCGCCATGTGTGAGCCCCAGTCCGATGATGAGATGGCAGCACTTTTGGAACGCTACGGCGTAGCCCAGGAGGAGTTCGAGCACCGTGGCGGCTATGACCTGGACACCCGTGCCCAGACCGTGCTGACCGGCCTCGGCATCGGGCCGGATCGCTTCAATCATCCGGTGGAGTCGTTTTCCGGCGGTTGGAAGATGCGGATCGCCCTGGCCAAGATCCTGACCCTGAAGCCGGATGTGCTGCTGCTGGACGAACCAACCAACCACCTGGATGTGGAATCGATTGTCTGGCTGGAGGAATGGCTGGCCGACACCTTTGACGGTGCTCTGCTGATGACCAGCCACGACCGGGACTTCATGAACCGGATCGTGACCCGCATCGTAGAGGTGGCCAACAAGACTGTCACCACCTACGGCGGCAATTATGATTTCTACGAAAAAGAGCGTGAGATCAGGCATGAACAGCTGCTGGCCAGCCACAAGCGCCAGCAGGAGATGCTGGCCAAGGAAGAGGAGTTCATTGCCCGCTTTGCTGCCCGGGCCTCCCATGCCGCCCAGGTCCAGTCACGGGTCAAGAAGATTGAGAAGATCGAGCGGATCGAGATCCCGGCTGAAGAGCGGGTGGTGCGCTTTGAGTTCAGCGAGCCGCCCCGCAGCGGCGATGACGTGGTGGTGATGGATGCGCTGGCCAAGCAGTGGCCGCTGCCCGATGGCGGCGTCAAGCCGGTGTTCTCCGGGGTCAGCGGCATTATCAAGCGTCAGAGCAAGATTGCGGTGGTAGGGGTCAACGGTGCCGGTAAATCCACCTTCCTGAAGGTGCTGGCCGGGCAGACCGAACCAACCAGTGGCACGGTTGCGTTGGGTGCCAATGTGGAGCTGGGGTATTTCAGCCAGCATGCCATGGAGGTTCTTGATCCAAAGAAAACTGTCTTTGATACGGTGCAGGATGCCATGCCGCTGGCCAATCGCGGGGTGATCATGAACCTGCTGGGGGCCTTTCTGTTCCAGGGCGATGCCGTGGACAAGCGGATTGAGAACCTCTCCGGCGGGGAAAAGAGCCGGGTGGTGCTGGCCACGCTGCTGGCCAGGCCGGTCAACTTTCTGGTGCTGGACGAACCGACCAACCACCTGGATATCCGCTCACGGGAGATGCTGCTGAATGCCCTGCAGAACTTCACCGGCACCGTGATGCTGGTCAGCCACGACCGCCACTTCCTGCGCTGCCTGGTGGATCGGGTGATTGAGGTGGATCACGGTGAGATGCGGACCTATGAGGGCAACTACGAGTACTATCTGGAGAAGTCACACCACTTCAGTCACTAACAGGCTGTTAAAAAACTACTGCGGAGCCTATCTGCGGCGTTGCGCGGTACTCGCTTGTTCGCCTAACTATCTGTTATGTTTTAGTCGCTGCGCGACCTGCGCCTTGTAGCCATGCTTCCTCGCGACGTTTTTTAACAACCTGCTCAAGTGACTACAGGGCACTGTGGCGACAGTTTTTGCTGTCGCCGGACAAGGCCGGACCCGTGGGTGGCGCTGCAGTACACGGCAGGTCTTGCGATATGAATAAGGGGTTGCACTGCCCCTTGCGACCCCCCGCTTAATAGGCGCCGCAGTTGCTTTCAAAAGGGCAGGCTGAACACTCTTTCATCGCATCAAGGCACTTGGCATTCACCATGCCAAACCGTTCGTAAATTTCAGTGCCTGCACATTCCGGGCAAACCTGCTTGGTGGGATCGCAACCGTCCGCAGGCACGGAAAATTCGTGGTCACAATCGTTACATCTCAGATGACTCATTGACATACACTCACTCCTTTATTGAATCCTGTTTTTTCCCATGGCTGCATGCCGCCAGCTCTGCACCTGTCACTGATCTGAAGCACAGCCCTGGAGTATAAAAGTCGCACTCAACCGATTAACGTGTCGCTGTGGACAGGCTTCTGGTTGTCGATCACGTGATCACCCGCCACCTGGATTGTTTCCCGGTCGTTCATGACGGGTCAAACTGCTGCTTGAGCATTGCTCGAGTTGGCTCGCTGTAGATACTGGGTTTGCACAAGATGTGCCACGCACTTCTTGTTTGTAACTAAGCTATTTTATTTAGATAAATAGATGTTGGAGGGTGCAGGGATTATATTTTGAGAGATGATGTATCAAAATGGAAAAAGGGGACAGGCTGCTTTTTGCTAAAAAGTAGCCTGTCCCCTTTTCTGCCTCCGACCGAAAAACTACGAACTTATGACTACTACAAGGAAGAAAATGAAGGAGACCCCACACCGGAACAGATATCGTGCTAATGATGCTTAAACTACCGCCATTCTAGCCTGTCCCCTTTTCACAGCTTTTTCAGCTTTTTTTGCCGGCTACCCCCATTGTCTCTTGATGTCTAGAACAGACGAATCCAGTACAATCCTGCGTATGCTTCTTTTATCATCAAAAGGTACAACAACATCAGCACTTCCGTCATCAGTTCCGAAGTTGAGTTCTGGTTCTTTTGATGTCCCTAGCAAGTCGACATAGGTCCCATAATCTAATGAGTAGATATTATACCGTAAGCCAGGATTATCCTTGTCTGCGTACCCGCGCTGCATCTGATGTAACACCCTTGCATCCACCAATTTGAGGATCATAGGATGCCGCTGTAAGTGACGAGCGAGAAGGAATGATCTCGCTCGTCGTGTTCCAATAACCTCATCTACTATACATCGCAGGACATTCTGCATTTCATCATCCATATGAGTCTGTTTATCTTGCTCAAACCATTGACGTGCGCCTTCTACCACTGCTTTGCGGTCAATTGTGTTTCGACCTCGTCTTTGAGCATGAAAGAATGCTTGGGTGAAAATATTTATTAAATCACGAATAACGCCCTCTGCTGAACGTGCCAGTTCTGTGAATGTTGCACGCTCTGTGAATAATCGGGATGCAATTTGGTCTCCACTTGAAATCTTATATTCTTCTTGTAGGTACCCATCTGGTAATTCCAACTCTAGGTGACGTAATAACATGTCAGCGTAAATGGAACTAAGCCGCTGGGGGCTTCTGTCGAAGACATAATAATCATCTAAATCAGGAGCTGTAGCTATATCAGCTCCTACCTCAAACCCAGTAGAAATATTGTTTTCAAATTGAGTAAAGTTAGATCTCTGCTCTAATGCCGCAATTTTGAGTGTTGCTCGTTGTACTGGCAAAATCCCTCGTTTCAAAAACTCTGCAAGAAATGGTTGAATATCTGAAGGGAGGGAAGACCACTCGTCTAAAAGGATGTACAAGTTAGTGTTCGCCAAGCCTAGAGCCTCTGAAAGCGCTTCATGAAGCGCAGGAAAAACGACCTTATCCCTGGACTCAATACGGTAAGCTGTTTCAGTTTCCGTACTTAAGCTTTCACTGTTGTTGGCGCTAATATCTGCTTTTGGTTTAGCTGAAAAACTTGCAGAAACCGAAACTCCACCTTTGATATCTGTTTTACTTTTGTGTTTAGCCTCTGTTTCTACATAAGTTCTAGATGGTTGAGTAATTGTTTGGGCAAGTCTGTGAATAGCATCAAAAGCCTTGTCTGGGTTCTCTGGTGGGCTTTCAATAATTCGTTCTAGTAATGCGTCATGAATTGGTGCCAAAATATCACGAAATAAGCCTAAGCACCGAGTTGGCATCGGAACAAGTGGATCTGAAAATTGGGATGTGCTACCCAAGGTACGACAGTCAATGTATACTGTAACGGGATTCCCGCTATTGGATAGGCGTGCCAGTAATACCTTTAGGACATGAGTTTTCCCAGTGCCACGACGACCATAGAATATCTGGTTATTGGCATTGTCTAGCTGAGGAATTATCCCAATATCAACAAAGGATGCTACGAGTTTTTCAAGATTGACTTGTCGTTCTGATCGTTGAAGTATACGAGATGTCGCCGTTTGAAGTTTTGTGTCTTGTAGCATGCTCACCTCTCCACATTACTAAATTTATTGCTTTCATAAGTAACCAGGGCGATTGCCTCTATCGTCAGCAGAGCACAGTGTTTGCTAAGCAGATAGCCCTGCCAGTCGCCCTTCCAACACCGTGTAACGGATCAACTGATGCCACAACTCCGCTATGTACCAGGTCGCTGTCCCTGAAACGTGGCGTATGGACTGGTTTTGGTTTTGAATGGCCTTGTAATTACAGACTGTTGTAAAAACTGTAAAATTTCTTTACACCCTGAAAAAACGAAAACCCCGCCTGGATGGGCGGGGTTTAGGGTAGGGCGTATGCTCCTTGGTGTATGGGCCGGGTTTGCATGGGCGATCCTTGTGTCTGTTGTGATAACACTTGGTATAAAACAGCCGGGACAGGGCTGTCTACAAAAAACTGCACACACGCAAACGGCCCCGGCATTGTCTGCCAGGGCCGTTGCTGTTGGATTGTGTTACAGCGGTTACTTGTTGTGCCCTTTGCCTTTGCCCTTACCCTTGCCGGGGGCCGGTGCTGCATCATTGTCTGCTCCGGCCGGCTGGCCGGTAAAGGCCAGGTCGCCCCGTTTAAGGGCATGGAATTCGGCCGAGCCGGGCTTGATCCCCAGTTCCTTGGCGATGGCGCCCCAGCCCTTGCTTTTGCTGACCTTGTAGGTTTTCAACACGGTCTCGGGCTGTTTATGGGCCATCTGCCCCAGTTGGAAGGTCATGAAGACGTCAGCCGGTACACTGACCTGGGTAAAGACCGCCTCAACCTTTGGCAGCGGTACACCAAACTGGGCCGAGACCTTGGCCTTGAAGCCGGGTAGGTCGGCCTGGGCCTGGATGTTCAGGTTGGCCAGAAAACCGTCCAGGCTGGCCCAGGCAGCGGTTGACAGCGAAAGCAGCATGGCGCAGAGAACGAGACTGATCAGGCGTTTCATGGGAAAGGCTCCTTTTGGTCGGGATGAACAGCAGTAGCGTCATCCTATACCTGATGCAGGCCGCTGGCAATCATGAGAATGTCTCAGGCCGGCAGCAGGAACCTGCCGACATAGTTCTTGGAGAACTGGTAGGCAGTCCGGCCGCAGCGCTTGATAGGGGGGGGGTGGGTGGACGCTATTAAGGGCAGCAACTACATAAACGACGCTTTCCTTGCCTTACCCTGACAACTACTAAAGGGACAAAAATCTACTGCAGAAGATGATACATCACAACCGGTCAAATTCTTCAGGTTCTACTGCAGGTACCTTGGCCAAAGCAGCACGGAATTTGTCAGCAGAACCACGAGCAGCGCGGCTGGCCAAGTATGTTTCGGTTGTCAGGGCGGAGAGCTTTTCGGCCACCGCCGAAGCGATGAACTGATTGAGGGAAATATGGTCCTCGCTAGCAACTTCCTTGGCCATTTTATGGATTGAGTCGGGAAGACGGACACTGATTGCGCTCATGGTTGTACCTCCAGTGATGCAAGAAATTCGCGCGGGGTTATCACCGCTATACCGAACCGTGCGGCGTGCTTAAAATCTGCTACGTTCCAGGTGATAATGGCTGCATTGGTTTTGACTGCAAGCTCCAGAATAAAGTCGTCATCAGGGTCTTTTAATACCGGTCGCCAGAGATAGAAGATTTTATTAAGCACGGCTCTTGAACAGATAAAATCTATGACATCGTCAATCTCTTCAGCCGATAATGAAGTAATGCCTCGTTTGAGAACTGCTTCGTATTCTGTGACGAGCGGAGTGGATACATGCAGGGTAAAATGATCCTGTTCAATCAGTGAAAGCAGACGAAATGAGGCGCCACGTGACGATTTAAGTGCCGCTACGAGAACATTGGTATCCAGAACGATGTCGGCTTTCATGATGGTAGTATAGGTAATACCATTGCCAAGTCAAGATCGATTTGCCCTGTAGGAATGAAAAAAGGCAGGCACCTTCATGAGAAAGGGGCCTGCCTTTATCTGTCTCTGCCTGCTTGGGTTGGCAGCCGTCTCAGGCCGGCAGCAGGAACCTGCCGACATAGTTCTTGGAGAACTGGTAGGCGGTCCGGCCGCAGCGCTTGCTTTTTTCCTGGGACCACTGGATCGCCTCGCGCTCCAGTTCCTTGGTCCAGGGGATCTCAACCTTGCGGTCACGGGCCTCGCGGCTGATGCTGAGCCGGACGGCATCGATGTAGCGGTCCTGGGAAAAGGCGTAGAAGGCGACCCAGAGGCCGAAACGGTCGGACAGGGAGACCTTTTCCTCCATTGCCTCACTCTGCTGCAGCTCGCCCCGCACAAACTTGCCCCCCAGGTGGTCGGACTCGTACTCCGGCAGCAGGTGGCGCCGGTTGGAGGTGACATAGATCAGTACGTTCTCCGGCGGCGAGTAGACCGAACCGTCCAGGGCGCTCTTGAGCATCTTGTAGCTCAGTTCCCCCACCTCAAAGGTCAGGTCGTCGCAGAGCAGGATGAAACGGTACGGCTCGTTCTCAACGGCGCTGAAGATCTCGGACAGGTAGATCAGGTCTTCCTTCTCAATCTGGATCACCCGCAGCCCTTCCGGGGCGAACTTGTTCATCAGTGCCTTGACCAGCGACGACTTGCCGGTGCCCCGTGAGCCCCAGAGCAGGGCGTTGTTGGCAGGCAGTCCCATCAGGAACTGGCGGGTGTTGTGCAGCATGACCTCTTTCTGCTCATCAACCCCCAGCAGCTCTTCCAGGGTGGTGGTGTCGGTCACCCGCACCGCCTCCAGGTAGCCGGAAAAGGAGTGACGACGCCAGTTGGCAGCGTAGCAGCTGGACCAGTCAACCGGGGCAATGGCGCGGGGCAGCAGCATCTCGACGGAACTTAGGACCCGCTCCAGGCGGGCAACGACTTCAGGTTTCAGGTTAAACATGGTTTTCTCGCTTTTGGATAATATAAGAGCCCCCGGCTTCTCACCGGGGGCTCGGCGTCACGTATCTTGGTACATCTGAAAAGGTCGGATCAACGCAGATAGCGCCTTGATCCGGAATGTATGCCCTACAGGCCCAACTGCTTGAAGAAGTCGTTCCCCTTGTCATCCACCAGGATAAAGGCCGGGAAGTTCTCGACTTCGATCTTCCAGACCGCTTCCATGCCCAGTTCAGGGAAGTCAATGCACTCAACCTTCTTGATGTTCTCTTCAGCCAGGATGGCTGCCGGGCCGCCGATGGAGCCCAGGTAGAAACCGCCGTACTTCTGGCAGGCGTCGGTGACCTGTTGTGAACGGTTACCCTTGGCGATCATGATCATGGAGCCACCCTTGCTCTGCAGCAGATCCACGTAGGAGTCCATCCGGCCGGCGGTGGTGGGGCCGAAGGAGCCGGAGGGCTTGCCGGCCGGGGTCTTGGCCGGACCGGCGTAGTAGATCGGGTACTTGGTCAGGTACTCGGGCAGTGGTTGGCCTGCGTCCAGGATCTCCTTGAACTTGGCATGGGCGATGTCGCGGCCCACCACGATGGTGCCGTTCAGCAGCAGGGCATCACCAACCTTGAGGCCGGACAGCTCTTTGAGGGTCTCGGCGATCGGCTTGGAGAGATCAACCTTGTGACCATGCTCATGCTTGGCCATGCGGTACTGCTCCGGCAGCAGGCGGCCCGGATCGCGGTCAAGCTGCTCGATGAAGAGCCCGTCTTTGGTGATCTTGGCCTTGAGGTTCCGGTCTGCGGAGCAGGAAACCGCCATGCCGACCGGGCAGGAGGCGCCGTGGCGGGGCAGGCGGATCACGCGGACGTCATGGGCAAAGTACTTGCCGCCGAACTGGGCGCCGATTCCGAGCTTCTGGGCAGCGGTCAGCAGTTTTGCCTCCAGCTCGACATCGCGGAAGGCCTGACCGTGGGCATTGCCTTCGGTGGGCAGTGCGTCGATGTCGCGGGCAGTGGCCAGCTTGACGGTCTTCATGCAGGCATCGGCCGAGGTGCCGCCGATTACGAAGGCGATGTGGTAGGGAGGGCAGGCAGCGGTGCCCAGGTATTTCATCTTCTCGATCAGGAACTTCTCCAGCTTCTCGGGGGTCAGCAGTGCCTTGGTCTCCTGATAGAGCATGGTCTTGTTGGCGGAGCCGCCACCCTTGGCCATGAACAGGAACTTGTAGTAGTCGCCGCTGGTGGCCATGATGTCGATCTGGGCCGGCAGGTTGGTGCCGGTGTTGACCTCATCGTACATGTTCAGGGCCACGGTCTGGGAGTAACGCAGGTTCTCTTCGGTGTAGGTCTTGTAGACCCCTTTGGAGAGATATTCTTCATCGTTGCCGCCGGTCCAGATCTGCTGGCCCTTCTTGGCCACGATGGTGGCGGTGCCGGTGTCCTGGCAGAGCGGCAGCTCAAAGTTGGCTGCTACCATGGCGTTCCGCAGGAAGGCCAGGGCCACGCCCTTGTCGTTCATGGATGCCTCGGGATCAGCCAGGATCTTGGCAACCTGCTCGTTGTGGCTGGGACGCAGCAGGAAGGAGAGGTCCTTCATGGCCTGATTGGCCAGCACGGTCAGCGCCTCGGGATCGACCTTGACCACCGGCTTGCCGTCAAACTCTGCCACGGAGACATACTTCTCCGAACCCTCAATCTTGTAATAGCTGGTCTCATCCTTGCCAAGGGGGAACGGCTCCTGGTACACGAACGGCTTGTTAGACATGGGTAAAACTCCTTTCGATAGAAGGTTCGGAACGATGTCCGATAGTGTATACAAAATCTTCGGCATAGTATGCAAAACAGCGGTTTTTGTCGAGTGCTAAGTTGGCAGCATGAAAGTTGACTCAATTTGTGAGGTATGCTACTTTCTAATTAATGAAAAAGTTGAGGGGGTACCCATGTTCAGCCAGATCCGCGATGATATCAACTCGGTCTTTGACCGTGATCCGGCCGCGCGCAGTTCCCTTGAAGTGCTGTTCTGCTACCCCGGCCTGCACGCGGTCTGGCTGCACCGGATTGCCCACTGGCTCTGGCGGCGGGAACTGTTTTTTCTGGGGCGCTTTGTCTCCCAGCTCTCCCGCTTTGTGACCGGGATTGAGATCCACCCCGGCGCCAGGATCGGCAAACGGTTCTTTATCGACCACGGTATGGGGGTGGTGATCGGCGAGACTGCCGAGATCGGCGATGACGTCACTATCTATCATGGGGTTACGCTGGGTGGAGTTACCTGGGATAAGGTCAAGCGTCACCCGACCCTGGAAGACAGGGTGGTGATCGGCTCCGGTGCCAAGATACTGGGGCCGTTTACCGTGGGACGGGGTGCCAAGATCGGTTCCAACTCGGTGGTGGTCAAAGAGGTCCCCCCCAATGCCACGGTGGTGGGAATACCCGGCAAGATCGTGCTGGCACCTGAAACGGCAAAGGAAGGACGACCTGATCTTGAACATGGCAAAATGCCTGATCCATCAGCTACAGCTATTGCCTGTCTGTTTGATCAGTTAAAAGGGCTGGAGCAAAAGTATGACAGCCTGCAGAAAGATCATGAAGCGCTGAAAAAACAGCTGGTTGACGCGACCCCAAAATCATGCGATAACCCCTGACATGATCAAGCGCCAGACCACCATCAACCGTATCTTCAAGCTGTCCGGCATCGGCCTGCATTCCGGTCATCCGGTCAACCTGGAATTCCTGCCCCGCCGTGAACAGGGCATTGTCTTTGTGCTGAATGGCGTGCAGATTCCTGCCAGGTACGATCAGGTTGCCGATACCCGCCTTTCAACCCTGATCGCCAGGGATGGCGCTGCGGTTTCCACCATTGAACACCTGATGGCGGCCTTCTACTACGCCGGTGTCACCAACTGCCTGGTCTATATTGATGGTCCCGAGGTGCCGATTCTGGACGGCTCTGCCTGGGAGTTCTATCAGGGGATGTGGAAGGCCGGGGTCTATGAATTTCCCGAAGAACAGGTCTACCTGAAGGTGGTAAAGCCGGTGGAGGCAACCCACGGTGATGCCTGGGTGCGGATCAAGCCGCTGAATACCCTGGATATCACCATGACGATTGAGTTCCGTCAGCCGGTGGGGCTGCAGCGCCGCCGGGTCTCCGATGTTGAAAACGCCTTTTCAATCCTCAACTCCCGTACCTTCACCATGCAGGAGGAGATTGAGGCGATCAAGAAGATGGGCCTAGCCAAGGGCGGTTCACTGGATAATGCTGTGGTGGTGGGGGAGGATGATGTGCTGAACCCGCAAGGCCTTCGTTACCGCAAGGAGCTGGTCAATCACAAGATCCTGGATCTGATCGGCGACCTCTATACCAGCGGCTACCGCATCCTGGGCAAGGTTGAAGCCCACAAGACCGGCCACCACCTGAACAATCTGCTTTTGAAGCAGCTCTTCTCCGATCCAGCCAATTATCAGATCTACTGAGTTGGTGCTTCTCCGGCCTTGGGCCGTTCCTTCTGATTACCCAGAATAACCTCACCGCTGTCGGTGAAGAGTCGAACCGGCAGTTCAAAGACCCGTCTGAATATATCCAGTGTACCCTTTGCCATGGTCTTGACCGGAATGGCCGTAACTTCAGGGTTTTCCCAGCTGCCCTTGGCTTCAAAGTAGGTGGTGACCAGACTGCCGTCGCCGCCGCTCAGGATCCAGCCCACCACCGGAATCCGGCTGACGATCCGGTCTACCGTCTGCAGCGGCTGGACCCCGATCAGCATATCCAGCGTCTCTTTTACAATATCAATCGTGCCGACCGTGGTGACATGCATGACGTTGCTGTCGATGAAAAAGTCCTGGGTGGTCAGGATGCCGTTCTTGATGCCGATACTGGCGGTGATCTGGTTGAACGGCATGCCGTCGCGGGCCATGTCCGGCAGACTGAAACTGAGCAGTTGCGAGACATTCAGGATTGATATGACCTTGGAGAGGGTGTTGAAGCGTTTCAGGGCGCCCCGCTCCACTTTGAGGGTAATGGCGCCATTGGCTGTTTTCTTGATCTCGTCAAGATGGTCGCCGCTGGCGCTCAGCCGACCTTTTACGGTGGTCAACCCCCGTATTTCCTTTCCGATATTGAGTAGTTGCAATAGCTCTCCGGCCTTGGCCTGTTCAAGCAGGAGAGACAGATCCCACTTGGGCGCCTGGCCCGCAGTCCGGGCCAGTTGTCCGTTCAACGCAAGCTTGCCGCCGAGGATACCGGTAGTCAGTTTCTGCAGCTTCAGTATGCCCTCTTCGTTTTTCAGGGATGCCGAGAGTTTATTGAAGCTGGTGCCGCGGAAGGTGCCGGTTTCGGCAGTCACAGAGGCCTGAAGCCTGAACGGGGCTGGCGGCTGTTGTTTCTTTCCGGCGTCTGTCGTACGTGAAGGGGCCACAAGGGGCAGCAGTTCCTCCAGGTCAAGGTGGGTCGCCGCTATTCGCAGGTTGATATCCGGGGTGCCTTCGGTGCGGACCGTGCCGGAGGCGCTGAAGATGGTCCTGGGCAGCTTGCCGGAGACGTTGCGGATTGTCAGCAGGCCGTCGCGTAGGCCGAGACTGGTGCTGAACTGCTGTATCCGGGGCGGCTTTTCGGCCGGAGCGAGGCCGAAATCAGCCGGGTTCAGGTCGGGTGAGCTGATAATCAGCTCTGCCTCCGGGTTTTTCAGGCTCGCGATCCGGCCCTTGATGTTAAGCGGCGTACTGCCGTAGCGGATCGCCATATGTGAAGTTTCAAGGGAGTTGCCTTTGAAGTTGATCTGGGTGTTGATGGCGCTGACCGGGGCAATCTTCTGATGGGGTTTGAGTGAGAACCCGCTTAATTTGACCATGCCTGAAAACAGCATGCTGCCTATGCTGCGGGGATCGCCCTCGCCAAGCAGGTGAGCCTGTACGCCTCCCCGCAACTGGTAGGCCTGCCAGTCGGTCAGGATCGGCAGATGGTTGTCCAGCTGGAACTGGTTGGTTTCCAGATCGAAGGCCAGGTACGGAACCGTGCCGCTATAGCGCAGCAGGCCACTGCCGGAAAGCTTGAGTGGTGGCAGCTGGTACGAAATGGAGGTGAATCTGGTGGCATCCCTGCCCAGCAGCGCACTGAAGGTCAGGCTGTTGGACAGATTGGCCGGCTTTTTGACAACCGCCGGGTATTCATAGGCAGCCGTCGTCAGGAGCCATTCACCCGAGAGCCGATAGGCCGAGGTCGGCCCTTCTCCCCGCAACCTGAGTGTCGTTGCGTTGCCGTTGAAACGAAGCGCGTCTGCTCCGGCAATCTCGGCAAGCCAGGCTACTTCTGCCGGACGGGGGGAGACAGTCATGCTGAAGGGATAGAAGGAGGGGACTCCTTCAGTGGCATACTCGGTGATACTCCCCTCCATGGTAAAGGGGGAACCCCCGAAGCTGCCGCTCATACCGATCAGGTTGAAATTGCGCCCCTTCATCTCCAGGGTGCCCTTGATCTGGCGGAAGGTGGGGCTTTTCTCGCCGTACTGGATGCTGGCCTGATCCGCAGTGCCGCTGATATACAGGGTGTTGGCATTGTCGCCGATACCGAAGCGGGCCAGCTGCGAGAATCGGCCATTGAGGGTGCCGGTGGTCAGTTTGAAGATGCCGCCTCTGATCTTGTGTTCGATGAATCCGGCTGCATCATCAGCAATGATTCCGAACGGGATGTAGTTTTTGACACGGAGGTAATCAAACGGCTCGGACGTGGCCTTGACGCTGATGGATGGGTCTTTACCCTGCAGATCTCCCAAACGGACAGCACCTTTGATGGCAAAACCGTCCAGGCTGAGTTGCACCGATGGCATATCCAGCAGGCTGGGGGTCCACTTGAGGTCAACGGCCAGCTGCAGCTGCTTCGGGGCTACCACGGCATGGAATACCGTGGGCCAGACCACTTTTGGATTGCGCAGCAGCAGGGTACCGTTGGCCTTCAGGTTCTGCCAGCGTCCTTTTACGGCAAGATTCAGGGAAGCGGTGCCACCGGGGGAGGGAAACGGCACATAGTCGTCAATATAGGGCCAGAAACGCCAGTACTCAACCTGGGTAAGGTCAAGTTTTGCATCAATATCCGTCTGCTGCAGCAGATTGCCGGTTTTGGGCAGTCTGATCGTGCCGGCTGTGTTGATGGAGCCGGGACTGCTGCCTTCCAGCGTGGCGGCAAGTTTGTAAGAGCTTTTCCTGCCTCGGATCAGCTTGTCAATACTCAGGTTAATGCCTGAGACTGTCAGTCTGGTGCAGATTTCAGCGCTTGCCTGATCCCGCCAGAACAGGGTGCCGTTGCGGATACGCAACCCCCTGGCCCGCAGGTCATAGGCGTCAGGGGCCGGTTGTAGCAGGTCATCGATATTCATGACGCCCTGCGCGTCCCGGCTGACAGTGGCCCGGGCATCGTCGATGATGATCTCGCGCAGTTCAATCTTCTTGTTCAGGAGCGGTAACAGGGCAAGACGAAAGGAGATCCGGCGGGCGGAGAGAAATTCAAGAGAGCTGTTGCGTTCCTGGATGTACAGGTCGCTGAAGGTGAATTCAGGGCCAAGTACCCAGGAAAACTGGCTGTTTCCCAACCGGACCTGACGCTTCAGTTGTTGCTGCAGCAGCTCGGTCAATTGGGTTTTATAGCTGTTCAGGTCAAGCAGGCGGGGCAGCAGGATCGAAAGCCCCAGCGAGAGGGAGCCGAACAGCAGCAGCAGCAGGATAAGCAGCTTAAGAAACCGTGCGCGTGGGATGCTCAGCATAGTGCGCCGCCGTTCAGGGTTCGTCTGTTCCGGGTTGCGGGAGAGAGAGGTCCGGTTGCAGGATGCTGATCCGTACCTGCAGGATAGCGGTGCGGGTGACCTGTTCGCAGACCAGTCTGAAACCGTTCCAATCAACGGTCTCTCCCTGCAGCGGCAGGTGCCCCAGCTCGTTCAGGACCAGTCCGGCTACGGTCTCGTAGAGTGGTGCCTCTTCCAGTTTGATCCCCAAAGGTTCCTGCAGGTCAAAGATCGAGGTCAGCCCATCAACCAGCCAGCTGCCGTCAGGCTGCTGCACCAGCTTGCCGGGCTCGCCGGCATCGTGTTCGTCTTCAATCTCCCCTACCAGTTCTTCCAGCAGATCCTCTGTGGTGACCAGACCGGAGATGCCGCCGTATTCATCAACCACCAGGGCCATATGGTTACGGGTGCGCTGCATCTCTTTCAGCAGCTCATTAACCTTCTTCCCTTCCGGAACAAAGACCGGTGGTCTGATGATCTGCTCCAGGTTCAGCTCCTCTCCCTTCACCAGGGCAGCCATGATATCCTTGTCATGCAGCACACCGACGATCTCTTCGATGTCGGTATGGTAGACAGGATAACGGGAGTATTGCGCCTCCAGGATGATCCTGACCAGTTCATCCCGGCTCATCTGCAGTTCAAGGGCAATCATCCTGGTGCGGGGCACCATCACTTCACGGACACAGGTATGGGTGAATTCAAAGACGTTGCGGATGTATTCGTTTTCCGATTCGCTGAAGACTCCGGTCTCATGGCCTTCCATAACCATGTGCTGGACCTCTTCGCGTGTAATGAAGGCATCCTGTTCCCCCCGCAGTCCGATCAGGTGCTGCACGGCCTTGCTGGAGGAGGTCAGCAACAACACTGCCGGAGAGGTAAGCCGTGCAATGATCCGCATTGGACGGGCCAGACTCAGGGCCACCTTGTCGGCGTACTGCAGACCGATTGCCTTGGGAACAAGCTCACCGATGATCAGGGAGACATACGAAACGACGACAACAACGGTCAGCGCGGCCAGGGGTTCAGCAGCTTTTTGCAGGAGTGGCCAGGGCAGGTTCAGCAGGGTGGGGCGCAGGTGTTCAATCGCAATGATACCGCCCACGGTTGAAGCGGCAGAACCGGCAACCGTAACACCGATCTGGATGACGGCCAGCAGGGGATGCGGGTCTTTCTGGAACTGTTCGATAATCTCTGCCCGCTCATCCCCGTCAGCAACCAGCTGGGCAATTCTGCCCTTGCGGATTGAGATGATGGCAAACTCCGCCATGGAGAAAAAACCGTTCAGGCCTATCAGCAGGATAATCACAATCAGTTCTAGAGTCACGGTGTCCATAGCGGGACTATTCTCCACTGGAATGCCTTGATTGTCAATCGGGAGAGCGCCTTTAGCGGCGAAACAAAAAAGGCCCGCCAGTGAGGCGGGCCTTCAAAGATGCCGTGCAGCAACGGATTATGCTGCTGAAACGGTGACCTTCAGCGTTGCACCGACTTCAGGGTGAACCTTGACCGGCACGCTGTACTCGCCCAGTTGCTTGATCGGCTCAGCCAGCACGATTTTCTTGCGATCGATCTCAAGGCCGTTGTCCTTCAGGAAGGCAGCAATCTCCATGTTGGTGACCGAACCGAACAGCTTGCCTTCTTCACCGGCCTGGTGAGTCAAGACAATGGACAGGGCCTCAAGCTTGGCCACCAGATTCCTGGCAGCTTCAAGGGACTTGTTCTTCTTATAGGCCAGCTGACGCTTGGCATGCTCAAGTGCCTTGGCATTCTTCTCAGTGGCCTCAATGGCAAGACCTTTGGGCAGCAGATAGTTGCGGGCATAGCCCGGGGCAACCTTGACGATATCGCCGATCTGTCCCAGATGTTCAATGTTCTCTTTCAGAATGAGCTTCATGATTCCTTCTCCTTTCGAGCCTGTTTTACAGGTTTTCGTCCTGCGTGATGCGTGGGGTGCGGAAGTCACCCCAGTAATCAAAGATACCGAGTACGGTTACGATGACCGTCAGATAGGGCTGAGTCAGCAGCAGCACCCCCAGTAGTATCTTGAGGGTGGCGGCAAAGCTGGAGCGCTCACAGATTGTGAGCAGGACAGCAAGGCCCTGCATGAAATACAGCACTGACAGCACCGTCAGGATGTTGAGTGCCGGCGTGTTGATCAGCGCAACGGGTGCCAGCATGGCAAACCCGGCAATGATCAACAGCCAGACCAGTAGATCCGGTGTCCTGAACTCCCTGAAGGGGGCCAGGTTGATCGCCAGGGCATACTTGGCTGCAGTACGCATGAACAGCAGCAGTGTGACCGCACTGATCAATCCCAGGTTGATGGTGGCCAGGGCCGGGTAGATGCGGGACATGATCTGTCCGACGGTCTGCATCCCCTGCTTGAGCATTTCCAGGTCCTGGGCTGACAATCCTGATTGCTGCTCGTACAGTTTGATCGCCTGGTTGATGCCGTCTGAAATTTCCTTTTGTGCAAAGAGCTGCGGATTGACACCGCTGGTGAAGGAAAACACCGTCACCAGTACCGCTGTCAGGGTGACGCAGGTGGCTGTTGTCCAGAGTATGGTCCGGGACGGCCTGAGACCTTTCAGGGCCAACTCCGGCACCATCAGTCCGATCAGGCCGCATTGGACTGCATACCATGCCCCGACCGGCGGAGAGAACAGAACCGCCAGTAACAGGGTTGTCAGTAGTGCGCTGAAACCGGCAACCGCACTGCCGCCCTTGATACGGGCAAGCCCCAGCGGAACCGGGGCCAGAAAAGCCGAGACAAAACCTATCAGGGGTACCGCAAGGCTGGCACTGAAAAGCAGGCCTGAGCCCAGTGTACCGATCAAGACGGCGGCCAGCTTCTGGCCGCCGTTTGATTGCAATTCAATCTTCTCCACAAAGTACCGGACTAGGGAAGTGCGTGACCGGCTGCAAGCGGCAGCAGGGCCAGATTGCGGGCCCGCTTGATCGCTTCGGTAATCTCACGCTGGTGCTTGGAGCAGTTGCCGGAGATACGGCGGGGTACGATCTTGCCGCGCTCGGTAATGAAGTAGCGCAGGGTACGCGGGTCTTTGTAATCAATGGTGGTGTCTTTTTCTGCGCAGAAACGGCAGACCTTGCGGCGCTGAAAAGGACGCTTCTTACGGGGACCGCCGGGGCCACGATCAGGGCGGGGGCCGCTGGGGCGACCGCCGGGACGGGGGGCGGAAGTGGTTGTTGTCGTCGTTGTTGCTTCGCTCATTGGCGTGATCCTCCGGAACGTTATTCAGCCGCAGCTTCAGCAGCTTCAGGGGCTTCAGCAGCTTCGATAACCGGCTTGCGCTCAGCTACCTTTTTCTCGGGCTCATCGGTAATGTTGACGCTTAAGAAGCGCAACACTTTTTCGTCAAGCCGGAGACGACGCTCCAGTTCAGCCACCAGTTGTGCTCCACCGTCAAAACGCAGGTAATAGTAGCGTCCGCGGGGGAACTTCCGGATTGCATAGGCCAGTTTGCGTGTTCCCCAGTCGTCCAGCCGGTGGAAGTCACCCTTCAGGGATGCAACCACGTCCTGAACCTTGTCGGTGACCGACTTGACGTCGTCCTCTGCAAGGTCCGGCTGGAGGATGAAGATGGTTTCGTACTTCCTCATGTGTAATCCTCCTTATGGATTAGGTAGCCCCGGTTCTGGCCCGGAGCAAGGAGTAGCGGACGGTCGGTCCGCCTGAAAGGAATAAGGCTTTACTATAGATACCTGATAAAGGCAAGCATAATTATATTTTGTGTATATGAACAAAAGCTTGACAATAAAAAGATTGGCTGTCTTTAATGTGTGCATATGCAAATAACTGACTGCAGAAGGAGTACGGTATGAAACTTTGTTTCCCGGTTGTTCTGGATCAAGGGCTGGATAGTGAAGTGTATGGCCATTTCGGCTCTGCGCCCCGTTTTTTGATTGTTGATGCGGTAACCGGCCAGACCCGTCTGGTGGATAACAGCGACAAGGTGCATGAGCACGGTGCCTGCAACCCTGCCAAGGCGGTCGCTGGTCTGGAGGTGGACGGTATTGTGGTCGGCGGTATCGGCCGCGGGGCGCTGATTTCACTTAACCGTGCCGGTTTCAGGGTCTTTCAGGCGCAAGGGACATCAGTACGGGATACCCTGGCTGCCCTCAACGGAGACGGTCTGCAGGAGTTTGCGCCGGGCAGCGTTTGCGGCGGCCATAACCATGCTACGGACGGGGGAGGGTGCTGCCATTGAGTGACGGCTATAACCAATATACCGGGACGGTTCTGGACCATGCCCGGAATCCCCGGAATGTTGGGGGCATGGATGACGCCAACGTCGTGGTGCAGGTGGGTGATCCGGAATGCGGCGATACCCTGCTGTTGTTTATGCGGATCGATGATGGCTGTGTGGCCAAGGTCAGTTTTCTGATCAAAGGCTGTGGTGCAGCCATCGCCACCGCCTCAATGGGAACTGAGCTGATTAAAGGTAAAAGCCTGAATGAAGCGTTGCTGGTGACTGATGCCACGGTGACCGCTGCGCTGGGAGGACTGCCTGAGGATAAGGAGCATTGTTCCAATCTGATCGCCTCGGCAGTGCATGCAGCTATTGCCCAGTATACCAGCACACTTACCGGCGAGGCACCACCGATTGATTTTGAAGTTGACATGACGGGCAGAGCCCCGCAACCTGCTGAAGGAGGACAGGCATGAACAGTTGGGCACAGTTGTACCGCGGTGAATCAGCCAAACCGGTCTGGCAGTTTGTGGCTGATCTGAAAGAGGCCGGGTTACGGTCCGGATTCTTGATCCACAACGAAGATAAGATGGAGATGGCCCATACCTTTGGTTCACACGGGGTGCAGGTCGGTGAAGGGTTTGATCTGCATATGATCCAGATCTGCAAGCCGGAAAAGGCTGCCGGCAGCCTGCAGAAGAATCCGGAACGGGCAGCCCTGATGCCCAAGTTTGTGACCGTGTTCAGTGCAGAGGGGCGGACTCAGGTGCGTTTTCTGCGTTTTAACAGGCAACTGATCGAGGAGCTGGTGCAGGATGCCGAATTTGCAACGTCGGTTGGCAGCACCTATGACGAGATTGAGCAGGCAATTCAGGCATCTCTTTAACAACAAAAGCATGAAGGAATGTGGGTTACTCTATGTGGAAGCTGTTAGCGACAATCTCGAAAAATCTGATTACGGCCATTCCGGTCATGATGATCGCCGGATTTCTGTATGGCTATCTTAATCCGGCCGGAGCTGCCTGGCTGAAGGTGCTGATCATACCGTTCACCTTTCTGATGGTCTATCCGATGATGGTGACCCTTAAACTCAAGAAGGTGATCGAGGGGGGCGACGGCAAGGCTCAGCTGCTGACGCAGCTGATCAACTTCGGCATTGTGCCGTTCATCGCCTATGGCCTGGGACGGCTGTTCTTTCCTGAACAGCCGTTTGCCGCCCTGGGGCTGCTGCTGGCGGCCTTGCTGCCCACCAGCGGCATGACCATCTCCTGGACCGGTTTTGCCAAGGGAAATCTTGAGGCAGCGGTCAAGATGACGGTGGTTGGTCTGATACTGGGCTCCCTGGCGACCCCTTTCTATGTGCAGTGGCTGATGGGGGCGCATGTCCCGGTGGAGGTCGGCGCAACATTCCGGCAGATTGTGATTATCGTATTTCTGCCGATGCTGGCCGGTTATCTGACCCAGACCGTTCTGATTAAAAGGTACGGCCCCAAAGGGTTTCAGGAACAGTGGGCGCCGCGCTTTCCCGCACTTTCCACCCTGGGGGTGCTGGGGATCGTCTTTATTGCGATCGCCCTGAAGTCTCAGGATATCGCCTGCCGGCCCGATATGCTGGTAAGCATCCTGGTGCCGTTGCTGGTACTCTACGGCATCAATTATCTGCTCAGCACCCTGGTTGGTAAACTGTTTTTGCCGCGGGGCGATGCCATTGCACTGGTCTATGGCACGGTCATGCGCAACCTTTCAATCGCCCTTGCCCTGGCGATCAACGTCTTCGGCAAGACCTGCTCCGACGCTGCCCTTGTGATCGCCCTCGCCTATATTATTCAGGTGCAGTCGGCAGCCTGGTATGTCAAACTGACTGATCGTTTTTTTGGCAAACCGGCAGGAGTGTAAGCGATGGCCCGCCCCCGTAAGCCGAGACAATGCAGCTGTCCGCATCGCGCCAATTTTGAGGCGGTCTACAAACCGGCCGGTACTCCGCTGGGTCAGCTTGAATGCATTACGCTTTTTCGCGACGAACTGGAGACCCTTCACCTGTGTGACGGCCAGGGCATGACCCAGGCCGAGGCAGGAGACTGCATGGGGGTCTCACGCGGCACCGTGCAGCGCCTGCTTTCCGAGGCCCGCCGTAAAGTGGCGGAGGCACTGGTGAAACAGGCGGCACTGGCGGTCTCCGGCCGTGACAATGCGGTTGCAGAAGGCGATTAATCCGTAGCTGCCCCTTGCGTTTGGTGCCATTCCCGGTATATTGTCCCCCCTGATCGTAACGCTAGATAGTGATGGAGGACCAATCATGTTCCTTGCGCCTGTATGGTACCGGTTCAACCTGCTCATCCTGCTCTCCGCTGCTCTGCTGCTCGGCGGTTGCGCCACTGCTGATCTCCAGCTGAAACCCGACTACCAGCCGGTAGGTGATGTCAGGGGGCCCGGCGGGACACTGGTGCTGGCCTCGTCACTGGAAGGAACCGTGCCCGGTGTGGGGGAGCGGATTCAGTGGATTCTGGGCGAGGTCAAGGATACCGACGGCAAGGTGCAGGGAAACGTCACCAGCCCGACTGCCCCCAGCGCACTGGTTCGCAATGCACTGCAACAGGAGTTGCTGCGGGCCGGTTATGCCGTGCAGGTCGCCGGTTCTGTGCCGAAGGATGCCGGCTATGGACTGGTACTGGCAGCCAGCACGCTGCATCTGGATGAGACCCGCTCCCTGATCAAGGTGGAGGCGGACTGCCGGGTCAGTTTTTCGGTTGAAATCTGGGTGAAGGGGGCCAAGACCAATACCCTCAGCTTTGAGTCCCGTTTCTCCGATTTTGCGGTCAGGGATCGTGAAAAGTTACATCAGGAGGTTCTGCAGAAGGCCTTTGCCTCTGCCTTCAAGCGGGCTCTGCCTGCTATTCTGGAGCAGTTGAAAAAATAACCTGGGTATCTGATGGGAGAGTTGACCACTATGGCCATAGCAAACAAGATTGCCGGATATATTTCCCGGTCGTCCTGGATCCGCAAGATGTTTGAAGAAGGGGAACGGCTGCGCCAGGAGTTCGGTGCAGATAATGTCTATGATTTTACCCTGGGCAACCCGGACGTGGAGCCGCCGCAGGCCTTACATACGGCCCTTTTGCAACTGGCGCAGCATCCGCTGCCCGGTATGCACCGCTACATGAACAATGCCGGTTACCCGGAGACCCGGGCGGCCGTGGCCCGCAAGCTGGCTGCCGACTCGGGCCTGGAGGTGACGGCTGCACATGTCATCATGACCTGCGGTGCCGGTGGCGCCCTGAACGTGGTGCTGAAGACCATTCTGAACCCCGGCGAAGAGGTCATTATTCTGGCCCCCTATTTTGTCGAGTACAAGTTTTACATCGACAACCACGGCGGTGTTCCGGTGGAGGTCTGGACCAACCGGGAGACCTTTCGCCTCGATCTGGCTGCCATTGAGGCGGCCATCACCACCAAGACCCGTGCCATCATTGTCAATTCACCCAATAATCCCACCGGGGTAATCTATACCGCCGAAGAGCTTGCAGCCCTCGGCGAGCTGGTGAAGCGGGCTCAGGCCCGTACCGGCCACCAGGTCTATGTCATCTCGGACGAACCGTACGCACGGCTCTCCTATGACGGGGCAAAGGTTCCCAATATCTTTCCGCTGATCGAATCCAGTGTCGTGGTAACGTCGCATAGCAAGGATCTGGCGCTGCCCGGTGAACGGATCGGCTATCTGGCTGCCAATCCACGCATGGCAACGGCCATGCAGTTTATGGAAGGGGCGGTCTTTTGCAACCGTACCCTGGGATTTGTGAATGCCCCGGCCCTGATGCAGCGCCTGGTGGCGGATCTGCAGGATGTCTCAGTGGATAGCAGCCTCTATCAGGACAAACGTGACCTGTTCTACACGACCCTGACCGGGCTGGGATTCAGCATGGTCAAGCCGGATGGTGCCTTCTATCTGTTCCCGAAATCACCGTTTGCCGATGATGTGGAGTTCGTCAAGCTGGCTCAGAAACATCATATCCTGCTGGTGCCCGGATCAGGTTTTGGCGCACCGGGCTATTTCAGGATCGCCTACTGCGTGGACAGAGGGATGATTGAGCGTAGTCTGCCGGCCTGGGAGCGGCTTGCTGTCGAAGCCGGACTGAAGAAATAGGGGCAGCAGGCTTTGTAAATTAAAGACAGCAAGGGCCACCCGGTGTAGCAGGTGGCCCTTGCTGTTTTTTGCAACAGGACTGTCTCAGATATGATCCAGGGTGTCATCCGTTTCAGCGGCCAGACGTGCCAGCTCCGCCGTGATTGCAGCGTCGGTCCGGTCTGTTATCTCGCGCAAGGAATCTACCAGCAGCGTAACCGCGGCGATGTCGCTATCAGGAACAGTCTCTTCCAGATGCTGGGCGATCTGCGCCAGGGCAGCGGCACCGACTGAGCCGGCCGCCCCTTTCAGGGTGTGGGCCTCCAGTGCCAGTTCATGCAGATTAGCCTGCATGAGATGCTGCTCAATTGATTGCAGGTAGATGGCGGCCTGTCTGCGGAACAAAGCGAGGATTTCCGGTAGCAGATAGCTGAAGCCGGCCTGGTGGTAATTCACCCTCAGGTAGTCCTGGTCAAGCACTGCTGCCTTATCCATCTGCTGCTCCTAGTCCCGGAAACGCCGGGTCAGATCACCATACGCCTCAATGCGACGGTCCCGCAGGAACGGCCAGATGCGGCGTACCGCTTCGCTGCGTTCCAGATCGAGTTCTACGGCAAGTATCTCTTCCTGTTCCGTACTGCCTTTGCAAAGGAGTTCACCCTGTGGTCCGGCAATGAAGCTGGTTCCCCAGAACCTGATTCCGGTGGCATGGGGGTCGGGCGACTTTTCAAAGCCAACCCGGTTGACCGAGAGCACCGGCAGGCCGTTGGCAACGGCATGGCCGCGCTGGACCGTTATCCAGGCCTCCCGCTGCCGTTCCTGCTCTTCCGGTGTGTCAGCCGGGTCCCAGCCAATGGCGGTAGGGTAGATCAGCAGGTCGGCGCCGGCCAGGGACATCAGACGGGCTGCCTCCGGATACCACTGGTCCCAGCAGACCAGTACCCCCAGGGTGCCGACCGAGGTACGGATCGGGGTAAAACCCAGATCGCCGGGGGTAAAGTAGAATTTTTCATAGAAACCGGGATCATCGGGGATATGCATCTTGCGGTAGATGCCGGCAATCGAGCCGTCCTGCTCAAACACCACGGCGGTATTGTGATACAGCCCGGGGGCGCGGCGTTCAAACAGCGAGGTGACCAGCACGATCCCCAGTTCCTTGGCCAGTGCGCCAAGCCGTTCCGTGGCCGGGCCGGGAATCGGTTCAGCCCGGTCAAACTGTTCGGTTGCCTCGGTCTGGCAGAAGTAGGTGCCGTTGTGAAGTTCCTGCAGCACCACCAGTTTTGCGCCGTCTTCAGCGGCCTGGCGGACCATGCGGCCGGTTTTGGCAAAGGTCTCAGGCTGATTGTCGCTGCAGCTTTGCTGGATCAGGGCGGCCTTGAGGCGTTTCATGGCAGCACCCCGACCGGCAGTTGCATGGTGATGCAGTGCAGGGAACCGTGCTGTTCAATCAACGGCAGGCAGTCAATGCCGATGATCTCCCGGCCGGGAAAGGCCAGGGCGATCATGGCCAGGGCGCCGTTATCCACCGGATCGCGGTAGGTGGGGACCAGTACGGCATCGTTGATCACCAGGTAGTTGGCGTAACTGGCCGGCAACCGATTGCCTGCAGCATCATATTTGGCTTCGGGCCAGGGCAGGGCCAGCAGCCGGTAGGGGGAGCCTCCAGGGGTGGTCAGCTGCTTCAGTTCCTGCTCCATCTTCTGCAGGGCCTCATAGTGGCTGTCGGCCGGATTGTCGCAGGCCACATAGACGATGGTGTCATTGGGGCAGAGCCGCGCCAGGGTATCAATATGGGCGTCAGTATCATCCCCTTCCAGATGGCCATGCTCAAGCCAGAGCACCTGTTGTGCACCGAACAGCGACTGCATTGCCCCTTCCAGCTCCTGACGGGTCAGTTGCGGGTTGCGGTTGGGTGAGAGCAGGCATTGACTGGTGGTCATAACCGTGCCACAGCCATTACTCTCAATGCTGCCACCTTCAAACACCAGGCCGATGATATTGGTTCGGGGCAGCAGTGCCCCCTGTTGCTTGAGCTGCCGGGTGACCTGATTGTCCAGATTGGCGGCAAACTTCAGCCCCCAGCCGTTGAAGCCGAAATCAAGCAGCACCGGCTGGTCATTCACTTCCACCGTAATCGGCCCAAAATCTCTGGTCCAGGTGTCGTTGGTGGCAACCGGACAGATAGCAACGCGGGCCAGATCCACCCCGGCACCGGAAAGATGGTTTCGTGCCGCATCAGGGTCCGGTGCCACCAGCAGTACTTTTTCAAAGCGGACGATCTGGCGGATCAGCTCGGTATAGGTAGTGCAGACCTCTGGTAGCTGGTCTGACCAGTCAGTGTCGGGGTGGGGCCATGCCAGCAGGACACCGTCCTGTGGTTCCCATTCAGCCGGCAGTCGAATCTTCATGGAGCGGCTTCTTCCTTTCTCGGAAACTGGTGATACAGTTTTTGGCGGGTTGAACTAGTGAAGTATAGCGGTGAACCGCGTGAGCTGCAAGTCTCTTTACCCTTGCCTTGCAGTCCGGTTTGGTTTAAGAAATCTGAGCTTCTACACATTTTTTATCGGAGTCTTTCCATGCTTCAAAGTATTATCCTGCAGGCCCCGGCCAAGGTTAACTACCGCCTGGATGTGATTGCGCGGCGTCCGGACGGCTATCATGAGCTGCGCATGATCATGCAACGGGTCAACCTGTGCGATCAGGTCTCCATAAAACTGATTGATGGCAATGAGATCAAGGTCAGCTGCGGACGGGAAGGGGTGCCGGACGGCGAAGGAAATATTGCCTGGAAGGCCGCCCGGGCCCTGCTGGATCTGGCAGGACAACCATCCGGTGTTGAGATCGCTATCCAGAAGAATATACCGGTGGCGGCCGGCCTGGGAGGGGGCAGCAGTGATTGTGCCGCCGTGTTGCTGGGGCTGAATGAACTGTTGGGGCTGGGGCTTTCCTGTGAGCAGCTGATGGAGATCGGGGTGAAACTGGGGGCCGATGTGCCGTTTTTCGTCTTTCAGCAGACCGCGCTGGCAGAGGGGATCGGTGAGAAGTTAACCCCGCTGACCGGTCTGCCTCCGGCCTGGGTGGTGCTGGTCAACCCCAACCTGCCGGTCTCCACCGCCTGGGTCTATAAAAATTTGCAGTTGACACAACGGGAGCGTCTGGCTACAATTCCCGACTCGTTTGAGGACGTTGCATCAATCTGTCGTGTTCTGTCGAATGATCTTGAAAGTGTAACTATCCCAGCATTTCCGGTTATTTCCGAGATAAAGGATGAGCTGATTGCCCGGGGGGCATGTTGCTCGCTGATGTCCGGCAGCGGCCCGACCGTGTTCGGTCTGTTTGATGATGAAGCAACTGCCCGCACGGCCGGCGAAGCGCTGCGTGGCAATAACGACTGGTTTGTTGCTGTGGTTGAGACGGTCTAGACGGTATTTTTCTGTCTGAAAGGTAGAGTACGTTCCATGTACGACAAGATCAGAGTGTTTTCTGGAAATTCAAACCCCAATCTGGCTCAGAAGATTTGTGATGTGCTTGGTGTTCCGCTGGGAAATGCCAGGGTCAAGACCTTTTCTGATGGCGAGGTGATGGTTGAGATCTGTGAGAACGTCCGTGGTCGTGATGTCTATGTGGTACAGTCGACCTGTGCTCCCACCAATAATAACCTGATGGAACTGCTGGTGATGACCGACGCCCTGAAACGGGCCTCTGCTGCCACCATTACGGCGGTGATTCCGTATTACGGCTATGCCCGTCAGGATCGCAAGGCTGCTCCCCGTACCCCGATCTCCGCCAAACTGGTGGCTGATCTGGTGACCACGGCAGGGGTTGACCGCGTGGTCACCATCGACCTGCATGCCGCCCAGATTCAGGGTTTCTTCAATATCCCGGTGGACAACCTGTATGCTGCGCCGGTTATTCTGAATCACCTGAAGGAGCGTTTTACCGGCCAGGATATCGTCATGGTCACTCCCGACGCCGGTGGTACCGAACGCGCCCGCGGGTTTGCAAAGCGTCTTGAGTGCCCGATGGCACTGATTGACAAGCGCCGTACCGGTCCCAACGTGGCTGAGGTGATGCATCTGATCGGTGATGTCAAGGGCAAGATCGCCATCATCCTGGATGACATGATTGATACTGCCGGTACCCTGACCCAGGCTGCCGGTGCCTTGAAGCAGAACGGTGCTGCCGCTATCTACGCGGCTGCTACGCACGGCGTCCTGTCCGGCCCGGCCATTGATCGTATCAACGGTTCCGTGATCGAAGAGGTGCTGCTGACCGACACCATCCCTCTGGGAGCCCATGCCGAGCGTACCTCCAAGATCAAGGTGCTGTCGGTTGCACCGTTGCTGGGCGAGGCGATCCGCCGTATCCACGAAGACGAATCCGTAAGCTCGCTTTTTGTATAAATACTAACTAGCAGGAAAAATTTTGCGGTCAGACAGGCCGCTTTTAGGTTGGGAGGAAGACCATGCAACAGACCCAAATGAAGATTGAAACCCGTAGCAGTACTGGCAAAGGTATCAGCCGCAAACTGCGTGCTGCCGGACGTATTCCCGGTATTGTCTATGGACGTGGTATGGAGCCGGTGGCGATCAGCCTGGAGCCCAAGGCCCTCAATGCTGCCATTGCCGGTGAAGGCGGCCTGAACAACCTGATCACCCTTGAAGGTGGCGGCGATCTGGACAAGGTTGTCGTGATCGTGGCTGAGATTCAGCGCGATGCCCTCAAGCGCACCCCTGAGCATGTCGACCTGCACCGGGTCAACATGAGCGAAAAGGTGCGGGTAAACGTTCCGGTCAGCCTGGTCGGCACTGCAGCCGGTGTCAAGGAAGGCGGTCTGCTGGATTTTGCCCACCACAGCCTGCATATTGAATGTCTGCCCGGCCAGATTCCTGAGCATATCGAAATCAATATCGCCGACCTCAAGATCGGTCATGCTATCCACGTTTCTGAAATCAGCTTCCCGGCCGGTGTGAAGTGTATCGACAACCCCAAGACCCCGGTTGTCGGTGTGCTTGGCAAGGCCAAGGACGAGGCTGCAGCAGAGGCCTGATTCACTGCCTGAGCAGGCCGTGGCGGTCCATTGGGGCTCCACGGCCTGTTTCTGTCTGACGCTATGGATACGATCGTAATTGCAGGGCTGGGTAACCCCGGCTCAAAGTATCAATGGACCCGCCACAACGCGGGTTTTCTGTTTCTGGACAGGATCGCCCAACTGGAAGGGCTGTCGATTGTCCGGAAACAGTTCGGTGGCCTGACTGCCGAGTGGGAACGTAAGGGGAAGCGGCTGGTGCTGCTCAAGCCGCAGACCTTTATGAACCTCTCCGGCCGTTCGGTCATGCCTGCGCTGCAGTTCTACAAGCTCAAACCTGATCAGTTGATTGTGGTGCATGATGAGATTGACCTGCCGCTGGGGGCTGCCCGCCTGAAGCAGGGGGGGGGGCATGGCGGCCAGAACGGTCTGCGCTCCATCATGGAGCTGCTGGGCAAAGGTGATTTTGTGCGCCTGCGTCTCGGCATCGGGCGGCCGCCGCATGGTGACGTGACCAACCATGTGCTGGGCGTCTTTACGCCTCCTGAGATGGAGATCTTTGCCAGGGTGCTGGACGGTGCCCTGGATATGCTGGAAACCGCCCTTGATGAAGGGGTTCCCAAGGCGATGAGCCTTTTTAACAACAAGTCATACCTGGAAGGATAACGGTTATGGGTTTCAATTGCGGCATTGTCGGCCTGCCAAACGTGGGCAAGTCCACTATCTTCAACGCCATCACTTCGGCAGGTGCTGAATCGGCTAACTATCCTTTCTGCACCATTGATCCCAATGTCGGTATCGTGCAGGTGCCGGACCCCCGGATCGATCAGCTTTCCGCGATTGTCAAACCCCAGAAGTGTCAGTTTACCACCATCGAATTCGTTGATATTGCCGGACTGGTCAAAGGGGCAAGCGCCGGCGAAGGGCTGGGCAACCAGTTTCTGGGGCATATCCGTTCCGTAGATGCGGTTGTCCATGTGGTGCGCTGCTTTGATGATGACAATGTCGTGCATGTGGCCGGCAAGGTCTCCCCAGCCGATGATATTGAGATCATTAATACGGAACTGGCACTTTCAGACCTGGATACCCTTGAAAAAAAGGTCCTGCGTGCAGAGAAGCTGGCCCGCAGCGGTGATAAGAAGGCCAAGGAAGAGGTGGCCCTCTATGAGCGGATCAAGGGGCTGCTGGAGCAAGGGAAAAAGGTCCGTGACTGTGCAGAAAATGAGGATGAACGGATCTGGCTGCGTGACCTGCATCTGCTGACTGCCAAGCCGGTGCTGTACGTGGCCAACGTGGCAGAAGATGATCTGGAGGGAAAGCATCCCTTTGTGGCGCAGGTGCGTGAGATCGCTGCTGCAGAAGGTGCCGGCGTGGTGGTGATCTGCGGCAAGATTGAGGCAGAGATTGCCGAACTGGATGGCGATGAAAAGCTCGCCTTTCTGCAGGAAATGGGCCTGCAGGAATCAGGTCTGGACCGTCTGATCCGGGCCGGGTATGACCTGCTGGGGCTGATCACCTACTTCACTGCCGGTGTCAAGGAGGTCCGGGCCTGGACCATCACCAGAGGCACCAAGGCCCCCCAGGCCGCCGGAGTGATCCACTCTGACTTTGAAAAGGGCTTTATCCGGGCCGAGGTGATCGGCTTTGAGGATTATATCGCCTGTAACGGTGAATCAGGCGCCAAGGAAAAGGGACTGATGCGGCTGGAAGGCAAGGAATATGTCGTGAAAGACGGTGATGTAATGCACTTCCGTTTTAACGTCTAGCCATAATGGCTGGGAGACGGGGGCAGGTTGGCCCCCGTTTTTTTGCCGGCATAGAAGACTAGATTTGTCTTTTATGCTTGCAATCAGAAAAAAATGCGCTAGTATCTCTTCATACAACCAACACGGGCAACCGCCTGACTACCCATGAGGAGGAGATTCCAATGCCTAAGCGTCTTGAAGTTTACAAGTGTCAACATTGCGGTAACATCATCGAAGTACTGATCGGTGGCGGCGCCAACATCGTCTGCTGCGGCGAAAATATGCAGCTGCAGTCCGAAAATACCGTTGATGCTGCCAAGGAAAAGCATGTGCCGGTCATCGTTAAGGGTGACGGCACCATCACCGTCAAGGTCGGCGAGGTTGCCCACCCGATGGAAGAGAAGCATTATATTCAATGGATTGAACTGATTGCCGACGGCAAGGTCTATACCCAGTTCCTTGAGCCGGGTCAGGCCCCTGAGGCCACCTTCTGCGTTACCGCCACCACTGTTACCGCCCGTGAATACTGCAATCTGCACGGTCAGTGGAAAGCCGAAGCATAACACTAACACTGATGAACAGTCTGATACAAACACCTGCCGATCCCATGGAACGGCAGGTGTTTTTGTAAGGTTTTTATGGATCGCAAGGTTACGACACTGCCCCGAACATTGCTGGTCAACATGGTCATGATTGTGACCGTGGCAGTCGGGCTGTTTGTGCTGCTTTCCCTCTATTTCGAGGGGAGCCGGTTCGAACAGGAACGTCATGAACTGGACCGGAACATGCTGGAACCGCGCAAGCAGGAGCTGAAGCGCCAGGTCGACAGTGCCATTGAGTACCTTGAGTACCGTCGTTCCAGGCTGGAGGAGCAGGCTCAGGACGACATCCGGCAGCGGGTGGAGGAGGCCCATGCCGTTGCGACCCATATTGTTGCCAGGTACCGGGGCGAAAAAAGTCCGGAGGAACTGCAGGATCTGGTGAGGGAGGCCCTGCGCCCGATCCGTTATGCCGGTGGTAAGGGGTACTACTTTGCCACCGGGCTGGACGGTACGGAACAGCTGTTTGCCGACCGGCCGTCGCTTGAAGGGAAAAATCTGCTCCGCATGCAGGATACGGAAGGACGTTATGTCATCCGTGACATGATCCGTCTTGCCCGCACAAAGGGGGCAGGCTTCTACCGCTATACCTGGACCAAGCCTGATCAGCCGGGCAAGCACTTCAGAAAGATCTCGTACCTGAAAAAATTTGCACCGTTTAACTGGTTTATCGGTACCGGGCTGTACCTGGACGATGTCGAACAGCAGGTCAAGACGGACGTTGCCGGGTACCTTGAAAATATCAGGTTCGGGAAAGATGGCTATATCTTCGCAGGGCAGTGGGACGGCTATACCATTGCCGGCCCTGCAAAAGGGAAAAACATGCTCTCGACCACCGATGCCGAGGGCAATCCCGTGGTGGAAAGACTGATTCAGCTGGCTAAAAGCGGCGGGGGCTACGTCACCTACCGGATGCCTGACCTGTCCGGGGTCCGCCAAGGTGCCAAGATGAGCTATGTGCGAGGCGTCAAGGATTGGCAGTGGTATGTCGGTGCCGGCATCTACGTTGAGGATATCGAGAGTTCGGTACGCCAGGCCCATCATGAAATGGTCACCCGGATGGTCAAGACTGTGCTGTTGCTGGTGTTGATCCTGGCTCTCTTTGTTGCCTTCGCCTTCCGGGTGGCGCAGCGGGCCGCCGCCAGGACGCAGGTGGCCCTTGATCACTTTCACCGGTTTTTCGAGCAGGCGGCAACCGGTTCCGCCTACCTGGCCCCTGAATCCCTGCCGTTTGAAGAGCTGCAGAGCATCGCCTGTTCAGCGAACCAGATGGTGGAGGAACGCCGGCGGATTGAAGAGGAACTGCACCAGCAGGCGGTCCTGCTGGAACAGGAGGTTGCCGAGCGGCAGGAGGCCCAGGAATCACTGGCCGGGAGCAAGCGGGAGCTGGAGGCCATCAACGCAACCCTCAACGAGCGGATTGCGGCTGAAGTGGCCGAGAATATCGAAAAGAACCGGATCATGATCCACCAGGGACGCCTGGCGGCAATGGGGGAGATGATCTCAAGTATTGCCCACCAGTGGCGCCAGCCGTTGAACAACCTCGGCATCATGCTGCAGAGCATCAGGTTTGATCATGACCTGCAGGAACTGGATCAGGAGACGCTGGACCAGCATGTTGCCACCGGCATGGAAATGATCATGTACATGTCGAAGACCATCGACGACTTCAGAAACTTCTTCATGCCGGAGCGGGAACCGCAATCGTTTGACCTCATGGGGGCCGTCCGGAGTGCCGTCTCGCTTTTAAAGGCCAGTTTTGACAGCTGCGGGGTCCAGATCATCATCCGGGACGAAGCTGCCGGCAGCGTGGATGGTTTCCCGCGGGAGTTTGCCCAGGCCGTGCTGAACATCCTGAATAATGCCAAAGATGCCTGTGTCCAGCGCCAGGTGGCACATCCCTGCGTAGAGATCCATGCCCGGCGCCGTGATGGCCATGCGCTGATCACGATCAGCGATAATGCCGGAGGCATACCGGCTGAGATCATTGACCGGATTTTTGATCCCTATTTTACCACCAAGCCCAAGACCCAGGGGACCGGACTGGGCCTGTATATGGCAAAGATGATTATCGAAAAGAACATGGGGGGGCAGTTGACCGTCTCCAATACGGCTGCCGGGGCCGAGTTCCGCATTCAGCTCTAACATCTCTCCGCAGCTTTACACCCCTTGCCACATCATGTAGTATGGCCGGCCATGAACCATCGCATTATCAACCGCTATCTGATGCGCGAAATCGTCGGCATCTTCGCACTTGGTCTGACCATCTTTACGCTGGTGCTGCTGATGGGGCGGATGGTCAAGCTGATGGAGATGGTGGTGGCAAACGGGGTCCCCCTTGCCGAAGTCCTGCGCCTGATTCTCCTGCTGTTACCCTCCTTTCTGGTCCTGACCATTCCGATGGCCTTCCTGCTGGCGGTCCTGCTGGCCTTTGGCCGGCTCTCCAATGATAATGAGATTACGGTCCTGAAGGCCTGCGGTCTCAGTCTTGGCACCCTGCTGCCGCCGGTCCTGCTGACAGCCGCTGCTGCTGCGCTGCTGACCCTCTTTATCAGCGTGGTGGCGGTACCCTGGGGCAATACCGGTTTCAAACAGATGACCATGGATGTGGCCCGCAAATACGCCGCCTCGGCCATTCGTGAGCGGATCTTCCGCGACGACCTGCCCGGCATAGTGCTCTATGTGGATCAGTACGATGAGGCCCGGCGTACCATGCAGCGGGTCATGATCCAGGACAGCCGCGATCCTGAACGCCCCTTGACCATCTTTGCCAAGAGCGGTCTGGTCTCCTCCGATGAGGTCAACGGCGTGCTGCGGATCCTGCTCAAAAACGGCAGCATCCATACCCAGCACAAGAACGATTACCGCCTGGTCTCCTTTGGCGAATACCTGCTGACTGTCGAATCCGGGCGCAGCACGCCGCCGGTCAGGACGGAACTGGACCTCGGGATCGGTGAGCTGCAGCGCGGGAGCCGTTCACCGCAGCTGGTGCCCCAGGCCCGGCTCAAGATGGCCACAGAACTGCACAGCCGCTTTGCCTTTCCCTGCGCCACTTTTGTCTTTGCCATTCTGGCCCTGCCGCTGGGGCTTTCCAACCGCCGTTCCGGCAAAGGCTCCGGTTTTACCATCAGCATCCTGATCCTGCTGGTCTACTATGTCCTGCTCTCATTTCTGCGTACCCTGGCCGAAAAGGGGGGCATCCCGCCGGCCCTGGCGGTCTGGCTGCCCAACCTGCTCTTCCTGGCCATCGGACTGCTGCTGCTGCGGCTGGCCTCACAGGAAATGACGCTCAAAGCGGCCCTGGGCCGCCTCTTCAGATCCGGGAGGGCTGCCTGATGTTTGGTGTTGTCGGACGCTATCTGGCAGGTACCTGGCTGCGGCTCTTCCTGCTCTGTCAGGGCGGTTTTCTGGCGGTCTACCTGATCCTGGACTTCATGGAGAAACTGGGCCGCTTCAGCAAGGCCGGCGCCTCCCTGAGCGCCATCCTGCAGTTCTTCCTGTTCAAGATCCCCGAGATGCTGGGCCAGACCATGCCGTTTGCCGTGCTGATGGCCACCCTGCTGGCCCTGGGGATGCTCTCCCGCAGCAGTGAACTGACCGCCCTGCGCAGCTGCGGCCTCAGTATCCCCCGCATTGTCCTGCCGATCCTGATGCTGGGGCTGCTCGGCAGCCTGGTACTGCTGGTCAACTCTGAATTCGTGGTGCCCAAAAGCTACGAGCAGATGGAGCATATTGAAAAAGTGGTCATCAAGAAGCAGAGCGTCAACACCTTCTTCCGGCTCAACAACATCTGGTTCCGTTCCAACAACCTGATCCTGCAGGCCAAGGTGTTTGAGCCGCTCACCCGCACCCTGAAAGGGGTGACTGTCTGGGAACTCTCGGCCGACATGCAGCCGGTCAGGCGCATGGATGCCGAACAGGCGCTATATGGCAGCGGCGGCTGGGAACTGCTGCAGGTCCGTACCCGCAGCTTTGCCGGGCAGGGCGGGGTGGTGGCATCGGCACGGCTGAGAGTGCCGCTTACCCTCAAGGTGGATGATCTGCGGATTCTGGACAACAACGCCGACAACTTCAGCTTCCGCAAGCTGCGGGAGTATGCGGTCAGCCTTGAAAAAGGCGGTTACCCTGCCGGACGCTACCGTACCATGATGCATGCCAAGCTGGCCCTGCCGTTCGGCGCCTTTGTGATGGTGGTACTGGGGATCCCCTTTGCCCTCAAGACCGGCCGCACCAGCGGGGTTGCCATGGGGATCGGGGCCGGGGTGGCGATCGGATTCGCCTACTTCATCATCAATGCTGCTGTCCAGTCCTACGGCCGCAGCGGAGTGCTGCCCCCCTTTGTGGCTGCCTGGGGCGCCAACCTGATCTTTGTCCTCAGCGGCATCTGGCTTTCCATGACCGTCAAACAGCAGTAATAACGCTCTTTGATGAAAATACACCTGCATGTAGTATATGGTTGCTTGCATAATGCATGCATTATGCTGTAGACTGTTTGCAGGAGGTGTACCATGCCATCATTACAAGTAAGAGACCTTCCAGAAGAGATCTATCATTCCTTATGCGCTGAGGCGGTTTTGGAGCATCGTTCCATTGCGCAACAGGCAGTGGCAGTGCTTGCTCGTGGCTTGCAGATGGATGGCAGCGGGCAGCGACGTAGGGCGATGCTGCTGGCAAAGATTCAGGCAGATGATCATGGTAGATTGTATCCTGACCCGGTGGCGTTGATCCGTGAGGATCGCGAACGATGATAGTGGTTCTGGATGCCAGCGCTGCCGTCGGTGTTACCCTGATGCAGCCACAAGCCAAACCGTTGATCAGCCATCTGGAGACGGCAAGTCTCGTGCTGACGCCGGATCTGTTTGTGTCAGAGGTCTGTAATGCCTTCTGGAAGTATCGTAAGGCAAACCTGCTTGATCGTGAACAGGCTGAGCAGCTACTGGCCATGACGCTTGAGCTGCCAGACAGAATTGAGTCGGCAGCAGACTGTTACCAGGAAGCCTTTGCACTGGCTGTCAGACATCAGCACCCCTTTTACGATACTCTGTATCTGGTGCTTGCCCGTCGTCATGCTGCTACATTGCTGACCATCGACAAACGCCTTGTTGCCTTGGCGAACAGCCTTGAGATTCAGGTTGTCATGTAACTGTCTGTTTCTTTGTGATTTTTCGGGCGTGGTTGTCATGGTTTTGGATAGGTTTTGCCTTGAAACCGGTTTTTTTGACACATACAAATTTTTAGATGTTTAACCCTTCCAGACTGAGAAAAAAGGGGACAGGCTACTTTTTAAGGCATGTTCTTAAAAAAGCAGTCTGTCCCCTTTTCCCCTCCGATCTTGAAGGGGAGTCACCGTATTCTCAGTAACCACTCTCGGTTCTGGGCATCCGGTAGTTCAGTGTCAGGCTTGTGGTTGGGCATGCGCTGATTACTCTTGTATTCTCTGGCTACATTTTCTGCACCGTGGTTGGCGGATTCAAAATCCTAACTGTCCCCTATCAGAACAATCCAAGTGAAGATTGTTACGACTGCACTTCCCAAACGTGCAAATATGCTTGGCACGACACAGAAGGTGATACAATTCTTGCTCGTTGAGGGAAAAATTCGCAAACTTCTGTCGTTGACACGAACAGGCAAGGGGGCAGCATGGATCAAATCATTGCCGTTGTCATGAGCTTCTATCATGACTATCAGTTTATCAGCATCATTGCCCTGATAGCTCTGGTCGTTTTTTTGTATCAGAACCCGAAGCAGACCTTGAAGTACCTGGTGGTTATCATAGTACTCCTGATCGCCGGCTACTTTATCGTTCAACTGGACAAAACCTCCGATCCGGCCACGAGCGGGAAAAGGGAATTGGGCCAGAAAACCAAAAGGGCGCTCGGTGAGTAACCTCGAGTTCCTGCCATCCAGATAAAAAGCGAAGACCCCGCCTGGTTGGGCGGGGTCCTGGTGTGCAACGCTATCTGTTGGCTGTAGGCGCCGGGTTCGCATGGGCGATCCTCGTTATGGTGTAGGGATAGTGGTTTGTATAGTCCAACCTGATCAGGGCTGTCCAGTAAAAACTGCACCCCGGCGGGGCGTTGACAGACTGATACTGCGGCTCCTGGTGCTGCGGAGCCGATGCCGCGCCTTGAGGCTAGTTCCGGTAGCGTTTGACCGATACCAGCAGCAGGGCCGGAAGAAAGATCAAGAACGCCAGTACAATGGCGGTCATGCCCAGCGACATGACCGCGCCGATGCTGAAGACCCCCTGGTGGCGGGCCACCATCAGGGCGCCAAAGCTGAACAGGATGGTCAGGGCGTTCAGGAAGACCCCTTTGCCGGCGCTGCTGGTGGCCACCTCTACCGGGGATTCCTCCCCTTTCAGGTGACGGCTGATGATGTAGATGGCCGAGTCGATCCCGACCCCCAGCAGGAGCGGCATGACAATGATGTTGGCCACATTGAACTTCAGGCCGAACAGCCACATCCCCCCCACCATCAGCAGCAGTCCCACTGCCAGCGGGGCAACCCCAAGCAGGGTTGAGCGCAGGCTGCGGAAGGCGATCAGCAGGATCAGCACCACCCCCCCCAGGGCATACAGGAAGGCCTGCAGGTAGGAGAGCTTGAGGATCTTGAATGATTCATAGACGCTGACCGGTTCGCCGGTGGCGTGAGGATCAACGGACTTGATCTGGGTGACGAACTCCGCCAGCGGCTGTTCGTTGAAGATCTCCTTTTTCGGGGCGATCTGCAGCAGCAGACGGCCATCCTTGCCTACAAAACGCTGCTTCAGCGCCTGGGGAACATCGGCCTCGGTCACGGCCCGGGCCTGCAGGCTTTCCTTCAGCAGCTTCAGCTTCTCCGGCAGCGGAGCAAACATGGCTTCCTGCATCTCCCGCAGCATGGTCAGGGCATTGCCATCCTTTTCCTTTTCCAGTCCGGCAAAGAATCTGTCCAGGGTGGTCAGGAAGGCGGCTGTCGGTTGCGCCTCAGGCAGCTTCCGGGCCTCAAGGTTCAGCTTCAGCTTTTCCACCCGTTCACGGAAACCCTCAAAGATGGCCGGCAGCTCCATCACCCGCAGGTTTTCCTCGTAGGCCACCGGCTGCACCTTTGCCATGATCTGTTTGATCCGTTCCAGTTCAGCCAGTTTTTCCGCTTGCTGATCCGGCACCAGGGCCGGCAGGGAGACCACATGATCCACACTGGGTAGCGCCTCAAAACGTTTGGTCAGCCTGATCGCCTCGTCACGGTCCTTTGCCATGGAGACGCCAAAGTAACCGGAATTTTCTTTGCTCTTCATCAGCTTATAGGCATAGGTGACCGACTCCAGCCCCTTGGCCTGCAGGTTCAGCATGTTGAAGTCAAACGGCACACGGGTAAGGGCAGCTGTACCGGCCAGGGCCAGCAGGGTAGTGGCAGCCACAATCAGGCCGGGCCGGGCAAACAGCCGCTGCAGTCGTGGCTTGGAGTTTTGTTGAACCGGCTTCAGAGTTCCGGTTTCTGATTTTTTATGCAACATGACCAGCAGGGCAGGCAGCACGGTAAAGGTGGCGGCAAAGCAGACAAAGACCCCCATGGCGGCAATCAGACCCAGCTCGGCAATGCCGCGGAAGTCGGTTAAGAGGAAGGTCAGGAAGGCCAGGGCAGTGGTGGCAAAGGCCAGCAGAACCGGGCGCAGATTGGAGCCAAGGCTCTCCTGCAGTGCTGCTTCAAAGTTGTCATGCTGAAGCAGTTCCTGATGGCGCAGCACCACCTGAATGCTGTACTCCACCCCCAGCCCCAGCAGCATGACCGCAAAGGCCATGGAAAGGATGTTGAGGTGGCCGACAAAGAGGGTGGCCAGGCCAAAGGCGATACTGATGGCGATCAGCAGCGCAACCATGGCGGCAACCGTGTTTTTGATCCCCCGGAAGGCAAACAGCAGCAGGATAACAGTCAGCAGCAGCGACAGGACCGAGGCGATGGTCATGTCATCCATGCTGGTGGCCATCTCTTCGTACTCCAGCACCGGCACTCCGGTGATCCCGGCAGTAATCCCCTTGAATTCAGCTTTCTGGCGCAGGATATTCAGCTCTTCACGGATTTTCCTGATCGCCTTTTCAGCCGGTACAAAGCTGTCGGTCTCCTTTAAGGGACGGATGGCGATCACCTGCTGCCTGCCGGCGTTTTCCAGGGCAGAAGGCTTGTCGGCGCTGCCGCCGGACAGGAACGAGTCCATGGACAGGGCGCTTTTTTTGCCGTCAAACCCGGCAAAGCCCTTGTCCAGCGTGCCCAGCATGAAGGTCAGACGTTGCAGCTTATCGGAAGATGGCGCCTTCAGGTAGTCATCGATCTGATTGGTCAGAGAGCTGAACAGGGTCTGGATCGACGGGGCTGCTGCCAGATCCTGCAGCACCGGACCGGCCATCTCAAGGGTACTGGCCATCCCCTTCAGCTCATCAAGGGAGTTGAACAGCAGGCCGTTCTGACGAAAATAGGGCATGCCGCCGGGGTACAGCACCTCCAGAAACAGGCGTTTATCCTGGGACAGCCGTGCATAGAGGGTGTCGCTGAAACGGCTGACCAGGGCTGGATCAGCCCCTTCAATCACCACGGCGATCTCTTCCTGATCGCCAAAGGCAGCCCGGTAGGCCTGATAATCCTGCTGAAACGCCGCATGGCGGGGCATCAGATCATCACGTCCGGTCAGGAACTCCAGCTTTTGGGAGGTGTAGACAATTGACAAGGCAGCCAACAGCAGGGCAACGGCCAGCACTATACGAGGATGGCGGATGATGGCGCCAAAGAGACGGGATGCAGACATCGGGATACTCCAGATTAAGATTGTTCGTTGCGTGGTATCTGTTTTTTCCAGGGGGCGACAAACAGGTAGAGGATTACCAGAAAGGGCAGGGCGGAAAAGGCAGCCTCAAACCTGCCAAGAAAGAGTTGCCAGGTGGCAAACCCCAGAATGGCGGTAATGAAACAGATTAACAGGACAGCGGCTGATTTGCTCATGGTCGGCAGTGTACTATCATCTGGCTGAAAAGTGAAGCATTGGTGGTATACTGTCAGCCATGAACAGAAAACCTGAAACAGTATGGCATGCCCTGGGTGTTGATCAGGCTTTGGAAATGCTGCAATCAGCTGCTGAGAGCGGTTTGGCAGCAGATGAGGCTGACCGTCGTCTACAGCAGTATGGGCAGAATGAGCTGACCGAGCAGGCCGGGCGTACCCCCTGGCAGATCCTCTGGGAGCAGTTTACTTCCACCATGGCCCTGATTCTGAGCGCAGCTGCGGTGGTTTCCGGTCTGGTGGGATCTTTCAAGGATGCCGCCACCATCTTTGCCATTGTGATCCTGTTTGCGCTGCTGGGCTTTGCCCAGGATTTCCGCGCAGAGCGGGCCATTGCCGCCCTGAAGCGGATGGCTGTGCCGCTGGTGCGGGTGCGGCGGGATGGGGTGGTGCAGGAGCTGCCTTCGCTGCAGCTGGTGCCCGGTGATATCGTGCTGCTGGAGGCGGGCAGCGTGGTTCCGGCTGATTGCCGCCTGCTGGAGGCCCATGGCCTGCGGGTGCAGGAGGCGTTGCTGACCGGTGAGTCAGAGGCGGTGGAAAAGCATACTGACCTGATTGCAAGCGAAGAACTGCCGCTGGGTGATCGTCGCAACCTGCTGTTTATGGGAACTCTGGTCTCGGCTGGCCGGGCTGTGGCATTGGTGGTGGCCACTGGCATGCAGACCGAGCTGGGCGCTATCGCCACCATGCTGCAGCAGGTGGGGCAGGAGTGGACCCCGCTGCAGAAACGGCTGGACCGGCTGGGCAAGGTGCTGGCCGTGGTTTCGGTGGTGGTGGCAGGCCTGATCTTTGTGGTGGGGATGCTGCGGGGCGAGGCGCTGAAAGAGATGTTGCTGCTGGCGGTCAGTGTGGCAGTGGCTGCCATCCCGGAAGGGCTGCCTGCAGTGGTTACCATCACCCTGGCCCTGGGGGCCCAGCGGATGCTGAAACGCCATGCCCTGATCCGGCGTTTGCCTGCGGTGGAGACGCTGGGCTCGGTTACCGTGATCTGCAGCGACAAGACCGGCACCCTGACCCAGAACCGGATGGCCGTGACCGGGCTGATGAACACGGATAGTATTGTTGGTGGGGCCGAAGATGCCGCATCGGACAGGTTGCTGTTGATGATCGGCGCACTCTGTAATGATGCGGTCTTGAAGGTTGCAGATGGTGAAGAGTCGATACTGGGTGACCCCACTGAAGGTGCCTTGGTCTCTGCCGCCGCAACTGCAGGCCTGTACCGGAGTGAACTGGAACAGGCCCTGCCACGGATCGCCGAGATCCCCTTTGATTCAACCACCAAGCGGATGATCACCGTGCATCAGATTACCGCGCTGGCCCCCGGCCTTCTGCCGCTGCCTCCGCTGCCGCCAGGGGGCAAGCTGCTGGCAGCCAAGGGGGCGCTGGACAGTGTGCTGGCACTGTGCAGCGCAGTTGTGCTGAACAGTAAGATCGTCGCGCTGACGGATGATCATACCAAGGCACTGCTGGCTGCTGCAGACCGGCTTTCAAATCAGGGGCAGCGGGTGCTGGCCCTGGCACTGCGGGTGCTGCAGCCGGATGACGATGATCGCCTGGAGTCCCTGGCGCAGGAGTTTGTCTGTATCGGTCTGGCAGCCCTGACCGACCCGCCCCGGCAGGAGGCGCAAGCAGCGGTGCAGCGCTGTCTGACCGCCGGTATCAGGCCGGTTATGATCACCGGCGATCACCCCCTGACTGCCCGTGCCATTGCCCGCCAGGTGGGGATCGATGATGCAGGCGGTGCCCTGACCGGTGTTGAACTGGATCGGCTCAATCCGGAGCAGTTTGATGAGGCGGTGTCCAGGGTTTCGGTCTATGCCCGGGTGGCGCCGGAGCACAAACTGCGGATTGTGGATGCGATCCAGCGCAGCGGCGGTGTGGCAGCCATGACCGGTGACGGCGTCAATGATGCCCCGGCCCTGAAAAAGGCTGATGTGGGGGTGGCCATGGGCAAGGTGGGCACTGATGTGGCCCGGGAAGCCTCGGACATGGTGCTGCTGGATGACAACTTTGCCACCATTGTGGCGGCGGTGGAGGAAGGCCGCACCATTTACGACAACATCCGCAAGTTTGTGGTCTTTTCCGTGGCAGGCAACACCGGCAAGATCCTGGCCGTCTTGATCCTGCCGTTTCTGGGGCTGGGGATGCCGTTGACGCCGCTGCAACTGCTCTGGCTGAACCTGCTGACCGATGGCCTGCTGGGGCTGGGGATGGGGCTGGAGCGGGCAGAACCGGATGTTATGAAGCGTCCGCCCATTGCGCCGGACAGCCAGATCTTTGACCGCCGCACCATCCGCTATGTTGTGCTGACCGGCAACCTGATCGGCGGATCCTGCATGCTGGTTACCTGGTTCACCTGGCAGTCAGGCGGTCCCTGGCAGACTGTACTGTTTGCCTCCCTGGCACTGGCCCAGATCGCCCAGGCCATGGGGCTGCGTTCCTTCCGCAGTTCGTTCCTGCAGATGGGGCTGTTCAGCAACCTGCCGCTGCTGGCCATGGCCGCCAGTGTGCTGCTGCTGCAGGGGCTGGCCATCTGGCTGCCGCAGTTGCAGGGCTTTTTCCGCACCACAGCCCTTACGTTGGATCAACTCGGGTTGGTACTGTTACCGGCAGTGGCGGTGTTTCTGCTGCTGGAAGGAGAGAAGTGGGCCGGACGGTTGGGCAGGACTTGGAGAGGTAATTAATCCCTAAAAAAGCAGTTGCCACAGAGATCACAGAGGTCTCAGAGGAAAAACAGGAAGATACAACAAACGACCTGATTCCCTTTGGGTGAGATGCTTACTACAGATTTTTTTGTAGTTCTCTGTGACCTCTGTGGCTAACTGCCGTTTTAAGGTTCAGAAGCGTGTTGGGCGTTACGGCAGTTTCAAAAAACACTCTCTATAATGAACTGACCAATGCAAGCATCTGTTCATCTGCCCAAAGGTATTTGCCCCTGACAGACAACGGTCGATGATTGAACCATTTGGCTGCTATCAGAGGATCAACCTCAAGTATGTTCGTGTAATCATCAAGAAAGAAATCAAATTCAAAGCGTGATTGGTTCATGGTGCCCAAGACTGACCGGTCAGTTTTTGTGTCGAATTGGGCTGGCCCCATAGCGAGTTCAATTCGTTTGAGAGTTGCTTCCGGCACACCCATAGCAATCAATACTGCCAGATACAGTTGCTTATGAAACTGACCCAGATTTTGGAACTGTTCTTTCTTCAGGCCTGCCTCGAAAAGTACAAAGCGGGTTGTATCGTGGCAGAACATGATGCATTGCCGCCGGTCAATAACATGCAGATGGGCATGCCAGCTGCCGAGAGGATTCACAGCCGCTAGCGGTATTGGCGACACTTCTGGCAGTTTAGCAGCAAGTGCCTTGGTGCAGTGGAAGATCATTTGTTGATAGCGTCCTTAAGCACACTGCCGGGCTTAAACGTCACCACCTTGCGGGCCTCAATGGTAATCGCCTCGCCTCTGGGGGGGCACTGCTGCCACTGCTGCAAGGTAGTGCGGATGATTGCGAAATATCCCGGTTCCCGCACCACCTCCTGATATCCCGGAACAGCTCCCACCCACTTGCCCAGCCGGACGTTGTGTTCCCGGGTGAGATACAGGGTGGGCAATCCCATAAGTGCCGGTCCGTCCATACCGGCGGTGGTCACGCCAATCTGACCCAGCAGGCCGTGCCGGCATCTCAACTCTTCAAACAGCTGTAGCTGTGCCCGGCGCATCTCCGGCCCCTGGAAGAGCGGTTCTTTCCAGCAGAGGGTCAGGTTAACCGCCCCTGGCGGAACAAGCTCTCGCGGAACATTATCGCCGAAAAAGATGGGTGTGAGCCCTGTATTCACTACCAGTTCAGAAATCTGACGCAACTCATCAAAACAGGTATTGCGCTGGACATGGTGGTCACCTGTTCGGACCCACAGTAGCACCTTCTGTCCCGGCGTCCCTCCCATTTTTTCATCGATCCATGCCCGTAAGGGAGCCGATGCTGATTCGTCCCCCAGAAAAGCGGTGCACAGAGTGCCCTGTGCCTGTTGCGCGTCAGCCCGAAAAGCCTCGGCAATGATATGTGTCAGGTGCTTGGGGCTGGCCGGACGAGGCCGATAGGGGCGAAGGGCTCCCTCCAACCCGGCATCGAAAAGGAATCGTCTGGCCTGCACTTCCTGGGCAGCACCGGGTCTGATCTGGATGGAAAGGCCGGCAAACAGTGCCGCCGCAGCCAGGTACCAGCCTTCGCCAAACGAAAAGCCGGGATCGGCATGGAAGGTATAGGCGCGGTTGCGTTCCTGGACGGTTTTTCTGGCAGACTTTGCAGCAACTTCAGCTCCAAGGGCCATCGCTCTCGCTTTGTCCGTATTCAGTCGCTGGGCAAAATCTGCGGCCGCCAATGCAGCCTCTTCGGCATTGCACACGATCTGCTCTACCCGCTGCCAGCCGTCGTCGCAATCCTCCAGCGTGGGCGCCCGCTGAGCACCACGAGAAAGCTGCCCGGCGCCGTAGCGTGCATCCTCTGCCCGAGCCGCGCAGGCCTGCACCAGCACCCAGTGCAGCAGCGCCGTCTCGCGGCTCTCCTCCGCACCTTCCAGCGCCTGCCCGGCCAGCAGCACAACCTGCTCCAGCCGCCAGCGATACGCATCGCGCACGCCGGGCAGATGCAGCGTTCCCTGCACTGCGGCAGCCTCGGCCAAAAGCGTGACGGCCTTTCGGGTAAGCTCCCCGCTCTCAGTTTCGTTATCAAGCAGCCTTGTCACCGTATCTTCTTTGATCATGATTCAGGCGCGAGCAGTCAGTTATTCTGGTTGATCAGGTTAACGATCACCTTGACGATAGTCTCTTTCTCTTCCGGACGGCTCTCGGCGATAAGCAGGGTCAGTGCCACCAGGGCGTTGTCCGCCAGTCTCTTTGAACAATCGGCATGGTAGAGAATGCCGTTCATGCCCAGGAAGTAGATGAACAGGGCAGCGGCTATCCGCTTGTTGCCGTCGCTGAAGGCATGGTTCTTGACGACAAAATACAGGAGGTTCGCTCCCTTTTCCTCCACGCTCGGATAAAGTTCCTCACCGCCGAAGGTCTGGTAGATGGCACCGAGTGCGCTCTTGAATCCCTGATCCTTTTCCAGACCGAACAGACCATTGAAATCCCCCTTCATGGCGTTGACGATGCGAATCCCCTCGTCGTAACCGATGACATGCAGCGCCTGACGGGTAGTTCCTTCGATGGCCAGCGTGCCGTGGTCGTAGCGGTCAAGGGTTGCCAGAGCATAGGCGTAGTCGTCGATGACACGCAGCACGTCCCTGCCGGTATCACAGACCAGTTCCTGATTGGTCAGGGTTCGCGCCAGCAAGGCTACAGTCTGCTGCATCGCCTGCAGCTTGGCGCTCTCCTCCCGCAACCGCTGCTCGTTGAGCGTATACCCTGTGACGATATGGTCGCGCAGCACCTTGGTCGCCCAGATACGAAACCTGGTAGCCTTTGCAGAATTGACACGATAACCAATAGAAATGATCATATCCAGACTGTATAAGACCTGGCTTCTCTTGACTTTCCGCCCACCTTCAAGCTGAACTCTTTCCATTTTGGAAACAGTTGCGGCTGCATCCAGCTCTCCGCTGCCCAGAATATTCCTGATATGCTTTGATACCGCAGGAACATTTACATCAAAAAGTTCAGCAACTTGAGCCTGTGTCAGCCAGACGGTGTCATGGTCGAGTTGGACCTGAAGGGAAGATGACCCGTCAGGAGCCTGATAGAGGACAATCGCGTTATCGTCTTGGTTCATGCCGTACCCTCACAAATTCGGCAATACTGCTGGTCTGGCCCAGCTGCACGACCTGCTCCAGCCGCCAGCGATACGCATCGCGCACGCCGGGCAGATGCAGCGTTCCCTGCACTGCGGCAGCCTCGGCCAAAAGCGTAACGGCCTTTCTGGTAAGAGGTGGTCATTGAATCCTTCGTAAAAATTGAATGCTTGATTGAGCAAGTCTAACGCCCGTCGCCGTTGCAGCTACCTCGAGAATCGAAGCGGCTTTTACATAGCCGTGCAACTCCTTGTCAATGCAGCGTTCCAGCAATATTGGCACAAAAAGGCTTGGAGAAATTAAGGCAAATCTCTGTGTGTGTGCAACATGTTGCCAGTGTCGCGATAATTGGTTTACAAAACTATTTCCTGAATATTGCCCCCACTCTTGGTCTGCAAGGAAATTTAACATGCGAAAATAGGCAACAAACAAGTCATTAGGTGAGAGGTTTTCATATTGAAGGCGATGTAACCACCCAGCAACAACTTGTAGTAATTCAGAGGTCTTTGGTGTTGATTTGCCAGAAAGGATATCAAGAAACATATTAACATCTTGGCCCTTTATTTTGTAGGCATCCAAGTCTCGCCGCCAATCATCTATGGGCAAAGAAGATGACATATCGATACATGTACATGTGATGGCTACAGAAAGAAGTCTATTAAGAAGATTTTCTCTCCTGTCCTTAGTGTCCCAATAATCAGCGGGAAGGTGTTGAATTTCACCTGGTATCCAACCATCAAGCTGATCTGCTTCCATCGGCGCATGACATTGAAGAGATTCATACATTTCAACAAAAATCCTAACAGCGGATGATACTTCCAAGTTTTTATACAATGCTTGGATTCTTGATATCCTTTGCATTATGTCCATTAACAGAGGTAATTTGCCGTGGCATCTCTCTTTTGCTAATTTGGCAAGTTCAAGACCTGTTCCGAATTTTGTATCGATACTTCCGAGCATACCCCAACTTGCTGACATATCTTTGATATCAAGGTCTTTATACCCCTCATGTGGTTCTTGATTGCTGCACGCGCCAGGCATGGGCTCAACGATATTGTTCTGAGTTGCCTTTTCTCCCAAGTCGATCCATAGAAGTGAATGTTTTACAATTGCATGCAAGTAACGATTCTTTAGGTTGTCATCAATTGGTATTGTTTCCATTTTTTTCAACACATCTGAATAAAGTATTAACGAGTCAACAGTTTTTCCTTGCTTCCAGCACGCAAATGCGGCATCTGCAAGCAGACCTATTGCCATTCTCACCATGTCTTCAGTCAGAGTGGGTATTTGTGATCCACCAAGAAAAAACCGTTCAGCTGAAGCCCAGTCTCCGATACGAGCTGCAGCTATCCCTCCATTCCGTGAAGCGAACATCTGCTCTGTAGTTGGCAATGCTCCAGCAACAAGTGCTTGGTCGAATAATTCCAGAGCTTCCACATTTTTCTTTTGACGTAACAACACCTTAGCACGTTGATTTAATATGCGTGCATCGTTGCTGCCAATTCGTTTTTCCGCCTGATCAAGTATTGATAATGCGTTTTCGGGAGAATCACCATACTCATCGTAAATAACCGACATTGCCACATATGCTGCACGGAGAAGTTTTTTTGCTCCCCATTTTCTTGCTAGTTCAATAGCATAAAGTAATATCGAATATGCATCTTCAACATTAAGTCGATCTTGAGAAGCATCCTTCCACCAAGCAGTACCAACAAGTAGCTCGGCATCAGTCACTTCCTCTGTTTCAAATACTTCAAGTAAAAAGTCTCTTTTTTCTTGTTCAAGTTCATTTAGCGCTTCAAGAAGCTCTTTAAGATCTGCTAAGCCTGATATTCTTGCTGCCTCAAAACTGAATAATGATTGCGCTGGGGTCAAGCCTGCCATACATACATCGTTGCTATCTTTTGACAATAAATTGCTAAATATGTCACCAAAATCATGCTCAAACTTACTTATATCTATCAACCGAGAAATCATATCGACCGATCGTCTTGGAGGTATTGGAATTTCAATTGATGTAAGGAAAACAAGATATGCCATGGCAGCATTCGGTACAGAAACTTGTTTATCTTGCTTTGCTAAGACTTCAAATGCTCTATCCATAATAGCAAGGGATTTGTCTGCTTGTTTGCTAGTGGTAGCAATCCTGAATTGAGAAAGTCTCAGCATAAAATCTATAAACAAGTTTTCTTGAAAAATGTGCTGGCCAGGCTCAAGTGCCATTGATGGGAACCAAAACACCGCATCACCCAATGATTGCCAGATCTCTCTGTCCGCCCTCATTATGCCTTGAGTCAAAAATATAAGTGCTTTTTCAGACCTTGATACTAGTGCGTGAGTCAGTATGGTACCCACATCAGACGGCGAAAGTGTCTTCCTGCTTAGTAGTTCTAATGCAATTGCTTCATGGACGGCATTAGCTTCAGCAAGGGCAAGCACATCTTTCCCTTGATCGGACAGTATTGGAGATACTCGATAGGTATCTTGTCCAATCTTCTCTATCCAAGGACCTACTATCAAATCAAAGCTCTCACCAGGGAGAGCGATAGGAGGAGGGAGTTCGGCTAATTTAAGAGCAGTTGTTCGAGTGAATTTTTCCGATATCAGACTTAGCCTGTAAGCTAGCAACCGCGCTCCGTCGGATGGAATTTCATCGGAAAGTCTCCGACGTGTAGCTTCCCGTTCTGGCACAAGGTCCGACTTGTCATACAGCCAAGCCATTTCCTCAAGGGGAGGCCAACCCTTGCTCTCAAGGTTTCTGATACGAGCATGAACCAGCTGCGGATGCCCTTGTGTCGTTATCAGGATCGCACGACTCCATTGATGCAGTTTATGCCTATCTGTAAGACCATGAAAACATGCGATATCTGCGATATCCTTCTCATTTAGGTAGGGTACAACTTGGTCACACTCAGTTGGAAGCCAAAGCTTATTGAGAAAATCAGGGGGGCACATAGATGGCCCCGTCAAAATGACATGCCCTCCGGCATTCAGAACTGAAAAAGCAAGTGCAAGTAACTCTTTCTCAAACTTTGCAAGTCCGCCAAAATCGAGATCATCTAGGACAACCTGAGGAGTTATTTCAAGATTTCTAATTTCAACGGCAGCACGTTTAAAGAGGTCTGCAATATGTGTTGGTGTCCGTCCACGGAAACCAGCCCAAGCCCATTCGCCACAGATTCGATCAGTTACTAATCGTGCTAGTGACGTCTTACCTAGACCTGTGCTGCCACGCAGGATAATTGCACCATGATTCCGTAGGATTGACTCGTAATTGGTAACAACATCATCTCGTGATGTTGCCCCTCGAACTAATGGAAGAGGTTCTTCTAAAACTTGAAGTGGTTGATTTGTTGTGGCAACACTGGAAGCGTTAGCTAATGGGCTTAATCGGTTCAACATGCTTCTGAGTACGAGCGCCTCACCCTTAGGCATCACCTCCATCGTTGCTTCATCAAAAGCCTGACAGAAATCTGCATAGTTTAGACGCCTATCACCCGTGAAGGCTAGCAAATCAGTAATTTTTTGCAGAAGATATGCGAGAGCTTTTTTCGAGCTAAAGGAATCTACTCCTTTTTTATCACCGTGAGAAATAAGCCGTTCTTCTATACTGACTATAAGACCATCTATTAGATTTTTGCCGGTATCCCACTGTATTTTTGATAAGATTTGGCTGCGAATAGCAGTATCATCAGAATCTCTCAAGAAATCTTTCAATGATTCATCCAAAGAGAGAGTTAACAAGAAATCTTTCAGAGGTTCAACTTCATAATGATCGTTTCTTCCGGCTAATTTCCAGTATTCAATCCCCTTTCCAACATCACCGAACTTTATCCCTTTCTCTTGCCCAGGCTCTGAAGTCGACAGGAATCTGAATAAAATTAGTCTTTCGGCATTACTGTTCTTGTGACGCCAGTAATTATTAATGGCATCAATCACGTCCTCACTGCGAAGAGTTATTGACCCACTTCCTGCTGTGTCTTTAACTTGAGTTACTGTAACTAATTCTGGCTCGTGAACGTCGAAATCTTCTGCTGCTTCCAAAAACAGCAACTCATCTTCCTTAAGCCGCATCCACGCCAAAATACTCTGGTATGCTTGGTACACATATCCACGTATAGACGAAGTCGCCTCACGAGTTTTGTCATGGTCTAATGGCTGAATAACTTTTTCCATTTGGTGTCCCAATTTGTTGATAATTTACCCACCCAGCCGATTATCCTCAAAACTCTCAACCGGCATGGCATACCTGAGCCGCCAGATCATTTGAGCGGCCGCTCGCTCTCATAACTGACCATATCCACCGGCCCCAGATAGCTGAACGGCACCGTGACATTGCTCCTCTTCTTCTGCCCACGGGCAAAGACCAGAATCGTATAACCACGCTTCTGATGGTGAATCAGGTTCTGGCCGTCGGTGTGGTGCTGTGCGGTGTTGGCCTGTGACTCCCCAGTGCAGCAGCTCCCGGCTGATGGGGTAGTCTGCATACATGGTACTGAGGGAGAACTCCTTTTCCGTTTTCTGGAAGGTCACCAGCAGGGCATAGGTATTCTGCCCGGCAAAGTGCATCTGCGACAGCCGATTACTTCAAAAACACATTTTGGCTATGCCATGCCAGCAGAGCAGGATCTGGATGGAATTTTTCAGGCATCATAATTTTTGTGCCATGACATGAAACCAAGGTTTCTTGGATAAACGTATCGTTCCGCAATTTGGATATTTGCGACGACACAGCTATCGTAAAATCAGGTAAAACGGTAATCAAACCTCTGTCAAAAGCTTTGTCGTGAAGTACTGACAGGCAAAGTCCATTTTTGGGGTTCAATCGGTTCTCGGTATTGTCTTTCCACGGCACGATGTGACTGGCTATGAGAAGGCGAGGTTCTGATAAGCCGCTAATGCAACAAATTCCGGCATAACTACTTAAAACCATACGTCTGAAAATATACTGCTTCTTTCTGACTTCAATTTCAGTTTTTCTGGTTGTGTTAACTGGTAGAGGGATTTCCTCTTCTTCAACGGCTGGCAGTGGTGTTTCAGATATGATACCCAACTCATCAGCAGCTTTTGATATTTCAGAATCCCAATTGTTTTGAAAATTTGCCCAAACTTGCCTGTCCATTGACGAAGCATTACCAAGCCCGGTTCTACCAGAATTAACAATTTCTGGATCAAGACTGGCAAAATTTACAAGCTTCATTGCAACTGCCGAGGGAGTACGCCCAATTTTTTCAGCAAGTTTTACAATCTCTTTGTTGCGAGAATGCATCTTTCCAAAAGGTAATTGGCAGTACAAGGCAAGCGCTAGCCTGAGCTCATCTTCAGTCCATTTCACAATTTCTTGTCCTTTTTATAGTTGGCTATCAGCTTGTCAATTGTATTCATACAGTCGGAACAATAAATGTCCCAATCAGAATCGGTGTCAATTCTAAATCCGCAGCAGGCTTCATCCACATAGCCACTTGTAATTCCATAAACCTGCGTCTCTTCAGGAAGTTCGACTCCACAGAATGAGCATACTATTTCATCCATTTACTACCTCCTTCACAGAAATCGAAAAAAGCAGAACACTCTCCTGTTTTGGGGGAAAGTCTATGGGGTCAGACTTGCCTTTTTGCTATTTACCTGAAAGTCAATACGTCAAGTCTGCCCCAATCTGTTCCCCGGCGTTACGGTTTTGCTAGTCTCCCGGCAGTTCATCCAGTTCAGTCTTGCCCAGCCAGTAACAGGCCAGCGGCGCTGGTATCTTGGCTATACGGATTGGCGCTTTGCCGGTCCTGGTATTCACTTCCTTTTCCAATGTGAGGATGGAGAAGTCCTGCATTTCTCTGGTAATAACATAGCCGCGTGGCGCCTGGCGGGTTTCACAAAACTGGGTCAGTCCCTTCAATTCACCGGCGCCGGTATGCTGTGAACGGTATTTTACCTCAAACGGTGTCAACCGCCCTTCAACCTCGGCAACAATGTCTACTTCACGGTCGCTTTTGCCGCGCCAGTAGGAAAAACCTGCACTGCGCGAGTAGTATCGGGCAAAAACATGCTTAAAGAAGGCGGTTTCAACGGCAATCCCCAGTGCTATCGGGTCTTCCAGAAGTGAATTTCCCTTAAGCAACACCGACGGTGAAATGGCAGCATCAGCCAGATACACTTTGTACCGGGCACGCAGGATCTCTTTGCCATAACCGAACGGTGGCAATTTGTAGATCAGGTGGGTTGCCTCCAACAGGTTGATAAAGTTGTTCACAGTCGGTTTTTTGAGTTCCAGATCGCCGCATAAGGTCTGCATATCCAGTATGCCACCGCCATGCAGGCAGAGGTAGAGAAAGACCTGTTCAAGCTCCAGAATATGCCGCACCCCGAAAAGCGCCGTCATATCCCGTTTCAGTACCTTATCGACAATGTCTTCTCGCAACAGTTTCTGTGCAGCGGTTACGCTGCCCATTACCACACTTTGCGGAAAACCGCCCCGCAGCAGGTATTCATGAAAATGTGCGACGAGCGGTGCAGCGTCTGCTGAGACGGTGGCAAATTGTGCCGGTGTCCAGTCAAAGAGCCGGGCAAGTGAGTTTATCTCCGGCAACGGTGGGATATTTACCTGCTTCAGTTGCAGATACTCAAAGAACGAAAGGGTGGATAAACGAAGGGTATGCCAGCGACCGACACCGGATTCCTGCCCTTCTGTCACCAGCGGGGTGGCTGAACCGGTTACGGCTATCCGGCGTTTTTTCTCAAAATCAACCTGTAACTTCAGCCAGGTCTGCCAATCGCGCACCGTCTGGATTTCATCAAGAAAAAGGTATTCTATGCCGTCACTTTCCGGCTCAAATTCACGCCATAGTTTGATCAGGCCATCCAGCCCCAACAACTTGAGCAAGGGGTGGTCAAAAGTGGCATAGAGTATCTTGGTGGGGGGAACGCCGTTGTCAATCAGCTCCTGGATTACCTGTAGAAAAAGCGTGGTCTTGCCAACCTGCCGTGCGCCGGAAAGCAAGAGTGCCCGTGGCGCTGGTGGCTCCTGCATCCAGGTAAGGATGTCGTGGAAGGCTCGCCGTCTCCAGCTTGGTAGATCTGAAGCCGAAGCGTTGCGCCACCAGGGGTTATACTGACGCAATACGGTAATCAGCTCTGATGATGTCGCGATCATGTTAAATGTCCTAAAAAAGCATTTTAAGTAAAGTATATATTGCTTAAATGTTGATTTTTAGTCAAAACATATCTTGGATGCTCTGAAAACAAAACTCTTAGGGGGACAGTTAAAGCTGTCCTCGCCCTATGATTACATAAAAAAACAAAACCAACGTGCAGTGTGGCCTAAGCAAAAAACGGGACACTCCCCGGTTTTCGCAGCATCTCCATCACGAATCCGGCTCATGTTCCATGAGCGTTTGGCTTTGTCGAGATGGTCAGTCATTCCGGCTTAACAACCTCCCAATACCCGCCTTTATCCAGCATCTTCAGCTTACGATCTTACAAACACCAACAGCGGCCCATAATCCAGACTGTCAGCAGCACGCAGAGCTTCAATATACTGCTTGCGGCACTCCCCGGCATTAACCAGATTACCGCTACCCCAGCTAAAGCGTGGTTGCCCTAACAGATGCACCAGTACAATATCCGTCATCAGGCGGGCATGTCGTCCATTACCGTTGGGGAAGGGATGGATCGCTGTTAAACGGTGATGAAAACGTGCTGCTATCTCATCTGCCGGGTAGGCGTTGTGCTCAATCCAGGTTGCACAATCAGCACAGAGGTTATGCAACTCTGTATCTATCTGCCAGGCTGGCACTCCGATGTTCTTGCCGGTGTCCCGTTTTTTGCCTGCCCAGCGCCAGACCGTGCCAAACATCCGCTTATGCAGACGCTTTATAAAACCTTCAGTCAGGATGTCACGAGGTGTGCGCCGGAAAGCCCATGCTTCTGCCTCGGCAATATTTTCCTGTTCCCATCGATCAAGCTCATTGCGGCTGGTTATGTGGGAGAGCAGTAATCCTTGCGCCTCATCAGGATCAAGCGGCGTTGCGCCTTCTGGATAATCAAATCTCATGCTTACTTGTCCCACAGCTCTTTTGGCATTTCACGAACCAGTTCATTAATGGTTGCCTCAAGCGATTTCTGCTGTTCTTCAGCAGATAATGACTGCGCCTCCAGCAGCATGCTATGAGCAACCCGCTCTATACGATCTTGTGCAACCAGTCGAGCCTGGCCTCTCAGGGTGTTCTCCAAAGAGGTACGGGGCACCAGGGCATAGACAAAGGCACAGTCCAAAGCCTCAGCCACCTGCTGCATGGTCTTTATTGTGACTGATCCGGTCAGTTCATCCTGCTCAAGCCGGGGAATGCGGGGCTGTGAGACCTTCAACCGTTGGGCCAGCTGCCTGCCGGACATACCCAGTGCCTCACGAATTGCCCGTATCCACCCCTTTACCGGAACCTTGGTGTTTGTAGCTTTTAGGCCGGCAAGGGTTTTATCAAGTTGCTGGCGTATGATTAGTTTATGTCTGGCTTGCATACATAACCTCTTTGTTATCTGGATTTGTATAAATAATAATACAAATATTATTTAATGCAAGGCTATTTATAACTTAAAGGTTATTTTTTTTGTCTGTCAGTGGCAGTAACCAGTTCTTCTGAAATCGTCTCTCGTATCGACTCCGGTTCCAGCGCCTCCAGATGGCTGTCATGCTTCGGGATCTCCATCATGATCTCTGTTTCATGGGAGGCCGGGATGGTCAGTGGCGGGGCAAAAAAGCGGGACACTCGCCGGTTTTCTCAGCATTTCTACCACGGATCAGGCCCATGTTCCATCAGTAAAAAAACAGGATACTACCCGGTTTTAATAGCATTTCTACCACGGATAAGGTCCATGGAACCTGTGGGGGCAGGCTTCCAGGTTGCGTATGTTGTCGTTTTAATCCAGGCACGTTGGAAGACCCCGTTGCTACTTAAAAGGCGCGGCAGGATAGTGCCGCCGTATGCAATAAGGGTTGCAGCAGGGCCTGCAATTTAAAGTTTCAGATAGGTGAATAAAAGTGAAGCCTCATCAGACATTAGAGCTGATGAGGCTTCATTGCAGCGGGGGCCGGGAGGCTGGCTTAGTTGGGGAGTGACGGCAGTTCGATCCCCGCCATTTTCTGCACCATCCGCACCACCTGACAGCTGTAGCCGAATTCGTTATCGTACCAGACATACAGCACGCAGCGGTTGCCCTGGACAATGGTGGCCAGGGAATCAACCACACCGGCATGGCGTGAGCCGACAAAGTCGCTGGAGACCACTTCCGGTGACACCACATAATCAATCTGGTTCTGCAGCGGTGAGTTGAGGGCGGTATCCCGCAGGAAGCTGTTCAGTTCCTTGACCGTGGTTTCCTGACCAAGTCCCAGGTTCAGGATCGCCAGAGAGACGTTGGGGGTCGGCACCCGGATGGCATTGCCGGTCAGCTTGCCGGCCAGGTCAGGGATCACCTTGGCAACGGCCTTGGCTGCACCGGTCTCGGTAATAACCATGTTCAGCGGGGCACTGCGGCCACGGCGTGAACCTTTGTGGTAGTTGTCGATCAGGTTCTGGTCGTTGGTGTAGGAGTGACAGGTCTCCACATGGCCGTGCTGGATGGTGAAACGGTCATGGATCGCCTTCAGCACCGGCACAATGGCGTTGGTGGTGCAGCTGGCAGCGGAGAAGATCTGCTCGTCCGGGGTGATCAGTTCGTTGTTGACCCCGGCCACCACGTTGGGGATATCGCCCTTGCCCGGTGCGGTCAGGATTACTTTGCTGATCCCTTTTGCCTGCAGGTGGCGGCCCAGTCCTTCACGGTCACGCCATTTGCCGGTGTTGTCGATCAGGATGGCGTTGTTGATGCCGTAGGCGCTGTAATCAACATTTTCCGGGGCATCGGCGTAGATGATCCGGATCATGTTGCCGTTGGCGATGATGGCGTTTTCTTCCTCATCCACGGTGATGATGCCGCTGAACTGGCCGTGGATCGAGTCGCGGCGCAGCAGGCTGGCCCGCTTGAGCAGATCATCGGCACTGCCTTTGCGTACCACTGCTGCCCGCAGGCGCAGCTTTTCGCCACTGCCGGATTTTTCAACCAGCAGGCGGGCCAGCAGGCGGCCGATCCGGCCAAAGCCGTACAGGACGATATCCTGCGGCTCATCCAGCAGAGTGTGGCGTCCGGTATTGACGCTTGCCAGTTCACCCCGGAGGTAGTCGCTGATACTGGTGGTTGCCTGCTGATTACCGAAACCGACGGCAAGCTTGCCGATATCGATCCGGGCCGGGGCCAGATCAAGCTGGCAGATCGCCTCGACAATCGGCAGGGTTTTAAGTGCAGAAAGTTCTTCATCAATGATCAGACGGGCAAAGCGATGGGCCTTGAGGATGTCGATGGTGGTGCTGTGTACCAGTGAACGGCCATAGACCGTGCAGACGATGTTCCGTTCGCGGTAGAGCTGGCCAACCAGAGGCAGTATCTGCTCTGCTGCCTCTTCCAGCCCCTGCCATTCCTTCAGGTGATCTTCCTGTTTACTTTTCATACCGTTGTTCCCCTCGGATAAAATAAAAACTCCTCATCATCTGCCGAGTAGCAGCTTCTGTCAAGAGTCTGTCACATTTTTGAAACAGCCGGGTTACCGCTCCTGAATCACCTGTCCCTGGCTGACAAAGGAGATCCCCTGGCCTGAGGTGGCGCCGATCATGACCGCCTCAATCACCGGTGCGCTGATCGGGCGCGGGGATTCCCAGCGGACAATGAACTTGGGGGCAAACCCGCCGCTGGTATCTTTTTCTTCCAGATGTATATAGCTGGAGGCCAGCGGTGTCAGGCCAAGGGGGGAGGGGGCATAGCGGCGGATCAGCCGGCCGTTGTGGTCGTGATAGTCAATGGCGGTCACGGTCATACCGGCGGAAGGATCTGTGTTTCTGACCGTCAGGCTGATGGCCAGGTTATAGGGATTGGCCCGTGGTCCGGTAAAGACATGGGAGTAGGCCGGGACATAGACGGTCTGCCCCCGTGAACGTTTGGGCTCTGCGGACCAGCAGAGTGCGGGTAGGAGCAAAAGGCAGAAAACAGTGGCGGCAAGGGTGGTTCGTGACCGGTTGGACGGCGTCATGGCAGGCTCCTGATGAAGTCGGGATGTGCGTAGTTTACAGGGGAATGGCCAGCAGGGCAATCAATGTCAGCAGGGTGTAGAGGATATACAGGTGCAGATGACCATGTTGCAGGTGTCGCAGCGGGGTCAGTTTTTCATTGGCCCAGACCAGGAACGGCAGGTAGATCCGCTCCAGTACGGTCTCCGGCAGATGGCTTTCAAAGCGGCTGGATGCCGGGAATGAACCGCTGATCTCAGGCAGGTGGCTATGGGGACGCAGGATACCGCTAAACAGCTTGATCAGCATCTCTGCAAAGGATGATGAACTGTACTGCATCCGGCTGGTGGGTGCCAGATAGCCGCAGCCCCAGGTCTCGCTGGTTGGATCGCTGCTGCGGCGCTGGCTGATCCGGTAATAAAGGGCAATGGCAGCAAGCAGGGCAAGCCCCAGCAGGGTAACCCACCCCAGTGGTGCAGCAACGGCAAGCCGTAGCTCTGAGACTGCAAGTCCGGGATGCCAGGCCGTAACAGCTGCATCCAGCAGCGGTGCCACCAGGGCCGGCAGCAGGCCGATGGTGATGCAGACCAGGGCCAGCAGCGCCATGGGAAGCTTCATGCTGCTCCCGGCTTCATGGGCATGGGCCGCCTGCTCTGTCCGGGCTGTGCCCAGAAAGACCACCCCGAAGACCTTGACAAAACAGGCCACTGCCAGTCCGCCAACCAGCGCCAGAAACGGTGCTGCCAGGGCAACTGCAGCAGCGCCTTTGCCCTGCATGGCGCCATTGAACAGGCCCAGGTAGATCAGCAGTTCACTGACAAAACCGTTTAAGGGGGGCAGGCCGCAGATGGCCACGGCGCCCACCAGAAAGAAGAAGGCGGTCCGGGGCATCCGGCGCAGCAGACCACCCATCCGGTCGATCTCCCGTGTGCCGATGGCATGGATGATTGATCCGGCCCCCAGAAACAGCAGCGCCTTGAACAGGGCATGGTTGATCACATGCAGCAGTGCGCCCCCCATACCTAGCAGGATCAACAGGTTTGAGCCGTTTGAGGCGCCGATCAGGGCCACACCGATGCCGATGTAGATGATGCCGATGTTTTCAATGCTGTGGTAGGCCAGCAGCCGTTTCAGGTCATGCTGTCCAATGGCAAAGGCAACGCCGATAACGCCGGAGATCACCCCCAGGGTCAGGATGGCAACCCCCCACCAAAGAGGGATGTTGCTGAAGCAGGAGAGGGTGCGGACCAGTCCGTAGATACCGATCTTGAGGATTACCCCGGACATGATGGCTGAGATATGGCTGGGGGCGTTGGCATGGGCAGAGGGGAGCCAGATATGCAGCGGCATGATGCCGGCCTTGAGGCCAAAGCCCAGCAGACCCAGCAGCAGTACTGCTGTGGCAAAGGGGGCTGTGCCATCAAGGCTGGCAGCTGCTGGTAGCTGAAAACTGTTGGTTGCCGTTGCCAGCAGGGAAAACAGGCCAAATAGCGCCAGGGTGCCGGTGTGGGTGCAGATCATGTAGAGGCTGCCTGCTGTGCGCACCTCTTCTTCATCATCATTGGTGGTCAGCACAAAGTAGGCTGCCAGGGCCATGATCTCCCAGCCGATCAGGAACAGGCCCACGGAACGGGCCACCAGTACCCAGAGCAGCGCTGCCACCAGCAGGCCAAAGAAAATGCTGATTTTGCGAACCGTGCGGGGATGGTGGTCAGCGGGCCAGTAGCCCAGACTGTAAATGCTGCAGCTGCAGGCAACCAGCAAGATTGGAATCACAAACAGGGCTGAAAGGGGATCAAGGGCCAGAACATGTGGGCCAAAGGGGAGCGGCAGTGAGATGAGGTAGCTGGTGCTACTGCCGGAAAGCAGGCAGCTGATGGCACCAACAAGCCCGGCAACGGTTGCCAGGATAATCAGGAAGACACTCAGACGCTGGGCAGGGACAGGGGCGAGCGGTTTCAACAACAGCGGCAGGCCGGACAGGGCAGCAAGCAGTACTGCATCCATCAGCAGCAGTGTTGGATCAACTGCCCCGGCCCCGTAGCTCATGGGCTGCCCTTTCCGATGTCGCTCTCAATCTGACGCAGGGTTGCAAGTATCAGTTCCCGCTGGCAGGGGGTCTTTAATACCTGGCGAAGCCGGTCATCTCGCAGGGCGTAGGCCAGTTTTGAAAGCAGATGCAGGTGGGTGCGTACCGTGGGGCTGGTGATGGTGAAGAGGGTCTGCACCGGCTTGCCGTCCAGCGCGCCAAAATCCACCGGCTGGGCCAGAAAACAGAGTGATACCCTGGGCACCGGCAGCCGCAACAGCAGCGGGTTGCGCACATGGGGGATGGCGATGCCGTCACCCACTGCGGTGGTGCCCATCGCCTCACGGGCCAGCAGTACCTGCAGCACAAAATCAGGATCAAGTTCTTCCGGCAGGTTCAGCAGATCCACCACCTGCTGCAGTACAGACTGGACATCGCTGCCTGCCACATTGCAGTGAATGCCACCGGCCTCAAGGGCCTGACTTAAGAGCGGTAGCGGGCGGGTGTCGTCTGAATCATCAAGTTCAAAGATCGCCGGATCAACCTTGATCCCCCGTTCCGTGGCCCACTCCAGCAGGTCAACCCGGTTGATATGGTAGTCGCCCCGGATCTGCTCTGCCGGCAGTTTGTCATTTCTGATCCAGCGCAGAACGGTTTTTTCATCCACATGCAGGGCCTGAGCCGCGTCCGATGCCTTTAATTGCATAGCTGAGAGCTGCCTTTCTGTGATGTGCAATAACATCGTTTCTGCAGTAACAGAGGCCGGTTGGCGGCCTTTGGTAAAAAAATATACCATGTTCTTTCCGTATGTGGTATAGAAAAACCGCATCTGCTAAAACGCTGTCTCTGTTTTAAATAGTCCAGCGCTATTTCTCAATTAATGGAACCGTTTTGCTATGGTCTTTGTCTGGAACATAGACGTTGATCCGGTCAGTAGCCTGTTATGGGCAATTGCACTGATCGGGTTGAGCGGCCTGCCCGGCCTGCTGCTGAAGCGGCCCGGACCAGGTCAGATCCTGTCGGTTTGTATCACTGCCTGCGCTGCCCTATGGGGCATGGCAGGAGCACTGCAGATTCTTGGTGGTGCCCCTGCAACCCGTTACCTGCTTGATTGGCCGCTCCCCTTTGGCCCCTCTGAACTCTCGGTTGACCCTCTTTCTGCACTCTTTCTGCTCCCTCTGTTATTAGCTGCGCTCTGCTGTTCGCTCTATGGTCTGGCCTATCTGCCCGCAGCCGGCCAGCCAGCTGTTGAAAAGCGGGTCACCCTGTTTTCCGGTCTGCTATTGGCCTCCATGGCGCTGGTGCTGGTGGCCCGCGATGGTCTGCTGCTGCTGATTGCCTGGGAGGTGATGGCCCTTTCTTCCTGGCTGCTGCTGATGACCGATCAGCAGAATCTGCAGGTGCAACGGGCCGGTACGGTCTATCTGCTGGCCACCCATACCGGCAGCATGGCGCTGTATGTCTTCTTTGCACTGCTGAAGGGGGAGACCGGTTCGTTTGCCTTTCCCGCCGCCCACAGTCTGGCCCTGGGTGGTACCGTGACCCTGGTGATGCTGGTGGCGGCCCTGATCGGATTTGGCGCCAAGGCCGGCATCATGCCGCTGCATATCTGGCTGCCCGGTGCCCATGCCAACGCCCCCAGTCATGTCTCGGCCCTGATGTCCGGCATCATGCTCAAGGTGGGGATCTACGGCATCATCAGGGCTGTTTCGTTTTTTCAGCAGCTGCCGGTCTGGTTTGGCTGGCTGGTGCTGCTGCTGGGGGCTGTTTCGGCAATTACCGGTATTGCCCTGGCATCGGCACAGCGGGACCTGAAGCGACTGCTGGCCTGCAGCAGTATTGAAAATATCGGCATCATCTGTATCGGTCTGGGGATGGCGCTGGTGGGAATCCAGTCCGGTGACCGTGTGCTGGCAATCTTGGGTCTGGCCGGGGCCTTTATCCATATCATCAACCATGCCCTGTTCAAGCCGCTGCTGTTTCTGGGCAGCGGGGCGATCATCCATGCCACCGGTACCCGCCAGATCGACCGGATGGGGGGACTTTCCCGCATCCTGCCCCGCACCGCTCCCCTGTTTCTGGTCGGCTCCCTTGCTATCTGCGGCCTGCCGCCGCTGAACGGCTTTGTTGGCGAGCTGTTTCTCTATTTTGGCGCCTTTTCAGACGGCATGCTTGCCGATCTGCCGGTAATCGGCTTTGTGGCGCCAGTCCTGGCCCTGGTGGGCGGTCTGGCGGTGATAACCTTTGTCAAGCTGTACGGGGCGGTCTTTCTTGGGGTGCCCCGTGATCCGGAACTGGCCCATGGCCATGAGTCGCCGCTTGCCATGCTGCTGCCGATGGGGCTTTTGGCCGGAATCTGCCTGCTTGCGGGGATCGGAGCGCCACTGCTGCTGCAGCTGGTGGCACCGGCAGTGATCCAGTATGCAGGGGTCTCGCCACTGCTGTTTACCCAGGTTGCCGGAGCGGTGCCGTTGCAGCAGCTGGCCCTGCTGAACGGTCTGCTGCTGGCCGTGATTCTGGTGGTCTGGCTGAGCTGGCGTTTTCTGGTGCAGCGGGCACCTCTGGCTTCATCCAGTACCTGGGGCTGCGGCTACCTGGCCCCGACCCCACGGATGCAGTACACCGGCAGCGCCTTTTCTGAACTGATTACCGGGCTGATCAGCGGTCTGGTGGGAACCCAGGGGCGACTGTCCGGCCTGAGCGGTGCATTTCCAGCCTCAGCCCGCTTTGTCAGTATCACCACAGAGCGGATTCTGGATCAGATGATTATCCCGTCCCTGCAGGGGGCTGACTGGTGTCTGGCCTGGCTGCGCCGGATGCAGCACGGGCACCTGCATCTCTACATCCTGTATGTCTTTGCCACCCTGTTTGTCCTGATGGTCTGGAGTCAGCCATGATGCCGAGCACTCTGTTTCATATTCTGCTGCTACTGGTGATGCCGCCGCTGTTGCTGGGGGTGATTAACAAGACCAAGGCCGCCTTTGCCGGGCGGGTGGGGGCACCCTATCTGCAGCCCTACTATGATCTGGCCAGGCTGTTTCGCAAAGGATCGGTCTTCAGCAGCACCACCACCTGGGTCTTCCGGGCCGGGCCGGTGGTGACCCTGGCTGCTACCCTGCTGGCTGCCCTGCTGGTGCCGCTGGGCAACCATCCGGCCATTATTTCGTTTAATGGCGATATGATCCTGTTCGCCTACCTGTTTGGTCTGGCCCGTTTCTTTACCACCAGTGCCGCCCTTGATACCGGCTCCCCCTTTGAAGGGATGGGGGCGGCCCGTGAAGTGACCTTTGCCTGCCTGGTGGAACCGACCCTGTTTTTTATCCTGATCACCCTGGCCCGGATGAGCAAGAGCCTCTCCCTGACGCCGATGCTGATCTATCCCTCACCAGCGGTATGGGTCAGCGCCGGAGCTTCCATGCTGCTGCTGGTGGGGGCGCTGTTTATTGCACTGTTGGCTGAGAACTGCCGGATACCCTTTGATGACCCCAACACCCACCTTGAGCTGACCATGATCCATGAGGTGATGGTGCTGGATCACAGCGGTCCGGCCTTTGGTCTGATCCTGTATGGCGCTGCCCTGAAACTGTTTGTGCTGGGGGCGGTTTTTGTCAATCTGGCCCTGCCGTTCAAGAGCGGTAACCTGCTGGTTGACTGGGTGGCTTTTGTGGCAGCCATGCTGTTTCTGGCGGTGCTGATCGGTGTGGTGGAGTCGGTCATGGCCCGTTTGCGGCTGATCAGGATTCCGCAGCTGCTGGTGGCAGCCACGATCCTTTCCGCCTTTGCCATGTTGCTGATAGTGAGGTGACGCAGATGGTTTCTCTTGCCGATCAACTGCTGGTGCTGGTGATGCTGATCAATTTTATCATGCTGGGCTCCAGCCGGATGGCCTTTGTCATCAGGGCAGTGGCAGCCCAGGGGGTGATACTGGGGATCATACCGGGCCTGTTGCACCCTTTTTCCGGGCACCTGCTGGCCATTACAGTCAGCATCATCCTGGCCAAAGGGGTTGTGATTCCCTATCTGCTGAATGATGCGGTACGCAAGGCCCAGATCCGGCGTGAGGTTGAGCCGTTCATCGGCTATGTGCCCACCTTGTTACTGGGGGCGGTCTTTACGGCCCTGGCCTTTGTGTTTGCCCAGAAGCTGCCGTTGGCTCCGGAACACCGTGACCTGCTGTTTGTGCCGGCTTCCATCGCCACCCTGATGACCGGTTTCCTGATTCTGACCACCCGTAAAAAGGCGATTTCACAGGTTATCGGCTATCTGGTGCTGGAAAACGGCATCTTTATCTTTGGTCTGCTGCTGGCTGAGGCGATGCCGTTCATGGTTGAGGCTGGCGCATTGCTGGACCTTCTGGTGGGGATTTTTGTGATGGGAATTGTGATCAATCATATCAGCCGTGAGTTTTCAACCGTGGATACCTCACAGCTGCAGACGCTGCGGGAGGAGTAGGGTGATGCTGACCTATCTGCTCGTGCTGCTGCCGCTGCTGGGGGGACTGATTGCCTGGCTGATACCGGACAACCGCGTGCGTCCGCTGCTGTTGCCGATCATTGCCCTGCCGCATCTGGCCTTAAGTCTCTACCTGATCGCCACGCCGTCAATCAAGGTGCCGGGCAGCTGGCTCTGGCTGGACCCGCTGGGCAAGATCACCCTGCTGGCAGTCAGTGCCCTGTTCGCGGTCTGTGCGGTCTACGGGGTCGGCTACCTGGCCTACCGTCAGGAACGTTCCAACCGGGTGCTCTGTCTGGGGCTGCTGGTCTGTCTGGCAGCCATGTCGCTGGTGACCCTCTGCCAGCATCTTGGTCTGCTCTGGGTGGCAGTGGAGACCACCACCGTCTCTATGGCTCCGTTGATCTACTTTAACCGCAACGCCCGTTCCATTGAAGCCACCTGGAAGTACCTGCTGATCTGCTCGGTGGGGATCGCCCTGGCGTTGCTGGGACTGCTGTTTCTGGCCTATGCCACCCACGTTGCCCATCAGGATGCCACCCTGTTGCTGTCTGATCTGCTGGAGGATGCCAGGCTGTTGAACCGTGACTGGCTGCATGCAGCCTTTATCTTTCTGCTGGTGGGCTACGGCTCCAAACTGGGGCTGGCGCCGCTGCATACCTGGAAGCCTGACGCCTATGGTGAAGCACCTGGTCTGGTGGGGGCACTGCTGGCCGGCGGCCTGGTTAACTGTGCCTTTCTCGCTATCCTGCGGGTCTATCAGATCTGTCTGGCTTCGGTGACCGAGCTGCTGTTCTTCCAGCAGGTGCTGGTGGGGCTGGGGCTGCTCTCCATGGCGGTGGCAGCGGTGTTCATGGCCCGTCAGCATGACTTCAAGCGGATGCTGGCCTACTCCAGTGTCGAGCATGTCGGTATTCTGGCAGTTGGTCTGGGGATCGGTAAAGGTGCCCTGTTCGGGGTGCTGTTCCACCTGATCAACAACGGTCTGACCAAGGGGGTGCTGTTCCTTTCCTCCGGTAATATTCATCGCTCCTATGGCGGCAAGACGGTCGAGGTTGTGCAGGGGGCGCTGACCCGGCTGCCCTGGTCAGGCGGACTCTTTCTGGCAGGATTCATCGCCATTACCGGTTCGCCACCGTTCTCTCCCTTTGTGAGTGAGTTTTCCATTATCAGCAGTATCTTTGTTGAACGTCAGTATCTGGTGGGCGGTCTGTTTCTGCTGTTCCTGGCTGTGATCTTTATCGGCATGGCCCTGACCGTGCTGCCGATGGTGATGGGCAGACCCCGTACTGATCTGGAGCCGACTGACTACCGTGACCAACTGCTGACCGTGGGGCCGCCGCTGGTGATGCTGCTGGTGATTGTCTGGCTGGGTGTCTGGCCGCCTGAGGCGCTGCTGCAGCTATTGAAAGATGGCGCAGCCATGCTGGAGGTGCGCTCATGAATGATACCCTGCGCCTGATCTACAATGGCCGGGCCATTGCCTGTGCTGATATCCCCTGTTGCGACCAGGACCGCTTTCTGCAAACCATCCTTGACATGACCGGCCGGGGCTGGCGGGTCAGCAGCTACTGCGGTTTCCCTGCTGGTGGGGCAACCACTCTGTACTGTCTGCTGGCTTCCCCCGCTGATGGCGTGCTGGGGATCATGCAGACGATCTGCAGCGGCACGGAATTTCCTTCCATTGCGGTTCAGTGCCCCCAGTTGCAACTGTTTGAGCGGGAGATTGCCGAACAGTGCGGCATCCGTTTTGTCGGGCACCCCTGGTTCAAACCGGTCCGTTTTGTCCATTCAGCAGTGCGCGGGCACGATGCCTGGGACCGTCCTGATGATCAGCCGATCCAGGTCGGGGTAATGGAGTACTACCGGGTGGAGGGTGAAGAGATCCATGAGGTGGCGGTTGGCCCGGTCCATGCCGGGGTGATCGAACCGGGGCATTTCCGTTTTCAGTGCCACGGGGAGCAGGTCTTTCACCTTGAGATCTCTCTGGGCTATCAGCATCGCGGTATTGAACAGCTGTTGCTCAACGGGCCCCATCCCCGGACCCTGCGCCAGATGGAGGCAATTGCCGGAGATACCAGCATCGGTCATGGTCTGGCCTACTGCATGGTGCTTGAATCGTTGTCGAAAAGCCATCCACCGGCAACAGCCCATGCTCTGCGGGGGATCGCCCTGGAGCTTGAACGTCTGGCCAATCATACCGGTGATCTGGGGGCGATTGCCGGTGATGTGGGCTATCTGCCCACCTCCTCGTTCTGTGGCAGAATCAGGGGTGATTTCCTCAACATGAGCGCCTTTATCTGTGGCAGCCGCTTTGGCCGTGGTCTGCTGAAACCGGGCGGTACGGTCTTTGGTCTGGATCAGGCGCAGCGAGAAGAGTTGCAAAACCGGCTGGCAACCGCACGGTTGGAACTGACCAGCGCCATTGATCTGCTCTGGAGCACCCCGTCGGTCATGTCCCGTCTGGAGGGGACCGGCGTTGTATCGGCTGACTCTGCCATTGAGATGGGGCTGGTGGGGCCTGCTGCCCGGGCCTGCGGCCTGAAGCGGGATGTCCGTTCTGACTACCCCTTTGGAATCTATCGTATGGCCCAGGTGCCGATTGCCACTGCCCATCATGGTGATGTCTGCAGCCGCAGCAGTGTGCGCTGGGAAGAATGCCAGAAATCGCTGGATTTCTGTGTGGAACAGTTGCGGCAGCTACCCAAAGGAGCGCATGCCGCAGAGCTGAAAACGCTGCAGGGTGATCAGCTGACCGTGGCATTGACCGAAGGCTGGCGGGGGGAAATCTGTCATCTGGCGATTACTGACGCAGCCGGGCGTTTCAAGCAGTACAAGGTGTGTGACCCCTCCTTCCATAACTGGCAGGGACTGGCCATGGCGCTGCGCAATGAACAGATTTCTGACTTTCCGCTCTGTAACAAGAGCTTTAACTTATCTTACTGCGGGTTTGACCTGTAAGGGGAACAAACATGCTGCGTGCCCTTAAAGAACGTCTGAGTATCCAGGGTCACCGGACCATGGCCTATCCTGACGGGCCGGTGGTCCTGCCGGAGCGGTTCCGTGGCTATCCGGCACTTCAGAGGGATCTGCTCTGTGATCTGGATGGCACCGCATGTGTGGCAGCCTGCCCTTTTGGTGCGCTCAGCTGTTCTGAAAACGGACTGGTGCTTGATATGGGCAAATGTCTCTTCTGCGCTGACTGTCCGGCATCCTCCTGCGTTGGTTTCGGGAATGATCACCGCCTGGCGGTATCCAGACGTGAAGAGCTGCTGGTGCAGACCAATGGGGAACAGAAGCTGGCGCAACCGCTCTCCCCTGATCTGCGCAAACTGTTCGGCCGTTCGCTCAAGTTTCGCGAGGTCAGCGCCGGCGGCTGCAATGCCTGTGAGGCAGACAGCAACGTGCTGACCACCATCGGCTGGGACCTGGGGCGTTTCGGGATTCAGTTCGTTGCCTCTCCCCGTCATGCCGACGGGATCTGGGTGACCGGCCCGGTCAGTGAAAACATGCGTGAGGCACTGCTCAAGACCTGGGAGGCGATTCCTGCTCCCAAAATTGTGGTGGCCTGCGGTGCCTGTGCCATAGCGGGCGGCCCGTTCAGCGGTTCTCCTCAGATCAGTCTTGGCCTTGATACACTGCTGCCGGTTGATCTCTATATCCCTGGTTGTCCACCCCATCCAGCCACTATTCTGGATGGCTTGCTACGACTGCAAGGACGGCTCACCTGAAAACTATTGCGGAGGCCGTCTACGGCGTTACGCGGTACTCACTTCCTCGCCTACCTGTCCGGTATGTCTCGGTCGCTGCGTTCCGCGCGCCTGGTAACCGGCCTTCCTCATGACGTTTTTATACTTATTTGTCCCGTGAACTTATTTTACTTGTATTTCTGGATGTAATCGCGTAAACATTAAAAGTTGATTTTTCGCCTCGTTATTTCGCTGCCTGACCCCCTTCTGCATCCGGTTTATTTCCCGATTCTGCAGCACCGCGTTTGGTTTGCGACAGTTGATTCCCTCTTTCGTGCAGGTTTGTTTTGCCTGCCGGGAATCTGAATGAGTACTGCCGGCCACACGTGGTTGATGCGCTGATCCTACGGGGATAACGGTTGTCCCGACGCGCCCTCCACACGACACATGTACAAACGATTCGACAGACTTAAACAGCGATGCCGGCAGGTTTCCGCTCGTGTTGAATCAGGAGATTTTTATGTCGTTTGCTGAACTGAATTTGCACGCTTCCATCCAGAAGGCCATTTCCGTCTGTGGTTATGCCACCCCGACACCGATTCAGGCCGAGGCCATTCCTCAGGCGCTCTCCGGACGCGATCTGATCGCCTCTGCCCAGACCGGCACCGGTAAGACCGCTGCCTTCATCATCCCGGCCCTTGAGCGTCTGGCAAAACCGGGGCCGGCCGGGATCGGCCCCCGTGTACTGGTGCTGACCCCCACCCGTGAGCTGGCTGCCCAGGTTGCTGATTCGGTGGCCCGATATGGCCGCTTTCTGCGTATGCGTTACGGCTCCATCGTGGGCGGCATGCCGTACCCCGACCAGGTCCGTCTGCTGCGTCAGCCGGTTGACCTGATTGTTGCTACTCCGGGCCGTCTGATCGACCACCTTGAGCGTGGCCGGATTGACCTGTCACGGGTAGAACTGCTGGTGCTGGATGAGGCAGATCGGATGCTGGACATGGGCTTTACTGATGCGGTTGATCAGATTGCCGCTGCCACCCCCAAAAAGCGCCAGACCCTGCTGTTTACCGCCACCATGGATGACCCGATGGCACGTCTGGCCGGACGTCTGCTGAAGGACCCGTCACGGATCGCCATCTCCAGCCCCAAGGAAAACCATGACTCCATTGAGCAGCGGATGCACCTGACCGACAACCTGGGACACAAGCACAAGATGCTGCATCACCTGCTGGAGGATCCAACCATTACCCAGGCGATCATCTTCTCTGCCACCAAACGGGATGCCGATACCCTGGCCCGTGATCTGTATGATCGTGGTCTCTCTGCTGCTGCCCTGCATGGCGACATGACCCAGGGCGCCCGTACCCGTACCCTGACCAACCTGCGTCGCGGCAAAGTGCGCTTTCTGGTTGCCACCGATGTGGCAGCCCGTGGCCTTGATATCAACGGCATCAGCCATGTTATCAACTTTGACCTGCCCCGGGCAGCTGAAGACTATGTACACCGGATCGGTCGTACCGGCCGTGCCGGTGCCACCGGAGTTGCCATCTCCTTTGTATCCCCTGCTGATGCGGTCTACCTGCAGCGGATCCAGCGTTACACCGGTCAGACTGTCCAGATGCACACCATCCCCGGTCTTGAGCCGGTCAGCACCCTGCCGGTTCCCGGCCGTGGCGGCAACGGTGCCGGTAAAGGGCGTCGTCCTTTTGCTGCCGGTGGCCAACGTCGTCAGGGTGCAGGTGCCGGTAAAGGCGGTGCCGCCTCCAAATCAAAAGCAGGCTATCAGCAGCGGGGCCGCAGCCAACGCTAATCAGCCTGTTGTGATGGTGTACACTACAAACGCCCTGTCCGGATTATCCGGGCAGGGCGTTTGTGGTTTTAGCAGGTGGGTGAGATGCTACGGCCTGATGTCAATCGGGGCGGTTACCTCACTTTCCTTTGCGTTGTGCCTGTTACCGTGCGCAGATGCTGAAATCGGCCCCTTCCCAGCAGGCCCTGTCTTTGGATGAACGCTTCGCCTCGCCCCAGCGTGAGTTGTTGCCGCTGCTGGTCAGACCGCGTACCTCTGCAGTTCCTTTGGTAATGATGAAGACGGACAGTACGCCGACATCATCAAACAACGGCCCCTGGCGATTGGTGTTGGAGAGGGAAAATGAACCGCCCGGTTCAGGCATGAACAGGCAAGGGCCGTTGTAGACCTGTGTCTTGCCGGTGGTTATTTTGCAGCTGACAACTCTATCGGCTGCAACGGCTGTTTGTGACATGGACAGAATGATTGCCAGTATGCTCAGCAGTTTGGACATGTGTCTCCCTTCAAACGTTCGTTTTTTGTACCTTTGCCCTATCCGACCGCCTCAACGGTTTTGCAGCTTGCCGGATAGCCCTTACAGACCCAGAACTGTTTGCCGGCATGTTCGCCATTGGTTGCCGTGCGCTTGACCATGACTTCCCGGCAGGCTGGGCATTGTTTTGTCGGATCTGTTGTTTGCCGTGGAGCAGCCGGTGGCGAGGGCGGCGCTGTATGCGGCTGCATTTCAGGCTCAGGCAGTCCCAGATACATTCTGGCCTTGGCTGCGCTATCGCCGTGGGGGAACTCCCTCAGATAGGTTTGATAGGCCGCGCTGGTCGCTTCTTCAAGCCCCATTCGGTTCAGCAGTATGGCATTCTGCAGGAGGGCACGCTCCCTGATCTGGGGAGATGCGTCAGGGTCGCCGGCAGCCATTTCCAGACAGCGTGAAGCGGCATTCAAATCCTGCCTACGCTGCAGGATGCCGGCCAGTGTCAGCAATAGAGCCGGATCAAGGCCTTTAAGGTATTTCTGGTAGTATTCCTTGAAGGCATCGGCTGCCTCCTGCTGACGGCTCCTAAGCAGCGTGGCAATAGCCTTTGCGTAATACTCCCGGCCTTCATCAGTGGGGGTAAACTTTGATTTAAGTCTGGCCATGGCCAACAGGGCATCAGGGTTGTCCGGGCTGTTCTGCAGAACAAGGGCAATGGACTTTTCTCCACCGGCATAGCCTGTTTTGGCATGCGACGCCTGTACTCCGGCTTCAAGATGCCGTTCCTCTACCGCGTCTTTGCCCAGTTTCAGGAAGCCGGCAATGATCATGCCTGAGATCATACCACCCAGGTGGGCCCAATGACCGATCATGGAACTGTTGGTGCCGGCGAGCTGCCCAATGCCGCCTGAAAGGTCGGCCAGGAAAAAGAGCCCGATAATGACCAGAGAGTTAAGTCTGACCTTCAGGCTGATCGGAAAAATGAGTGAAAAGATGCCGAGGACAGGCAACGGGAAAACCATGCTCTTGAAGTAGCAGCGCACGGCGAAGATCCCCATGATTCCCGATATGGCGCCAGAGGCGCCCAAGGCATGTCCGGCCGTGCCGTTGGCAAGGAACTCAACCAGCACATAGGCCAGGCTGCCAAAGAGGCCGGTTACCAGATACAGTATGCCAAACCGCTGTGGGCCGATACGTCGTTCAACAACACTGCCAATGGCCCATAGAAACAGCATGTTGCCCCAGAGATGGCTGCTACTTGCATGCAGGAACATGGAGGAGAAGAGGCTGGCCGGGATGTTCCATGCGTTCGGTTCCAGCGGGAGAAAGAGCAGGTTCTTTTCAATGAATTCCAGGTTGTCAAACCCGACCTCAAGCAGGTAGTAGATAACAACGTTCAGCAGGACAATACCGTAGGTGACATAGGGGGTCTCTTTTCGCAACAGCTCCTTGTCGGTATGCATGACCGGCATGAAGGTTATATGTTGGGCCAACAAGTCTGTTGGCCGCATATCAAGGGCAGCGGCCTGGAGTCTGATGTAGATAAGAAACAGTACCGGAAAGAGGATAAATAGCAACATGAGCAGGCTGCTCAGGTATTCACGGATCAGCATGATGGCAAAGATGGTCAGAAAGGCTTTGCCGATAAAGGCGTGTTCTTCATGTCTGCTGAAGTACTCGGAAAGTGTCGCCATGCTGCTGATCCTCCGTGTTGTTAGGGCTGCTCATGCCGTGACGGGACAGGGTGTAAAGAAATTTGCCAGTCCCGGAACTGCGATGGGCTGCGGGTTTGCGATTATGTGTAAAAAAACTTTACAGTTTTAAAAAAGCAAAACCCGCCATTTCTGGCGGGTTTTGGTGGTTCTTACGTTGAGTATGTGGTGTCTGGTGGACTGATCAGCATCGCTCTCTTCCATGAGGCTGTTATAATGGCTGTTTCTAGCCCAATTCCCGCAGCTTGTCCAGTGGAAACAACACAGCCTGCCCCGGATCACCGGAGCAGGCTGTCGTGTTAGATGCGTATCCTGACAGGGATGGTCTAGCCCATGACAATCACGAGATCTTCCTTCTCCACCTTGTCCCCTTCTTTGAACTTGACCTCAGCCACTTTACCGTCGGCCTTGGCCTTGATGTTGGTCTCCATCTTCATCGCCTCGGTTACCATCAGGACATCACCGGCCTTGACTTCGTCGCCGGCCTTGACGTTGACCTTGAGCACCTTGCCCGGCATCGGTGCGCCGACATGGCCGGCATTACCTTTGTCTGCCTTTTCACGGAAGGCATCGCTGTTCTGGACAGACTGGTCCCGCACCACGACTGAACGGTTGTTGCCGTTCAGTTCAAAGTAGACGGTGCGGGTGCCGTCGTCATGCAGCTTGCCGATGGCGTTCAGCTTGATGATCAGGGTCTTGCCAGGTTCGATTTCAATGGAGGTTTCCTGGCCCGGCTCCAGCCCGTAGAAGAAGATCGGGGTCGGAATGACCGAGGTGTCGGAGTATTCCTGACGGTACTTATCGAACTCAGGATAGACATTGGGGTAGAGAATGGCCGAGATCAGTGATTTGTCATCGATCCGGTGTCCCAGTTTTTCTTCCAGATTGACCCGCTCCTCTTCAAAATCAGCCGGCTCAAGCAGTTCGCCGGGGCGGCAGGTGATCGGCTGCTGGCCTTTCAGGATAATCTTCTGCAGCTCTTCCGGCCAGCCCTGGTACGGTTGGCCCAGCATCCCCTTGAACATGCCGACAACCGATTCCGGGAAGGCCAGGTCTTCCTTGGTGGTGTAGACATCCTCGGGCTGCAGGTTGTTCTTGACCAGGAACATGGCCATATCGCCTACCACCTTGGAGGAGGGGGTGACCTTGACGATGTCGCCGAACATCATGTTGACCTTGTGGTACATCTCCTTGCACTCGTCCCAGCGCTCAAGCAGGCCCAGGCCCGCCACCTGCGGCTTGTAGTTGGAGTACTGACCGCCCGGGATCTCGTGGTGATAGACCTCGGCAGTGCCGGACTTGAGGCCTGATTCAAACGGTGCATAATAATCCCGGACCGTCTCCCAGTAGTTGGCCAGCTTTTGCAGGCCGGCGGCATTAACCTGCGGATCACGTTCGCTTCCTTCCAGGGTGGCGACCAGCGCGTTCAGGTTGGGCTGGGCGGTCAGGCCGGACAGGGAGGAGAGGGCGGCATCCACGATATCCACCCCGGCCTCGCTGGCCTTCAGCAGCATGGCGGAGCCGTTGGATGAAGTGTCGTGGGTGTGCAGGTGGACCGGGATGCCGATGTTTTCTTTCAGGGCCTTGACCAGCTTGTAGGCGGCCAGCGGCTTCAACAGGCCGGCCATATCCTTGATGGCCAGGATATGAGCGCCCATCTTCTCCAGTTCTTTGGCCATGTTGACGTAGTATTCCAGCGGATACTTGTCCCGCTTGGGATCGGTGATGTCGCCGGTGTAGCAGATGGCCGCCTCGCAGATCTTGCCGGACTTGCGGACCGCCTCCATGGCCACCTGCATGCCGGTGGTCCAGTTCAGGGAGTCAAAGACCCGGAATATGTCGACGCCGGAGTTGGCTGCCTCTTCCACGAACTTCTGTACCACGTTGTCCGGATAGTTGGTGTAACCCACGGCGTTGGAGCCGCGCAGCAGCATCTGGAACAGGATGTTGGGGATCGCTTCGGAAAGCTTGTGCAGCCGCTGCCAGGGATCTTCACGCAGGAAGCGCATCGAGACGTCAAAGGTGGCGCCGCCCCAACATTCCAGAGAGAACAGATCGGCCCCCAGGTAGGAGGTGGGCTCGGCGATCTTGAGCAGGTCATGGGTCCGTACCCGGGTGGCCAGGTTGGACTGGTGGGCATCCCGCATGGTGGTATCGGTGATCAACAGCTTTTTCTGCTCCAGAATCCACTTGGAAAGCCCTTCGGCACCCAGTTTCATGAACAGGTCACGGGAGCCGGAGGGGCGGGGCTGGGTGTAATCGATTTCCGGTACTTTTGCTTCAATCAGGTCGGCCGATTTCAGCGGTTTGACAATGCCGGGTGAGCCGTTGACGATCACGTCCCCCAGGAAGGAGAGCACTTTGCTGGCACGGTCTTTCTTCTCGCGGAACTGCAGCAGCTCGGGGTGCTTCTCGATAAAGGAGGTGTCGCACTTGCCGTTCAGGAAGACCGAGTGGGTGATCACGTTCTCCAGAAAGCCGATGTTGGTCTTGACACCACGGACCCGGAACTCCTGCAGGGCGCGGTGCATGATCGAGGCGGCATCCTTGAAGTTGAGACCCCAGGAGCTGACCTTGACCAGCAGTGAGTCGTAATGGGGGGTGATCTGGGCGCCGGTAAAGGCGTTGCCCGCATCCAGACGGATACCTGCGCCGGCAGCGGAACGGTAGGTGGTCAGGGTGCCGAAGTCCGGGGCAAAGTTGTTGGAGGGATCTTCGGTGGTGATCCGGCACTGGATGGCATAGCCGCGCATATCAATGGCGCTCTGGGACGGGATGTTGATCTCCGGGTCGGACAGCTTGTAGCCCTGGGCCACCAGGATCTGATTCTGCACCAGGTTGCGGCCGGTGATCATCTCGGTGACGGTATGCTCGACCTGGATGCGGGGGTTCATCTCAATGAAGTAGAAACTGCCCTCCTGATCCACCAGGAACTCGACCGTACCGGCGTTTCGGTATTTGACCTGACCGGCGATCTTCAGGGCGGCGGTGCAGATCTCTTCCCGCTGCTGCTGGGTCAGGCAGAGTGACGGCGCGAACTCAACCACCTTCTGGTGGCGGCGCTGGATCGAGCAGTCACGCTCGAAAAAATGCACCAGATTGCCGTAGTTGTCACCCATGACCTGCACTTCGATATGCTTGGGGTTCTCGATGTAGCGCTCCAGAAAGACGGTGGCGTTGCCAAAGGCGGCCTTGGCCTCACTGCGGGCAGCAACCAGCCCTTCCAGCAGCTCTTTCTTGTTGCGGGCCACCCGCATACCGCGGCCGCCGCCACCGGCTGCCGCCTTGATGATGATCGGATAGCCGGAGTCCTTGGCAAACTTCAGCGCCTCTTCTTCTTTCTCAATCGGGTCTTCGGTGCCCGGCACGACCGGCACTTCTGCAGACATGGCAGCCTTGCGGCCTGCCACCTTGTCTCCCAGGGCACGCTGCATTTCAGCCGTGGGACCGATAAAGGTGATACCGGCTGCCTCGCATTTCTCGGCAAATTCAGCATTTTCCGCCAGAAAACCGTAGCCGGGGTGGATCGCGTCTACATCGGCCTTCAGTGCCAGTGCGATGATCTCGTCAATCCCCAGGTAGGCGTCAATCGGCGCCTTGCCTTTGCCGATCAGATAGGCCTCATCTGCCTTGTAGCGGTGCAGGGAGAGTTTGTCCTCTTCGGAATAGAGCGCCACCGTGCTGATCCCCAGCTCGGTACAGGCCCGGAAGATCCGGATGGCGATCTCGCCGCGGTTGGCGGCCATGACCTTTCTGAACTTGTTGATTTTCTTCATGCGTGTTCTCCTGTTTTTGATGGTAGTAAAGGTTCGTTCAATGATTTTTAGTTATGCTTAAAAAATTTAGTTATTTTGAATAGTTATGGCGTTTACGGTGGCGGCACTTAACCAGAAACAGCGGGGGATGTCAACAGGAAAAAGAACAGGGGCCGCAAAGGGCCCCTGGTGGTGATGCACTGATTGATGCTGTCTGATCAGGCGGTAAATTCGTCAGCGTATTTGACCAGATTTGGCAGGTCCGGCTTGGTCAGAATCTGTTGGGCGCCCAGGTCATGCCATTTACGGATGTTGTCTTCCGATGCCAGTGACGAGAAGATGATGATCGGCAGATCCTTCAGGCTGTCTTCCTTGCGTACCAGCGACGTCAGGTGCAGGCCGTCCATCTGGGGCATCTCCACATCGGTGATCAGGAGCTGCATCCGTGAACGGAATGAAACGCCATCGCTTGAGCACTGCTGCATTTTGTTCTGGATCTTTTCCCAGGCCTCGGCACCGTTGACCGCCTCTTCAACATTGTAGCCGGCACCCCGCAGGGCGCTGCACATGGTGTGGCGGATAAACGGGGAGTCATCGGCAACCAGGATGCTCTTGCTGCTGCGGTCAATACCGGCGCCTTCAAGCAGTTGTTCAGGGGCCAGCGGCTGCAGGGCGCTGGAGGCACAGAATTCAGCCACGATCTTTTCAAAATCAAGCACCAAGATGATCCGGTCATCCATCTTGACCAGGCCGGTGACCTGATCAGAATAGACGGCCGAGGAGGGGGCCTCGACATTTTTCCAGGAGATACGGTAGATGCGGGAGACTGAGTGCACCAGGACGCCGACCATGACGTTGTTGAACTCAAGTACGATGACCCGGTCTGAAAGCAGGTCGCCGGTATATTTGTTCAGGATCTTGGAGAGGTTCAGGATCGGGATCACCTTTTCCCGCAGCTTGATCATCCCTTCAACCGCATCAGAGGTGTTGAGGGCCTTGGTCAGCTTGGGCAGGCGGATGATCTCACGTACTTTTGCAACGTTGACACCGTAATGGCAGGGGACCAGATTGCCGTGGGAGTCCAGTTCGTCAACGCGGAATTCCACGATCTCCAGTTCGTTGGTGTCGCTTTCAAGAAGGATGTTGGTCTGTTTCATGGCGAACTCCTGCCGTGGATTTTGTCAGGAGAGTATAGCACAACTCTTTATAATGAAAAGAGGATGGTGCACGATTGACACGAAATACCCCCTGTGATAGCTTCAAAAACCATTTCAACGCTTGGAGATAGCATGGTATTTCCTGATTTTAAAGACTTTTGTCAGCTGGCGCAAAAGGGCAACCTGGTGCCGGTCTATCGTGAGATTATGGCTGATATGGATACACCGGTAACTGCCTTTCGCAAGATTGATGACGGCTGTTACTCGTTTTTGCTGGAGAGTATCGAAGGTGGAGAGAAGTGGGCACGCTATACCTTTCTCGGCTCCAGTCCCTCACTTATCGTCCGTACCAAGGGTAAAACAGTTGAAACCATTGAGTATGGTGTCATTACCAGTCAAACAGTCGCTGATCCTCTGGACAGTATCCGTGCTCTGCTAAGCCGTTTCACGCCGGTTGAGGTGCCGGGGTTGCCCCGGTTCTTTGGTGGCGCAGTGGGGTACCTTGGCTACGACATGGTGCGTCATTTCGAGCACCTGCCAACGCAGAAACCGGCGTTGATTGATGCCTACGATGCCTATTTTCTGGTTACCGATACCCTGATCATCTTCGATAACGTCAGTCAGAAGATCAAGGTGGTCTCCAACGCCCATCTTGGCGGCACGGTCTCTGCCGAGGATGCCTATGCAGAGGCGCTGGCCCGGATTGAGGGGATAATTCACAAGCTGCGCGGGCCTTTGCCGCCTGCCGGAGCACCGGAAGCGGTCAAACCTGCTGAACTCCGTTCCAATATAAGCCGTGAAGAGTATGAGGCGGCGGTTGAGAAGGCCAAGGAATACGTGCGTGCCGGAGATATCATCCAGGTTGTCCCGTCACAGCGTTTCAGCGGCACGCTTTCAGCGGACCCCTTTGATATCTACCGGGTATTGCGCACCTTGAACCCCTCGCCTTACATGTTCTTTCTGCGTCTGGACGGCACCGTGATAGCCGGTGCTTCACCCGAGGTCATGGTGCGCAAGGAGGGAACACGGGCGGAGTTGCGGCCGATTGCCGGAACCAGGCCGCGTGGTGCAACACCGGAAGAAGATGCCACACTGGCAGAGGAGCTGTTGGCCGACCCCAAGGAACGGGCCGAGCATGTCATGCTGGTGGACCTGGGACGCAACGACCTGGGGCGGGTCTGTGCCACCGGCACGGTGACCGTCTCAGAGCTGATGGTGATCGAGCGTTACTCCCATGTCATGCATATCGTCTCCAACGTCTATGGCGAGCTGGCGGAAGGCAGGGATGCCTTTGATCTGGTGCGGGCCACCTTCCCGGCCGGTACCCTGTCCGGTGCACCCAAGGTGCGGGCCATGGAGATCATTGACGAGCTGGAGCCGGTGCGGCGTGAGATTTACGGTGGCGCGGTAGGCTACTTTTCCTTCTCCGGCAACATGGATCTGGCGATTGCCATCCGCACGCTGGTGATTAAGGACGGTATGGTGCACCTCCAGGCCGGAGGCGGTGTTGTTGCCGATTCCGACCCGGCTGCTGAATGGCAGGAAACAGTTAACAAGGCGATGGCAGTCCGCCGGGCCATCGAAATTGCAGAGCGTGGGCTGAAGTAAAAACTACCAAAGTTTAACGATAAGGAGCGACACCATGGCAACAGCAACGGCACGACACATCCTGGTTTCAACCGAAGCGGAATGTCTGAAACTGAAGACAGAGATAGAGGGCGGCGCCGACTTCGGCGAGGTGGCCAAGCTCAACTCATCCTGTCCCTCCCGGATGCGGGGTGGTGACCTGGGGGCATTCGGTCCCGGTCAGATGGTCAAGGAGTTTGACGAGGTGGTCTTTTCCGGTGAGATCGGCAAGGTGCTGGGACCGGTCAGGACACAGTTCGGCTATCATCTGATCGAGGTCACCAAACGCTGGTAATTCTGCTTCCATTTCAAGGCTCTCTCTTCGTTGGTTCGTCTTCGGTTCCTCAACGTATTGCGTGTACGCCTGTGTCACCGAATCCCTCGCCGCCTTGACAGCGTCCTCGAACTGGAACCGGAATATTGATCGTGTCTGGCGGCTTCTGTCTAGCAGGTTGTTGAAAAACTATTACGGAGCCCGTCTACTACGTTGCGCGGTGCTCGCTCCTTCGCCTAACTATCTGTTATGTCTCAGTCGCTGTGCGCCGTGCGCCTTGTAGCCGTGCTTCCTCATGACGTTTTTCAGCAGCCTGCTAGGCCGCCAGCTCTTTAACTTTCTTTGTCCGTTTGGGGGGGGCGCGGACCTTTTCAACCGGTGCGCTTTCCACCAAGGCTACAAAGTCGGCCGGATCACCGGGGCGCAGGCTGGCATAATGGGAAGAGGCGATCTTCCTGATGATGCCGTCACTGAACTGAATGGTTGCCTTCAGGGCTGCCACCTCGGTTATTTTACCAACGCCCCATGCAGCTGCTCCGGGATGAATGACGACGGCTCCTGTTTTGATAATCATGGTTTCTCCTTGTCTGATCTGTTCACAGTACGCCGTTGTCACCTGAATAGATAGGCTTATTACCTTTTCAGTTGATCCCTTCTACCCAGTGTTAAGGAATTATCCAGTATGGCATTGAATCAGCAACAGCTTGCAGCGATAGAAAAAATCATTACCGAAGAGACCGGGCTCAGGCAGGGCCAGATCAGCAACACCGTCAACCTGCTGCAGGAAGGGGCCACGGTCCCCTTTATAGCCCGTTACCGCAAGGAGCAGACCGGCGAGCTGGATGAGGTGCAGATCCGTACGATTGAGGAACGGCTGGCCTATTTCACGGAACTGGAGGCCCGGCGTCAGACCATTCTGGCCTCGATTGATGAACAGGGTAAGCTGACCCCTGAACTGCAGGCCCGTATCGAGGCGACCCGCCAGAAGACCGAACTGGAAGATCTCTATCTGCCGTACAAACCCAAGCGTCGTACAAAGGCCACCATTGCCAAGGAACGGGGACTTGAACCGCTGGCCGATCTGATGGCAGCCCAGGAGTTGACCAGCGGCAGCGCCCTGGAGGCAGCAGCCCCGTTTGTTGATCATGAAAAGGAGGTCCCCACACCTGAGACTGCCCTGGAAGGGGCCGGGCATATCCTGGCCGAGCGGTTGGCTGATGATGCCGATTGCAGGGCCATGGTGCGCCGCCTGACCTGGGAACAGGGGGTCATGGTCACCAAGGTTGCATCGGACAAGAAGGAGCAGGTCACCAAGTTTGAGATGTACTATGATTATCAGGAACCGCTGAAGGAGATCCCTTCCCACCGGATGCTGGCCATGCGACGGGGTGAAAAGGAAGAGGTGCTGCGGCTTTCCCTGCAGGTGCCCCAGGCCGAGATTCTGGCTGGCCTCAAGCATCGTCTGATCAAGGGCGAGAGTGTCTTCAAACCCTGGCTGGAATCGGTGGCTGAGGATGCCTACAAACGTTTGATCGCCACTTCCATTGAAGTTGAACTGCGGTTACAGGCCAAGGATCTGGCTGATGAGGCGGCCATTGCCATCTTTGCCAAGAATCTGAAAAATCTGCTGCTGGCCCCACCTGCCGGGGGCAGGCGGGTGCTGGGGATCGATCCAGGTCTGCGGACCGGTTCCAAGCTGGCAGCGGTGGATCAGACCGGCAGGTTTCTGGAGCATGTCACCATCTATCCCCACACCGGCGCCGGTCGGGTGGATCAGGCTAGAGCAGACCTGCTGCGGCTGGTGGAGGCCCACGGAATTGAGATGATCGCCATCGGTAACGGCACTGCCGGGCGGGAGATGGAACTGTTCACCAAAGAGACCCTGGCCAAGGCGGGTAAACATCTGCCGGTGGTGATGGTCAGTGAGGCCGGGGCCAGTATCTATTCTGCCTCGGAGATTGCCCGGGAGGAGTTTCCTGAGCTGGACCTGACTGTGCGGGGTGCGATCTCCATTGCCCGCCGTCTGCAGGACCCGCTGGCAGAGCTGGTCAAGGTCGACCCCAAGAGCATCGGCGTGGGGCAGTATCAGCATGATGTTAATCAGACCATGCTCAAGAAAACACTGGATGAGGTGGTGGAATCCGGGGTTAACTACGTGGGGGTGGATCTCAACACCGCTTCCTGGGCGTTGTTGTCCTATGTGGCCGGGGTAGGGCCTGCCCTGGGTAAGGCCATCGCCCGGCATCGTGATGAAAACGGTCCGTTCAGTTCCCGCAAAGGTCTGCTGAAGGTGTCCCGTTTTGGTGCCAAGGCCTTTGAACAGGCTGCCGGATTCCTGCGTATCCGTGGCGGAAAACATCCTCTGGATAACTCTGCAGTCCACCCGGAACGTTATCCACTGGTGGAACAGATGGCTGCCGATCTCAAGGTCTCTCTTGAAGAGCTGACTAAAACTCCGGCCTTGGCTGAAAAGATCGACCTGAAGAAGTACGTCAGTGATCAGGTTGGATTGCCGACCCTGCGGGATATTCTGGAGGAACTGAAAAAGCCGGGCCGTGACCCGCGCCAGCAGTTCCAGACCGCTGATTTCAGGGATGATATCCGTGAGATCAGTGACCTGCAGGAAGGGATGATCCTGCAGGGGGTGGTGACCAATGTAACCGCCTTTGGCGCCTTTGTGGATATCGGGGTGCATCAGGACGGTCTGGTGCATGTCAGCCACCTGGCCAACCGTTTTATCAAGGACCCCAATGATGCGGTACAGGTGGGGCAGGTGGTCAAGGTCAAGGTGCTGTCTGCTGATCCGCAGCGCAAGCGGATCGCCTTATCCATTAAAGAAGCTGAGCCCGGCGGTGCAGCGGTTCGTAAACCGGCACCCCCAACTGCCCAGCCAAAACAGGAAGCAAAGATTACATCGGGCGGTCTTGATCTGACCGCTATTGAAAGGGCTGGCTTCAGGGTGAGACGCTGAGTCAAAATATTTCAAAGTTTGTAGAAGGAACAGAAAGGGGGCTTGATGGCCCCCTTTGTTTTGTCCTGCATGGTCAGGATTTGTAATTCTTAATAAAAAACTGTCAAATGTACGGAAATATTGCTATAGGGTTTTGCGCTTTAATCCAGTGGTTTTGGCTATGTCAATGCGGCAGTTTTTTAAAGGAGGAGTGACAATGCAGCGATTGTTCCTGGCGGTAGGGATGGTTCTGGCGTTTACAATACTCACGGGATTGCAGTCTCTGGCAGCAGCAGAGACTCTTTCCATTACCATTGTCGGCACCAACAGCGGTAGCGTAAAGGTTAATAGCGATACCTCAAAGGTCTGCAGCAGCGGTACCTGTAGCTATAATTTTTCCTATGGTGATCCAGTAACACTTGCGGCTACACCTGACGGGGCGTTTTTTGACGGCTGGTCCGGTGCCTGTAACAGTACCAATCAAAACTGCTTGGTCACCATGACGGCTGACAGGAGCGTCACTGCCACCTTTAGCCCGATCCCACCGGTGACCAGCGTAAGCCCCTGGATGGGAACCTACCCTTCAGGCCAGCAGGTGAACCTCAGTTGCAGTGATGTTGCCGGTTGTACCGGTACCAGCTACTGCCTTGGTGAAGGCTGCAGCCCGGCTACTGCCTACAGCGGCCCGATTACCCTTGCCAGCAGTCAGGTGCTGCGCTTCCGTTCCACTGACAACCAGAACGCCACAGAGCCGATCCGCACCCATCGCTATTATATTGACAGCTCCCTGGCCTACCGTTTTGACCGGCTCTGGCCCCAGCCTGAACAGCTCTGGAATTTTCAATCACCCCGCGCACTTGCCCTTGATGCAGATCGCAACATCTATGTGGCTGATACTGATAATCACCGGATTCTGAAGTTTGATTACCGTGGCAACTTTATTGACCAATGGGGTCCGGTCGGATTCAGTTATCCATCAGGCATTGCAGTGGATAGCAGCAATACGGTCTACATTGCCGATACCTACAACCATGTCATAAAAAAGTATGCCTCTGACGGCACCTATCTTGCCACCATAGGGGTACAGGGCACAGGTCCGGGCCAGCTCAAGAGCCCACAGGCTGTTGCTCTGGACAGCAGTGGTAATGTTTATGTGGCTGATACCGTCAACAACCGGATTCAGAAGTTTAGCGCGAGTGGTCAACCTCTCTGGCAAGTGGGGGAATCAGGCAGCGGTAACGGCCAGTTCAATCAACCTCAGGGAATCAGTGTGGACAGCAGCGGCAGTGTCTATGTCTCTGACACCGGCAACAATCGGGTGCAGAAGTTTGTTGTCAGCGGCGACACGGTTTCCTATAGCACACAGTGGGGGAGTCAAGGCAGTGCAACAAACCAGCTCAACACACCAGGTCAGATTCATGCCAACAGCGATGGTATGATTTATCTGGCTGATAAGGGGAACCACAGAATTCTGGTGTTCAGCAATACCGGCGTGTACAGCGCAACCCTGGGGGTAAATGGTCAGGGGAACGGGCAGTTCAGTTTGCCAACGGGGGTTGCAAAGGACAGCAAAGGCTATGTCTATGTGGCTGATACCAGTAACGACCGGATTCAGCAACTGACAACAGGTGGAACTTTTGTAAAACAGTTGGCTGTGGCAGGAAGTACCAATGGTTCATTTCGTTCTCCTCTTGGTATTGTCCGGGATGCGGCCGGAAATTTCTATGTTGCTGATACCGCCAACCACAGGATTCAAAAGTTCAGCAGCAGTGGTGCCCATCTGGCCAGTTGGGGCAGTTTTGGCAGTGGAGATCTCCAGTTCAGTTATCCCAATGCCGTGGCCATTGATGCTGCCGGCCATATCTTTGTTGCTGATACCCTGAATCACCGGATTCAGAAGCTTAACAGCAGCGGTACGTTGGTTGCCAAGTGGGGCAGCAGTGGAGCTGGCCAAAGTGAATTCAACAGGCCATCCGGTATTGCCGTGGATAGTCTGGGCGCGGTCTATGTGACAGACCTCAACAATAAACGAGTGCAGAAATTCAGCAACAGCGGCATGTTTGTTACTGAATGGGGTGGTACAGGTAGCGGTGACGGGCAGTTTGATGATCCACGGGGGATTACCGTTGACAGCAGTGACACGGTCTATGTGGCAGATTCCCGCAATAACCGGATTCAGAAGTTTACCAGCAGTGGAACCTTTATTGCCGCCTGGGGCTCAAAAACAGGTGATCTGTTGTACAACCCCCACAGTGTTGCGGTTGGTTCAGACGGCAGCGTCTATCTGTCAGAGCCTTCGTTCAGCCGGATTACAAAGCTGACCAGCGCCGGTCTGGTAAGCGCACGCTGGGGTTCAAAGGGCAGCGGTAACGGCCAGCTTAACACGCCGGGCGGTGTTATGGTTGACAGCAGTGGTAATCTCTATGTGGCTGATACGGAGAACAGCCGTATCCAGCGCTTTGCCCCGGTTCTGGTGCCCGGTGCGCCAACCATCGGCACGGCAAGCGCCGGTAACGGACAGGCCACCGTGACCTTTGCAGCACCAGCAGACAACGGTGGCAACAGCATCACCTATTACACCGTTACCTCCAGCCCCGGCAGTATAACGGCATCAGACAGTGCCAGCCCCATAACCGTTACCGGCTTGACCAACGGCACCGCCTATACCTTTACCGTAACGGCAACCAACGTGGCAGGCAGTGGTCCGGCATCGGCAGCCTCCAACAGCGTCACCCCCCTGCAGCCGACCGTTACCCTGACGGTCTCTTTACCGGCTGCCCTGTCCAATGCAGGCAGCGGCACCGTGACCAGTGATCCAGCGGGCATTTCCTGTGTTACCGATAACTCTGCCGGTTGCAGTGCCACCTTTGCCCAGAACAGCACTGTGGTGCTTACCGCTGTGCCGGACGGCCTTTCGCTCTTTGATTCCTGGACAGGGTGCAATTCTACCAACCAGGCCGCCTGTACGGTTCAGGCAGATACGAACAAGGAAATTTCCGCCCTGTTTCTGCGTGCCCCCAAGGCGCAGATCGGCGCTACCAATTTCACCAGCTTTGATGCTGCCTATGACGGTGCAGGAAATAACGCGGTTGTAAAGCTGCTTGAAGATGTCCTGCCGTTCAGCCGTACCATCAATATGTCGTTAACGCTGCAGGGGGGGTATCTTGCCGGTTTTGGCAGTCGTGGCAGCGGATTTACCACCCTTGAAGGGAATACGCTGGTTATCGGCAGCGGTAGTCTGGTTGCTGATAAAATAATCATTAAAGGTGCATCTGTTGTTATTTTAGAGTAAGTCTTTTGGGTAAAAAGGCATGCATGTGCGTTTGCCCTGTTTGTTAAAACGGCTGTCGGTCCTGTTGGGCTGACAGCCGTTTTTTATGTTGATCAGAGTAAATATCTGTTTCGTTGCCATTGAAAATAAACTGCATTATGCTCTTTTGCCATGGTATCCAGCATAGCCAAAATATCCCGGCCACACCTCCCTAGGGTCTATCTTCGGGAGCGTCTTTTCGCGCACCTGGACTCTGCGGCGGAAAAGCCGCTTGTCTGGCTGACTGCCCCTGGTGGATCAGGTAAGACCACGCTGGTCTCCAGTTGGCTTGACAGTCGCAAGCGCCCCTCTCTGTGGTTTCAGGTGGATGAAGGGGATACCGACCTTGCGGCCTTTTTTTACTACCTTGCTGAAGCAGCCAAACCGTTTGCCCCCCGCCAGAAAAAGATCCTGCCCCTTCTTACCCCGGAGTACCTTCAGGGGGTTGCCGTTTTTACCCGGCGCTACTTTGAAAAGCTGTTCAGTCTGCTCCCCCCGGCTGCAGTCATTGTGTTTGACAATTACCAGAATGTCCCGGACGGTTTCGGCTTTCATGAGATGATGGCAAACGCGCTGGAGTCTGTTCCTGGCGGCAGGCAGATGATTATCATCAGTCGCAGCGAGCCGCCGCCTCAGCTTTCCCGCTTTTTAGCCAACAACCGCCTGCACCTGCTAACCTGGGATGATGTCCGCTTTACCCTGCCGGAGTCCCGTGAATTCCTTTGTGGTTATGGTGGGGAGCCGATCTCTGACAGCGCCCTGGAACAGTTTCATGCAAAGAGTGACGGCTGGGCAGCAGGGTTGGTGCTGTTGACAGCGCGGTCCAGATTTGTAAAGGATGCCGCAGCAACCGCCCCCCTTCTGACTCCTCGGGAGGTGTTTGATTATTTTGCTCATGAGATCTTCATCAAGACTGATCAGGCCGTGCAGGAAGTGCTGCTGCAGACCGCCTTTCTGCGTAAGGTTGATCCACTGCTTGCCGAACAGTTGACCGGTATTGGCGCTGTTAATCAGATGCTTGAAACCCTGCGGCGTAACAACTTCTTTACCCAGAAATATGATCAGGACTACCAGTATCATCCCCTGTTCCGCGAATTTTTGCAGACCCTTGCACTGGAGCGGTTTTCTCTGGACAAGATCACCGCCATCCGTCACAAGGCAGCCTTGCTTCTGGCAGAGGCGGATCAGGTTGAAGAGGCAGCCGAGCTGTATCTTGATGCAGGGGATTGGGAAGCGGTAACGATCCTGATTATTGACAAGGCTCCTGGTCTGGTGGCTCAGGGTAGAAGAAAGACCCTTGCCGGCTGGTTGGAGCGACTGCCTGAAGGTTATATTGAGTCAACTCCGTGGCTGATCTACTGGAAAGGGATCAGCCGGATGCATCTTGATCCCTATGATGCGCGTAATTGTATGGCAAGGGCCTTTGAACAGTTCAAGCAGCAGGATGACCTGGTCGGGATATTGAACGCCTGGGCGATTATTTCAGACTCGATCATGTATGGCTGGGGGGAACTGCGGGAACCCTGGATCAGGGCCTTTGACGAGATCATGGCGGCACACCCGGTCTTCCCAAACCGTGAGCTTGAGGTTCGGTGCACGGTCAGTATGTTCAATATGCTGATGCTCTGGACCACACTGCGGGAGGATCTGCCGGTCTGGGAGGCAAAGGCAACCGCCATTGCCGCACAGTGTCAGCATCCGTTGCTTTATATGCAGGTCAATCATGCGCTGATGATCTACCACCTCTGGCTTGGCAGTTTCAATAAGGCCGGCTTGATACTGCGTGCCTTAGGCAAGCCGGACAGTGCACCGGATGATGAGCCGCTGGCGCACCTGCTCTGGTATGATTGCCATGCCATGTATGCCTGGGTAGCGGCTGACCATGGGGCCTGCTTTGAAGCGGTGCGTAACGGGTTAGCCCTGTCTGAGCGGACCGGTGTGCATGTCATGGACCCCTACCTTAACAAGTATGGTGTCAGCGCTGCTGTTTCCCTGGGGTACCCGGCATTTGCCCGTGAGCTGATTGACAAATACGCCACCCGTCCCCGCCTGAACACCATGACCAGATCGTTTTACTACTATCTCTCATCATTAACAGCCTGGGGAGAAGGGGATACCCGACGCGCCATTGAAGATGCAAAACAGACCCTTGACTTGCTGAAAGACCTGGATGCCAGGGTTGGTGCCTATTGCACCTATGTACTGCTTGCGGTGGCCTGCTATGATCAGGGCGATCGTGAAGAGGCTGCGTATCATCTGAACAAGAGCCTTGAGAGGTGTGTTGAGGGGAGTTATCTCCAGTTTATTACCCTCTTCTTCATGGGACGTGCCGCCCTTGATGCCGGTGATGAGCAGGAGGCGGTCCGGTTGTTTCAAGCGTCCCTGGCTATTGGCGCCCGGCAGGGGTTCTTGAACTTTGCCTACTGGCATAACCCCACCATGGCGAAGTTATGTGCCTTTGCGCTGGAACAGGGGATTGAGACCGGGTATGTCAGAAAGCTGATTCAGGTGCATCATATGACGCCGACTGGTTCAGCTCTGGCTTGTTCGGACTGGCCCTGGCCAGTTCAGATATATACCCTGGGCCGCTTTGAACTGCTGGTGGACGGCGTGCCGGTCGGGAAGCCGGACTCTGCAGTTGCATCAAAACCGTTACAGTTGCTCAAGGCCGTGATCGCACGGGGAGGGGCTGATGTTTCACAAGAAGAAATTGCTGATCTGCTCTGGCCCGATGCAGATGGTGATCAGGCCAGACGCTCATTTGATACCACCATGCACCGTCTGCGCAAGATGCTGGGGCATGAACAGGCCCTGACTATCCGCAATGGCAAACTTAATCTTGATCCTGCGCTCGTCTGGCTTGATGCCCGTGCCTTTGATTCCTGCTTCAATCAACTGTCTCCGGTTATCGCAGACTCCATCAAGCCGGAACAGGTTCCTCTGTATGAAAGGGCCATAGCACTGTACAAGGGGGGCTTTTTACCTGTGGACAAGGCGGAAAGCTGGTCCCTTGATTGCCGTGAGCGTTTGCGTGGCCGTTTTGTGCGGTTGGTTGTGGCCTTGGGCAGTTTCTGGGAACACGACCAGAAGTATGAGCAGGCACTGGAATGTTACCGTCACAGCCTTGAGGTGGATGCTCCTTCAGAAGAATTGTATCGTCAGCTAATGAGCTGTCTTGCAATGCTTGACCGGCATGCCGAGGCTCTTGCGGTGTATGAAGCCTGCCGTAGCAATCTGCTGACCTCCCTGGATGTTGAACCGTCTCCTGCTACCGCTTCGTTGGCCCGTTCCATCCGTACTGTGCTTAACTAACGCTGTCTTCCCCCCCTCTCGGCTGTCAGTTGTTTTCCGTCGCATGTAAGAACCATGTAAGACCTCTGCAGGTATGGTGGCCTCCAAATCAGGAGGTGCCAGAGCATGAAATTATCAGATGTTAACCTGGATCAGGCGGTTGAGATCGCCCGGAACACCTATTGGGTTGGGTCCGGCGTCAATTCATTTTTGAACAGAAACAGCTACCTGCGGATTTATCAGGGAAACGGTTCTGTTGCCAACTTACTGGTTGATCCCGGTCCCACCAGTGATTTTGATGATCTGGTGGCAAAGGTTACGCCGGTATTGGGAAATATCGCCAAGGTCAACCTGATCTACATCAATCATCAGGATCCTGATGTTGTCGGTAATGTCCCGTTTCTGCTGAAACTCAATCCCCAGGCCACGCTGGTTGCCACGGAAGATACCTGGCGGCTGGTCAGCCTGGCAAATGCAGCTGCAACAAACTTCCGTCCCATAGAGCGTTTTAAAGATCTGAAAACCGCATTTAATACCAATCCTGCCCACCGGATTCAGTTTATACCCACCCCGTTCTGCCATTTTCGTGGTGCCTGCATGCTGTATGACCTTGAAACCCGTGTGCTGTTTACCGGTGATCTTTTTGGTGGCATTGCTGCAGTCGGCCTTGAGGCCAACCATACCAACTGGGCCGGTATCAAGGCGTTTCATCAACTGTATATGCCCAGTAATGAAGCGATCCGGCTGGCAGTACAGAGAATTAGAAAACTTGACCCGTCGCCACTCATGCTTGCCCCTCAGCATGGCGGCATCATTCGTGGAGAGCTGATAGATGAGTTTCTGGACCGGATGGAACAACTGCAGGTTGGTCTGGACATTATTGTCTCCCTTAATGAACAGCTTCCCCTGCTGATCCAATCCCTGAATGAGATTATTATTGCCTTCAAAGAGCTGTGTGGCGAGGAACTGGCAAATCAGGCCCTGGGCTATTTCCATCCTGACGGTAGTTATCCTGCCCTGTTCAGTATGACCCAGAGCGGCGTTGTCACCGATATCAAAGGTGAACCGGTTGAGGTGGTAGAAGCGTTGTTGCGGGTGTTTTTCAGGCTGATCAGCGACGCACAGCAGAATACCCTGAAGGCCCGGATTGTCAGGATTCTGCTGGAGCACAACCTGCCCCCCTTTGATCTGCTGCTGGCCAATGAATCAGCGGAACCGGCGCCGATACTTAATTAATGTTGTTTTGTTCATAAAGGAGACCAGATATGAAACGACACCTTACAACACTAGCTCTCATGTTCTTGTTTCTGCTGTCAGTTTTTAGCAGCCCGCAACCGGCTGAAGCCCTTGTAACCACCGCCAACCCCTGGATGGGTACCTACCCGGTTGGTCAGCAGGTCAGTTTAAGCTGCAGCGATGTTTTCCCCGGCTGTAATGGTACCTACTACTGCCTGGGGGAGGGCTGTTCCAACTATACCGCCTATACCGGGCCGATTACCCTGACTGAATCAACGGTGCTACGTTTTTACTCCACGAGTCTTGTTGCTTCTGAAACTGTCCATAGTTATAGCTATACCCTGGATCCGACGCTGGCCTACCGCTTTGAACAGCTCTGGCCCAAACCGGACCAGCCTCGGTATTTTTACCACCCCCAAGGTGTGGCTGTTGACAGCAGCGGTAATCTCTATGTGGCTGACACCTACAATCACCGTATTCAAAAATTTAACAGTGCCGGTATTTTTATTATGGCGTGGGGTAGTTATGGCACTGTCACTGGGCAGTTTAACTCTCCATCTGGTGTTGCTGTAGACAGCAGTAATAATATCTATGTGGCTGATACGTTCAATAACCGGGTTCAAAAATTCAATAGTGAAGGTGTGTTTATTTCCACATGGGGGACGCAAGGCAGTGCTGATGGCCAGTTTAATTCCCCCGGTGGTGTCGCTGTGGACAGCAGCAATAATCTTTATGTGTCTGATACGCTCAATCACCGTATCCAGAAGTTCAGTAGCGAGGGTGTCTTTGCAATAAAATGGGGGACTCAGGGCAGTGGCAATGGCCAGTTTAATCAACCCTCCGCCACTGCTTTTGACAGTAGTGGCTATATCTATGTGGCTGACACCAATAATCACCGGGTCCAGAAGTTCAACAGCAGTGGGACCTATCAGGGCCAGTGGGGAAGCAACGGCAGCGGAAACGGCCAGTTCAATTATCCCCAGGGGATTGTCCTGTCCAGCAGCAACACGGTCTATGTCTCTGACCGGGATAACAACCGGATCCAGAAATTCAGCAGTAGCGGTATCTATAGCAATCAGTGGGGGGGGTATGGCATTACTGATGGGAAATTCATTTCGCCCTACGGGGTTGCTGTTGACAGCAACGGCAACATCTATGTGGCAGATTCTGGTAACAGCCGTATTCAAAAATTTAACAGCAGTACGGCATTTATTGCTGCCTGGGGCTCTTCCGGCAGTGCTGATGGCCAGCTTTATGCGCCCAAAGGTATCACTAGAGACAGCGGCGGCAACTTTTATGTGGTTGACAGCGTTAACCGCCGTGTTCAGAAGTTTACCAGCAGTGGTGCCTTTGTGGCTAAATGGGGCGGGTCAGGCAGTGATAATGGACAATTTGTTAATCCAGCCGGTATTGCAACGGACAGCAGTGGTAATTTCTATGTAACGGATACTAACCTTAACCGGATTCAAAAGTTTAGCAGTGACGGGGTCTATGCGGCCCAATGGGGAACAACTGGTAGTGGTACCGGGCAGTTTAACCAACCCCATGGTGTTGCAACCGACAGTAGCGGCAATGTCTATGTGACAGACTACGCCAACCATCGGGTCCAGAAGTTCAGCAGCGATGGTTCCTTTCTGAAAGTCTGGGGGACCCAGGGCAGTGGCCAGGGGCAGTTCAGCTACCCTAAGGGGATTGTTGTGAGCAGTGGCAGCATCTATGTGGTGGATAGTGGCAATCATCGGATTCAAAAGTTTGATCAAAACGGTGTCTATGCCACTGCATGGGGATATCCCGTCGTACCAATCAATGCACCCTTTGACATTGCAGTTGATACCGCTGGCAACGTCTATGTCTCTTGTTTTGGGGCTGACAGCATTATTAAGCTTAGCAGTAATGGTGAGTTGCTGACAAAATGGGGAAAGAAAGGCAGTGTCAATGGTGAGTTTTTTAACCCCAGCGGCATAGTGGTTGATGCAGATGGCAATCTCTTTGTTGCTGATCAAAATAATAACCGGATTCAGAAATTCAGCCCGCTGACCCTGCCCGGCGCACCGACCATCGGTACGGCGGTTGCCGGTGATACGCAGGCCACGGTCAGTTTCACGCCTCCTGCCAATACCGGCGGCAATGCCATTCTTTTCTATACCGTTACCTCAAGCCCCGGCAACAAAACTGCCAGTAGTGCTGACAGCCCGATCACGATTACCGGCTTGACCAATGGAACAGCCTATACCTTTACAATAACCGCCACCAACGCAGTGGGGACAGGTCCGGCTTCCAGCTCCTCCAACAGTGTCACCCCCATGCCTTCCCAACAGTTGACAATTGGTATTCCAACCGGTCCTGGTACCAGCACCGGTACGGTCACCAGTAACCCTGCTGGTATTTCCTGTGCTGTCGGTAACTGTACTGCCAATTTTGCGTACGGTACCAGTGTCACTCTTACTGCAACTCCCAGCAGCGGTGGGTATCTGGCCAGCTGGGGCAGCGACGATTGTACCGGTACCGGTACGTGTACAGTGGTGATGACAGCTTACAAATATGTTGCCGCCAATTTTACGCAACTGGATTACAGCCGGATAGATGGGTATCCCTACGGTACCCTGAACCTTGCCTATGCAGCGGCAACTGACCAGAAGGTGATTCAGATGCGAAATATAGCCTTTGTTGAGGATCTGACACTGGACAAGAATATTGCTATTACTCTGGCAGGGGGGTATGCCACCGGTTTTTACAATCGTAGCGGTTACACTACCCTTGACGGTAACCTGACGATTGCCCAGGGCAGCCTGGTGGCGGATATGCTGGTGCTGAAATAGATCTTTTCTGAAAAACAGATAGAGCCTGATGCAAATCCCCTGTCACGTTGACAGGGGATTTTGTATTACTTGGGCCGGATGAAAGGCTTGACCTGTTGTTCAATATACGGATAATGACGTTCTCATCCCAGTCAAGAGGTCTGCCATGCTTTTAATGATCGATAATTATGACTCATTTACCTTCAATATTGTCCAGTACCTGGCACAGCTGGGTGAGGAGGTGAAGGTGGTGCGCAATGATGAAATCAGCGTTGCCGATATTGCCGCGCTACGGCCTGACCGGATCGTGGTTTCGCCCGGCCCCTGTTCTCCGGAAGAGGCGGGTATCTCGGTGGCGGCTATCAAGGAGTACGCCGGAAAGATACCGCTGTTGGGGGTCTGTCTGGGGCATCAGTCCATCGGCGCTGCCTTTGGCGGCAAAGTGGTGCGCAGTGTCTCCCTGATGCACGGTAAGACCTCACCGATCCACCATGACGGCAAGGAGCTGTTCAGCGGTTTGCCCAACCCGTTCAATGCCACCCGTTACCATTCGTTGGTGGTTGAACGTGCAACCCTGCCGGACTGTCTGGAAATGACCGCCTGGGTGGATAACGGCGAGATCATGGGCTTGCGTCACCGCGACCTGCCGGTCTGGGGGGTGCAGTTCCACCCGGAATCGATCCTGACCGAAGGCGGCATGGAGCTGCTGGATAACTTTCTCAAACTTTCCAGACAGTATCCGGTGCAACTGTGAGCAACCAGCAACGTTGCGATTACCTGATCATCGGGGCCGGGATTATCGGCCTGGCCCTGGCCCGTGAGCTGAAGAACCGTTTTCCTGCGGCCGACATCCTGGTGATCGACAAGGAAGCAGACGTGGCCTTTCACGGCAGTGGCCGCAACAGCGGGGTACTGCATGCCGGGTTCTACTATTCGGCTGATTCATTGAAGGCCCGTTTTACCCGTGAAGGCAACCGGATGATGACCGACTACGTTACAGGCCGCGGCCTGGCAATCAACCGGTGCCACAAGGTCGTTGTCGCCTCGGATCTGAATGAGATTGAAGGGGTGCAGGAACTGCAGCGTCGCGGTGAGCGGAACGGCGTGGATGTGCGGATCATCGACGAACAGGAGCTGGCCGAGATCGATCCCAACGCAAAGACCACCGGGATCGCCCTCTATTCCCCCACTACGGCCACGGTTGATCCGGGCCAGGTCTGTCATGCCCTGAAAGACGATCTTGAGGCGGCCGGTGCCCGTTTTCTGTTTGGCCAGGGATATCTGAAACGTCAGGGGGATGCGGCCATTCTGACAACCGGTGGTCTGGTGCTGGAGGCCGGCCTGACCATCAATGCCGCCGGTCTGTATGCCGATACCGTTGCCCGTGACTACGGTTTTTCACAGCACTACACCATTATCCCGTTCAAGGGGATCTACCTGAAATACACCGGTACGGACAAACCGATCCGCACCAACATCTATCCGGTGCCCAATCTGAAGAATCCGTTTCTGGGGGTTCATTATACGGTGACGGTGGATGGGACGATCAAGATCGGCCCCACTGCCATACCGGCCTTCTGGCGCCAGAACTATGCCGGTCTGGAGCATTTCCGGCTCGGGGAACTACTGGAGATACTCGGCTGGGAGTCGCGCCTGTTTCTGGGGGATAACTTCGGCTTTCGTTCTCTGGCGCTGTCTGAGTTAAAGAAGTACGACCGTAGCTATTTTACCGGTCTGGCCACGAAAATGGTGAAGCAGATCAATACCGCCGGTTTCAACCAGTGGAGCAGGCCGGGTATCCGCGCCCAGCTGCTGAATACCGCTACCAAAGAGCTGGTGCAGGATTTTGTGGTGGAAGGAGACCGGCACAGCATCCATGTGCTGAATGCCGTGTCGCCGGCCTTTACCTGCAGCTTCCCCTTTGCAGCCTGGGTGGTGGATCACTTTGTCCTGAAGCAGTAAGGGTCTTTGCTGGTCAGGGGATCATGGCCAAAACTGGCGGTTACCGCCAGGCAGCCACCGCAGACCGGTTTCAGTTTGCAGCCGTGACAGGCGGTTGAACCATCCCGATAACGTGCTGCCGTTTCAGCGTTGTAGACCTCCTCAAGGCTCTGCTTCAGGATGTTGCCGATGGGAGAAGGAAATTTTCGGCAGGCATGCACCTCACCATCGGAGAGGATGGCAATGAAGTTGAAAGCGGCACCGCAGCCGAATCCGGCGCAGCCGCCGAACAACGGTTCGCCCCGGTCATCGTAGATTACGTTGAGCAGACTGTCTTTCAGTGCCAGCACCGGGTGGGTCGGCATGGCTGCCACATACTGCTCAAGAAATGCCTTGTATTCCTCACGGGTGGGCAGCGCCAGCCGCGCCCCCTCACCGAACAGGGCCAGGCGGTTGAAGGTCAATCCGCCGGTAATACCCTCCAGAACTGCAGCCAACGGGATCACCTGATCAAGATTGTTCCTGGTCAGGGTCAGCATCACCATGTTGGGCACCCCCAGCTCAGTCAACATTTCAAGAAATGCAATCGTCCGTTTGAAGTTGCCTTCTCCCCGGATGCTGTCGTTATGTTCTTCCAGCCCTTCAAGACTGACCTGATAGTAGACCGGACGCTGGATCGCCATTAGCCGTTCAATGTTGCTGCGTTCGGTGGCGTTCCCGAGGATGGCGGTCATCAGGCCGTGGTCAGCTGCCGCCTGATAGATCCGGTAAAAATCCGGATGCAGGAGTGGATTGCCGCCGCTGAATGAAACCTGGGGTCGTACAAAGCGGCTCCAGCAGAAATCGCGCAGCTCCTGCATCAATGTGACGGCGCGGTCAAACGGGAAGGCTGCCCGTTGGCTGCGGTCGTAACAATGCTTGCAGGACAGGTCGCAACTCTGGGTCAGATGCCATTGCAGGGTGAACACCTCGGCTGCAACGAAACGATTATCAACCGCCTGTGATGCAATCGCCGGGGTACGGCGCAGACGCGACAGCGGTGCCAGCAGGACCCCTTTGCGCACAGCATCCCACAGCACGGCATCGAACAGTGCAATCGGCTGGTTTGCCTGTTGTGCCGCCTCCTCCGGGGTTATCCCTTCGGTCACCATCTTCAATGCCAGCAGGTGGTCCGGCAGGGCCGTTTCAAATCGCAGATTCCTGTTTGTCGGATCAGACCAGATCAGCACCAGCTCTTCACCCGGCTCAACCCGTTCCATATCCTGCTTTTTGGCAAAGGTCAGCAGGGTCAGCAGATGTGTCCAGGGAACCGGCAGCAGTTGCAATGAGGGGTTGATGGTCAGGGTCTGCAGCTCTTCTGGCTGGGGCAGCGGAATATTCATGGCCCGGTGACAGCCCAGCTCCAGCCGGGCCAGATCCGGCAACCATTCCGGGTGGGTCAGGCCGGCCACCTTTTCCAGCTGGGCGGGCACGGTTTCCGGATCAAGCTCATGCAAGGATTTGCCGATCAGACGATTCCAGGCATCCTGTCCCAGCAGTTTTCGGGTCGTGGGGAAAATGGCGGGCCTCCTGAAAAATAGGTGGTTGGTCTAAACAACGGGCGACAGAGATGAGTGTACCCTGCCGCCCGGTCATACAACTATCGTGATCTTTTACTTGGCGCTCCCGGCGCCGGTTGAGCCGCCTCAACCACTTGAACCTCAGCCGCTGCCGCCCGGCTTTGGAGCCGTTTTTTCTGCAGGCTTGCTCTCTGCAGGTTTCTTGTCATCCGGGGTCTGCTTGCCATCTTTGTCTTTGGGGGTCTCGGCGCTCCCGGCGCCGCTCTTACCGCCTCAGCCACTTGTGCCGGCTTCCTTCTTCGGGGTGCTCCCGGCACCCTCCTTGCCGCCTCAACCACTCGCGCCCTGAGCGTTGAACGGAACAACCGCCATGCCTGCAACGAGGCTGGCGATGCCCATTCCTGCCAGGATGGACTTCAACCGGTCCTTCTCCATAGCAAACCTCCTGCGTGGATTTAACAGGGTTTTGAAAAACTATTCCGGAGGCTGTCTACGGCGTTGCGCGGTACTCGCTCCTTCGACTAACTGGTTGTTATGTCTCAGTCACTGTGTTCCGTGCGTCTGGTATCCGGCCTTCCTCATTACGTTTTTTACAGCCCTGTTAGGGCGGTGGCTACACCGCCTGCAAGTGATTTTAGCAATAGTAGTTCGGTTGTCAAATCGTCATGTTCGATTTATTGCTTGGGAGGCGTGGCAGGCTTTGTTCCGCCACCGCAGCCGGATGCTCCACCGCAGCCGCTGGCCCCTTTGGGCGGGGCAGGTTGCTCTGCTTGCGGCTGCTTCATGGCCCCACCGCAGCCACTGGCACCATCGCTTGTATGTTTAGCACACTTGGGGCACTTTTTCATGCCGCCGCAGCCGCTGGGGCCCGACTCTGTGGCCGGCTTTCCGTTTTCTGCAGGAGCTGCCGGCGCCGTCTCGGCAGCTGAGACTGATGCCATACCGGCAATGAGTGTGGTGATACTGAGACCGGCCAACAGGTTGCGCATGGAGTGATGCTGCATGGTAAAATCCTTTCTTTGTTGTTTTGCCAGACGCCGTGATGTGTAATTACCAGCTTAATGGTCAAGATAACAATTTGCGGATTAGTTGGTCAATGGTAATTTTAATGAAAATTGCTTGGCGAACCGTGCTTGAGCAGAACCTTGACCGGGGCAGCTGCATCGGTATATAAACACAATCCGCTGTAAAAACATGTAAAGGCAGGGAAGTCGTGATGTCCAACAAGGAACTGGCCAAGGGGTACGAACCCCATGAGGTAGAGAAGAAATGGTACGGCGAGTGGGCTGAAAAGGGCTATTTTCATGCTGATGAAGCCTCTCCCCGCAGACCTTACAGTATTGTCATCCCACCGCCCAACGTCACCGGTGCCCTGCATATGGGGCATGCCCTCAACAATACCCTGCAGGATATCCTCTGTCGCTGGAAGCGGATGACCGGTCACAGCGTGCTCTGGATGCCCGGTACCGACCATGCCGGTATCGCCACCCAGAACGTGGTGGAGCGGCAACTGGCTGCAGAAGGCAAGGATCGTCATGATCTGGGGCGCGAGGCGTTTATCGAGCGGGTCTGGCAATGGAAGGCCGAGTCGGGTGGCCAGATCATCGGACAACTGAAGCGGCTGGGTGCCTCCTGTGACTGGGAACGGGAACGCTTTACCATGGATGCCGGTCTGTCCAAGGCGGTGCGCACGGTCTTTGTCAAACTGTACGAGGACGGGTTGATCTACCGCGATAACCGTCTGATCAACTGGTGTCCGCGCTGCCATACCGCCCTTTCCGATATCGAGGTGGAGCACGAAGAGAAAAAGGGACACCTCTGGCATATCCGCTATCCGGTGGTGGGGCAGCCGGGTCGCTTCCTGACCGTGGCCACCACCCGGCCCGAGACCATGCTGGGCGATACCGCCGTGGCGGTGCATCCGGAAGATGAACGCTACGCCGATCTGCATGGTGCCAAGGTGCTGTTGCCGCTGGTGAACCGTGAGATTCCGGTGGTTGCGGATGAGTATGTGGACCGCGAGTTCGGCACCGGTGTGGTCAAGATCACCCCGGCCCATGATTTCAACGACTTTGAGGTGGGGGCACGCCACGGTCTGGACAAGATCAATGTCTTTGATGAGTCGGGCATCATCAATGCTGCCGGACATCAGTATGAAGGGATGGATCGTTTCAAGGCCCGCGCTAGGATTGTGGAGGATCTGGAGGCAGCCGGGCTGCTGGAGAAGATCGACGATCACGGTCTGTCGGTGGGGGGGTGCTACCGTTGCAAGACCGTGGTGGAGCCGTACCTCTCCCTGCAGTGGTACGTCAAGGTTGGCCCGCTGGCCGAGCGTGCGCTGCAGGCGGTCAAGGATGGTCGTACCCGCATCCTGCCCAAACAGTGGGAAAACACCTATTACGACTGGATGGAGAACATTCGGGACTGGTGTATTTCGCGCCAGATCTGGTGGGGACACCGTATCCCGGCCTGGTTCTGCGATCATTGTGGCAAGATAACCGTTTCCATGGAAGATCCGACCAGTTGCAGCCAGTGTGGCAGTGACGAACTGCGCCAGGAAACCGACGTGCTGGACACCTGGTTCTCTTCGGCGCTCTGGCCGTTCTCCACCATGGGCTGGCCTGATCAGACCGCTGAGCTGAAAAGGTTTTATCCCACCGCAACCCTGGTGACCGGCTTTGACATCCTCTTCTTCTGGGTAGCCCGGATGATGATGATGGGGCTGCACTTCATGGATGAGGTGCCGTTCAAGGATGTCTATATCCATGCCCTGGTACGGGATGCCCACGGCCAGAAGATGTCCAAGTCAAAGGGGAATGTGATTGATCCGCTGACGGTGATCGACCAGTACGGTACCGATGCCTTCCGCTTTACGCTGGCAGCCTTTGCTGCCCAGGGACGGGATATCAAGCTGGCTGAAGAGCGGATCTCCGGTTACCGCAACTTCTGCAACAAGGTCTGGAATGCGGCCCGCTTTACCATGATGAATCTGGAAGGTTTTGAGCCGGATCAACTGGTTTTTGAAGACCTGCGGTTGACCGAGTCCGATGAATGGATCCTGCATCGTCTGAATGAGACTGCCCGCGCAACCAACCAGGCCCTTGACGAGTACCGCTTTAACGAGGCAGCCATGACGCTGTACCAGTTTACCTGGAGCGAGTTCTGCGACTGGTACCTGGAGCTGTCCAAGCAGGAGCTGTACGGTGATGATCCACTGCGCCGCCGCACTACCCAGTATGTGCTCTGGAGCGTGCTGGAACACCTGCTGCGTCTGCTGCATCCGATCATGCCGTTTATTACTGAGGAGATCTGGCAGACCCTGCCCAAGGGCGACCGCTGCAACCTGCGTGGATCAGGCGGCGACTGGGCTCCATCCATCATGTTGGCCCCTTATCCGCAACCCCGTGAAGACTGGCAGTTTGAAGACGCAGCCGGCCGGATGGAGCAGGTGATGGAGGTCATCTCGGCGATCCGTACCATTCGTGGTGAGATGGAAGTCCCTCCATCCCGTGAAATTACGGTTATCCTTTCAACAGGCTCCCAGCAGGCCGAGGATCTGGCGCGGCTGTTTGAATCAAAGATCAGGAGCATGGCCCGGGTGGCCGATCTAACCATCGGGCGTAACCTGGAAAAGCCGGAAGATGCCTCTGTGCAGCCGGCCGGCAGGTTTCAGGTCTTTGTCCCGCTGAAGGGGCTGGTGGATGTGGCTGAAGAGGAGAAGCGGCTCCTGAAGGAGATCGCCAAGCTGGATAAAGAGATCGAGCAGTTCTCGAAAAAACTGGAGAATCCCAGCTTTGTTGACCGGGCTCCGGCTGACATTGTTGCCAAGGAAAAGGCCAAGCTGGCAGACGTTACTGCAAAGAAGGCGGTACTGGAAGAAAGCCTGGAGAAGATCAGAAATCTGAAGTAGCCAGGGGTAGCCGATGGGTGAGCTGGAAAAGATAATGCGTGAAGGCGCAGCGTTGCACGAGGCCGGGCGTTATGATGAAGCCCTGTCCCTGTACGATGAGGCGGTCGGACGCTGGCCCACCCTGGCGCTGCTCTGGAACAACCGCGGCAACACGTTGCTGGAACTTGGTTTTATCGATCAGGCGGTCAAAAGTTATCAGCAGGCGTTGCAACTTGCCCCTTCGTTGCATGACAGCCGGGTGGCCCTGTCCACCTGTCTGCAGATGCAGGGAGAGGTGCAGCAGGCCCTGGTTGAATGCGCAAAGGTATTGAAGGCCTCTCCGAATCATGCTGAGGCCCATTGGAATTATGCCCTGCTGCTGTTGCTGCAAGGCAATTACACTGCCGGATTCAGAGAGTATGAGTGGCGTTGGAAAAAACGGCGCTTTACCTCACCGGTGCGTGAGTTTTCCCAGCCCCGCTGGTCTGGTGGTGATCTCTCCGCCAAGACCATCCTGATCTATGCCGAGCAGGGCTTTGGCGATACCCTGCAGTTCTGCCGCTATCTGCCGCTGCTGGTGGAGCGGGGGGCAGAGGTGCTGTTCGAGTGCCATCCTCCTCTGGTCCCGCTGATGCAGAGCCTTGGCGCCGGTATCACGGTACTGCCGTTCGGCCGGGATCTGACTGACTTTGATTACCAGCTGCCGTTGCTGTCCTTGCCGTACCTGCTGGGCAGTACCCTTGAGACTATTCCGGCTGTTGTGCCGTATCTGACCACGCCTGCCGCGCGGCTGCCGTTCTGGCAGAGCGTACTGCCCGGTGACAACGTCAGCAAACGGATTGGACTCTGTTGGTCCGGCAAACGCTATCCGGATCCGGGGCGCAGCCTGCCTGCCGCACTGCTTGCACAATTGGCCTCCTGTACCGGTACCCTGTGGGTGTCTCTGCAGGTGGGGGAGCCGGTTGAAAAACCTGCTCTGCCAATGGTTGACCTGACCATGCTGGTGCAGGATTTTGCCGATACCGCGGCCTTGCTGGAGCAGCTTGATCTGGTGATCACCATTGATACGGCTGTGGCCCATCTGGCTGGCGCACTGGGCAAACCCACCTGGCTGCTGCTGCCGTTTGCGCCGGACTGGCGCTGGGGACTGGCAGGGGAACAGTGCTGCTGGTATCCCGGCATGCGGCTGTTCCGTCAGTCTGCGCCCGGCGAATGGGACCCTGTCGTTGCAGCGGTCGTCAAGGCGCTGCATGACAGCCCTGCTGTCCGCTAATCAAACATGACCTGCGGGTTCAGTTCCGCCGGTGTCTTCCAGTCAATTCTGTACTTCTGCAGCAAGATCCGCTTCTTTGTCTCCCAGACCAGATGCACGAACCCCATGCTGCCCCGCTGCGGATGGCCGGCAAGTGCCTCTTGAACCTCAGCATCAATCTTCCTGAAGACCTCGGCATAACGCGGGTCATCCTCAACCGGGTCATAGTACAGGCCGGAGGTGCGCTTTTTCAGTGCGGGTTGTGCTGCTTCACACAGCTGCCGGCAGGCGTCCAGGCTGTCAAAAGGTACCACCGGGCCACAACCGTCGTAAAAATAGGCAACGCATTTCCCGCTGGCCTGATCAAACCTGAATTTTTCGATCATCGCCTTGCAACGTCCATTCACCGGTTGCAAACGGCACAGCTCCGGCAGTTCGACAGCGGCCACCGGCCGGGCCAGCCCCGTTGCGGCCAGCAGGATTGATACCAGGTAGCAGGCAAAACGGGCAGGGTACATGGGAATCCTCGCGTGTTGTGGTGTGAGATTGCAGTTGCGACTATACCAGCCGCAGATAGATCTGCAAGCCACCCCTGAAAGCTGTCAGGATTGTGCTATCATGATGATCAGGTCGCACAGCGTAGAGAAAGGGTAAGCTTATGCGCATTGCCATGCTGGTTGTCTTCGCATGTTGTACCATCTTCAGCCTGGTGACCGCCGCTCTGGTGTTCACTGCAGAACAGCCTGGCAGTGCAGCTTTTTTTCTCGCCTTCAGCCTGTTGTTCGGCGGCCTGACAACTGCACTGTTACAGGGTATGCGACGCCGGAAATCTCCTGCCGGAGGTACTCCCGCAGGTGGTGGCCAGCATCCCGGATTTGTTCCGCACCGGTTTGTGGTGGCGGCCCTGTTGGTAACGTTTGTGATTGTGGTTGGCAGCATTTTATGGCGGCTGGTACGTTGAACTTGATTTGTCGACTGGAGGAGTCTATGGCGCGCAGCTTTCAAACCATCTGGATGCTGACTGCGATGGTGTTTTGCTTTATGCTGGGGGCGTTGCCGGGCACTCCAGACGCGTCCGATAAACCGGAGATTTTTGCCCAAACCGGGCATGCCGGTCTCGTCGAATTCGTTGCCATAAATCCGGGGGCCAGTCATCTGGTCAGCAAGGAGGCAGAGGGGTACCTGAAGACCTGGGAGGTGGCCAGCGGCCGGGAGATCAGGACCATCAAGCTGCAAACGGAATATGGTCGTGCTTCGAATATCTATTTTGTCGATGACGGCACCTTCATGGTTGTATATCAAAAATCAGCCGAGCTCTATGATCTGTATGGAAAAAAACTGCGTTCGATTACCTTGCCCAGATTTGCAGGCACCGTGTTTTTACAGAATCCGGTCATCAGTAAGGACGGTCAGTACCTGTTTAACCGTTCTTTCGGCACAAAGATCTATAGCCTGAAAGATGGTTCAGAGCTGGTCCTGCCGGAACTCAGCCGCTATAAAAGCTATGAGATCTATGCCGAGAACCAGGGCGTTGTCGATATGGGGTTTGGCTATTACGGCGTCTTCCATAAAGGGGCTGGCCAATCGGGCACTGTCGGCTATGTGCTGTATGACGATAGCCTGAATACCGTCAGGAAAGGTTCGCTGGTCATTCCGACCATTTCTCATGGCGCTAAGTTTAAGCTTTCACCGGATGGAAAGCAGGTGGCTTATCAGGGGGGGAGGTCTTCAAGCGCCATACAGGTGTACGATCTGGCAACCGGTCAGACGGTGTTCAGCTATACGCCGCGGGAGCTGATAAAAGAGACGAAAGTGATCGGTGGTTTCGGGGATGAACAGCTCTTTTTCAGATTTGAACCTGATGGCAGGCTGCTGGTCGGCTATGTCTATAGAACCGATACCCCCCAGGCAGCTCGCATGGAGCTGGTGCTGCTCACCCCGTTGAAAAACGGCATGTACACAGAGAGAAAACTGCTTTTTGAGAACCTGCATGTATCACTGAACTATGACGCGAGGCCCTATGCGCTTGCTGCCAACGGGCTGTTGGCGGTAGGTTTTACGAACGGCAACCTGCAGGGCTGGCAGACCACGACCGGTGAGCTGGTCAGACACTTTGGGGTCAGGCCGGCCGGTTTCAGAAGCTCGTTGTGTTCCGGCAACCGGCTACTCAACTGGCATGAGGAGTGGTCAGCCTCTCGTAAAGAGGCCGTGCTGAAGTTTCACCTGTGGGATCTGGAGACCGCCACCCTGAAGCAACAGAATGTGACCACCCGGTCACGCTTGAAGGGGACCAAGGTCGGCGGCCTGGGGGGGGTTGACTGGGAGGTGCTCGACCCGCACGAGTTGTACCGCAAGGTTCCCCCGGAGTTCATGAAGGACGGCTATCAGGAGCTGCAACGTTACCGACAGCTGCAGGGGATGATTTTTCTGACCAGGAATACGGGTGATTTTTATACGCACGATACAGGGCACAAGCTTGAGCTGCGCAGCAGGAAAACCAAACAACAGCTGGCTGATCTGTACACCTTTGAAGATGGCGAATGGATTATTATCACCCCGGATGGCTACTACAACGCCTCTGCCAACGGCGATAAGTACCTAAACGTCCGTGTCGGCAGCAACATCTATGGCATCGAGAATTACCGCGAGACCTTCTTTCGACCCGACCTGGTCAAGCTGGCCCTGGCCGGCGGTTCGTTGCAGGGGTACCGCACCCTGGCCGATGTCAAACAGCCTCCCAGGGCCAGCATCGTCCAGACAGCTGTCAGTTCTGCCAACGAAACATTCAAACTGACTCTGAAGCTTGAGGAACAGGGCGGCGGTGTTGGTGATGTGCGGCTGTTCCTGAACGGCTCAGCCGTCGTGCTGGACAGCAGCCGCTCGCTTAAGGCGGTGCAGAAGGAGGGGGGCGATGCAACCTATCGCAGTTATACCCTCAAGCTTTCCCCCGGCAGCAACACCATTCGGGCCATTGCCTTCAATGCCGACAACTCGATGCAGAGCAATGAGGCGGTTCATCAGGTGCAGGCCAGTTTTTCTGCAATTCGCAAGCCAACCCTGCATGCCCTGGTGATCGGTGTACAGGAATTCCGTAATCCGAAGTTGCAACTCAAGTACGCCGTGGCCGATGCCGATCTGTTTGCCGAGACCCTGCGCACGGCGGCCAGCAGCCTGTTTGAAGAGGTCAGGGTTACCCCGTTGACTACCCGGGAAGCCACCAGCCGGGATGCGATTGTCGGCGCCCTGCAACGCTACCAGGCCATCAATCCTGATGACCTGTTCATCCTCTACATTGCCAGCCACGGCACGGTTGACGAAGGTGAATATTTTCTGATTACCTCCAATGTTGGTGCACTCAGTACGCAAAAGCTGAAGAGTGATGCCTTGTCCCAGACTGCACTGAAAGAGCTGGTGGCCAACATACCCTCCACCAAGAAGCTGATCGTGATCGATACCTGCAACGCCGGTCAGCTGGGGCAGGCCATGCAGACCGCCCTTCTGACCCGCGGTATGAGTGAAGACACCGCCATGAAGGTGCTGTCCCGTGCGGTGGGCTCCACCATTCTGTCCGCCTCTACCTCGTTTCAGGATGCGCTGGAAGGTTACCAGGGCCATGGACTGTTTACCTGGACCCTGGTGCAGGGATTGCAGGGCAAGGCTGACAAGGGGCGGAGCGGCTATATCAAAACCACCGATCTGGCCGCCTATGTGGAGGATGAGGTGCCGAATCTGGCTGAGAAGATCTTCAAGCGGGCTCAGTTTCCCACGGTCTCCATCAGCGGGCAGGGGTTCCCTGTGGGTAAAGTACGGTGATGATAACATCTTGCAAGGTCTGAGACAGGTTTTCCATCAGGAGGTAACTGCATGACCCGTCGCGTTGTCATATCTGCTCTTTCCCTGCTGCTGCTGTTCAACTTCTGTTCGTCCGGCTTTGCCGGTAAGAACGAGGCGGAAAACCTCTGGGAAGAGGGGAGTAAGGCCACTGAAGTCAAGCGCTATCCCGAGGCGATCAGGCTGTTTGAACGCTCCCTTGCCCTGTGCGGCTATGATGTTGACTGCCGTTGGGCCAACCTGAACGGACTGGGGGTGGTCTATGATGCCCTTGATCAGAATGAGAGGGCACGCAGTTATTACGAACAGGCGCTGCAGTTGAGCAGACAACGCAACAATCCCGAGGATCTGGCCAATGATCTGCTGAACCTTGGCGCACTGTTGTACAAAGGGCTGGAGCAGCATCAACGCGCCTTGCCTTTGCTGGAAGAATCTCTGAAGCTGTATCGCCAGATTCGCAAGGCTGATGAGACAGCCCTGCTGCTGTTTCATACCGGAACGGTCAAGACCGTGCTGGGGCGTTACCCGGAGGCGATCCGCGATCTGCAGGAGTCGCTTGGTATCAACCGCCGGCTGCGGAACAATGCGGGAATTTCAAATGCCTTGGCAACCCTGGGCCAGGCCAGCAACATGTCAGGCAATTACAACCAGGCCGCGGGTTACTATGAGGAGGCCATTGCTATCCAGCGTCGCGCCAATCTGGAGGAGGATCTTTGCTCAAGCCTGAACCGCAAAGGGCTGAACGAGTTTGATCTGCACAGGATCCCCGCTGCCCTGGCTGCTTTTGATGAGGCACTGCGGGTTGCCAAACGTCTGGGAGATAAACGTCAACAGGCAAATATACTTAATAATATTGGAGTGGTGTATAAGGGGGCCGGTCAGTATGAACAGGCGCGGAGCTACTACCAGCAGGCCCTGATTCTGGCCCAAGAGTTGGGTCGCAAGGGGATGTTGGCCACGGCAGGCAATAACATCGGTGATCTGTATGCGGCGCTGGGGCAGCAGGACCGGGCCCTTGCGAGCTATCAGGATGCGTTGCGGATCAACCGGGAGATCGGCGCAAGACAGGAGATGGCCACCAATCTGAACAACATTGCCATGGTGTATTATCAAACCAAACGCTATGACGAAGCGATCCGCTGGCATCAGCAGGCCCTTGAACTGAAGCGTAGTATCGGCAATAAGCTCGATATCGCCCTGGGGTTGAGTAACCTTGCCGCTGCCTATCTCTTTAACGGTGATCCAGGTACGGCAGAACAACTGCTGAATGAACGCCGGCGGCTGCAGATTGATAAAAGCGGGGTCAACTTGCGACATCCCGGTCTGGTTGAGGTCTATCTGCAGACCGGCCGCTATGATCAGGCCCTGGCATTACTGCAGCAACAGACTCCGGCGGCTCTGGCAGGTGAGCAGGTGGTGGCTGAACATGAGATGCAGACCGGTCGCGCCTTGCTGGGGCGTGGTGAGTATGCCGGGGCAAGCCGGCATCTGCTGAAATCCTATCAGCTGCTGGAGGAACTGCGTTCTTCAGTCGCTGAACGAGGCTCATTTCTGACCGCAGGGGGCGGTGGCGGACGGTTTCGCACCTATCGCGCCCTGACCGCCAGCGTTGCCGAGCAGGCCCTGCGTGGCGATCCGATTGTGCCGGAGCTGCTGAACTATGGAGGCGGTAATGCAGCTGCCGCCTTTTATTTTGCCGAGGCAAGCAAGGCCAGGACCCTGATTGAGCGGGTGGCCGAAAGTGGGCGCAGTTCTGTGGCGTCAAACAGCCTGCCTGCTGTGTTACGTGAAGAGGAACTGCAGCTGCGCCAGCAGCTGGCTGCCCTGGATGCCGGTCGTGATCAGGCCGTGCGTGGTGGGGCAGCATCCTATAGCCAGTATCAGCAGCAACGTCAGGCCCTGAATCAGCGTTTTGAACGCCTGATCGCCCGGCTGCAGCGGGAGTTCCCCCTCTACGCAGCCATCAACTATCCCCGCCCGGTTGCGGCTGAACAGGTGCCGCTGGCAGCCAATGAACTGCTGCTGGCCTATGCCCTGGGTGAGGATGCCGGTTACCTGTTTGTGGTCAGGAAAGGTGGTGTGCAGCGGGTGGTGCGGATACCGCTGAAGAGGGCTGCGCTGGAAGAAAAGATTAAGAACTTCCTGGAGCCGCTTACCAACCGCCATCAACAGGACTTCTCGCAACCGCAGGCTGCAGAACTGTACCGGCTGCTGCTGGCCGAAGGGCTGTCCGATGCACGTCCAACAGATCGGCTGATCATCGTGCCGGATGGTATCCTTGGCACTTTGCCGTTTGAGATCCTGGCGCTGCCTGGCACTGCCTCTATCAAAGAGGCCGGCTATCTGGGAGATCGCTATGCGGTCTCCTACTACCAGTCTGCCAGCCTGTTGGCCTTGAAACGTGCCTTGCCGGGTGGGCAGCCGACCCGCAGCCTGTTTGCCCTTGGCAATCCCGACTTCGGGACAACAGCAGGAAACCAGCAGGGCTTCCGTGGTCTGTCAGTTGTGCCGAAACAGTACGGGCAACCGGTTCTGTTTCCCCCACTGCCGGAGACTGAGGCTGAGGTGCGCCGGATTGCAGCCCTGCTGGGTACGGCGATTCAACCGCCGGACATCCTGCTGGGATCACAGGCCACAGAATCAATGCTGAGACAATCCCCGCTGGGGGGGTACCGCTATCTGCATTTTGCCACCCATGCCTCGCTGCCGGGCATGATTCAGGAGGTGAACGAGCCGTTCATCCTGTTGAGTCAACGGGACAAGCGGAGTGGAAGCGATGGCTTTCTTACCTTGAGTGAGGTGCTTGATCTGAAGCTGAATGCCGAGCTGGTGATGCTGTCTGCCTGTGTGACCGGGGTGGGGAAAGAGGTGGAGGGGGAAGGGGTGGCCAACTTTGCCCGGGCCTTCCAGTCGGCCGGTGCGGGCAGCGTGGTGGTCAGTCTGTGGGAGGTGGCCTCGGAACCGGCGGTGGAGTATGTCATGCTCTTCTACGGCTATCTCAAACAGGGCAAGCCCCATGCCCTGGCCCTGAAACTGGCCCGGGAGCAGATGCGCAAGAAGTATCCCAACCCGTTTTACTGGGGTGTCTTTGTGCTGCACGGGGAGGGGTAGTGCAAGCTGTCAGAGCTGTCTGAGTACCTTGTACATCTCGCTGGTCAGCACGCTGATCTCCATCGGTTTGGGAACATAGCCGTCAAAGCCTGAGCTGAGCAGTTGCAGCTTTTCTTCCTGCAGGGCGTGGGCGGTCAGGGCAATGATCGGTATATGCCGGTCAGTGCCGTCTTCCGCTTTTCTGATGGCGGCTGTTGCGGCCTTTCCGTCCTGCAACGGCATCTGGATATCCATCAGAATCAGATCAAACGTTCCTTGTTTCCAGAGTTGCACTGCTGCCTTGCCGTTGTTGGTGCTGGTGACCCGGTGACCCATCCGTTCAAGGATGGTGACTGCAAATTTCTGGTTAATGGCGTTGTCTTCAGCCAGCAGGATCTGTAAGGCCGGACCTTGCCACTGAGAAGAGATGACGTCCTGTTCTTCCTCGGTATCGGATGCAGCGGTCCTGCGTGCCACGATAAAGGGTAGTGCCAGGTGGAAGCTGCTGCCGACACCAACGTTGCTTTCAGCCCAGATCCTGCCGCCCATCAGCTCAACCAGCCGCCTGCTGATCGAAAGTCCCAACCCCTTTGCTCCCAGTTTCTGGTTTGCCGGTGAGCTGGTCCGGAGCAGCGGTGCAAACAGCTTGGCCAGATTTTCTTCGTCAATGCCGACGCCGGTGTCGTTGATGCTCAGCTGCAGCAGGATCTGATCCTCCTGCTGCTCGATAACGCTGACCGCCAGCCGGATGGTCCCTTGTACGGTGTATTTGATGGCATTGCCCAGCAGGTTGAGAATGATCTGCTTGGTATGCAGCTGATCACCCCTGAGGGCGTCGGGTACGGTATGGGGGATGTCGATCAGCAGGTCCAGTCCTTTGATATGCAGGTCGGCATGCTGGGTCTTGATGATGTTGTTGATGGTGGCGCGCAGGCTGAAGTCAACCTCTTCCAGCTCAACCTGGCCGTCTTCAATCTTGGAGAAGTCAATGATGTCGTTAATCAGGTACATCAGACTCTTGGCTGAGACTTCCAGGCAGTCGAGGTACTCCTTCTGGACGGCGTCCAGCGGCGTGGTCCGCAACAGCTGTGCCATGCCGATCACGCCGTTCATCGGCGTGCGGATCTCGTGGCTCATGTTGGTGAGAAACTCATTCCGGGCAATGCGGGCCTGTTCTGCATCCGCGCCGGTCTGCCTGGCCGGGGATGTTGTTTTGCGGCTGGTTGCCATACCGGTATCCTATGTGCTGTACGATCTGCCTGCGATGGTTAAGCATACCATGTTATCCAGCACAGGCAAGAAGGGTAAAAGGGGCCAAAAACAGAAATGGGGATACCCGATCGGTATCCCCATTTCTGTTGCCGTGAAAAGCTGAATTATCCCTGCAGGCCGAACTCTTCGTGCAGCACCCGTACGGCCAGCTCGGTGTATTTTTCGTCGATCACCACGGAAACCTTGATCTCGGAGGTGGAAATCATGCCGATATTGATGTTGTTCTTGGCCAGCACCGAAAACATGCGGGTGGCAACACCGGCGTGGCTGCGCATGCCCAGGCCGACAATGGAGATCTTGCTGATGTTCTCGTCAGACTGAACCTCCTGGGCCTGAATCTCTTTGGCTGCCTCGTTGGTGATCAGCAGGGCCTTCTTCAGGTCGGCCTTGGTGACGGTGAAGGTGAAGTCGGTCAGGCCGTCATGGCTGACGTTCTGCACGATCATGTCGACTGAAATAGCCGCATCAGAGAGCGGGGTGAGAATCTGTGCTGCAATGCCCGGTTTGTCCGGTACTCCCAGTACGGCAATCTTGGCTTCATTCTTGTCGTACGCAACCCCGGAAACGAGAATCCCTTCCATATCCTTATCCTCCCTGGTAACCATGGTACCGGTGTTTTCATTCAGACTAGAGCGGACATGGATGTCCACATTAAATTTTTTGGCAAACTCAACCGAGCGGATCTGCAGCACCTTTGCACCAAGGCTGGCCAGCTCCAGCATTTCGTCGTAGGAAACCTTCTCAACCTTGCGGGCCTCTTTGCAGACGTTGGGGTCGGTGGTGTAGACACCGTCAACATCGGTGTAGATCTCGCAGACATCAGCCTTGAGGGCCGCTGCAAGCGCCACCGCCGAGGTATCGGAACCGCCGCGGCCGAGGGTGGTCAGATTGCCGTCCTTGTCCATGCCCTGGAAACCGGCCACCACCACAATATTGCCGGCTTTCAGGTCGGCGCGCATCCTGGTGTCGTCAATGCTTTCGATCCGGGCCTTGGAAAAGGTGCTGTCGGTAATGATCGGCACCTGCCAGCCCATATAGGATTTAGCCTTGTAGCCCAGTGACTTCAGGTACATTGACAGCAGACCGATGGTGACCTGCTCTCCGGTGGCAACCACCACGTCGTATTCGCGGTTGTCAGGGATATCCACCATGTCATTGGCCAGCGCCACCAGTTTGTTGGTCTCGCCTGACATGGCGGAAACCACCACCACCACCTCATTACCGGCCTCATAGGTCTTGATGATCCGCTTGGCGACATTCTTGATTCGGTCCGTGGTGCCGACCGAGGTACCTCCATATTTCTGGACTACCAGTGCCATACTGTTGCTCCTTCGCAGAACAGTTCAAAGATGAAAGGGGTATTACATAGCAGAACGCTGTTCCTCAGACAAGGGTTTTTTACAGGAATCAGCGATGGCAGCAAGCTGCGCCAGCAGTTTGGCCCCACGGCAACCATGGGACAAAAAGGTGATACAGCGCCGGGTGTCACCGGCATATTCAAACAGGACTTCAAGCCGGTCATCCGGCAGGACGGCTGCTATCCGTTCCGGCCACTCAATCAGACAGACAGTGTCTCCGCAGAGCTGTTCTTCAATCCCTAATTCCACGGCATCGTCACTGCCGCGCAGACGGTAGCAGTCGTAGTGCAGCACCGGCGGCTGCCCCGGATATTCATTGAGGATGGCAAAGGTGGGGGAGGCCACCAGCTCTTTGCCGGCAGGCGCCAGCGATGCGACCACGCCACGCACAAAACAGGTCTTGCCGCCCCCCAGTTCACCGGACAGGGTCACCACGTCACCTGGCTCAAGCAGCTTGCCCAGACTGGTTCCCACTGCCTCGGTCTGTTCTGGAGAGCCGGTTTCAACCACCAGCGACGTCACCGGACAGGACATGCGTTTCCCTACACCAGCAGGGTGCGGATGATGTCGATACGTGCCACGATCCCCACCAGCCTGCCGTTTTCAAGTACCGGTACGGCGTTGGTGTGATGGGCGCTCATCAGGTCGGCAGCCTCGCTGAGAGAGGCAGTCGGGGCGATGGAGACCGCCTCCGGCTGATAGATGTCGGCAACGGTTCTGCCCCCCATCTTTTTCAGCTCTTTTTCCAGGGTCTTTTCTGACTCAAGGTAGATCACCCAGTCAAACAGGCTGATCACGGTCGGCAGATGCACACTTTTGCTCTGCTCAACCAGGTCTGATTCAGTCACGATACCGATCAGGGCCCCTGCGGCATCAACTACCGGGAGTGAACTGATCCGGTGGGTGACGAACAGCTCGGCCAGTTCGCGGATGGTGGTTTCGGTACCTACGGTGAGCACCTCTTTGGTCATGATCTCGGCAACAGTTTTCATGGGTCGCTCCTTGGTTTAAACGGGTTGATGATAGTTAGCGGGAAGGTTCAGGAGCCGGTTGAGCGCCAGCGGAATCCGGGCCATCAGGTCGGTGGCGGTCATGCCGATTTCGCCCTGTTCCATGGCCACCAGGTCACCGGCCAGGCCGTGGATGAATACCCCCAGGCGGCAGGCGTTCCAGGTTGAGTAGCCCTGGCCCAGCAGCGATACGATAATGCCGGTCAGTACATCCCCCATGCCGCCGCTTGCCATGCCGGGGTTGCCGCTGCCGTTGATGGCAGCCATGCCGTTGGGCGCGGCAATGATGGTTCTGGCCCCTTTCAGGACGACATACACCCCGAAGGTGCGGGCAAACTCCTGGGCAACCGAGATGCGGATGGCGGCCACGTCAGGGATGGAAGAGCCCAGCAGGCGGGACATCTCACCGGGGTGGGGGGTCAGGACAATGTTCTGGGAGCGCCTGCGGTGCAGCACCGTCGTGTCTTCGGCCAGGGCATTCAGGCCATCGGCATCAATCACCATCGGAAGAGCAATATTCTCCACCAGGTTCTGTACCACCGTGACACCGGCAGGGCGGCGGTCGATCCCCGGACCGATCGCCAGGGCGTTTTTGCCCGGCAGGTACTTTTCAAGCAGGGCAATGGCGTGGGTCGTCAGGTGTCCGCTGCCGGCATCGGGCAGCGGCAGGGTCATCGCCTCGGTGGTCTTCACCTCAAGGATCTGATTGAGGCTTTCCGGTACGGCAAGCGTCACCAGGCCGGAACCGGTCCGGACGGCACTGTTTGCTGCCAGGGCGGCTGCGCCGGTCTTGCCGGTTGATCCGGCAATGATCAGACAGTGGCCGTAGGTTCCCTTGTGGGCCTGGCGGTCACGGCGTTTCACCAGCGGGGCCATCAGTTTTTCGTTCAAAAAGTCATAGCCGACCGCCTCTTGCATCAGCTGGGGCGGAATGCCGATATCCACGATGACCAGTCTGCCTACATGTTCGGCAGCCGGGTAGAGCACGTGGCCCAGCTTGGCGATCCCGAAGGTGACCGTCATGTTGGCATGGACGGTCTTTCCCAGAATCCGGCCGGTGGTGCCGTGGATACCGGTGGGAATATCCACCGCCACCACTTTGCCCGGCGCCGTGTTGATCAGTTCCACCGCCTCCAGGTAGACCCCGGTTAGGTCACTGCGCAGACCGGTCCCCAGCAGCGCATCCACCAGCACATCGGCCTGCTGGATGTCGTCGGCATGTTTCTCGGTCAGTTCCCCGTCGCCGGGACAAAAACTTACGATCTCCTCCGGGAGCCGCACCAGGTTGGTTTCAGCATCACCGTGGATGCTGTCCCGATCAGCCAGCACGATCACCAGCACCTGCCACTCTTTTTCCAGCAGGCAGCGGGCAATCACATACCCGTCGCCGCCATTGTTGCCTTTGCCGGCCAGGATAACGACCCGTTTGCTCCTCCGGGTACCATAGGCGGCCAGGATATGCTCGGCACAGCCCTGTCCGGCCTGTTCCATCAGGTCACGGCCGGGAATACCGTATTCGTTAATGGCGCGACGGTCCAGCTCCTGCATGGTATGGGCGGTGACGATCTTCATGGCGCCTCCAGTATGACCTGCGCAACCGCATGGCCACCATCATGGGACAGTGACAGGTGTGCGGATGCAGCCCCCTGTTCCGAAAACAGCTGCAGGGCGCGTCCTGACAGTTTCAGGAACGGTTTGCCCAGCTGATCGTTGCCGACTGCTATCTCGGTCCAGCAGATGCCGTCCCGCAGCCCGGTCCCCAGTGCCTTGACAAAGGCCTCCTTGGCGGCAAAGCGGGCGGCCAGGCAGGAGGCAGCCTGTTTCCTGGGGCGGCAGTATTCCTGCTCGGCCGGGGCAAAGAGACGGTTCAGCAAGGCCTGGTTGTCTTCATCCAGAAAGCGCTGGAAGCGGCTGATTTCAACCGTGTCTATGCCGATGCCGAGGATCATGGCCGGCGGATCAGCGCCACCATCTCGCGCACCGCCCGGTCAAGGCCCACCAGCATGGCACGGGAGATGATGCTGTGCCCGATATTGAACTCTTCAATGCCGGCCAGTCCGGTCAGGGGGAGGATGTTGACGTAATTCAGGCCATGCCCGGCATGCACGGTCAACCCCAGCTCATTGCCCAGCCTGATTGCCTCCCGGATCGCAGCCAGTTCATGGTGGCGGGACTTTTCACTGCGGGCCTCCGCATAGCGGCCGGTATGGATCTCAATCGCATCGGCACCACTTTCCTTTGAGGCCCTGATCTGCTCAACGGTTGGATCAACAAACAGACTGACCACAATCCCTGCCTCGCGCAGACTGCTGGTTGCTCTGGTGATGTCGGCCAGGTTGCCCAGTACATCCAGGCCGCCTTCAGTGGTCAGCTCCTGACGTTTTTCCGGCACCAGGGTGCACTGTTCCGGCCTGATCCGGCAGGCGATCCCCACCATCTCGTCGGTGGCGGCCATTTCAAGGTTCAGTTTGGTCTGCACGGTCCTGCGCAGGATCTCAAGGTCGCGGTCCTGGATATGGCGGCGGTCCTCCCGCAGGTGGATCGTGATCCCCTCGGCCCCGGCCAGCTCACCGATGGCTGCAGCGGTGACCGGGTCCGGCTCGGTCCCTCCGCGGGCCTGCCGTACCGTGGCGATATGATCAACATTCAAGCCCAGCTTTGCCATGCTACTTCTCTCCTATCTGCTGCCTGACCAGATCGGCGATCTCGTTGGCCCATCCGGTAATTTCGTATTTATCCTGCCCTTCCAGCATGATCCGCAGCAGCGGCTCGGTTCCGGAGTAGCGGATCAGGACCCTGCCTTCATTGCCCAGTTTTTCCTCAACTCCTTTGATGGCAACGGCAACCGGGGGAATGGTCATGATATCCTGCCGTTCCCTGACCCGTACGTTGACCAGCACCTGGGGCAGGGGGATCATCACCTCTGCCAGTTCCGAGAGCGGCTTTTCCTGACGGCGCATCACGGCCAGCAGTTGCAGTGCCGCCAGCACGCCGTCACCGGTGGTGTTGTTGTCCAGAAAGATCAGGTGCCCGGACTGCTCACCCCCCAGATTATACCCTCCTTTACGCATCTCCTCCACTACATAACGGTCGCCTACGGCGGTCTTGATGATCTTGCCGCCCACCTTGCGCAGGGCGATATCCAGACCCATATTGCTCATGACCGTGGCCACCAGGGTCTTCTTTTTCAGCTGTTTACGGGCGATCATGTCAGTGGCGCAGATCGCCATGATCTGGTCACCGTTGACCTCATTGCCAAACTCATCGCAGACAATCACCCGGTCAGCATCACCGTCCAGGGCAATGCCGATATCGGCCCGGTGCTGTTTGACCGCCTCGCTGATCACCTCCGGGTGCAGCGAGCCGCAGCCGGCATTGATGTTGGTGCCGTTGGGCTTGACCCCCAGCGGGATCACCTCGGCCCCCAGCTCTTCAAATACTGCCGGCGCCACCTTGTAAGCGGCACCGTTGCCGCAGTCCAGCACGATCTTGAGACCGGCCAGGTCCAGCTCCGGGGGGAAGCTGTTTTTCAGGAACACAATGTAGCGTCCGGCCGCATCATCAATCCGGAATGCCTTGCCCACCTCGGTGGCGGTGGGTCGTAACGCCTCGATCTTCTTTGAGTCCAGCAGTTTTTCCATCTTCAGTTCGATCTCATCCGGCAGTTTAAAACCGTCGCCGGAGAAGAACTTGATCCCGTTATCCTGAAACGGGTTGTGGGAGGCGGAGATCACGACACCGGCGTCAGCCCGCATCGATTTGGTGATGTTGGCAATGCCGGGGGTGGGCAGCGGCCCCACCAGCAGCACGTCTACCCCCATGGAGCAGATCCCTGCCACCAGGGCGCTTTCCAGCATGTAGCCGGAAAGGCGGGTGTCCTTGCCGATCACGATTCTATGGCGGCGCCGGCTGCTGCTCTTGAAGATATAGGCGGCGGCCCGTCCCAGCTGCATGGCGGTTTCCGTGGTCATGGGGTGGATATTGGCAACGCCGCGGACGCCGTCGGTGCCGAACAGTTTTTTCATAGATAATACACTCCTTTATGCTCCTCAGCCATGGTGCGCCATGGCCTTTTTTAACAGTTTTTTCAGGTCGCTCTGGTCGATGTCGTAGGTGATCTTGCTGTCATGGACCGCCGAGATCTTGCCGGTCTCCTCCGAAACCACCAGCACCAGGGCATCGGAAAGCTCTGAAAGTCCCAGGGCTGCCCGGTGACGGGTGCCGAAGCTTTTCGAGATGTCAGGATTGTGGGAAAGCGGCAACAGGCAGCCGGCACGGGTGATCTTGCTCTTGTGCAGGATCACGGCACCGTCGTGGATCGGCGAGTAGGGCAGGAAGATGGAATTGAGCAGTTCACTGGTGACCTTGGCGTCGATGTCGGTTCCCACCTGGATCAGGTGTTCAATCGGCTGCTGTCTGACCACCACGATCAGGGCGCCGATCTGGCGGCTGGCCAGGTCGGCCAGTGCCCGCAGCACCTCATCCACCGCCCCGTCCTCCGCCGGTTGATCCGCTGTCTGCTGCTGGCGCTTGCCCAGCATCAGCAGGGCGCGGCGCAGGTCGTTCTGGAAAATGATCGCCAGGACAACCGGCATGGAGAGAATAATCACGTCAATGACGCGGATCAGCGGGGCAACCTGTATCAGGCGGGCGATCAGTGAGAAGACGACCAGAACCCCCATCACCCCCAGCAGGCGCAGGGCAACGTCACGCCGGATCAGCAGGGAAAAGAGATAGATCAGTGCGGCCAGGATAATGCTGTCACTGATGCCGGTAAGGTCGATGGGGCAGCTCATTGGTCGTCTCGGGGGTACAGGGTTAGCGGGTGTTGATGGCGTGGGCCATCAGGGCAACATCTCTCATGGCCTGCACATCATGCACCCGCACTATCCGGGCGCCGGATGTTACGGCATGGGCTACGGTGGCGGCAGTGCCGAACAGCCGGTCGGCAGCAACCTCCCGCTGCAGAACCCTGCCGATAAAGGCCTTGCGTGAGGTTCCCACCAGCAACGGGTAGCCAAGCTTTGCCAGTTCAGGCAGCCGGCGCAGCAGTTCCAGATTGCCGTGCAGATCCTTGGCAAAGCCGATGCCGGGGTCCAGGCAGATCTGTGCCTGGGTGATGCCGGCAGCACGGGCAGTTGCAGCCGACTGCAACAGGCTGGCCGCCACCTCACCCAGCAGGTCCGCGTAGCTGGTATCCTGCTGCATCTGCTGGGGAGTGCCCCGGGTGTGCATCACGACCAGACCGGCCTGATGCCGGGCAACCACCGCTGCCAGATCAGGGTCAAAGTTCAGGCCGCTGATGTCATTGATGATCTCTGCCCCGGCAGACAGACAGGTCTCAGCCACGCTGCTTTTCCAGGTATCGATCGAGATCGGGATGGTGAGCCTGTTGGCAAGCGCCTCAATCACCGGCAGTACCCGTGAGAGCTCGTGCTCCGCAGAAATAAGCGGTGCCCCGGGCCGGGTGCTTTCTCCGCCGATGTCAAGCAGGTCAGCCCCTTCAGCCTCCAGTTGCAGGGCCCGCTCAACCGCCTTTTCAATTGTAGCGTAGCAACCGCCGTCGGAAAAGGAATCCGGGGTGACATTCAGGATGCCCATGATCAGCGGCCGCTCCAGAGAGAGTTGACGCCTGGAGGTCTGCCAGCAGGCCGGCGGATGCTGAACGGTTTTCAGAAAAGCCGCAATCTCAAGGGCCAGGGCCTTGAGGCCGAAGGGCTGTCCTGCCAGTTTGCTGCAGAGCAGCAGCAGCTGTTTGCGGGTGCCGATCAGCAACACGTCGGTACTGCTGACTGAACAGGCCACGGTACCCCGTGCCACCGCAGCATCGCCCCCCAGGGAGAGCATCTCCTGCTTCAGGATGTTGGCGGCTGCAGCCCGGACCTGCGGTACCAGCAGGGCCTGCTGTTCCAGTTTGGGGAGCATCCGGACGATGCCGGCCGGATCAACCCCGATCCGTTCCAGTTCTTTTTGTGCCGCCGCAGGGGAGGTGAGGCTCAGGGCGCGCACAAACGACACGCGCCCAGCAGTTTGTGCCCCAGGGCCCTGCGTGTCGGTCACGCCTGAATATCCACCGGCTTTTGCGGCTCTTCAACGGCCTCTGCGGTCGTTTCTGCAGCAGGCGGAGCCGGTTCATCAGCCTTTTTGCCGGTACAGATTGGTCCTTTGCCGGCAATGATGTCGTCAACCTCGGCGCCGGTCAGGTTTTCCTTCTCGATCAGGCAGAGCGAGAGCTGATGCAGGTGCTCTTCATGTTCACGCAGGATCGTGATGGCGCGGGTGTAGCTCTCGTCCACAATCCGCTTGATCTCTTCATCGATCTTGATGGCGGTTTCTTCACTGAAGTTCTTGTGCATGGCCATGTCGCGGCCCAGGAAGATCGACTCATCCTTCTTGCCCAGGGAAACCGGTCCCATCAGGTCGCTCATGCCCCATTCGCAGACCATCTTGCGGGCCATTTCCGTGGCGCGCTCGATGTCGTTGCCGGCGCCGGTGGTAAAGGTCTTGAAGATCAACTCCTCTGCAGCGCGGCCGCCCATCAGCACCGCAATCCGGCCCAGCAGGGATTCGCGGTTGTAGCTGTGCTTGTCTTCAATCGGCAGCTGCATGGTGACACCCAGGGCACGGCCGCGGGGGATGATCGATACCTTGTGGACCGGGTCGCTGCCCGGCACCATCTTGGCCACCAGGGTATGACCGGCCTCATGGTAGGCGGTGCTCTTCTTCTCCTCGTCGGAGATCACCATGCTGCGGCGTTCGGCACCCATCAACACCTTGTCCTTGGCAGCATCAAAGTCCTGCATATCCACGGAGGTCTTGTTGTTACGGGCTGCCAGCAGGGCCGCCTCGTTGACCAGGTTGGCCAGGTCGGCGCCGGAGAAACCGGGGGTTCCGCGGGCAATCACCCCAAGGTCAACCTCTGAGGTCAGCGGAACCTTTTTGGCATGCACGGTCAGGATCTGTTCCCGCCCCTTGACATCCGGGCGGGGCACTACCACCTGGCGGTCAAAACGGCCGGGACGCAGCAGGGCCGGGTCAAGCACGTCAGGGCGGTTGGTGGCGGCGATCAGGATCACCCCTTCGTTGGACTCAAACCCGTCCATCTCCACCAGCAACTGGTTCAAGGTCTGTTCACGCTCGTCATGACCGCCGCCCAGTCCGGCGCCGCGGTGACGTCCGACTGCGTCGATTTCATCAATAAAGATGATGCAGGGGGCATTTTTCTTGCCCTGCAGGAACAGGTCACGCACCCGGCTGGCACCCACGCCGACAAACATCTCTACAAAGTCGGAGCCGGAGATGGAGAAGAACGGCACTCCGGCCTCACCGGCCACCGCACGGGCCAGCAGGGTCTTGCCGGTACCGGGAGGGCCCACCAGCAGCACCCCTTTGGGAATCTTGCCACCCAGGGCGGTAAACTTCTTGGGCTCTTTCAGGAAGGCGATGATCTCTTCCAGTTCTTCCTTGGCCTCTTCAATGCCGGCCACATCTTCAAAGGTGATCTTGCCCTGGGCCTCGGTCAGCAGCTTGGCGCGGCTCTTGCCGAAGGACATGGCCTTGCCGCCTCCCATCTGCATCTGGCGCATGAAGAAGATCCAGATCCCCACCAGCAGCAGCAGCGGGAACCAGGAGATGAAGATTGAGAACCAGGAGACCCGCTCCTCTTCCGGTTTGGCCTGGATGGTGATCTTCTTTTCCAGCAGTTTTTCAGTCAGGTCTGCATCAAAGGTGGGCTTGTAGCTGCGGAACGCCTTTTCCTTGTTGTCCTTGTCCAGGTATTTGCCGGTCAGGTCGTTGCCTTGCAGGATGACCGACTTGACCCGGTTGTCATCAATCTGGGTCATGAGTTCGCTGAAGCTGAGTTTGTCTTCAACAACGCGCGGCTTCTGGAACATGTTGAACAGCATGATCATCATCAGGCTGATGACCAGCCACAGGGCGAGGTTTTTGTAGAACTGGTTCAAGAGTTAATCCTCCACGAGCGGAACAACTAAGTGTATTCGAGTATCTGGCGAAATTGAGGAAAATTAACATACTTTATGCTTCAACGACAAGGCTTTTAAGAATTGAGGCCCTGGGGAGTCAGGGGAACAGCGGGAGCTGATCCTGGCCTGAGAGGGTGATGCGGATCGCCTGCAGATGGTTGAGGGGAACCAGGGCATGACGGCTGCGGCGGATACCGGCCAACCAGAGCGGACAATTGTTGTGGCAGACCAGCGGCAGGAATGGGCGCAGGTGGCGGGGAAACTTCAGGTCGGTCAGAAGATCCTGAATCGATCTGCTGCCTGTGCTGCCCATCAGCTCCATCCGGTCGCCGGAAATAATCGGGCGCACCTGCCACGGGAAGGAGGCCAGCTCCGGGTCGACATAACAGACCGCTGCAGACAGATCGTGCCAGGATGCCGGTGACGACGCAACTTCAACCGTAAGGGTCAGACCGTTGCCAAGCTCATAGCTGCCGGTGCCTGCAATAGTGCAACTGCAGGGTGGGACAGGTTGCAACAGCTCTTTGGGGGCAAACAGCAGCCGGTCAGCGGTCAACAGGGCGGTCAGCCTGCCCGGCAGGTTCAGGCCGGCGCCGGTGCTGCCCTCCAGCAACAGCCGGTCCAGCAGTTGGTAGTGGCGCAGTTCAAAGCGTTGCTGATGGCCCCGCAGTGATGCAATTGCCATGCGATACAGGCGCAGCCTGAGCGCGTGCGGCTGCTGCCTCAGCCCGGCCAGCGCCAGGGCGTTCCAGCCGGTACCGCTGCAGGCCAGCTGTCTGAAGGCTGTCTCCGTGCAGTGGAGCAACAGTGTCTCGTCCTCCCCCAACAGGCTGGCGGTGGCTGACAGCCGCTCTGCAATGGCAGGGTTGTACTCCTGCAGCAGCGGCAGCAGTTCATGGCGGACCCGGTTGCGCAGGTAGGCCTGATCCGTGTTGCTGCTGTCCTCCCGGAAGACCAGCCCACGGGCGGTCAGGTGTTCCCGCAGTTCCTGGCGGCTGATCCCGAGCAGTGGCCGGATAATCCCGTCCCGGTTGAGCGGCGCCATGGCAGACAGCCCGGTGGTACCGGCACCACGCAGCAGCCGCAGCAGCAGGGTTTCAGCCTGATCATCGCTATGGTGGGCAACCGCGATGGCAGCGGCATGGTGCCTGGTTCGCAGCTCGTCAAAAAATGCGTAGCGCGCCGTGCGTCCGGCCTCCTCCAGGGAGAGCCGCTGTTGCCGTGCCAGCTGGCTGATATCAGCGCAACGCAGTTCGCAGGGCAACTGATAACGGTCTGCCAGCTGCTGGACAAACTGCTGGTCGCCATCGCTTTCTGCGCCGCGCAGGCAGTGGTTCAGGTGGGCCACAACCAGGGTCAGCGGAAAGCCGGGCAGGGTGGCCAGCAGGTCCAGCAGTGCCACCGAGTCGGCACCGCCCGAGACCCCGACAATCAGGCAGTCACCGGGCCGGCAGAGGTTGAAGCGCTGGATGGCATCCAGCAGCTTGTGGTGGATCGGTGCAGGCATGCGTGCGGGGGTTACAGCCATTTTCGGTGTTTGAAATAGAGGACCATCCCGATGGTCATTAGCGCCATTAGTCCCAGCACCACAAAATAACCGTAGTGCCACTCAAGCTCCGGAATATACTTGAAGTTCATGCCGTAGAGACCAACCACAAAGGTCAGCGGGATAAAGATGGTGCCGATGATGGTCAGGAACTTCATGATCTCGTTGGTGCGGTTGCTGATACTGGAGAGGTAGAGATCCAGCATGCCGGAAAGCAGGTCCCGGAAGGTCTCAACCGTGTCAATGGTCTGCACTGCATGGTCATGGACATCCCGCAGAAACAGGCGGGTGGCATCGCAGATCAGGTCGGTATCGTCCCGCTCCAGGAACGACAGCACCTCGCGCAGCGGCCAGGTTGACTTGCGCAGGTAGATCACCTCTTTCTTCAGGTCATTCAACTGCACCAGGGTCCGGGGATGGGGGTGCATGGCAACCTCTTCCTCGATGTTGACCAGCCGCTCCCCGAACCCTTCCAGCACCGTAAAATAGCGGTCAACCACCGCATCAAGCAGGGTGTAGAGCAGGTAGTCTGCCCCCAGGGTGCGGATCTTGCCCTTGGCGGAACGGATCCGCTCCCGGACCGGTTCAAAGGCATCGCCCCGGATCCCCTCCTGAAAGGTCAGCACGTACCCCCTGCCCAGCACCAGGCTCAGCTGTTCAGCGGCAAAATCGCCGTCCGGCAGGGGCAGCAGCATCTTGACCACCACAAACAGGTAGTCATCATAATCCTCAACCTTGGGACGCTGCACCGTGCTGACAATATCCTCCAGCACCAGGGGATGCAGGTTATAGGCCTCGCCCAGGCTGCGGACCGTCTCAACCTGATGCACCCCCTCCAGATCCACCCAGACCACACCGTCCGGTTTCGGTCTGATGAGGCTGAGATCAACGGTTTCAGAACAGGTCTCCTGCAAGCCCTGTTCACCATAGGAAAAGATCGAGACGCTGACTGCGTCTGCCGGTGCCTCACCAATATGAATCAGACTGCCCGGTGGCAGACCTTCCTTGGAGGCCCGGGTTCTAAACAGCTTTTTGGTGCGTCTCATGGCTTAAATCCCCAGGATGTCGGCCATCCGTAGCAGGTCTTCGTTCAGTTTCTTCTGGCCACCCTTGACCACCATCTCAAGCAGGGTGGTGGTCAGTGAATTGGCTGACAGCCCGACCATCACCCCCTTGGTGCCGGACAGCAGCAGCTCCACCGATTTCCTGCCGAAACGGCTGCCCAGCAGACGGTCGAAGACCGAGGGAGCGCCGCCCCGCTGGTAATGCCCCAGCACGGTCACGCGGGTCTCAAACCCCACCGCATCCTTGATCCCGTCGGCAATGGACTGGGCATGGCCGGCCCCTTCCGCCATGATGATCAGGGCATTGGTGCGCCCCTCTTCATAGCGCCGCCGCAACTGGTGGCACATGTCGGTCAGGTCCAGCTCCACCTCAGGCACAATCGCAAATTCGGCCCCGGTGGCGATGGCGGCGGTGGAGGCCAGGTAACCGGAGTTGCGTCCCATCACCTCAACAATAAAGGCCCGGTCATGGGATGAGGCGGTATCCTTGATGCAGTCCACCGCATAAATGATATTGTTCAGGGCCGTATCCACCCCCAGCGCCATGTCGGTGTAGGCGATGTCATTGTCAATACTGGCCGGAATGCCGATCACCGGAAAGCCCATCTTGTCCAGGGCCAGGGCGCCGGACAGGGAACCGTCACCCCCCACCACGATCAGCCCTTCCACCCGTTCCTTCATCAGGTTGTCCAGCGCCTTCTTGCGTCCTTCTTCGGTGCGGAACTCGGCAGAACGGGCCGATTGCAGAAAGGTGCCGCCCCGCTGCAGCGTGCCTGACACCGCCATGCTGTCCAGCACGATATACTCGTTCTTCAGCAGCCCGGCATAGCCCTTGCGGTAGCCGATCATCTCAACATCATTGGCAATGGCCGTGCGGGCCGCAGCCCGGATGGTGGCGTTCATGCCGGAACAGTCACCGCCGCTGGTCAGAATGGCAAGTCGCTTCATGGAATTCTCCTCAAGGGATTGGCGATTTCAATTCAATTGGTGATTTTGTGCCATGAACGATAGCGCGGTTACGGGTGGCATGCAAGCAGGTCGCGTAGATTTTTCATTGGCGTAGCAAAAGTCTACTGCGTTTTGGCAGCAACGGTGAAGCGGTGTGAGTGTTTGAGGCCGGTTGTATAAGCCGTGGATCGGTCAGCAAGGGAGGCGATTTAATGCTAAATGGGAAAAGGGGACAAGCTGCTTTTTGCTAAAAAGTAGCCTGTCCCCTTTTCCGTTGCACTCCAACGGCTCGGCACATGACCCGCCCGCCCGACTTTTTCGGGCGGACGGCGTCGATGGACGCGGTTGAACCTATTTTTCTCTACTCCGCGAGTTGCTTGTTCAACCTTCTAAAACCATCTATCCCTTTGTAATATGATGCAACTTTCCCACCCGGTGCATACATCTCCGTCTCTGCATTTGTTTCAATGAATAGGGGGAAGAATAGTCTGGTTGTCTCACGCTTATTCCATTCTGTTTCTAGCGATTCTGCAACATCGCATGAAGGCACGAAATAGAGTTCGGGGTGATCTTGCCCTTGTGGCCAGTTTCGCAAGTCTACGAATACGTACCAATGACTCTCACAATTTATTGTTCTGGATTTTGCAGATACAGCCCATGTCAAATAGGCACATTTTCGATATTTGTTCCCCTGTGTGGTAGCTGTCTTGATTTGCAGCGATATCGTTTTGTCACCACCCGGAGTTGTCACCAATAAATCTGATGATGGGACTCCTCCCCTTGGTAGGGCAACGACGAGATTCAGTGCTGACAAATACGCAGCAACGTAAAATTCGCCAGTTGCACCTTTTATTGCTGAGGAAATTTTCTCTCCGGTCATCACGATTCCTTCCTCTAATTTTCTTGTCGTTCAACGGGGTCGGCGTTGACTCGCCAGCCTTATCGGGCGGGTCGTAAGCCAGGTTGGTCACTTTAGCGTCTACTTCTCAGCAATTGTGAAACATCCCATCTAGTCCTGCAGACCAGTTGCAACATCCTTGAATTCAGATGCAACTTTTCACCGAGACGGTCGTAAGAAACAACGGCATTGGGTTCAGAATCATGGTTGATTCCAGCCCATCTCTTTTCTCTTTCAGGCGTTTTCTGTATGTCGGCTCTTTTTCCGGCAACTATGATTGTTCTTGAAATAACACGCTGGTGCCTGAATACGTCTTTAAAATATATTTCACGGAATACGTCTTTAATATAGGTGGGATTCTGATGGACCCAAAGAGTCCAATCACGTGCCTGCTGTAAACTCCTGTTAAAGCCTGATGTGAATTGGTCATCAGAGCTGCGGAATACTTTTAACTTAGGGGACTCGATCTCTATGAACGTAATTTGCGCAGTTGCTGAATCAATGGAGATAAAAGCAAAATCAGTTTCGTATTCATTAGCTAGCTTAAGTTTTGAGATGACAACATCCCCAAGTGGACCATTATGGAGATCGTATAGTCCAGGCAGAAGTGTCGGGTTGTTTTCGAAAAAATACTGCATGTCTGCTTCGTCTGTAGCAGATCTTAAGTACTCATTATACTTCTTTTGCAAAGCTCCCTGCTCGAACTGTAGATACCCGTACTGCTTGTCGTCTAACAACTGATCTCGACTGCCCATCATCAGTTGCGAGTTGTAGTTTTCGCTCATTTTAACTCCTGACCAACGGCTGGGCAGAACACCTGCCGGTTTTTAGGGCAGGTGCTTCTGTCTGGTTATGTGTGAGGTCACATGCAAACTATTGAAAATTCTCAAATTAAGGATTGTTCGTTTCCTGTAAGCAGAATAGGTTCCTTGAGAAAAACTGAGCACACCAAAACTCTATGGGCAGTGCCGTTAATTGTTGTTGCAGTATTTTCCGCCTACTTCCTTAACTTTCGGATAAAGCAGGCACACAATTTTCGTGGTTAGAGTTTCGTCAATGACATTATACAAAGTGTGTACAAGCTCTTCTAAAATGCAGACTACTCTTGCAGTATGGTTCTCGGTCATAAGTCTGTCGCAATCTATGAATATCATGTCATTGAAACATGCATTTATTACTTCAGGCTTTTTAATGTAGTTGATGCTTCCTGATGCCATATTGATCGTAAAATTGTTTGTTCCGAAAAGAATATTTATTTGTCTGAATGTTCTTATGGTGGGAGCAATAATACCGACTGCCTCCAAGAATGCTTCTACGATTGGAAAGAATATTGGTCCTGGGAAAGCAACAGTATCTACTAAGAAAAATGGAGCGATGTTTGGTGGTAATCCTTCGGTGAATACTTTTGAAGTTAGTACATCTGGAACCACCATATAGATACTCCTTATTGATTTTATTTTGATTCACATAACATCTTATTGAGCGGTTCACGCGCGTGCGCGCGTGAACCGCTCATCCCCCTAAAGTGGGTGGTTGATCAATCCCGGCAGAAGTGGGAATTATTATCATGGCAAATAAATAGATCGATTTAGTCGTATTTGTGATATAGTCTTTGCATGGAAAAGACCGACGCAAGGACATTGACTCAAGAAGCCCAGGAGGCACTTCGTAAACAGATTGTCAGACT
>Ga0228535_1000284_pt1 | contig 163320 bp, 109 predicted proteins | sample SJ1metagenome_FD_168457 | JGI IMG/M metagenome (GOLD analysis project Ga0228535, IMG submission 168457) | Enriched culture of PCE-dechlorinating microbial communities from Ithaca, New York, USA - SJ1 | ecosystem: Engineered > Modeled > Simulated communities (microbial... > Unclassified... | reverse complement strand
CAAGATATCCAACGCCCAGATGAGAGCAATCCGGCTTCAGCGACACGAGGTCTGCCCAGACTGGAACTACACGATTGATCCCAATACCTCATAACATCCGAATCTTTTTCTTTACGAGTCCTTAGCCGTGCGGATGAACCCGGACCTGTCGATGGGCGAGGACCTCTTGAAGAAGACCGGGGCGGGCAACCTGTTCATGGTCTTCGGCGAGCCGGACGTGGAGATCAAGAAGGTCAAGGGTGGCAAGATCGTGGTCGAGGTCAAGGGCGTGGACGTGTACGACCCGACGACCGGGGCGATTCGCTCGTCGAGCACCGAGGACATCGCCTGCTGGTTCATCGACACGAACTACAACGCCGAGAGCTTCTTCGTCCGCCACGCCTACTTCACGGGGGCCGAGGAGCCCTACGAGAAGCTGAAGCGAGCCCTGCGGGCGGAGATCGACGAGGCCGCCTGGAGCGAGCTATACAGCACGACCAGCCGCCCGTTCGACCCGCCGGCCAAGGGCAAGATCGCGGTCAAGGTCATCAACCACTATGGCGATGAAGTGCTGAAGGTGTATGACGTGAAGGTGGGCAGGTAGAGCGCATCTGTGTAAGGGTCGTCTTGCCGGCCCCTGGCTGTCTGCAATTACGGCCCAACACTATTGTGCTGATAATAGGGAGTGGAACATGGGGAGTATTCAGAACAAGTATATATGGTATGTTGAAAGTAGATATCGGAGGACGCCCAAGTACGAGCGTGTTCGCAAGGAACTGATATCAGTTGCAGAACAACGCGGGACTGTTACCTACAAGACGATAGCTCACCTCATGGGCTTGGCCCCCAGCGGATGCCACATGGTGAATGAGGTCGGCCACATGCTTGGGGAGATATCAGAGGACGAATGCAAACGGGGGCGACCAATGCTTAGTGCTGTGGTCACGAGAGTCACGGGCAAAATGGGGCAAGGGTTCTTTGAGTTGGCCCGTAAGTTGGGCAAGCTCAAGGACGTGTCGGAAGAGGCCAAAGAGCGGTTCTGGGAAGAGGAGAAGGCTCGGGTCTATGAGATATGGGGAGATCACCGCAACGGCAAGACACCGCAATCGTCTGCCCCGTAGGAGAGGTCAGCATTCTAATGCAGCAGGATTCACGGAAGTGGCAAAGGTCAGCCCGTCGGGCATCACAGACATGCAAATGGTCCAAGATCATAACGGCGTGGTTGATCGCTCGGAACCGAACCACGGGTGCGAAATGGCACGTCATAGACTTTGTCGGGCCGAACGGGTGTGAGTCGCGGGGCGTGGTCGATCTGTTGGCCGTCCGGAAGAATCACACGGCGTACGACGGCACAATCAAGCGCGGCGACCTGCTCGATATCGTCCTCATCCAGGTGAAGGGCGGCCGCGCATCTCTGCCGACGCAGGAGGATATCGACCGACTGCGAAAGGTCGCCAGACACCACCGGGCCAGGGCCATCGTCTTGTGCGAGTGGAAACGCCAGGAGCGGCTTCAGCTTCACCTACTTCGGCGAAATCGATGGATTCCCGTACAGCCCAACGAAGTGTTCTGATCCGCCGCATGCTACGGATGTAATGCGCGTCAAAGAACATGGCAAAACGTAGCATGGACAGATTGTGGATCGTTTGCTTCAATTGGAGATAGGACGCCTGTTGCGGGGGCTCTGAATGGTGGAGCACGACGGGTTTTCGGACCGGCGGCCGATTGACTGAAGGGAGTGATTATGGCGCCGAACGGAAGCTGGAAATGGACGCCGACGAAGATCGAAGAGCTGGCCGCGAGCCTGCTGGAGTTCATGGCGGACCCGCAGAACGTCTTCTTCAAGGCGTGGGCCATCCAAGAAGGCATCCCGGCGACTTATCTCGTCCGGTTTGCGGAGATGAGTCCGGTTTTCGCCGAGGCGCTCGAACGGGCCAGTGACATCCAGGAAGTGAGGCTCTTGCAGGGCGGCACCAACGGCACGCTCCACCACGTCATCACCAAACTCGTCCTGACCTCCAAGCACAACTACAGCGACCGCTCAGACCTGGCCGTCACGCCCGTACCCGCCAAGCCCGTCCTCGGCAGCGTCGAGGACTGCGACAAGCTGATCGAAGAGGCCACGCAGCAGAAGCGGCTGCTCGAAAGTATCATCACCGACGCCCTGGCGGTGCAGTCGATCGTCGTGGGGTGAGGCTGATTATGTGAAGCGAGACGCGCGCGAGAAGGCAACCGCCTGGGAAAAGCCCCTTGGCGTCGCCACGGATGCGGCGGTAGAATGCCCACTGCTATGAAATGGTCAATGCCAATTCGCCATCATTGCCTCTCGCCGGGGAAGGCCGAACCGCAAGGCCGGCCGCGCTCGACCAGCGTCATAGCAGCCCCGGCTCTTTTTCTCCGGGTGGGAAGCCATGAACCCTGATTTCGGACATGGTCTGATCGCGTTGTTGCAGGAACTGAGAGCTGCGCGGGTAAAAGGGGACAAGCAGGCCGTGGAGGCTGCTGGCCGGAGTCTGGATGAGCACGTCGGCTCGACGAGGAGGTTGTTTGACTTCCTGGACGAACGGCGCCGGCAAGTCAAACCCTCGTTGGAGGTGGAGCAGATCATTGACTGGGTGCAGCGCGAGTCTCGCCATCCGTCACGTTGGAGCATCGCCAGCTGGGGGATGATGAGCCAGGACTTCGAGTTTGAGCACTTGAAGGAATGGCTCGCAACGGACGCGGTGCCGATGGAAAAGTGGTCGAAGGGAATGACGAAGACCCGGATTGTGACAGCTCTTCGCCTGTTGAACGTCTATGATCTGAACAAACAAGTGGAGGCAGGGGTTTTCACCATTCGGCCGGTTGCGAAGAACCGCCAGAAGTTCCAAGTTCTGCTCGACGGCTTGACCGACGAACAGAAGAGCCGGCTTGCCAAAGCGTAGGCAAGCCCGATGATGGCCCACCTAGCGGAAAGTCATCCAAACTGGTCAAAACTGCGGAAAGACCATTCGGCAAGTCTGGACGACATGATCCATGATGCTACTCTGAGGCATTATGGACATCGCACTACTGAAACCCGCTGAAGTCGATTTCTTGCTACGCTATCCCGCTGGACGGGCGACACGCCTGGCGAAGCGGGGACAGCTACCGCACATCGTTCTGCCCGATGGGTCGATCCGATTCAGGGAAGTCGAGATCGAGCAGCTTCTGGCACAGCGGAAGGAGGGGCTCCAGAAATGACCAGGAAAAAAAGGGCCGTCAACGGGCGGGCACCCGCGGCGGCCGGACCAGAACTACGACGGTCAAAAAGATACCAGCCCTTCCCCTCCCCGTCAAGTCGTACCTGTTATCCTGGGCGCCGCGACCGAGCTTTTGCCGTCACGCCGGCCCGGCAGGAGGGCCGGACATGAGCGTCACCGAGCAACTGCGCAGCTATGGGGAGTGTGTCTTCAGCCCAGGCGACTGGGTGGAGACCCGCTGCATCCAGCGGACGACCAGACGAATCAAGCGGGACTGGATTCTGGCCGAGCACCTGGCCGATCAGGCGGATCGCCTGGCTGCGCTCAATGCCCAGGGGGTCGACGTTTACGCCGGGGCGAACCGTCGCATCGCGTCGGGCAGCACGACCGATGCCGGCGTGGACCTGTGCCGGACGGTCTTCGTGGACTTCGACCACCTGAGCGACGAGCCGGGGGCGTCCTACGACGACATCGCGTGTGCCCGGATCGCGGCGGCGGGACTCCCGTTGCCGACGCTGCGGATCTTCACCGGCCACGGAGTTCACGCTTACTGGCGGCTGGCGTCGCCGATCCGGCCCGGCGAATGGTCCGAGGTCCAGAACCGCCTGATCGTGACGCTCGACAGCGACCCGGCGATCAAGAACCCCGAACGCATCATGCGGTTGCCGGGCTTTGCGAACGTCAAAGACCCGGACCACCCCGTTGACTGCTTCATCTTGGACGCCGACCCTTCGAGGATTGTTGACCTCGCGGACCTGCTGGCGCACTGCCGCGCCGCGGCGCAAGTGGTCCCCGTCGCGAGAGTGGACGAGCCGGGCCGGACCCAGGAGCGGGCTGCGTTCACGGACCCGGAGAAACGCGCCGTTGCGTATGCCGCGAAATGGCCGCACTGCGAAGAGCCGGGCCGCAACGCCGCCGCGTACCTGCACGCCTGCCAACTGGTGAACGATTTCTCTGTGCCGGAGGACTTCGCCCTGGGCCTGCTGCGGGCCTGGAACGCGGGCAATCGGCCGCCCCTGCCGGACGCGGAGATCATCTCCGTGATGCATAGCGCCCAGGCGTACCACAGGTTCACGGCAGGAGCCAAACGGGACCGAGGCCGTCAGCAGGTCCTTCCTCGGCCCTGCCGGGCGGGATCCTCCGTCGAAGGGGCAAAGACAACCCAACCGGGCTTCAACTTACGAGTCGTCGATCTCGACCGCGTGATAGAACGGGAGACGGAATGGCTGCACGAGGGGTACGTTCCGCTGGGCGCGCTGACAATTGTCGGTGGGAATCCTGGTTCCGGAAAAACAAGCCTCGGCATGAATTACGCGACGTGTCTCAGCCGGGGGTGGGCCATGCCCCTGGCCGGGGCCGGATCGGCGAGGACAGGCACGACGATCATCATCGGCGAGGAGGACAGCGCTTCACGGGTCCTGCGGGGGAGACTCCGCAGGATGGGCGCCGACCTCGGAAAGATCAAGGTGTTCGAGGGGCTCAGGATTGCGGGCGAAGATGAACCTTTCACCCTAGACCAGGGATTGGGTCCGCTCGACGCCTTGATGGACAAGTACCCCGACGCGAAGTTGCTCATTCTCGATCCGATTACAGATTTCCTCGGATTTGACATAAACCCGAATTCAAACCAGGACGTTCGGCGCGTGCTCCGGCCGGTCAATCCGTGGGCCGATCGGCACAACGTCGCAGTTTTGGGGATCACTCACTTGAACAAGCGAAAAGATGACGACGCTGCGTTTCGGCTACTGGGAAGCATGGGGTTCGTTGCCATTGCCCGAGCAGTGCTGGGCGTGGCGGTGCATCCGGAAGACGCCGACAAACCTGCTTGGGAAAAACGTCGCATCGTAACGCCGGTCAAACAGTCGTACTCGGCTGAGGGGGATTCGCTCGTGTTTCGGCTCGACCGCAGCGACCAGACGCTGCTCTGGGACCCATGTCATTTGAGTATGAGCGCGACTGAGGCGCTCGGCGGTGCGGCGAGCGGCAAAACCGCGAGCACAACGAAGGCCGAAGCCTGGCTACGCGGCCAGCTCGACAACAGCCAGGGGCCTCTGACGCTCAGCACCCTCCGGGCGAGGGCCGAAGAGGAGCGGGTCTGTTCTGAACGGACCCTTCACCGGGCGGCGGAAAAGATCGGCGTGGCGCGGGCAACCATTGGATTCGGACCGGAGCGCGTCGTTTGGTGGGGCAGACCGGGGATGAACCTCGATCTCTGGGTAACAAATGCGGCGGTGTAAAAATGTGTCCGCCGTTGGCAGTTCTTGTCTTTTCTTGGCGGGGATGGATGACCGGACAGGCGGGCCTTTTTCTCCATCGCCGACAAGAAACGACAAGAAACGACAAGAAAAGACGTATATTTGTTCTTCCTGCGTGCGCGCGCGAGAAAGGAGCGGACGATGGGCTTGTTGGTGAAGGCAGTATGGACTTGCGACCGGTGTGGTTGCGAGCGGGTCCAGGCGAGCGACGAGTACGGCTGGTCAGATCCCCCCGTTGGGTGGCGGGCGGACCCTTGGCGGTTCGCAGCCTGTGACCGGGACCGAAGGATGCTCTGTGTTGCTTGCGTGAAACAGGTCGCGATGGTGCTGGACACGACACAGGCGTGGCCACAAGGAAGAGACAGGTGATCGAACCCGCAGTGGTGAACCACTTTTCAACTGGAGGTTTTTATGAAGAACACAAAGTTGCACGAAACGACCGAAGCCCCGGCCGAGGCCCGTATGACGTCTCGCCAACTGGCCCAGCTTCACGGCCTGGACCGCGACCGGATGGAAGCGGCGTTGACCCGCCTTGGGCTTCGCGGCCCCGATCACGACGGAGCGAGCTTGTACTCGACGGGCGAGGTCGCCCGCCGGTTCGACGAAGAGGATCGCTTGCGGTTCGCCGCAGCGGGCGAATCTCTGGCCAGCTTCACAGAAAACGCTGCCCTGGCCGCGCACATCGTTGAGGGGATTGTCGCGGAAGAGACGGAGCGTTGGATCGCGGAAAACGCTTTGCTGGAAGGCGTCTTGGCCCTGAAAGCGAAGCTGCTGACCTGGCTCCGGAAGACCCACCGCTACCAGACGGCCCGGCGCCTGGGCGACGCTGCGGCGGAATTGACGGCACTTCAGGACTTTGGGGCGGCCCTGCTGACCGCGACCCGCGAACGCCGCGCCGCCGAAAGCGAACGCGACCAGAGTCATCAGCCCGCGTCTGCGGGTGACATTGGGGGGACCAATGAACGTCAAACCGCTGAATGAATGGTTGTCCACGGCGTCGCCGGACAACATCGTAACCGAGCGACACCTTGCGAACCTGCTTGGCAAGCACCCCGTGAGCATCAAGAGAGCCGTAGGCCGTGGAGAACTCCCCCAGCCGGTTCGGATGTTCGGGGAGAACTGTTGGACGGCGCAGGCCCTGCGCGAGCACCTTGCGAAGCGGCTGGACGCCGCCCGCCGGGAAGCCGAAAAGACCGAGCGAAGAATTTCTGCACTTGCCTCTTGATATAATGAAATTCGTAAAGTATGATGTTGGTATGGCAAGGAAGAAGAAACCGAGAATGGGCCGCCCGCCGATAGAGCCGGCAGACAGACGAAGCGTGCTTGTCACCGTACGCTTCAAGCCGGCACAGTACGAGCAGTTGGCGGGTGACGCACAGGCAGCCGGCCGGACCGTAGCGGAGCACCTGCGGTCCTGTTGGCAGGAGCACAGGAGGTAGACGGCATGGCAGGAGCACGCAAGAAGCCCAGCAAGAAGGGCGGGAACTTCCAAGGCTACTACACTGACCACACCGGCCGACGGGCGTACTTCACCGGGACGCCGAACCGCACGGAGACCAAGAAGATTGCCCAGCAGCTTGAAGCCAAGCATCGGCAGATTGCCCTTGGCGTCGAGCCCCCGCCGACGGCGCCGGCCAAGCACCGCAAGAGGCCCTTCCTGGAGGTCGTGGATGAGTACATCCGCTGGGGTCGGACTTTCGGCCGCAAGGACGGCAAAGGCTGGTCACCGGATTGGGCGAGCCGAACCGGCGGTTACCTGCGCAAGTGGTCCGAGACCCTGAGTATCGAGATCCTTGGCGACTTGGATAGCATCCTGCCGCGAGTCGAGGCTACGCTTCAGCAATTGGGCGAACAGGGTTACTCTGGCCGCGGGATCGCCGCCACGGTGAATCCGCTCCGGGCCTTCTGTAACTGGGGCATCGGTCATGGATACCTTCGAGAGAATCCGCTGAAGGGCCTTGCTCGCATTGACCAGACGCCACAAAGCGAACGTCGAGCCCTGACCGTTGAGGAAATCCAGAAGTTGTTCTCCGCCGCACCCGCATGGCGGCAACTGCTCTACGCGGTCGCGATCACGACGGGGCTCCGGGTGTCCGAGCTTCGGCGGCTGGATCGCGCCGACCTGGACATCGAGAATCGGCGACTGCGGCTGCGATGGCGAGAGACGAAGAACCGGAAGGCGGGCTACTGCTACCTACCCGCCAAACTGATCGACCAGCTTGCGGGTTTCGCAGACTCAGGGATTCCTCAACGCCTCTATGAGAAGGCGCGCAGCCGGCGGGCCTTGCCCGAGACGCCGCTGTTGTTCGTGCCTTCACACGCCGTCCGGCTCTTCTACCAGGACATCGACAAAATCGGAGTGCCGCGTGTCACCGCCGAAGGCCGCCTGGATTTCCACGGCCTACGAGTCGCGGCCGTCACGCTGGGAGCAGAGGCCGGGGCGAGCCCGAAGGAACTTCAGAGTATGGCCCGCCATGCGGACCCCCGGTTGACCTTCAACGTCTACGCCAAGTCGCGAGACCCCCGCATGGCGGAACTTGCCGAGCGGATCGGCGAGGCGATTCCGGTCGTGAAAAGTGCTACAGAAGTGCAAATCACCCCGGACACAGATAAGCGGGATGCGCATAAAGCCTTGCCTGAGCAGGCGTTATCGCTCACGGAGCACGCCAAAGGCCCGCGTCCATCCGGCGCGGGCCTCGCTGTTTTCACGCAGGGATCAGGGATCGCCAGGGGGAATGGCCCGCGCCGGTTCAGCCGTGAAGAACGCCTCGTTCAAGGCGCTCCAGACTCCTCCCGCGTAGACGCGGGCTTTCACCAGGGTGCTCGTGGCGAGCATGATCGGCCCATCGTATCGCGCCGTCGCAGACAAGGACTCATCATCGGCTCGCGTTCGTGTGGTCGCCACCAATTCGGCTCCGATGAGGAAATCCGAACTCGTACTGGACGCATTCAAGCCCTGGATGGCCAGAAGGTTCGCGCCCGGCCCCAACAGATCCCTGCAAGCGGAGACGTCGAAGAACTCAAGATCTTCCGCCTCTCGACCGTCATTGGCGTGCGAGTTCCACTGAGGTACCCCGGTAAACGAAGCTCGTGCGACCTCCATGCCGTTGACGTATGCCACGAACCCGTCGTCGTATCGCATTCCCAGGACGATCGTCTCGTATTCGCATGGGTCGCCGCTGATCTCAAACGGGATGCGGATGCAGCAGGTCGTGTTCCTGCCGTACATGGCGTCGCCCACATCGAGGCCGATCAGCGACTGATACCCCGAGGCCCGCTCGTAACCGACGGCGCCGACGCCGGTCTGCCAGGAGGCATCGTTGTAGCGAAGGCTGGTCCGCCATGCGTCGTCCAGAGGTCGTCCCGGCACGAGGGCCTTCTTGACCGCATCCTGGCCCACCAGAACCGTTCCATCGGTCACGCTGGGAGCCTGTAATGCTCGGGGGTCCGAGCCGTCAAGAGAGTAGTAGATCGTTCCGGCCGGCGCGTGCAGAGAGAGCAGATCCCCCGGCGCGGTGGGCCCGCCGTGCTGATAGACGCCATTGATGCGGAACACGGGAGCTTCGACCGGAGGATACAAACCTGCAGCCTTCAATTGGCCCAGAAGGATTCCCGTTCGCTGGGGGAAGTACGCGGTGAGCAGACGGTTGCGTTCCGCCATCCATTCGATGTTGCGAGTATAGGGTCGGGCCCTCTGTGCGTCGCCCCAGCGGGCCGACTCGCACACGATGGCGCCGTAGATCTCCTGAGCCCGCGTCTCCCAGCGAGTCATGGCGGCGCCGGGCGTCAGGGCCCCGTCGTTGAAGAGGTGCTTGTGCGCGCGATCCGCATAGCGAAGGCGGAATTCGGGATTGGCCCTCAATTTCGTATAGACGTGCGAAGCGCTCGTGGGGACATCCACCTCGATGTTCAGGAAATCGGTCGCGTTCCACAGGCTGTATTCCATGTCCCACACGAAGAACCGGAAGTGCGGGTCCCCGACCCGGCTGCCGATCGCCCGCTGGTTGTTCGACTGGAAGATTTCCGGGCCGTCCTTGTTGGTCGTGTACTGGTGGATCAGGAAGAAGTCGATCAGGTTGTCCAGGTCCACGTACCGCTGTATCCGGGCATACGCATCGGGACTGGTGAGTCCCTGGTCTGCCAGAGCGAGCATTTCGTTGTAGCGGACCAAATCCCCGTCGATGGCCTCGTTGGTGCTGGTCCGGCGGTTGAGGGCGTCGTAGTCCTCGTCGGACCCGCCGAAGTATTCCTCCGCGAATTGCGCGTCCGGGCGCTCGACCGGGTTGTATAGCCCCCAGTACAGACCATTGAGATAGAGATGGACGAAGGCAGCATGCCCGTCGATCTTGCCCATGTCGCGGGCCGTATCGCGGGCGAACGCGTCCCGGAGGTACTGAGCCTGTTCCGGATACTGCTGGCCCGCCCAGGATCGCCCGTGCTGGGCCCGCAGAACGATGCTGTCGAACCGATCCACCGGGGCATCGGGGAACAGCTTATACTCCATTTTCGGTGGGCCATACCGCCTGCGGAACTCAAGCCGAAACGAGTGTTTCTTCGTCCTGTCATGGGTCCGCCAGGAATAGCTGTGGATCAGTATGCCACAGGATCCGGTATACGCGGTTGTCCCGTCCGGGTTGATGATCTCGATGGACGCAGGCCGTTCCCACTCATCCCCGCGATTCACAGCGTTCGCGTAGATCCCACGCTCACTGTCGAAGAGGTCGTCGGGGGCCATTACGATCGACATCGTGCGGAGACTTCGCAGGGCCGGGACAATCTCGTCTCGATAGGCAGGGTCATTCACGACATCGGGGTCCATCTCGTAGTCGGCCGTCGCGCCCGCCCACAACGGTGGAAACCCCGGCGGGTTCGCTGACTGTCGAATCACATCGGCGGGGAGGATGCACGTGTGCGTGGCCACCCTCGAGGGCAGCCACCCGGATTTCGTCGCCCGCACCCGCACGCAAGTGGTCGTGGAGATTCGGATCGGCCCCGCGTAGATGCTACCTGTGAGGAACCTGCCCACCTGTACGCCAGGCTCCGATCCGTCGGTCGTGTAACGGATGACGGCCCCCGGGGTATCGCAGGTCATCGCCAGATCGAATGGGGCATCGTAGAAACCCCGCTCGTGGCTCATCGCAGGTTGCGCGGTCACGCCGCCAAAAGCGTTGCCGTTCGGACCTCCAGGCGTCGGCGGATCGAGAAAGCCCCACGTCGATCCGCCGTCGGGAGATCGACCGTACGACACGTCGCTGACCTGGCAGCCGAAGACGACGTGATCGATCAGGACGCCGTCGGCATCGAGCAGCAGGAGTTCCTCCCCGTCGACGCTGAGACGAAAGGCCGCGTGCAGCCCGACGTCGTTGACGTCGTTGTCGAGCCAGAGGATCAGATAGCTCCTCGCCGCGATGGTTGTGAGGTGGGGCCGATCTTCCGGGACGCGCCACTTCCAGGGCTTGTCCAGGTCATCGCTGAGATACATGCCGCCTATGTCGATGGCTTTGGCGGTGGGGTTGTAGAGTTCCACCCAATCATCGAATTGCCCCTGGGGATCTCGCAGGGAACTCCCGTTAAGCGTCATCAACTCGTTGATGATCACGGTATCCGCAGCGACGGCCTGTGCAAGCAGCACGAGAACGAGTTGTCCGTAGATGGATGCCACAATACCTATATTATACCAAGTTGAGCCGCCAATCGCCCCGCGCGGCAGTCGATCAGATCGAAAACCTGCCCGATTCAAGCCGGCAGGGGCTCTCACGAAGGGCGATCCGGCGTAAGACGCAGAAATCCACCCCTCCGCAACTGGGGATGACTCAGATGGGGCCTCCGTTGATTTATCCTGATGCATGACGTATAACCATTTCATGGCTATCAAATCGAAAATCCTGTCCGTTGTCTTCTTGACTGGTGTTGCCGCCGCGGGGACCATCGCAGGCAGCGATCTGCAATTCTCAGGCGTCTATCCGCATCTGGCCTGCTTTAACGAACAGGGCGAGTGCGGCACGGGCGCCGTGGTCCCGTGGGCCGACCGGCTGTGGTTCCTGACTTACGGCCCGCACCTGCCGGGCGGTTCCTCCGACAAGCTGTACGAGGTCGATCGCTCTCTCGCGGTGACGATTCGACCCGAAAGCATCGGTGGGACGCCCGCCAACCGCATGATCCATCGCGAGTCCAACCAGCTCTTCATCGGTCCGTACGCAATTGATGCCCAGCGGAACGTCCGTGCCATTCCCTATGCGTCCATGTTCGGCCGACACACCGCCACCATGCGTCACCTCACCGATCCGGCCAATCGGGTCTACTACGCCACCATGGAGGAAGGTTTCTACGAGGTGGACGTGCACACGCTGGCGGTGAAGGAACTCTATCGCGACGCCAACCGGGACGAGGGCGACCATGCCGGGGCATTGCTGCCCGGCTACCACGGCAAGGGCGCCTACACCGGCCAGGGCCACGTTGTCTATGCCAACAATGGCGAACGCAGCGCTGAGGCGATGCGGCGGCCCGACGTCCCTTCCGGCTGCCTGGCAGAGTGGGACGGTCAGACCTGGACCGTGGTCCGTCGCAACCAGTTCTGCGACGTGACCGGCCCCGGCGGCATCCATGGCAACGCGAATCCCGACACCGATCCCATCTGGAGCATCGGCTGGGACCACAGGTCCCTGATCCTCATGCTGCTGGATGGTGGCACATGGCACGCCTTCCGACTGCCCAAGGCGGCGCACACGTACGACGGAGCTCATGGCTGGAACACCGAATGGCCGCGCATCCGCGACATTGGCGAGGATGATCTGCTGATGACCATGCACGGCACATTCTGGCGTTTCCCCCGGACGTTCTCGATCCGCAACACCGCAGGCATCCGTCCCCGCTCGACCTACCTCAAGGTGATCGGCGACTTCTGTCGCTGGGAAAACCGGCTCGTATTCGGGTGCGACGATGCCGCCCGCAGCGAGTTTCTCAACACCCGCAAGGCCAAGGGCAGCGTGGCAGCCCCTGGCCAGTCCCAGTCGAACCTGTGGTTTGCCGACCCCGCACTGCTCGACCAACTGGGTTCGCCCCTGGGACGCGGCGCGGTGTGGATGAACGACAGCGTGCAGGCCGGCGAATGGTCCGATCCCTACCTCTTTACAGGTTATGACCGCCGGGGCGTGCATCTGGTCCACAGCGCGGCCGAGCCCCTGACATTTGAGTTCGAGATCGACGCCGCCGGGAGCGGACGGTGGACGCATCTGCAAGCGGTCACGGTCCCCGCACGAGGTTACGCATGGGTCGAGTTCCCGAAAGATCGGCCAGGGGAGTGGATTCGCGTGAGGACGGATCGCAACTGTCGGGAAGTGACCGTTTTCTTCCATTACGCGGATGTTGATTCACACACGTCCGAAGCCGCGCCCCTGTTCACCGGTCTGGCCCAGGCGGGCGAGGGCGCGTCGGTGGCGGGCATTATCCGGCCCCGGGGCGAGAACCTCCGGACGCTGGCGTTCGCCGCCGTCAAGGTCGCCGGCCAGGCGAATGAAGACATCGGCTACTATGAGCTCGATGGGACCATGCGGCTTCAGCACGTCGACGATAGCCAAGCCCACCAGTGGCTGAAGAAGAACATGGCGATTCCACAGGGGATCCTGAGCGTCGATGCCGCATCGGTGCTCTACATCGATGATTCCGGCCGGCGCTGGCGTCTTCCCATGGGTGATCCGGCGTTCGACAACCTCACCGGCACGGGTCTGCTCCGCATCGACCGAGAGGTGGTCACCGAGCGAGACCTGTTCAACTGCCACGGCACATTCTACGAACTGCCGGCCGAGAATGCCGGCGGGTTCACAAAGATCCGCCCCATCACGACGCACAACCGCCGAATCATGGATTACTGCTCCTATCGTGGGCTGCTCGTTCTAACCGGCATCAGCGGCGGCGCAGGCAACCGCCACATCATCCGCTCCGACGATGGCCGAGCCTCGCTGTGGGTCGGCGCAGTGGACGATCTCTGGAAGCTCGGCAAAGTTGTCGGTCGCGGCGGCCCGTGGAAGGATTCGCCCGTCAAGGCCGATGCCCCTTCCGACCCCTATCTCATGACCGGTTACGATGGCAAGCGGCTGACGCTCTCGCATGCCCACCCGCAGACGGTCACGATGCGCGTGGAGGTGGATATCACCGGCGACGGACACTGGGTCGCCTACCGCTCGTTCGCCGTTGCCCCCGGCGCCGCAACGCACCACAGATTCCCTGCCGCCTTCGGAGCCTACTGGCTCCGCGTGAGTACAGACACCGACTGTACCGCGACGACCTGGCTGGTGTACGAATGAGCCGCTGCAACGAGGGCACGTGGTCACTCGACGACATAGAACGTAAGGGATGCTCATGTTCAAGATCGGCATACTGCTGGTGAGCAGTTGGCTTTTGACACTTCAGGCGGTCGATGCGCAGGCGACATCGACGCAAGCTTCTTCGCCGGTCAGTGTGGGCCTGGGATACTACACGATACTGCCCAACAAGCTGTTGCTGGCCAGCGAGGTCGAGAAGGACAACCCCTGTCGCTGGACTCAGGTCAGCGGTCCGGCCCCTGCGGTGATTGAACGGCCGGAGTCGCAGGTCACATGGGCTGTGGCTCAAGTGCCAGGACGCTACGTCTTCAATGTTCATGTGAGCCATGGGACGGAGATCTCTGATGCCAGGGTTGCGGTGAACGTGTATGCCCCTGGGCCCTACACAGGCAATCCTATCCTGCCTGGGATGTTCCCCGACCCGCACATCCTCTACGATGAAGGGCGGTTCTACATCTACGCAACCTCCATGGAAAACGCGGCCGGCGCCTACGGCCGAGCCTCGGTTTGGGTGTCGGAGGATTTCGTCAACTGGAACATGACTCTGACCAACTGGCCCGTCTACGGCCGATTCAACGGCGATATTTGGGCGCCGGATATTCTGAAATACCGGGGGCGGTACTACCAATTCATTACTCGATCCGGCGGGTACGACACCTGGATTGCTGTGGCCGACTCGCCGATGGGTCCATGGCGCAATCTCCGGGAAGACAACACTCCGATCGTCAGCGGCGGGGGCAAGGCGGGCCGCATTGTAGCGGCCTACAATATGGACGCTCATCCCTTCATCGACGACGACGGCCAGGCCTATATGTACTGGGGATGGTCCGAAGCCATGGCCGCCAAGCTGACGCCGGATCTCAAGGACATCGACGGCCCGGTGCATTTCCTCAAGGGCACCAAGTGGCTGCCCGATGGCGGAGATCTGCCCCAGTGGTTGACCGTTGATCTGGGCGAATCGGTGTCAATAAGCCGGATCGTGACGCGCCCGGAGTTCCGCCATGTCGCGTATGGCTATAAGATCGAGACCTCCGAGGACAACGCGGACTGGCAGATCTTCGTGGATCGGACTGCCAACCGCACCGAGCGTGCCGGCGGCGGGTACACGGACACCGGTGTCGCCAGGGGTCGCTACGTTCGGATCACCATGACCGCGTGCGAAGGCCACTGGGCAGGGCTGTACAGTTTTGATGTATATTCAACCAACGCGCTGGTCTCCCGCGACAGGCCGGTCACGGCCTCGTCCGTGCGAGGGCAAGGCTCCGAACCGGCCAATGTAGTGGATGCCTCGGATGGGCCCTATCTCACCGACTTCGTCGAGGGCTCGTATGTGATCAAGCGTAACGGCGTCTATTACCTGCTCTATTCGTCCGGGGCCTTGCATGACGGCTCCTATTCCGTCCACTACGCCATGGCGAAGCACCCCCTCGGGCCCTTCACCATGCCGAAGGACAATGTCCTGCTGCGGTCCAATGCCGAGCAGACCACCAAGGGGCCGGGCCACAATTCCGTGCTGAAGTTCAAAGACCGGTATTACATCGTCTACCACCAGCACAACCAGCCCCATGAAGATGCCAAGGGCGTGTTTCGCCAGACCTGTGCGGACCGACTGGAATTCAACGAAGACGGCACACTCAAGCCGGTTGTCCCCACTCAAACCGGCGTGGGACCGCTGTTGCCAGCGCCGGCGCCGAGCCGGGATGTGGCACGCGGCAAATATGCCCGCGCCACAAGCGTGAGAAACGGCTTCTATTGTGCAGAGTATGCTCTGGACCACAACTTCGCCAGCAAGTGGCAGGCCGCGGACAACACCTACCCGCAGGCGTTGACCGTGGATCTGAACGGCACGTGGGATATTGCACGGGTGGAAACCAGTTTCGAATATCCGACCCTGTCGTACACATACAAGATCGAAACCTCTCTGGACGGCCGGGCCTGGACGGTGTTCGCGGACAAGACAGAATCGTTTCCGGTCGCAGTCAGTCCGCACCGGGATGTTCGGCAGGCCAGGGCCGCATGGGTGAGGATTACGATCACAGGTTGTCAGCGTCCTGAGAATGCGGCTGGCATCTATGCGTTCAAGGTTCTCCAGAGCGAATGAAACGATGTTGCGAATCCGGATTGCGAATGAACTTCACCCGTGGCCAGCGCACGGGTTGAATGCGATCACCGTGTGTTGCCTTCAGGCTTGAACACCCACGAGCCCGCCGTGTACGTACGACTTCTCCTGCCTACAGAGCCAGGATGTAGGCTGCCAGATCGGCGATCTCCTGACTCGACAGATTGGATGTCTTGCCGTGCCTGTCGTCGCGGTTGTGCGTTGTCAGGATCTCTTCGATGGTCCTGGCGCGACCGTCATACAGATAGGGCGCAGTCCGCCAGACTTCGATCAGAGACGGCGTGACGAACTCCCGGATGCCTCGTTCATCCGGCCCCAGCCCAACGTCGTGCAGTTTGCCGTCGGTATGATACCGGCCTGAATGGCAGGCGGCGCAGTTGGCCTGCTCGAAGAGCGCCTGGCCTCGTCGGGCCGCGGAAGTAAGCGCGCCGTTATCGAGAAAGGGACTCGGCGCCGGACGCAGCGCTTTCAAGTATGCGTCGACCGCAGTGGACACCTCTTCCGGCACGACCACGAACTGGATGAACCGAAAGCCCGTCCGCACCGCAGTTTCCGCGCGATCGCGAATCCCGGTAATCATCACCGGCGGCGTCGCATGCGTGTGCAACATGGTGCGGGTGTTCTTGGGATTCCCGATCCCGTCGTTCAACAGGTCCCAGTTCAGGGCGTCTGCGCGAGCGTCCGGATGACAACTGGCGCAGCTTTGCCACTGCTGGAAGCAGAACGTCGCATCGTGAAAGGCCATCTCGCCGCGACGGACCTGGCAGGGTTCGGTCCGCGGGCCCAGGGCAATCGACGTGACGGCCGGAGGCGTCGCATCCAGGTTCAGCCAGGTCAGACTGTCGCTGAAATACTCGCTCACCACGACCGAACCACCGGCCGCCGCGACCCCTCGCGGGCCCTTCCCCTGCAATGCCACGCGACGACGCAAGCCAACGAGGAAGGCAAGATCGTTCGGGATGTCCGTCAGGCGGACGGATATTGCACCGGTCCGCTCGCCTGAGGCGGCGCGATCGATCTTGGCGTGCAGGGCCTGTCGGTCGATGAGGCTCAACTCGTGGGTGCCGGAATGGGCGACCACGATAGATCGGCCGTCCGCGGTGCAGGCAACTCCCCAGGGATTGGCTGCCCCCAACTCCACGTCATCCAAGAGGACCGTCGTCAGCCAGCAGCGGTTGCCAAGATCGACAATGCTCAGGACGCTGGTGTTCATCCATCCCCGCTCCACCTGCGTTGTCGGCACGCCGAAGCGGCCCAGCGTGTGGGGAACATACGCGAATCGTCCATCGGGCGAAACGCACAGCTCGCGGACCCCTGTCGAACCGTTGGGCAGCGACACGGGGGCGATGATCCCAAGCGAGACGGTATCGATCAGATCGACTTTCGCGGCCACTTGATTACCATTCGCGGCCTGCGACGGAAGATGGTGGGCCACAACGAGCATCGCGCCATCGGGCGTCAGCGCCGCAGCGATCGGCTCGCGTGCGACCGCAATGCGGCTGCGCACCGTGCGCTTCTCCACATCGTACGCGACCACTTCATTGTCGAATCGATTGCAGACGAACAGCACGCGACCGTCCGCAGAGATCACCGGCGCGACGGGCGTATGGCCGGCCGGCAGCACGCCGTCGATCCTCTGCGTGTTCGTGTCAATCACAACGATTTCTCCCTCGGCCTGCCCGCACGTGACAAACAGGCGATTCCGGAGTGCGTCCAGAGCCAGGCCCGACGGCGTCGCGCCGATGGGGATGGAAGCAAGGATTTTCTTGGCCAGAGGATTCACCACGTCAACGCGACGACCGGTGTGCTGGGCTGCATAGACAACCTTGCCGTCGGGACGGATCGCTGCCGACAAGGGGGAGCCGTACGGATAGTCCTCACCCAGGGGCAGCCCTTCAACGCTCAAGGGGGCCGCAGTTCGTTGGCCCCCCGCATGGGCGCACAACAATCCCGTCGTCAAACACACGACACCCACGGTGCCTGCCATCAAGCACCCGATTCCGAAAATGCGTCGATATGCCGGTCTGTCTGCGTGTTTCTTCATAGCCCTTCTTCCTTCGTCATCCTGTCCGAGTGCTTTCACTGCCCGGATGTTGCCGCACTGGTCTGGCATATGTCCCCATCATACAACTTCTGCCCTTGTCTCAGGGCCTGGCGATACTGCGATTCGATCTTCAGGCGGTGCTGGTACTTCTGTTCCCGCCACAGGTCGATCCCGCTGAGTCCGAAGCCCTTCATGCCCACGTCCGGGTTGCGTGCAAGACGCTCTGCGCCGGCCCGTATGATCTCCAGTGCCTCTCGATATTCCGACGTCTGGGGATTCGTGAGGTTTTGGAGAACCGGACTAATCTCAGGACGATCGAAGCTCACCAGCGGACCCTGGTTGGTCGCGTGACGAAACTGGCTGCCCAGGTCTCGACCCGTCAGTTGACCCAATCGATGCAATTCCTCTTCGCTGATCGGCGAGCGACCGCCGGGATGGCCGGGATACGAGGTGGAGTAGTCCGGATAGAAGACGGCGTTCAGATCGATCCACGTGACGACACGGTCGAACTCTTCGCGCGTCAGCGTCACCTTCTCATGTGTCGCGTGCGTGTTCGATAACACCTTCACCAGCGGACTGGCGTGAGAACCCCAGGAATATGCCTGCTGGACCTCTGCGGGACCGCCCCCTGTGACCTTGATATACCCCTTGCGCCACAGCTCGTTGTACGAGGTATTGAAGATGAGGTTGCGATCCGCAGCCAGGTTCAGCTTCTTGCCTTCGGGTTTGCCGAAATCATGACAGGCAACGCAACTGCGGTCAAATACCGGCTGCACCTCGGCCATGTAACCGAAGTTCCCGGCGTCTCCGCGCCAGCCCTCCAGTCGGCTCGGGGACTTCCGCATCGCCAGAGGCAGGCTGCCCCTCGGGACGGGAGGCGCCGTGCGACGGTCGTCATGACAGCCGACGCAGCCGGTGGTCTCGCCGGACTGCACGACCGTGCCGCTGCGCATCGACTGGATCATCATGCCGTTCTCGTCCAGCAACTGGAAATAGACGAACCTGTCCGATGGGACGGAGAAGTAGGCCGATCCGTCTTCCTCGACCGCAACGGTGCCCAGGATGCGTTTGGTCTCGAAACTATGCCAGTTCACGCCCGGATGGGTTTGGCCCTGGGCGTCCCATTGGCCGGGCACCCAGTATCTCTTCTCAGGCGATTCCACCACGCGCAGATACTTGACCGCGCCCCGCTTCACGCCCGACATGTAAGGGCCTTGGTAGACGTCCAAGACATACAAATGGCCTTGCTTGTTCTCGAAATCCCGGCGCGGGGGGATGATGGACGGCCGGTTCCTGGCCGCCACCGGCATGGGATTGAAACAGCCGGGAGCCTCCGCGTGCAGCAGGAGCTCGTTGCCGAAGACATCCAGCAGAAAGATTCCCGTCCGATTGCTCGGGTCGTTCGGGCGGCCGCTGCCTTCGGTCAGTCGCGACACGAGAAAGAAGCTCTCGTTCAGAGGATGTGGATTCTCATACTTCGGGTGTACGCTCACGAAGTTGTCCCACGCCTGGTTGGCTGTGCCCGGATTCCGCACGCGCCCCAGGGCATCCTGCGGCCAGGTGCGCCGGATCGGTTCTCGCCCGTCCAGGCCCAGCCGGCGATCGATGATGGCCAGCGCGCCCCAGGGGAGATCGTGACAGGAGGACAAGATGCACAGGGCCTGCCGGGCGCCCGGGATCATGCGGGCGTCGAGGACCGCCCCCGGGGCCGGTGTATTGTTCCCCCAGTAGACTGCCTGGTTGGTGCCGTCGGGGTTCACCGTCCACAACGACTGGGCATCCCCGAAATTCCGGTCCACATACTCCCACCGATCGTACAATATCCGCCCGTCGGGGGTGATGTCCGTGGGCCGGTCGAACAGCGTGTTCTTGGTGATCTGATGGATATTCGCTCCATCGGATTCCATGCGATAGATGTTGCCCATGATATGCCGGTTGCACATGCAGTACTTGGGCTCTCGCGTGGAGGAGAACACGATGCCATCGTCAGGCAGGTACAGCGGGTGTATGTCGTCCACATCCGCAAGATGCGTCAACTGCTTCAGCCCGGTCCCGTTGCGGTTGATCTCATAGATATGATAGCTGTCCGCGCGGCTCTTCCGCATGGAAAACACGATTCGCTCTCCGTCCCAGTGCACCCGCGGGTCGCGAATGACGCCGTCGGAGGTTTCGAGCAGAGTCGTGATCCGCCCGCGGGCCCCGAGGTCGATCATCTTCAGCGCCCCGCCGGGCTTGAAGTGACCCTGATTGAACTCGTGCTGGGCGTCGGGAGAGAAATTGTGCGTGTTGTGGTGGTCGAAGGTGTACGGATGTCGCACCACGTAGAGGATCGGACGGTCGCGGACCAGGGGATTCGCGACCAGCGCCTCCCGCTGCAACGCAGGCAATTCATCCAGCAGCGAGCGCATCCGCAGGGCGATCTCGGCAAGGGATTTTCCCTCGCTGGGCAGGGCCTCAAGATCCCGCGTCGCCTGGTTGCACAGCGTCTCGAGCCGGTCCAGACGCTCCAGGAACTCCCCGCCGCGAGGATAATCGGGCCCGAAGCGGTCCATCAAGTTGCGAATCGCCGGGCTCAGCGTACTCGCCATCTGTCGGAATGCCTGCAAGTCCTTTTGGACCTCCTGGGCGTCGGTACGTTGCTCGACGACAGCCAACGGTCCGGCCTTGCCTTGAGGGCCGAACGCCCCAACCATCAGTACGACCGATAGGATCCATACTCTCGTCAATTGTCTCACGGCTCGTTGTCCCCTGTTCATTCTGAAAGACTCACCGGCGCCACGACGCGGAATCCGACGTTGAAGACACGGTGGTAGGGTTGGTAGGGGCGTCGATAGCTTGCGGTGGCCTGGTGCGGTCGGTCGCGCCAGGAGCCGCCGCGGACGACGCGTTCGAGGTCCGTGCGGGTTGTGTCGTTTCGGCCGTCGTGCTCATGATAGGGATAGGGACGGTAAGCCGAGCGGGTCCATTCGGCGGCGTTGCCGTGCACGTCGTGCAGACCCCAGGAATTGGGCTGGTATCGCCCGACGTCCACGGTCACGATGGCGCCGTCGCCGAAGCGGTCGCATCGCGGAATCCAGTCGTCGTAGCGGTTGGGATTGGCGATCACGCGGGCCTGCGTGTAATCGCCTTGGGCGGTACACTGGGCGAAGTCACGCAACGCGCGGTCGGCCAGGTTCGCGCAGGCGGCGTAGTCGCTGTCCAGATCGCCGAAGTGGAAGGCGGTCGCGGCGCCGGCGCGGGCGCCCCATTCCCACTGCGCCTCGGTAGGAAGGTCGAACTGAAGGCCGGTTTTTTCGCTGAGCCATCGGCAGAAGGCCCTCGCCTCGTCCCAGGACACGCGGACGGCGGGTTGATGGGGGGCGTCCTGGAAGAACCCGCGACGGCCGAACTGGTAGCCCTGACGGGACTCGTCCCGACTCTCGTGCTGCGGATCGAACAGGCGATATTGTGCGTTGGTGATCTCGAAGCACGCCATCCAGAACGGGGCCACATCGACCGCGGTCGGGGGCGATTCGTCCGGATGGCCGTCGATCGAGCCCAGAACGAAGCGACCGCCGGGGATGAGCACGAGCTCGAGCGTGACCGGGCCGACCTCCACCGCCTCGCGGTTGTCGTCGTGGCCCAGATAGACGGGGCCGAAAGGCAGGCCTTGGCCGAGAGGGATCGTCTTGCGGAAGCCGACGCGCGAATCCGCGGCGGCCGCCTGACGCCGGCGGGCCTCGTCCACATCGAACGGCCAGCCTGCTGCGGTCGCGGCCGGAACGGATGCGGTTGCGGGCTTTTCGGGTGGAACGAACGTTCTGTCGAAGGGCGGGGTTTCGGGGATGTGCTCGTAGTCATAGGTCGGTCCCTGCGGCACATATTGGGCCCGCAGGGCGTGGGCCTGCTCCTGCATCCGCCGCACGTGTTCGGCACGCTGACCGCCGACGATCTCGCGCCAAGTGCCGTGGAAGGGGGTGTTCAGATCAAACCAGGCGATGAGCCGCTCCCAGGACTCCGGGTCGAGGTTGACGCCCTGATGGCCCTTGCGGAGCATCTGACCCAGTTCGGTGGCGCTGAAGTGGAAGTCCATGGGCGAGAGCATTCGCAGGTCGGACTCGATGCCAGGCGGACGGACGTAGCGGTGCAGTTGCACATAGGATTCCGTGAAGGACTCGCCCTCGGCGAGCAGATGCGGGGTTGTGCTGCCGGCGATGTCCGAACGCCAGTCCGTCACGCGGCGATCGCCTTTGAGATAGGGGATCTCGCGGCCCCCGGCGTGCAGGCTGCCATCGTGGCATCCGGCGCAATGGCGGTCCAGCACGGGCTGCACTTCGCGAGCGAAGCTGAACCCGCGAACCGGGGCCGCCCAGCGGCCGTCGATCTTGGCCGGCGGTCGGCGGGCGGCAGCAGGCATCTTCGCCGGCGGCGCCTCGTTCTGCGATTCGTGACACCCGATGCAGGAGACGTTTTCGCCGGGCATGGCAACCGTCCAGCTTCGCATCAATTGGAGGGCCTGGCCGCGACCGTCCAACGCCTGGATGGAGATGGGCGTGTTGGCGGGCACGGTGAAGTAGGCCGAGCCATCGGACTCCACCGGCACGGTGCCCAGCACGCGCTTAATGTCCCAGGGTCCGTCCAGGCCGACGCTGCCCACCAGGCCGCCGACGCTGCGATAGCTGAAGTAGTAGTCGAAGATCCGCAGGGCTCGCACAGCGCCTCGCGGGATGCCGTCGAGACCGCCGCCGCGATAGACGTCCACGATGAGCATTGTCCCGTCGGAACGGCTCGGGTCCACACGGTTGACCACAACAGGGGGGCGCGGGGTATTCCGCATCGGGATCGGCCACAGCAGCGCGTGGCCCTCGACCTCATGCAGCAGCAGCACGTTGTCGAATACGTCCACGAGGTAGATCCCCCAGAGCGAGTCGGGGGTCGGCTTTGCGGTCACCAGAAAGTACTGGCTGCTCAGCGGATACGGGTGCAGGAAGTGCGGCCAGACCCCATCCACGAGGCGGTCCCGCACGATCGGTTCGACCTTCCTGCCGCGACCGGGGATTTCCTGGACCACGCCGGTTGCCTCACGACGACCCATCGCGGGGTCCACCAGCAGCAGACGGCCGCTGCGCTGGGTCCCATGATGGCCGGTGGCCACGCCGATGATCTTGCGCGGATGGTCCGGCACGCCCCTGGCATAGAACAGCGACGGGGGAAAGTAGGACCCGCTGCCGTAGTATTCGCGCTGGTCGGTTCCGTCCGGATTCATGTGAAACAAGATGCGGGAATTCGAATGCGGAATATCCGAATACTCCCAGCGCTGGTAGAGAACGCGACCATTGGCCAGCGGCGTCGGGCACCAGTTGCTGTCCTGCTCGAAGGTCAATTGCCGGACGGCGCCGGTCCGTCGATCCAGACGGTACAGGCACACCATGGGCGCATCGCCAAAGACGCAGGGCAGACCCATGAATGCTGCGGTCGAAGTGAAGAGAATGTCCCCATCGGCCAGATAGCACGGATCGAAATGGCCGACATCCGCGTTGTCGTCCGGCGTAACCTGGCGAAGGCCGGAACCGTCAACGCCGATTTCGAAGATCCGCCAATTGGGTTGCTCCATTCCCTCCATCGCAAACAGAAGAGTCCGGCCATCAAACTCCAGCACGAGATCGCTGAGGGTTCGTCTCCCTTGCGGCGTAAACAAAACCTCGATCCGCGGCGACTCGCGCAGATTCGAGAGCACCACCAGACGGTCGTCCCATCGATCCCTCCGCGTCACACCGACGCCCGCCTGCCAATTGGTCGGCATGCCGATGCCGGCTCCCATGGCCGTTCGCGCCTCGTGCGACTGTGGGAGTCCTCGCTGGACCAGAACAACGCGATCGAAATCGAGCAGCGGATTGGCCAGCAGGGCCCGACGCCGGAGCGACTCCAATTCGCGGATCAGCTCGACCGCGCGCTGTTGGGCCTCCTCGGTCGGGGCCTGTGATTCCGCCTCGGCCGCCAGACGCAGTCCGCGACGGAGTTCCTCCAGGCGCGACAGATACATCCGACCGTCGGGATAGCGGGGACCGAACCGCTCGGTCAGATCGGTCACCGCCAGACGCAACGCCTCAAAGTCAAACGTCGCCAGTGCCGCCCGCGAGGTCGGCACTGGCCCCATCTTCGTCGCGACGCGATGATGAATGGCCGCCGGACTGACCAGAAACCGAACGCTGCCCTGGCCCTTCTGACGCGAGGAATCCACGCCGACCCAGGCTTCGAAACGCTGATACGGCTCATTGAGACGATAGTGGATCGCGCTGACGGCGTGGGTGCCCAGCCCTCGCTCGAATGTGCGGTCTCCGATTCGCAGCGGCTGGCCGATCGCGCTGGTGCGTTTCTCCAACCGGCCCCATCCCTGGCGGACCGATGTCGGCTCCAGATCGTCCAGATCGGTCGCCGAGCCGTCGGCACTGAGCAGGCGCGCCTCCGCCCAGTTGGCCACGTCATGGTCGTACGTATCCACGTCATCGACGATCAGCCACAGATCCCGCCAGCCCTCGATAGAGACCTCGATCCGCGTCGCCTCCTGCCCTCCTCTGATCACCTCCCCGACAAAGGGCGCCGACACCGACGAACCTCCGCCATCGGTTGGTGTCCCCTCCTGGACCACCTGCGCGTAGCCGGCCATTTGCACGAGTTCCCGCCATGCGGCGCCTGGGACGGCCCGGTCGGCAGACACAGGCTGACCCGCCGGGATCGAACCCACCGGCAGTGCCCCCAGTGCAAGGACAACCGCCCAACGACGAACGTCACATATCATTGCAGGCACCTCAAAGGACTTCCACAAGCAGATCGGGTCGACAAGAAAAGCCACGTGAGCAGCCTCCTACAATTGACCCTCTTTCGGAGAGCCAAGGATTTCGCATCCCTGATCGGCACAAATGTCCGTGCCTTCACTCGTCTGGCCATCATACAGATCCAGGCGAGGTCGCTGGGAGAGAAGCTCCTGGATGGGACGAAATACCGCCAACAGCTTGCGAAGATCGGGATCATCCACGGATTGAAACACCGCTCGCCCGCATCGTTCGGTTCCACCGGCGGCTCTGGCCAGCGGCGCGAGCACGAAGGAGTTCTTCTCGGGGCGTTGAACGCGCAGATACCACTTCCGCGGCACGGAGGGCGCGCCTTTGCCGTCCGGCTCATGGCACGAGGCGCAGCGTCGCAGCGCGACGTCGTGGAAGACGCGGTCGAAATCCTCCGGCCACATCCGACGGCAGCCCGGCCGGTCCCGATGATTCGAGTCGCTCGTGCCGTAGTATGGGACGTTCAGATCGATCCACGCGAAGAGACGGCGTTTTTCCGCGTCGGAAAGACGGACCCGCGGATTGCCGTCCGCGTCGGGATGGCCTTTGAGCACCAGGTCCGCCAGACGGCTGGCGGGCGAGCCCCACGCGCCGGGTGTGATCTCCAGGATATTGCTCTCGGAGCCGTTGTACGTCGAGATCCACGAGGTGTAGGGATTGCGGATGTCTTCCTGACGGCAGCCTCCTCGCGTCCAATCCTCGGCGGCCGTTCCCTGGCGGACAAGCGTTTCGTAGGAGACGTTGAAGAAATCCGTCAGGTCCTCCGAGAGATCGACCCCGCCGCTGGGATTGTGGGCGTTGTGGCAGGCAGCGCAGTTACGGTCGAGCACCGGCTGAACGATCCGCGGATAGCTGAAGCCGCCGCGACCCCATTCCGGCCGCTCCAGCGGCTGAGGGGACTCTCGCAAGGCCGCCGGCGTGGGGCCTCGCAGGGGGGTGGATAGTCGGTTCTCGTGACAGCCGACGCAGCTTTGCGCCTCGCCCGGCATCAGGTGCGTGAAGCTGCGCATCCGCTGCAAGGCGCGCCCATGCTCATCCAGAGCCATGAAGTAGATCGGACGTCCCGCAGGCACCTCGAAGCTGGCGGAGCCGTCCGAACGGACCGCCGCTTGTCCCCAGATTCTCTTGGGGGCATAGGTTGCCCCGCTGGAGACGACCGGGAACTGGAATCCGAAGGCGCGCAGAGCGGGGTTGATGGCGATCGGCTTGGCGATCTCCTCGACCACGCGGATCGCGGCGATTTGACCGCGGGCAATGTGCGGTTCAAGGCCCTGGTACACATCCTGAAGATAGACCGCGGCCATCGGCGGCTCCGTTTGCGAATCCTGCGGAACATCGCGTGGCGAAGTCAACACCGGCGGAACCGGCATTGAGCGGATCGGCTGCGGATTGTAGAAACCCAGGCCGTCGCGAGGCCTCAGCAGGATCGCCTGCTCCGTTCCCTCGTAGTCGCGCACCAGGATGGAGCCGTCGTGCGAGACCAGGAAGAGCCTCTCATCGAGCGGAAACGGATTCTCATAGCGTCCCTGGACGCGATTGCCGTCTCCGCGATTCACGGACCCGATGTTGACCTCCGGCGTGAGGTTCGTGATGGCTTCCTGGGCATTGACGCCGTGGCGACGGTCGATGATGCCCACCCCGCCGCGAGCGGGACCGTTGTGGGCCGTCAGAAGGCACAGGACTGCCTGGCTGCCCGGGATGGGGCGCGCCTCCATGAACGTCGCGGGGCTCAACACGCGATTGCCATAGTGGACTTGAAGCCCCGTCCCGTCCGGGCGGATCGTCCACAGGCTCTGAATCGGGATGGCCGGACGGTCTACGTATTCCCACCGGCTGTAGATGATCCGACCATCGTGCAGCACCGCAGGGGTGAAGTCATTCAGGTAATTCGCGCTCAGACGCACGACGCGTAAGCCCTCGCGATCCATTCGGTACAACACGCCGACCGGCGAATTCCAGCAGTACGCGTATGCGCTGGCCCGGGTCGAAAGGAACGCGATGCCGCCGTCCGGGAGCCAGCAGGGATTGAAGTTGTAGTGGTCGCCGTGAGTCAACTGCACCAGTCCCGTCCCATCGACGTTCATGCGATGAATCTGATAGGTGTCGGTCTGGCTCTTTCGCCAACTGAATAGGACCTCCCGCCCGTCATAGGAAATCTCCAGATCGAGCAGTTGTCCCTCGGGGGAATTCACCAGTTTCTCCAGGCTCCCATCGCGATGGAAGCGATACAACCCGCCGCCGGCGCGAAAGTCCTCGTTATGGTAGGTATACACGTGCGAAGGATTCATGACCTGCCGCTGAATCACCAGCAGACTGTCGAAGCCGCAGTCGCCCGAGGTGAACCATTCCGCCAGCCTTTGCGATTGCGGGATTTCAACCGGTTCGCCGGGAGGCGGGCGAAAGGCCCCTAATGCCTGGGCTTCGGGCGAGGCGGAATAGACTCGAATCTCCGAGGCGCCGGGGTTGGGCCCGACATCGGCGAGCGTGAATCGCAGCGTCAGGACCCGCGTCCGAACAGGCGTTTCCAGCCTGATCCGCTGGGGACCATGACCTCGACGCAGATCGGTCTTGGCGACCCAGGCGTCGCGCGCGTCGGCACGCACCTCCACCTGGAGGAAGTTCTCGTTCCACAGCCACGCGGTTCGTCCGTAGTAGACGATCTCACCGACGGTCACCACGTCCGGCCACGTGTAAGTGAGTGTCGCGCCGATTGCCTGTGCCTGCGGGACGCACCAGGCCTTGCCCACATCGTCACGGGACTCCGCGTCGGGAATCTGCCCATTGGCGGTGAAGGCGCCCTGGTACTGGTCGCTGAACTGTCCGCTTGCGGTGATGACGGCATCGGAGGCGATATTCCGCAATGAGGACTTGTTCTGGGCGACGACAGTCCCGGACAACGCCGCCACAGACAGGATCCATATCGCTATCCATGGACGACGGCTGGCACGGGATGACCCGATGTGTTCCTTGGCGGACGCTTGCATGGCGTTACTCCAAAGACTGTGTCGTGACCGTTCGCGGATCTCTGTGGGCATTGGGCCTGGCACGCAATATCCCATGCCCAACCCCCGAACATCGTGCCTACTATAGCATATTCCGGCGGAAAGAAGAACCCCCCTCCGGCCAACGCATTTGTCAAGCTGAGGCCCTCACTCAATACGTTTTCGCGTACTTGCAGCGAAATGAATAGGATCCCGCGGGGATTCTCAGGACGACGGGAAACCTCTCCACAGGGTGGTTTTCGATGTCGTCCCGTTGGCTGACGGGCCGGCCCGATTCGGTGACGTCCTCGATTCCGGCGGCAGGGAGAACGACAGAGGCGTTCGCGTTGGGAGGAACCGTGACCTCATAAGTGAAGACGCCGTTCTCCAGCCGCCATGCGCTGCTGATCCGTCCATGGATCGAATCCTGGTGGGCTCTGACCCAATGGATGGGTATTTGGTCGGGGTTGCTCCCCGGCGACGGCGGCGCGGGCCGCAGGACGATGGGGTCGAATCCCGCTGTCTCGCTGTCGATGCCCGCGAGGGTGCGGAACATCCACTCGCAGACGGCGCCGAACGCATAGTGGCTGAAGGAGTTCATCGCGGCGTTGTGCCGGCCGAAACCGTCTTCCTTCGTATAGCTGTCCCACCGCTCCCAGACGGAGGTCGCGCCGTTGACGACCGCGTAGCCCCAGGACGGGAACCGGCGACTCTGGAAGAGTCTGACAGCCAGGTCGTGTTGGCCGTTTGCGGACAAGACCGGGAGGAGGTCCTTGGTGCCGAGAAAACCGGTGGCCATGCAGTAGCCGTTTCGAGCGATGTGGTCGGCAAGAGTCTTCGCAGCGATCTTCTGCTGCGGCTCGTCGAGCAACTCGAAGGCAAGCGCCAGGACGTGAGCGGTTTGCGATTGCACTCGAAGCGAGCCGTCCTCGCCGACATAGTCCCGTGTGAAGGCGGCCTTGACCTTGCTGTGGAGGTTTCTGTAGAAGGCCGCGTCGCTCGTGTTTCCGACGGCCTGGGCCATCTCAGCCATCAGTCCGGCGGTCCGCGCGAAGTAACAGGCGTCGATGTACTCTATGGGCGTAGGATCGTTGACGTTCAGCCAGTCACCCCACGGATTGCCCAGGGAGATGCCGCCGAACCGCGGACTGACCGCCTGGCGGAAGTCCATGAATCGGGTCATCGAGCCATAATGGCGTTCGATGATCCGCGTGTCGCCGTAGACTCTCCAGATGGTCCAGGGGCAGATGATGCCGGCGTCCATCCAGGCGGTCCCGAAGGCTTTTCCGCTCTCGCCGTGCTGCATGGGATAGGGGGCATAGTCCGGATAGGCGCCGAACGAGCGCTGGGATTCGGCTACGTCATCGATCCACTTCGTGAAGAACGAGGCGACATCGGCGTTGATCGTGGCCGAACGCGCATAGATCTGGGCGTCGCCCATCCAGCCCATGCGTTCATCCCGCTGGGGGCAGTCGGTGGGGACTTCGATGAAGTTGGCTCTCTGGGTCCGGACGATGTTCCTGAAGAGCTGGTTGATCATCGGATCGGAACACTCGAAGTGGCTGGTCATCGGCGTGTCGTTGTGCAAGACCAGTCCGGTCACGGTGTCGAGTGATGGCTCGTGGGCCAGGCCGGTCACCTCGACGAACTGGAATCCGTGGTAGGTGAAACGGGGGACCCATTCCTCGCCGTCGGGATCGCCCTTGAGGATGTAGTGGTCGATCACTCTCGCCCGGCGGAGGTTCTCGGTCATCAGTCGTCCGTCGGGATGAAGCATTTCGCCGAAACGAAGCGTGATCTTCGCGCCGGCAGGGCCTTTCGTCTTGAGCCGGACCACGCCTGCGAAGTTCTCGGCGAAATCGAAGATGTAGACCCCCGGCTTGAGTTGCGTGACCGTCCGGGCGGGCAGCTCCTGCGTGACGACGATCGGCGGTGCGGGGTAGGCCTGGAGGATCTCGGGCTTCACGAAGCCCAGTTCCACGAGGCGAGGACCCCCGGGATCGTGGTAGGGCGCGATCGTACTGCCGTTTTCCTCCGCCAGAATGGCGCGCTGCCAGCGGCTGTCGTCGAATCCCGCCTTGGACCAACCCGGCATTTCCTTGCGAGCGTCGTAGGTTTCCCCTCCCTGGATGTCGGCCTCGCGGATCGGGCCGTCGCCGGTGACCGTCCAGGCGGCGTCGGTGACGACGGTCTGTCGCGTACCGTCTACGTACTCGATCTCCAGTTGGGCCATGAAGGCCGGGGTCTTCCCGTAGAAACAGCGCCCCGAGCGGAAGGGGCCGTAGCCGACGAGGACGCCATAGCCGACGTAGCCGCAGTACCAACCCTCCGCGACGATCGCTCCGATCGCGTTGTCGCCACGCGACAACAGACCCGTGACATCGTACGAGTGATAGTAGGCGCGCTTGCGATAGTCGCTCCATCCCGGGGCGAAGTACCGATCGCAGACCCGCAGGCCGTTGAGATAGAGATCGTAGATTCCCAGAGCGGTTGCATGGACAGTGGCCCGGCGGATTTGGGCCGGCGCTTGGAACTCCTTTCGATAGAAGCGGGCCGGAGGCAGATAGAGTTCGTCTCGGCTCTTGTGGACAGGGGAGGTGTCGCGGAAACTGATGAAATCCGCCTGCCAATCCCTCGCCTCCAACAGGCCGACGCACCATCGGGCCGGCTGGCTCCAGTCCGAGGAATCTCCGTCTCCATCCCAGACCTTCACTTTCCAGTGGCATCTCTGGCCCGACTTCAACGGCGCACCCGCGTAGACAATCTGGGAGGTCCTGCTGCCGGCCTGTTTGCCGGTGTCCCACAGATCGCCGGTGTCTTTGGCAAGCAATGTCTCATCGCTGGCGACGAGCAGACGATAGGCGCTCTGTCGATGCCCGCGCGGTCCCTCAGCGAGCCGCCAGCTCAATCGCGGGCTGGCAGTTCCGATCCCTACTGGGTTGGCGAGGTATTCGCATCGGAGGTTCATCGGCGGGCTGGCGCCCTGGGCCGCAGCCACCGATCGCAACAAACACAGGACAACAAGGAGACGACACAGCTTCATGAGATACCCCAATCGTGAATGTTCGTGCAACCTGCATGAGATCTCTTGCAGAGGATTCGACCCAGCCGCCCACGCGATCAACCAGACGGGCTGAATCCCCAGCGGGATGGTACCCAACGGGTTCCTCAGAATCCAGCCAATTCTATTCACTACAGAAAGAGAATCAGCTCGGTGCGTCACGGGTGTCCCGGGCGCAGTTCCACTGGTTCATGTAGTACTGCGCCGAACGGAACTCGTCGCCTGTCTCGCGGAGTTTGCGGGCAAGGACGGTCTCCAGACGCGCCTGCGATCCGAGATGCTTGACATCACGGACGCACAGGAGTACAGTGTCGGTGTCGCAGATGATGTCGATGCCTGTCTTCGGCTCTCAAACAACATGTCGATCTGCACGCGGTGGATGCCTGTCTGCGTTGGGTCGTGCCGTATGGTCCCCCTCGCGATGATTGACTGCGTGTGCGTTCAGGAAGGGCACGAAACACACTATGCGTTGGGTCTTGATCTCATCAATCGCTCTGGGCCTGATCGGAATGTTGTCTGTACATGTGGCCGCCCGAAGCAGCGGGTCGGCCGATGTCGCAGGGGTCCCAACCGGCGAATTCGAGGAGCTTCGACGGTTGATTGAAGGCCGTCCCAGCGCAGACAACGTGCGGTTGTCGCGTGAAGCGTTTCGTCCTGAGTCGCTGATTCTGGAGACGGACAGCACGCCGGTGGATATTGTCTGGCGTCGCACGCACGCGCTGCTGGCGCACCTGCAGCGAATGGAGAATGCCCCGGATCTCATCGCGGAAGCGGCATCCCTGGAACGGCTGCGCGGTCGCGTGGAGGCTGTGCAAAGGGGTGTCTCGACGGATGAGGCGGTCCTTCGGGAGTTGTTCAAGGACATCGCAGCGATTCGGCGCCGCATCGCTTTTGCCAACCCGCTGCTGGATTTCGATCGAATCCTGTTCATCAAGCGGCATCGTGCGACCGGGGGCTTTTCCGAGCACATGGTGGATCAGTACTTCGGCATCTACGCCGATCCAGGGGGCGGGCTATGCGTGCTCCAAGATCCCTTTGGTGATGCGCCGCGAGTGCGCGACGTGCTGGCCGGTTCGGTGGTCGAGCGGGGACGTCTTCAAGGACGGCGACTGGACGGCGGGGCCTTCCTGTCCCCGAGCCTTTCGTTCGACGGCGAGCGGGTCCTGTTCGCCTACGTCGAGCGGAAAGGATCGGGCCGGCATCGACATCACACCAACCATCCGCAGCAGGGGTACTGGGACAGAGAGGATTGCTACCACGTCTTCAGGGTGAACCTGGACGGCACGGGACTTGAGCAGCTCACCGACGGGACATGGAACGACATGTATCCGATCTGGATGCCCAGCGGGCGGATCGTGTTCATCAGCGAACGTCGCGGCGGCTATCTGCGCTGCGGACGCACCTGCCCAACCTACACGCTGTTCGACATGGCCGCCGACGGCAGCGATATCCGCACTCTCAGCTATCACGACACGAATGAGTGGCACCCGAGCGTGGCGCGCGACGGCACGATTCTGTTTACCCGGTGGGACTATGTCGATCGCCACGGCTGCGTGGCCCACCATCCCTGGACCATACGCCCTGACGGAACCGACCCGCGTGCCGTGTACGGCAACTACTCCTTCCGCTACCAGCGGGCCGACATGCAGGTTCACGTCCGGACGATCCCCGGTTCGCACCGTCATGTGGCGGTGGCCGCTCCGCATCACGGCCAATCGTTCGGTTCGCTGGTCCTCTTCGATCCACGCGTTCCCGACGATGACCGGATGGGGCCGGTTCGCCGATTGACCCCTGAGATTCCCTTTCCTGAGACGCAGTCTCCGAGCCGGACGCAGCACTATGGGCAGGCTACGCCCCTGAGCGAGGATTTCTATCTTACCTCGTACGACCCCGACGGCGGCATGGAAGGCCGCTACGGCCTGTACCTGCTCGACAGTTTCGGCAATCGCGAGCTGCTCTACCGGGATCCCGCGATCGGCGCGCACAACCCGATCCCTGTGCGGGCCACGCCGGCGCCCCCGGTGGTGCTCGAACGCACCGTCCGTGTGGTCGAAGGCGAGCCGGCCGAGGCGACGGTGAGCGTGGTCAACGTGTACGACAGCCGGGCGCCCTGGCCGTCGGGGGCGAGGGCCGCCGCACTGCGGATCTATCAGTTGTTGCCGTTGTCCGTGGCGTCCGAGCGAATCCCGCACAACACGGGGATTCAAATCCCTCAAGGCAACGACTCCATCAACATCGCCCGCTGGATTCTCGGTACGGTCCCGGTCGAGGCCGACGGCAGCGCGCATTTCACGGTCCCGGCCCGTGTGCCGGTGTTCTTTCAGGCGATCGACCCCGACGGCTTGGCGATCACCTCCATGCGGTCGGCGACCCAGTTCATGCCGGGCGAACAGCATTCGTGCATGGGGTGCCACGAGTCGCGGCATTCGACCCCGCCCACGACCCGCGCCGGCGCGCCGCTGGCCTTGCGTCGTGAGCCGTCGCGTATCGTGCCCGAAGTGGACGGCACGGCCCCGTTCAGCTACCCGCGTCTGGTTCAGCCGGTTCTGGAGCGAAACTGCGCCGATTGCCACAGGCAGCATGCCGATGTGGCGCCGCCGCTCGACGCCGGTTGGGCCACGCATCCGGGCAGCGGGGGGATGAATCGCCAGACCACCTACTACACCTCGTATATCAGTCTGGCCCCGAAGTACGGCTTCTACGACTATGGAGGGCGCGATTGGAACGATCCAAAATGGTACCGCACCACGCCCGGCGAATTCGGCGCCCGCGCTTCGAGGCTCTACCGGATGCTTCGCGACGGGCATCATGGCGTGGCGCTGTCCAATGAGGATATGCATCGCATTGTGCTTTGGCTGGATTCTGTCTCGCTCTTCTACGGGGTGTACGAGCAAGAGGGCGGTCTGGCCCAGTTGCGGGGGGAGGTCGCCCAGCCGACGTTGAGATAGTCCCCGGATTGAGGCGGCGATCTTCTTGCCTGGGCCGAAGAGTGAAGCCAAAACCGAATGACGCTGAAACAAGGGAGTGGAAAATGAGAAGATATGGGATTCTGGTCGTACTGATGGCCGCGTGTGTGTTCGTTTCCTGTGCGGAGCGGCAGCAGGTACAGCCTCCGCTGACTCCGGCGGCCGTGCTGGAGGGTTTCGACGTGCCGGAGTGTGCCCTGGTGGACCCTCAGACCGGGTTCACCTATGTGTCCAACATCGAAGCGACGCCGGAGACGTATTGGAGCGACAATGGCAAGGGCTCCGTCTCGCGTTTGCGTTCGGATGGAACGATGGATGCGCGTCGCTGGATCGACAGTTCGCCTGAGTTCGTGCTCAATAGTCCCAAGGGCATGTGCATATTGGATGGGCGCCTGTACGTGGCGGACAACACGCGGATCCTGGTGTTCTCGCTCGACAGCGGACGTCCCGTGAACGCGCTGGCGGTGGACGGCGCTAAGCGTCTGAACGACATGGCCACCGACGGCAAGCATGTGTACGTCTCGGATACCCAGGCCGGTCGCGTGCTCCGAGTGGATGGCAGCGGACAGGGCGGCCACGAAGCGGTGGCCGAGCTCGAAAGCGTGAACGGAATCGCCTTCGACGGCGAGCGAATGTACGCCGTGTCATGGGATCTGCACGAGGTGTACCAGATCGATCGCTCCGGAAAGCAGCCGCCCCAGCCGTTCGGGCTGGCGGAGCATTTCGCCAACTTGGATGGGATTGAAGTGCTGGACGACGGGTCGTTCATCGTATCCGATTTCGTCGGCAACAAGGTCGTGCGCATTTCCAAAGATCGTCGAACAGTGACGACCCTCGCCGAGCTCAAAACGCCCGCGGATATCGGATGGGACAGGGCGAACCGTCGTCTGTTCGTGCCGCAACTGACAGCGGACAAACTGGCGATATACCATCTGCCCTGACGTCCGACAGTCCTTCGCCAATCGGCAGCCGTTTCTTGCTGCAATCGTGACTGGAGCCGGAACAAAATGGATAGTGTCGTACGACCAAGCTGGAAGGCTTGCAGGCTCAAGGATTTCCTGAGCAGCAACGGAACGGACTCTTCGACTGAGAACCCCGGCTCTTCTCCTGTGGTGGGTGTTCTCAAGGGGACGGGCATTGGACCAGAGGTCGTCAACGCGGCATTGGCTGTCCTCAAGACGATCGAACAGATCATCGGCATCCGATTCGATGTTCGACAGGGGGGACTCGTCGGTGAGGATGCGGAGGCCTGCTTCGGACGGTCTTTTCCTGAGTCTGTGGCGGCCTTCTGCCAGGATGTCTTTGACCTCAAAGGCGCGATCCTCAGCGGGCCCGGCGGCGGTCGATATGTGTACGACCTCCGCCGACAGTTCGATTTGTTCTGCAAGTTCGTTCCGATTCAGCCGTGGCCCCAGCTCGCGCGCGTGGGACGAATTGTCGACAGGTACACTCAGAGCATGGACATGCTCTTCGTGCGAGACAACATCGGCGGGGTGTATCAGGGGCAATGGCGCGAACGGTCCAGTTCTGAAGGACGGGTGGTGGAACACTCGTTCAGTTACAGCGAATCCGAGGTTCGTCGGCTGATTGCCGTGGCTGCCAGGGCAGCTTCCGCCAGGCGGGGAAAGATGCACGTGATTCTCAAAGACGGCGGCATCCCGGGAATCAGCGCTCTGTGGCGAGATGTCGGCGCCGCGACGGCCCGCGACCACGATATCCAGGTGGTCTTCATGAACGTGGATCTGGCTGCCTATGAGCTGATCCAGAATTCATCGCAATTCGATGTGGTGGTGACGCCCAATCTGCTCGGAGATATCCTCGTCGATGTCGCCGGGGCCCTGCAAGGTTCCCGTGGAGTCACCTTCTCGGGGAATTTCCGACCCGACGGGGGAGCTGTATACCAAACCAACCATGGTTGCGCGCACGATTTGGCCGGTAGGGACATCGCCAATCCCGCAGGGCAGATCCTTTCCCTGGCCATGCTCCTGCGGGAGAGCTTCGGGCTGGGCGAGGGGGCCTGCCTCATCGAACGAGCTTTGGCCAGAGCCTGGCAACAGGGCTGGCGCACCGCGGATCTGGCCGAACCGGGGTGTACGGTTCTGGGCACCCGCGCTATGGGCGAGCGGATCGTAGAGCAGATCCTTTCTCTGGCCGAAGCGAGACAGATTGCATGAACGCTGCGTTGCTGCTTGTCGATCTTCAACACGACTACCTCGCAGCGCCCGGGCTCCAGCCGGCGGCGCCGGTTCTGGTCGCTCGGGCAGCCGCGCTGCTTGGGGAATGTCGCGGACGTGGAATTCCAGTCGTTCACGTGTGGACCACGGTTCGTCGCCATCCGGACACGCGATTGCCCCACTGGCGAATCGCGGACCGGTGGTCTTGTGTCGAGGACACCAGGGGACATGCGCCGCCGGGACCGCTGCAACCGCTTGAGGGAGAGGCGGTGGTTCACAAGACAGGCTTCAATTCGTTTGCCGACGGAAGCCTGGACGAGACCCTGCGACGGACCGCCTGCGACACCGTGATTGTGGCGGGCCTTCATCTGCATGCCTGCATACGCACCGTCGCTGTGGAGTGCCTGGAGCGGGGGTATCAGGTGTATCTCGCCGAGGATGCTGTGGCGAGCAACGATCTGATTCATGCCGCAGCGATTCAGCGGTGGTTGTCGGAACGATGTGTCGTGTGCGAACCGACGGCCTCCGTTCTTCGCAGATTGGATGGGGCTGTACCCGGTTCCTATGTCCATCGATCGCCTCGGCGAACGGATGAGATCCTGTTTGAAGTGACGCCAGCCGGCGCAGGTGAGGTGGCGTCAGCGGTGTCGGCTGCCCAGAACGCCGCGGACGTCTGGCGCAGAACTCCAATGGAGGCTCGACAGAATCTGCTCGTCGCGGTGGCCGACCGGCTGGATGGGATGGCTTCCACGCTGGCCGAGCAGATGGCCGTAGAGTTGGGCAAACCGCTGCGACACGGTCTCGAAGAGGTTCGTCGGGCGGCTGCGAACATCCGACATGTCGTCCGTCTGGCGGCTGCTCAAGCGCCACATCGGCAGGAGCTTGCGGGTCTCGTGCGCTATCGGCCGATGGGTGTCGTGGCGATCATCTCCCCCTGGAACAATCCACTGGCGATTGCCCTGGGCAAGATCGCTCCAGCTCTGATCTACGGCAACACTGTGGTCTGGAAGCCCGCCCCGGCGGCCACTCGCATCGCCCAGGCGATTCTACGCCTGCTTTCCGACGTGGGAATGTCGCCCCAAGTCGTCAGTCTGGTGACGGGCGACCACACCACCGCCAAGAGGCTGGCGGGCCAGACGGGGATTGACGCAGTGACTCTGACGGGATCGGCTCCGGCGGGTGCCGCAATGCAGGAGGTTTGTGCCCGCCGCATGGTGCCTCTGCAGGCGGAACTGAGCGGCAACAACGCGGCCATCGTATGGGACGACGCCGACCTGCGGGACGCGGCCCGACAGGTGGCCTGGGGAGCCTTCGCCTTCGCCGGCCAGCGGTGCACCGCCAATCGTCGTTTGATTGTTGCCGCTGCGCAGTATGAGAGAATCCTGCATGAACTGGAGGCAGCCGCCAACCAGCTTCCTTGGGGAGATCCGTGTGACGAGGCAACCGAGATTGGACCCGTCATCAGTGCTGCCAAGCGGGACGAGATCGCGGCCATGATGGAGGAGTATCGAGACCGCGATGATGCGAATCGCACGATACTGCTCCACGGTTGCAGGGCCCAAGAGCCCTGGGTGAAGACCGGAGCCTACGTCCGCCCTGCGATTGTCTGCTGCGACCGGGCGGACCATCCGCTGGTTCAGGAGGAGACCATGGGTCCTGTTCTGGTGGTTCAAAGAGCCGTGGATTTCAAGCAGGCTATCGGGTTGTGCACCGGCGTCCGACATGGTCTGGTCTCGGCCCTGTTCAGCACGTCGCCTCGATTGCAGGGCCTCTTTCTGGAATCGGCGCAGGCCGGTGTTCTCAAGATCAACACATCCACGGCCGGTGTGGATGCTTCCATGCCTTTCGGCGGCTGGAAGGCGTCCGGAATCGGACCACCGGAGCATGGCGAAGGGGATCGTCTCTTCTACACGCGCATCCAGGCGGTGTATGGGAATGTGGAAGGCCGGTTCGACTCCTGGGAACGCAGGTGCGACCATGAATGACACGGTCAGACCGACGGAGCCGGATGTGCAGTCGTCATTCCTGTCGATTCCCGCGCGTTTTCGCCGCGTTGTGTCTTGTCACAGCGATCGGACTGCCATCAGTACGTCCGACGCACAGTGGACGTATGCCGAACTGGACGAACGCTCGACCTCTTTGGCCTGCGACATCCTGAATCGAGTGGGAACTGCCGATCCCGTTGTCGGACTTCTCCTGGAGCATGGGACCGCTCTCGTTGCCGCGATCCTCGGGACTCTCAAGGCCGGCAGAATCTACCTGGCTCTTGACCCCAACGACAGCGTGGCCACTCTGACAGCCATGCTCGTTGATGCCCAGATCGGGCTTCTGGTGACCGACAAGTCCAACGCCTCGCTGGCCCGATCGCTCACAACGGAGCGATTGAAGATCCTCGTGATCGAGGAGGAGCAGACCCGTTGTCTCCCAGGCACAACTTGCGAAGAGGTACCGGCCGACGCGGGGGCATGGCTGATGTATACGTCGGGTTCGACCGGCGCCCCCAAAGGGGTGTGGCAGAGCCACGGCAACGTCGTTCATCACGCCGAGGTCTATCGTGATCTGATTGGATTGACGGAGAAGGATCGTCTGTCGCTGATCACGCCCTTCGGACTGGCGGCCTCCGCCACGCCCTTGTTTGCCTCGCTGCTCAACGGCGCGGCTCTGTGCCTGTACCCTATTCGATCTGGAGGCATCGATCGGCTTGCGGAATGGATGCGGAACCAGCGGGTGACTGTTTATCAATCGGTGCCAACGGTGTTCCGCCATCTGATGCGAGCGACAGGCGAGGGCTCTCTGGACAGTCTGAGACTGATTCGGCTGGGAGGAGAAGGTGTGCGCCCCAGCGACATCGAAGCCTACAGGAAACGTTGCGCCTCTGATTGCGCGCTGATGAACGCGTTGAGTTCGACGGAAACGGGTCTGATCAGCGCCTTGTTGATCCACCGGGACAGCGTGCTGCGCGAGGGCCCGGTCCCGGTGGGGCATCCGGTTGGCGATGTGGAGGTTCAACTGGTGGATGACCAGGGCCGGCCAGTCCCCAGAGGAGCAGAAGGACTGATGGCGGTCCGTTCCAGATATCTGGCACAAGGGTATTGGCGACGACCCGACAAGACGATGACGTCATTTCGCTGCGATCCCGAGGAACCTCAGAAGCGATGCTTCATCACGGCCGATATGGGGCGTATCGGCGACGATGGATGCCTGGAGCACTTGGGTCGGGCCGACCACCAGGTGAAAATTCGAGGACGCCGGGTGGACTTGGCCGAGGTGGAGGCGGCGATTCAAGCGACGAAGTTGGCCGACGACGTAGCGGCGATGGCGACGGAGCATTCCTCCGCCGACACCCGTCTGGTGGCTTATGTCGTCCCCCGATCCGGCGTCCGCCTCTCAACGCGCACCTTGCGGCGTATGCTCCGCCAATCTCTGTCCAGCCACATGATTCCCGATGATTTCGTGTGCTTGCCTCAACTGCCGGTCACCCCAGGCGGCAAGGTGGACCGTCTGGCGCTGTCTGCACTGGCCAGGCCCAAGGAAGACCACAAGCGTCGGGGACCTATGCCTCGCGACCGAATCGAGAAAGCCCTAGCCGTCGTATGGGAATCGGTGCTGAACGTCTCTCCCATCGGCAGACACGACGACTTCTTCGATCTCGGCGGCACATCCCTTCAGTCAATGACCCTGCTGACCCGGATTGAAGACAAATTCGACATCGTTCTGTCTCCATCGATCCTGTCGCAGCACGGCACCATTGAATCCCTGGCAGAGATCATCGTCAATCGCGCCGTGGTTCCGTCGCCACGCTCGCTTGTTCTGCTGCGGCCGTCTACAACAGGGCGACCATTGTTCCTGGTGCACACCGGGGCAGGCTATATCGCCATGTATGGACAGCTCGCAAAACGATTGTCCGACCGACCTGTATATGCTCTGCAGGCCCGCGGTCTTCAGGGCGAAAGTTGGCCGCTCATGAGTATTCCTGCCATGGCCCGCCAGTATGTCCGGGAGATTACCGATGTCGATCCGACAGGCCCTTACCTGTTGGGCGGCACGTGCATGGGAGGGCTGATCGCCTTCGAGATGGCCAGACAACTGGTTGACCAGGGCCTCCCTGTGGCCTTGGTGGCCCTGCTCGAATCGGACTACCCGGCGCGCAAGGGGCGACGGCTCCGCCGGAAGGAACGGATGGTATCTCCCGTGCGAGAGGCCTTCCGAATGCTGCGGTGGTCCGTCATCCGAGGCCTGGGCCTCGGCCGCAGCGCCCGTTGGCTGCCGACGTATCGGTCTTTCATCGGCCATATGCACGCTCGTGCGCGACGTGCGTATCGGCCCGGCTTCTACTGCGGGAAACTGACGCTCTTCATGGCTGCAGAAAGGCAGTATCCTGGTGAGGACTTGCGCCTGAGGATGGCTCGTCATGCACGGGAATCGCACACCGTGATGATTCCGGGCGATCGTCCCGGGTTGCTCCTGCCGCCTGCGGTGAGCGAAGTGGCCAGGCAGTTGCAGTTGTGCCTCGATGCCGCAGAAGCCGAGGGTTCGCCATGATCGACACGGTCGTGATGCGATCATCCGGGGTCCGTCCTCAGGTGCCGCCGGAAATGGAGATCCACCTCTGGAGTGCGGACTTGGATGAGTTGCCGGCGGATGCCAGCGTCCTTTCAATCTCCGAACGGTCGCGCGCGGATCGAATGGTCTTTGCGGAACACCGTCGGCGGTTCATCGCCGCCAGAGTCTGGTGCCGGTCGATACTCGGTTCATGTCTGGGTCTCGAACCCCGAGACGTGCCTCTGGTCGCTGATTCCTATGGCAAGCCCCATCTTCGGGTCGGAACAGGTCTCGCCGACTTGCGTTTCAACGTGTCTCACTGCGGACGGTTGGCGTTGATGGGCATTGCCGCCGGACGCAACATCGGCGTGGATTTGGAGGCTCCACTGCCGGCGACTTCGTGGCCCAGGGTTGCCGAACGGTTCCTGACCTGTGAGGAAAGAACCTATGTTCGGGATTTGGCCGGGCCCCAGCAGTCCCTGGCTTTGGCGGAAATATGGACGCGGAAGGAATCGCTTTCCAAAGCCCTGGGGACGGGTCTGACGACGCAAATCCTCTCCTGGACCGTGGGTCCTGCGTGCTGGCTATCCCGGCGTTGCGGCGAACGATTAGAGGTGATGTCGTTGCCCAACTACCACCCATGGGCTGCAGCGGTGGCTATTGAGCAGAATCCCGGAGACGCGTATGCCCTCGTGGTGCATTGAGATTGATCAGACCTGCCAGAGAAGACCTGAAACGGCCGTTGGCGGCGATTGTTGTTCGCGTGGGGCGGATTATACTTGACTGGGCCGACCCTCTGTGGTAGAATGCACACATCGAATTGGGGTGGATCGCCACAACTGTCGTGGCCGACACAATCTTTCAGGGAGGTTCCGAATCGCAGCACTGGAGGCGGTCGAAGTCTAACCCGGCGGACTCTGTATCAGGTCCTATATTCATCCGAATGACGGATGTCGGGCACGGTTGGGGGTAGTAGCACCGTCTCACGGCCTGGCGCGGTGCGCCGGGTGCGAAGACGCCATTGGGGGGGCTGATGAAAGTGAAACACGCACAAATGCCAGTCATTTGTTGTCCCGATCCGTTGGGCGGGGAACGCTCCGACGGCGGCGGCAATTCTCGGCAATTGATCGCGCGATTGCGAGGTCTGTGCATTATCAGACTCATCGGTCTGCTGGTCTTCGCCGGTACGGCCAATTTTTGTGCGGTCGCGGAAACCCGTGCGGCTGATTCCTCGTCGGGCGCCGTCGCCGGACCGATTCGCGACCCCATGAATCCTCATGCCTACATGTCGCAGCTTGCGTCGAAGCTCAATACCTCCGAGAGCAAGGGTCTGCTGATGAAGGGAATGACCGCGCCGCCGGCAAAACCCGTCCAGCCGTCGCAGGCGAAGACTGTGCCGGTCCAGCCGGCGCCGCAGGCTCCGATTTCGGCCAGGACGTCGATTCCGGCTCCGGCGCCTTCGTCCGTTCCGCTGGTGCAGCCGATGATCGGCAACGCGTCGGTTCCGACGCCGACACCCGTGGCGCCGCAGGCTCCCGTCGTGAAGACCATTCCCGCGCCGGCGCCGAAGGCGGTGCCCATCGTCGGCGGTGCTCCGATGTCCGCGGCCCCGAGGGAGCCGGTCCAGGCGGTCGCAACGCCCGTGTGGAATGGGTTGTCGCCCGACAACCAGGCGGCGATGAGAGCGATGGAGCAGATCGAAACGCTGCGGGTCAAAAAGGCGGCAGCTTCCGCGGCTTCGCAGAATCCCCAGCCGACGGCTACCCATGCGGCGGTCGTCCCGACGGTCACCTCGGTCGCTTCGGGCGTGTCCGCAACGCCTGCGGCGCAATCGGTGCATCCGTTGAATCAGACGCTCCTGTCGGCCAAGCCCGGCCTGGCCCTGTGGGACAAACCTGCCGCCTCCAACCTGGCGGACAAGGTCGTCCTTGACGGGATCGCGGCGGCAGATCCCAACGCCACAATCGCTGCGTTGGCCGCAGCTTCCGAGGAGAAGAAGCCCTGGTCGCTCGGATCGGATCTCGATAAGTACCGGGCCCACGCGGTCAAAGAGGGTTCGCGGAATTCCGGCGAGAGCCTCAAGAAGGCGTTGGAGCGGGCCGGCATGACCATCGGCGACGGCGTCAACGTCTTCATTCTCGGATACGGTTCGGAGAAGGCCAAGTCGCTTCGCGCCAACGACGGCAAGGGCCTGCTGGATGAGCCGGGCAAGGTGCCGCAGCGGGCGGGCAAGACCATCGCCAGCTTTACCGACGGCGTGTACTCCCTGGCCGATCTGATCACGTTCGACGCACTGCCGGACCCGATCAAGGACGTCTACAAGGACAACAATCCGCTCGTGCGTCCGTTGATCTTCACCGGCCGCACGATCGGCGGAGTCTGGAAGACGACCGAGGAAATCGGCAACGCCTTGACTTGGGGCTACTTCGACAACGTCACAGGCTGTGTGGGCATCGTCATCGAAGACATTCTGGAACTCTTCAAGCACGTGGGACAGGCTGCGACGAACGTGGTTCGGGCGCCCGTGCAACTGCTGGCCGGCGGCAAGAAAGAGGGCGTCGAGCGAGCCATGGACTGGGTCCTGCTGGTGCCGCTGGAGTTCGTCAGCAACTCCGTCGAGATGAAGGGCATCGCCAACATGGAGGAGTACCAGAAGGCATTCGAAGACAAAGGCGTGATCGGCTCGGTGCTGGAGTTCGGCGGATCGACCTTCCTGGCCTATCGGGCGATGGACAAACTGATCGACGAGCTCAAGGACAAGGACCGCCGCAAACGAACAACGTCCTCGTCGGAGACGCCGGTGGATAATCCGACGCAGCCGCCGGTGACCCCCACGAATCCGGTGGGTTCGGAACTACTGTTCGTCGTCGAAGGCGAATGGCCCACGGCCACCACGGGCGCCGGCGTCGTCATCTTCGACGGACAGTTCCCGACGATCACCATCTTGATCGAATGATCAGGACTTGAAGACTTCGTCGGCGAGGTCCTCGCCGGCTCGAGTGGTGTAGTATTGCCTCATCGCGGCCTCGCCTCGAGTGCGGGCCTTGTCCAGGGAAGCGAAGACTCCGACCTTGGCCAGCATCAGGATGGCGATGCACGCAGCCACGTTGGCGAAGGCCCCTGGGCTTCCGGCGGATCGCTGGGCGACCGAAGATTCCGGCTGGGCCTCCTTGAGCCTTTCGGCTTGTTCGCTCTGGCGGAGCCGCTGACTGAGCATGCGGATTGCGGCGCCATTGGCCCGCGTCAGCAGATCGAACTGGTGCGGCTGCGACTTGACAAGCGACATCGCGATTTCCACGCGGACCAGGCCCGCGAGCCGCCGGCGGCACGTGGGGCAGTTGGCGACATGACGCCGCACCCACGGAGCACAGGAGCCGAACCGTCGCTGAGCCAAATCCCCAAGACGCTTGCGGATTCCTTCACGCCAGGATGACTGCGGGGCGCCTTGGCACGAACAGGTTGTCTCCCCTTGCTTTACGAGTCTCATCGGTTTTCCTCTTCAGTCACCCACATCGCCAGCATTTGCACGGCCTTACATCGATACACCCTGGCGGTGCCGGTGGAGATGCCCATGATGCGAGCCACCTCTGCATAGGACAATTCGCCCAGATCGCGAAGCATGATCACATTCCGCAAATGCTCCGGCAATTGGGCGATGTGGGCGCGGAGGCTCTCGGCCAGATGGCCGGCGTCGAAATCCACTTCGGTCGTCGGCCCTTCTTCGTCGGTCTGCGTCAGGCTCGACAACGTTCTTCGTTCCATGCTGCGCTGTCGCAACATGGTGATGGCCGCGTTGCTGGCTGTGCGGAACAGATACGCCTTGATCCATTTGGGCTTGCGGCCGTCTTCGATGTGGGCCAAACGCAGGAACGTGGTCTGATACGCGTCGCAGACGTCCTGTTCGCTGCCCAGAATTCGCCAGAGCAGGGTGACCAGTTCAGGGCCGTACCGCTGCATGGCGGTGAGAATCCACCGCTGGCTCTCCTCCACGGCCTCGGACGCCGCACTGGCCCAGAGGAGGTCATTCTGGATGGCCCGGTCGAACATAGGCACTGCCTTGCGATCCCGTACTTTGTCCAATAGGACGTTCCGCAGCCTTCCATGTTAACATGAGAAACCCGCGGATGCGAAAAAAAATATGCGTCCCGCACCAACGGGGCGCGACGAGGTTTCGTGGAGGCTATGGCCGTCCTCTGTCATGCTGAACGAAGTGAAGCATCCGGCGTGGGCGTCGTGACGTGCGTTTGTTCCCTTCTTGGGCCAGATCCTTCGCTTGGCTCACGATGACAGAACGGGACTCCCCCATGCCGCGAGGTCCAGCCGCACACCCTGACGGACAAGAGCCGGCTGGATTGCCAGAATCATCCCCTGATTAACACAGGGGCCTGCGGCGCGTCTATGAAAGTGTAACGAGTGGCAGTATTGGGTGGCTTTGATCTATGAATGCAAAGGACTCCAAGGATTTGCGCTCCGACACGCCTTGCCAGGCGCAGGACGTGGTTGAGATCGTCGATGATCTGCTTGCCAAAGCCGTGGCGGCCGGGGCCAGCGACGTTCACTTCGAGCCCACCGGCGCCGGTTTGAAGGTGAAGTACCGTCTCGACGGCGTGCTGAGCCCGGTGGAAAGCCTGCCGGCGGTCGTGGCGGACAACGTCGTGGCGCGTCTGAAGGTTCTGGGCGGCCTTCTGACGTACCGCAACGACATTCCGCAGGAGGGCCGGCTGGAGCTGACCGGCGCGCCGGCCGAGCAGGTCACCGACATTCGACTGGCTGTCTTTCCGACTATCTATGGGCAGCGGGCGGTGGTGCGGCTGTTCTATCGGCGCGAGGACCTGATGGATCTGGCGCATTTGGGGCTTACGCCGCAGATCGAGTCGCAACTGAAATCGATCGCGACGCAGAGCCAGGGGGTGCTCCTGGTGACCGGGCCGGCCGGCAGCGGCAAGAGCACCACGCTGGCGGCGGTGCTCCGATACATCGCCAGGACGTTTGCAGGCAAGAGCATCGTGACCCTGGAGGACCCGGTCGAGATCCGGATTGATGGCGTGACGCAGTCGCCGATCACGCCGCACGGTCAGATGACCTTTCCGACGGCGCTGCGGTCGCTGCTCCGCCAGGACCCGCAGGTCCTGATGATCGGCGAGATCCGCGACGCGGAGACGGCCCGGATCGCCATTGAAGCCGGCCTGACAGGGCATCTGCTGATGAGCACGCTGCACAGCGGAACGCCTGCCGGAGCGCTGCTTCGGCTGCTGGAGATGGGCATCGAGCCCTACCAGGTGACGTCGAGCGTTTCCGCGGTGGTGAGTCAAAGGCTGATCCGCAGGTTGTGCGACAAGTGCAAGAAGGCCCAGGAGGATCGGTTTGTGCCGGTCGGCTGCCCGGCGTGTCTGGGCACCGGTTTTCACGGCAGGGTCCTGATCGCGGAAATGGTGCAGTTGGACAGCAGATTGCGGAAAGCCCTTCTTGGCAAAGCCGATCTCGATGAACTCCAAACCCTGCTCACGACGCGCGGCCACGCGGGCCTCATGGCTCATGGCAGGCGGTTGGTGGAAACGGGGATCACCACGCAGGATGAACTGTGGACGGCCTGCGGAATGACCGAAAACGATCCATGCATGTAGGGAACGACAGATGGCGACTTTCAGGTACGATGCGCTGACGGCGGCCGGCCGGTTGATGACAGGGACCGTGGAGGCCGGCTCGCCGCAGGAGGCGACCGAAACCCTCCGGCAGATGAACCTCAACGTCAACCTGGTCGAGAAGGCCGTGCCGGAGCGGCCTCGAACGGCGGTCGGACGCAACGAGTTTCTGCTCTTCAACCAGCAACTGGCTTCGATCGCCCGCGCGGGCGTTCCGCTGGAGCGAGGGCTTCGCGAACTGGCCCACGACATGGGGTCGCAGTCGATGCGACAACTCGTCGCGGACATCGCGGACGACCTGGAGAAGGGCGTTCCCATCGAGGAGGCGTTCCAGAAACGGGAACGATCTTTCCCGCCACTCTACGGGCGCATTCTCAAGGCCGGGATTGAGACCGGCCGGCTCAGCGAGATGCTCGCCAGTCTCAATCGCCACCTGGAGTTGGCCGGACACACGCGGCGTATCGTCGTGGAGGCCGTCAGCTACCCGCTGGTGATTCTGATCCTGGGCGCGACCGTCATCACCGGGGTCTTTGCCTTCGTGATTCCGCAGTTCAAAGCGGTCGTGCAGGAGATGGTGGGGGGCAGGCTGAACCCGGTGACGACCGCTATGTTCACGCTGTCGGAGAACCTCGTGCCGATCTGGACTGTCGTGGGCATCCTGGTCGCCGCATCGGTCTTGGGGTTCATCAGTCTGTCCTCAACGCCTGGAGGCCGGCGAACCAGGGAGCGGTTGTTCCTGCGTCTGCCCGTCATCGGCAGGCTCTACCACGCGACGATCCTGAGCCGGATGTCGGAGGCGATGGCGGTGCTGATCGGGGCCGGGTGCGACGTCCCGGAAGCCCTGCGGTTGGGCGCCGTCAGTTCCGGCAGCAGCCGACTCGTCCAGGACAGCGAGACCGTCTCGCAGCAAATCGAGCAAGGGTCGGGCATCCTTGAGGCCGGACACCGGGCGACGCTGCTGCCCAGGTTGTTTCTTTACTCTATTCAGCTCGGCGCCCAGCGGAACGAATTGCAGGACAACCTCCGCAGTCTCGGCCAGATGTACGCGGATCAGGCTCGCGTGGGGCAGTCCCGCCTGCAGACGATTCTGCTGCCGACGATGATCGTCGCGATCGGAGCTCTGATCGGCCTGGCGATCCTTGCGATGTTTCTGCCGATGATCCAGGTGGTTACGAGTCTGGGCGCAGCGTGACAGGAGCGGTTATGACGGAAACGTCTCTATTGTGTTTCGCCATCCTGGCGATCTATCTCGTGCTGGGCTGCCGCAAGCCGGCGATGGCCTTCGCGACCCTGCCGATTTCCGTCGGCCTGGTATGGTATCTCGCGGTTGTCACCGATACCCAGGAAAACCTGCTCGTCATGGTTCCGACGATCTTCATCGGCACGCTGGTGGTGGTCGCCGCGACCGGTTGGAACCGCCAGAACCGCCAGTGGTTTCACTGGGGCGCGTGGTATCTGCTGATCGGCATCGCGACGATTCTCGTGACGGGCGTCGTCCTGGCGGGCCTCGGCGCCTTCGCGGCCGGCTACGCCCTGGCGGCGGTCTTCCTCTGCTCGGTCGTCGTGATCTGTGCTGTGCTCATTCACTATTTCCTGACGAGCAGCCGCAGGACGGCAGTCAACGTCTTCTCGACCCTCGCGTCCATCATGCGACAGAATCTGCCTCTGCCCATGGCGCTGGATTGCGCCGCCATCGGCGCAGAGTACGGAACCGCGTCGGTCCTTCTCGACATCAAGCGGTGGCTTGTGCAGGGCTGTTCACTGACGGACGCCCTTCGGCGGGGGTATCCGCGTTGTCCGTCGGACCGCCTGGCGCTGGTCGCGGCCGGCGAGCGGATCGGCCAGGCCCCCGCGGCGCTGGCCGCGATCGAAGCCGACGTGAGATCGCAGACCGTCGAACCCGCGAAACTGCGACCGATCCATCCGTTTTATCCGGCCTTCGTCGTGGTCCTGATCCTGTTTCTGACGTTGGGTCTGATGACGTTCGTCATGCCTCCGTTCGAGCAGGTGTTGCTGGAAATGGTCGGTGGCCAGTTGCCCGTCGCCACCCGCATTTTGATGCGGATCACCGCGTGGTTGAGGTACAGTCCCTTGGGAATCGTGGCGATTGTCCTGGCGATCCTGGCCGTCCGGTTCCGTTTCTGGTATCGCGCTTTGCGGGGCCGTCTGTATCATTCCAGCTTCGTGCTGTGGCCCCGGGACCTACTGGCGTGGCGTCTGCCGGTCGTGCGCCGGTTCGAATGGGACCGCTGCCTGGTGCAGACTTTGGAGTTGTTGCGGATCTCGCTGGCCGCAGGGTGTCCTGTCAACGACGCCATCCGCAGCGCGCTCGAACTGGACGTGAATCGGTGGTTTCGCAGACGCCTGCAATGCTGGCTGACGCGAGTCGAGCGGGGCGAGGACATCGCTCAATCGGCTCGCGGCTGCGGTTTGGGCCGTGCGGTTGCCTGGGCGTTCGACGTCGGCGGCGGCGCGGAGAACACCCCGGCCATCCTGGAGATGCTCGAGTCTCACTATCGCTCGTTGTACAGCTACCGCGCGAATGTGACCCGATACATCCTGTGGCCGGTGGGGATTCTCATGCTCGGTCTGATGGTCGGGTTTGTGGCTTATGCGGTGTTTTCGCCGGCTGTGGCGGTCATCAACGCCATGGCGTTGAACGTGTATCCATAGACGCAGGGACAAGACATGCTCATGAGGACGGACAGAACCAATCGACGCGGGTTCATGATGGCCGAGGTGTTGGTGGGCACGGCACTGCTTGCCATGGCGTTGGCCGCCTTGGCGGTCATTCTCCAGGGGGTCTCCAAGATCAACCTGTACCAGTGGACCCGCCAGCGGTGCGTCGCGGCGGCCCAGGCCCAACTCGACAGCCTGGCGGTTGCCGGCAAGCCGGTCGAGGAGAGCGAGATAGAGAGGCTCTGGCCGCAAGTACGCGTGTCCATCGAGCGTACGGCCGGCGAGGGCGTCTGGCAGGGTTTGGACCTCGTCCGCGTCACCGCGGTCGGCTGGGCGGCATCGCACGAGGTCACGGCGCATCTGGAGAGATATCTTCCGCGGGATGATCGATGATGGCCTGTTAGAGAAAGGAATTGTCATGGACAAACGACCGCCAGTCACAAGCCGTCGATCGCCGATGCGGAGGGGCTATCTGCTGATCGAGGTCCTTACGGTTATCATCATCGCTCCACTGTTGATGGTGCTGGTCAGCGCGTTCTTTCGCAGCTTTCTTCGAGATATTCCCCAGACGGCCTGTCTGTTGGACCAGAGCGTCGCGGTCCTCGATCTGCTCGATCAACTCCGAAAGGACGCAGATCTGGCGATCGCGTTGCCTTCTGAGGTTGGAGAGCGACACTGCGATGAAGCGACCCTGTTGATCGAGCAGCCCGGCGGGAGCGTCTGCTATCGCTTCGAGCAAGGGCGAATCGTCCGGTCGCTTTTCGACAAGCAGGGGAATGCCACGCCCGACGGAGAACGCACCTGGCAGGCTCGCGACGCGGTTGTCCGGTGGCGGCCCTGGGGGCCCCAGGAGAAGCCCTGCGCGATCGAGGTGCATTCACACCTCAAGCAATGGATAGGCCAGGAATGGAGACGCCGGTTCGTCAACTCGCACGTGTTCTTCCTTGGCGGCCTTGGATCGGGAGGCACATCCCATGAATAGACAGCGAGGTTTCAGTCTGACGCTTGTTATCGTCGCCCTGATCCTGGTGGGCGTCGCCATGTCGGTCCTGGCCGGCGGCTCCAACGTGATGCTCTTCCAGGCGGACAAGGCCTATTTGCAGGCGGTCGAGCGCAATCTGACAGCCAGCGGTCTGGCGTGGGTGCGGGCGAAGGCCTCCGCTCGTTCGGATCTTCTCGTCGGAACCCCCGTCGATCTCGATGTCTCCCCGTTCGGCGTTTCTGCCGTCAAGCTGGGCGTGCAGGTCCTGGAAGTGCGGGACAGCAGGGCCCGCGTTCGGATCGAGACCTCGTGCAGCAAACGTGGACGCGTCCGCAACTCGACCAGCGAACACACGCTTCTCATCCCCTGAGCCGACGAGGTTCGGGAATCCCCACTTCCGAAGGCGGTATTCCAGAAAAACGACGAAATAAGCCGCGGAGCCGGTACGTCTATTCTCCGTCAACACCTTGCGTTTGGTGGTCGGTTGTTCAGCCAGAATGGGGTGTCTTCGTGGATCATAGGAAATGGGTGCTGTGGGGTTTGTTCGGTCTTGCCGCTTGCGGAAGCGCTGGGTACATAGGTTTCTATCGTCCCCAGGCGGGCATCGAGGAGTCCCGGTCGAACCGATCGGGCGTTCAAGCGATAGGCACGGTGGTCGCTGCCGAACGGAGAGAGTCTCAAGAGGCTGTTGCAGCCGAGCCGAGGACGCCGGAGCCCGCGCAGGCGTCGGCCCCTGCCTCTGAGACGAAGGCCTCCGATGCAGGGCAGACGCAAGCCAAGACTCCGGCAGACGCGCCTGCGGCGGCGGCCGTCGAACCCAACAAGGCGAGCGATGCTCCGGTCGAAGGGGAAGCGCTGAATCTCAAAGACGTCGAGATGAAGCTCATCGTCCAGAAGATCGCCGACTGGACGGGCAAGGTGGTCATCCCCACCGACGCGATCCTGAAGGAGAAGATCACGATCTATTCGCCGGGCCGGCTGCCGAGGAACGAGGCCCTCGAACAAATCTACGGCGCTCTGCGGATCAAAGGATACACCGCCGAGCAGACGGACAAGACCATCTACCTGCGTCCGATCGGCGACGCCAGGCTCGGCATGGTGCCGACGATCGCGCCGGACCAGCCGCTGGCGTCGATCCAGAACAAAGAGCAGATCGTTCAGAAGTTCTTCCGGCTGACCAACTACAGTCCGACCCAGATGGCCCAGATCGCCCAGCCCCTGATCGGCGAGTACGGCCACATCAGCGTCGACGAAGCGGCGCGGAGTCTGCTGGTGATCGACACCGTGGGCAATCTGATGCGGATCGAGACGATCATCTCCCAGTTCGACGTGCCTGAGGCGGATCAACTCGTTACGGAAATCTTCGAGGTCCGCAGCCGCGCGCCGGGCGAGGTCGTTCAGTTGCTGCAAACCCTGCTCTCGGAGGGGCCCCCTCGCGGGGGACCTCAGTCGTGGCGCGGGTTGCCCGCCTCGGGCAGGCAGGGCCAGAGGGGCGCGGGCGGTGCAGCGTCCTCGGTCGTCGTAGCCGGGAGCCGAAGGCCCATGCTGCTGATTCCCGAACCTCGGTTCAGTTGGATCATCGCGAAGGCGTCTTCGGACGATCTGGCGCAGATCCGCACGTGGATCGAGCGGTTGGACCGCCCGGTCCCGACCGTGACCGAAGAGGAATCGCTCGACAAGATCGAGAACCGCAACCAGATCGTGCAGCGGTTCGTGAAGCTCAAGCACTGTCCTGTCGCGCGAATGGTCGAGATCATCTCTCCGATGATCGGCGAGTCCGGGCAGATCATGGCCGAAGGGCAGACCGCAACTTTGATGCTCACCGACACCGTCGAGAACCTCGCGCGGGTCGAGAGGGTCATCGCCCAGTTCGACGTCGCGGAACAGGATGAGACAGTCACCGAGGTGTTCGAGTTGCGGCACCGCAGTCCGGACGAGATCGCGTCTCTGCTCGAAGCGGTCCTCGGGGCAGGCCTGCGAAGCGGGACTCCGGGACGTCCCGACTGGGGGGCAAGGACTCTGGGAGTCATCCGTGCCCGGCCCAGGACTGGCGGACACCCCTCGGTCGTCTCCGTGGGCGGCAGCGGCGGGGGCAGCCAGCCCGTGCTCTTCATTCCCGAGCCCAACCGCAAGTGGATCATCGTCAAGGCGGCGCAGGAAGACCTGGAGATCGTCCGGGGCTGGATTCGCAGGCTGGACAAGCCCATGCCCACCGTCGCCGCCGACGAGGCTCTTATGGCCATCGAAGCCCAGAATCAGGTGGTCCAGCGATTCGTTAAGCTCAAGCACTACGACGCAGCCCGCATGAGCGAGATTGTCTCGCCGCTGCTGAGTTCCTCCGGGCACATCACCGCCGAGGCCAGCACCGGAACGCTTCTGCTGATCGATACGGTGGAGAACCTGATTCGAATCGAGGGCGTCGTCGCGCAGTTCGACGTGCCGGAGACCGAACACGTAATCACGCAGATCTTCGATGTCCGTCATCGCACGCCGGACGAGATCATCGTCCTGCTGGAGACGGTCCTGTCGCCTGGGACGACCGGCTCCGGACGGGGCCAGTATCCGTCCCGGCCCTATCGTCCCGGCGCCCCGCGGGGACGCACGTCCGGCGGGGGGACCTCCTCCGTGATCGCGGGGACCGGCGGCAAGTCGATCTCGCTGGCCGCGGAGCCCAAGCAGGGCTGGATCATTGCCAAGGCTTCGCCCGACGACATGAACGAGATCGGACGCTGGATCGAGCGTGTGGATCGGGCGCTCACGACGATCACGGCCGACACGCCGTTAAGTACGATCGAAAACCGAAACCAGGTGGTCCAGCGGTGCGTCAAGCTTGGGCACTACAGCCCCAGCCAGATGAGCGAGATCATCCTGCCGCTTCTGAGCGAATCGGGGTACGTCAGCGCCGACGAGAGCACGGGCAACCTCCTGCTGATCGACACGGTGGAGAACCTGATCCGCGTCGAGGCGATCATCGAGCAGTTCGACGTTCCCGAGGCCCAGAAGACGACCACGCAGATCTTCACGATCGAGAACGCCGACCCGGCGGAAATCGTCCAGTTGCTGCGGATGTTGCTCAGCGACGCGACAGGTCGCGGCGGCTACGGCGGCCGGCCGGGATATCGCAATCCCTCCATGGGCGGACGGCTGTATCGCGGCGGCCCCGGCGGCGCGGCCACATCGGTCATCATGGGTCCCAGCTCGCTGCCGGTCGTGCTGATCCCGGAACCCAAACGCAAGTGGCTCATCGCGCAGGCTTCCGCTGAGGACATGCGTCTGATCGGCGAGTGGATCGCCAAGCTCGATCGCGCCGAACCTCTGGAACGGGAGCACGAGACGGTTTCCATCACCTATGCGGACGTGCGGGAGGTCGCGACCCGCATCAACGAGGCCCTGCAGCGGATGCCGGGCACGGAACTGCAGGCGAGCGTTCTCGTCCAGTCGCTGGAGCAGGCCCGCCAGGTCATGATCTTCGGACGCAGGGACCTCCGCGAGATGGTCAAGAAGCTGATCGTGGAGATCGACGTTCCGCCGGGCCAGTTCGAAACCCGCCACTTCCAGCTCCAGTACGCCGACCCCGAGCAGGTCAAACGCAACGTCGACGATCTGTTCGGCGACGGGGCGATCGCCAGTCGCACTGCGTCGTATTCGTCCTATCGTCCGTCGGGAGTCCGCGGCGGGTTGTCCCCCGACACGGTCAAGACGATGGCCCACGTCTCGCTCAAGCAGGTGACGGTGATCGCCTCGCCGGAGAACATGAAGAAGATCGCCGAGCAGATCTCGTTGTGGGACGTCGCGATCAACGTCAACGAGGTCAAGCCGCGGATCATCGAACTGCGCAACTCGCAGCCCTCCCAGATGGCCACCCTGCTCAACACGCTGTTCAGCCAGAGCACGAGCAGCCGGTATTCGATTCTCGACTATCTGTTGGGCAGCAGCGGCCTGGACAAGCGACGGATCGTCGGACCCCTCTACGGGCAACTGACGTTCGAGGAAGTCACCGGCGCCAAGAAGCTGATCATGATCAGCAACATCCCGGGCGCGTACGACGTGGTCGAGGAGTTGATCCGCGAGCTGGATAGCCGCGAGGCTGTGGAGATTCCCAAGGTGGTCCGGCTCAATTACGCCAACCCGGAGACCCTTTCCGAGCGGCTCAACGCCATGTTCAACGAGGCGGGCACCTCGGCCACGATCCGTTTGAGCGATCGCGGTCTGAGCACCTATTCCATGGACGACGGCTCCAGCAGCAGCGGCGGCGGGGGAGGCGGCAGCGCCAATCGGAGTCTCGGCAACGCCCGCAGCGAGACCGCCGGGGGCGAATACCGGCCCTGGTGGACCACCGGACGGCGCGCCGTCGACGAGCTGCCGATCAGCAACATCATCGGCCGCGTGCGGTTCATCCCGGAAGGCCACAGCCGGTCCATCATGGTCCTGGCGCCGCCGGAGTTCATGGACAGCATCGAGGCGATGATCGCGGACCTCGACGTGCCCGGCAAACAGGTCATGCTCAAGGCCATCATCATGCAGGTGGACCATCAGAACATGACCTCGCTCGGCGTGCAGTTGAGTTCCGATTCGAGCCGGTGGCAAACGCTGGACAATGAAAACGCTCTCGTCGCGAAAAACGCGCTGACCCGGCTCGAACAGCACGGGTCGCTGGTGATCAGCCCGCAAACGGGCATCGCCACCGGCGACGGCTCAGCGGTCCAGATCAATCTCAATATCAACGCCTTGATCGATTTCCTCGTTCGCGAGCTCGACGCCAAGATCCTCAACCAGCAGACCCTCTGGACGAAGGACAATGAAGAAGCGCAGTTCTTCAAAGGCCAGCGCGTGGGGTTCCAGACTCGGGTTTCGATCTCCGACACCGGCGGCCGCGCCACGTCGGACTTCGAATACGAGAAGGTCGGCATGACGCTGCGGGCCCGACCGAGCATCACGCCCGAGCGGAACGTGGACATGATCATCAACGTGATCCTCTCGCAACTGACGTCTGAAGTGATCAACAGCCAGCGGGTGCGGACCGAGTTGGACACGACGACCAACATGATCGTGCAGGACGGCCAGACGATCATGCTGGGCGGCATGCTCTTTCAGGAGGACAGCAAGATCAAACGGAAAGTCCCGCTGTTGGGCGATCTGCCCCTGGTGGGGGGACTCTTCCGACACAATCAGAACACCCTGGCCAACAGCGAACTGCTGATCTTCGTCACGCCGCAGGTGATCGATACGCCGACCGACATGCGTCCGGCGGTTCGCAAGGAACTCGACGAGGCCCGACAGAAGCTGAAGAATCTTCGAGAGCAACTGGGGCCGCCGACGGACCCCAACCAACAGGACTCGTCGAGCGACGTGGAACCCCCGGCCGCGACGCCAGGAGGGGACGACGCCATCGTCCGCAAGTAGCTTGCGCTTCGAGACAGCCTCGGCGCCGCACAGTTGCCTGGAGGACACCGGACCAGGCGGACGATGTTACTTCCCGTCCGAGGCTCCGATCCGGGACGAACTCTCACTGGTGAACGGCCGATACGGCCACAGGGGACAGCAGACGATCGGACATTCCGTGATCCGGGTGCGCTGCCAGTACATGCAATCCAGGCACTTGGCCGCGATGGCGGCATGGGGATCAGCCCCGGACATGGCCTTGTCGTATTTCTTCTGATAGGATATTTTCCCGACGCCCGGGATCGAGGCCCGATAGCGACGTCTCTGTTCGCGAATCTTTTTCGTCATGTTCCTGTGTTGTCCTGTACTTGTGCGGCGTATCCCTCGTTGTGAACAGGGAGGTCCCACCGTAAGGGGGGGAGGGTTTGCAGGCCTCAGGCTCGAATGGGCGTCCCCTCTGCGAGCGAACCTGTCAGAAGGTACCGATCGGGCATCGCAAATGCAATGACAAATCTCGTTTGTCCCAAGACGGGGGCGTCAGGTGTTGGGACTGCCCTGTCGCGCCGTTTCGTAGTGATGCATCGCCGTCGCCAGGGCCGCCACGGTATCGACCTGTATCTTCTCGAGGATGCGGGTGCGATGGACCTGAACGGTCTTCTGGCTGATGCCGAGGGTCTTGGCGATCACGCTGGTGGGCTTGCCGACTCGGAGCAGTTGCAGGACTTCATGCTCCCGCGGCGTGAGCAGATCCAGCTTCTGCTTGATGGCAGTGACTTCGACACGGGATTCCCGTCGCCGTCTGTCTTCTGCGAGGGCCGCGTTGATGCGGTCCAGGAGGGCTTGGTCTCCGACGGGCTTCTCCAGGAAATCGTAGGCGCCCTTCTTCATGGCCTCGACGGCCATGGGCAGATCTCCGTGGCCCGAGATGAAGATGATGGGCAGGACCACGCCGCGAGAGATCAGCTCGTCCTGGAGGCGGAGACCGCTCATACCCGGCAGCCTCACGTCCAGCACGAGGCAACCCGGCTGCGCAGGGTCGTACACGTCGAGAAACTCCTGGGCGCTGGAGAAGGTCTGGGTTCGCAGTCGTACGGTGTTCGTCAACTCCGCCAATCCATCGCGCACCGCTTTGTCGTCGTCCACAATGAAGACGGTCGATTGAAGGTCAGACATGATCGCTCTCTCCTATTGTCAGTTCCACAAGTCTGAACATGGTTGCCTCTCAACGTGACCCAGTCGCCGGTTCGGCGGGATCTGGCGCGTCTACGGATTGCGACGCGGACAGCGTGAACGTGAACTCGCATCCGCCATCGGGGCCCGCGGCGACCGAGAGGTGCCCGCGATGCGATTCGACGATCGACCGGCTGATGGACAGACCGATTCCCAGGCCGTTGTGCTTCGTCGTGAAGAACGGGTCGAACACCCGGGACATCGTCTGGTCGTCCATGCCGGGGCCGGTGTCCGACACGGTCGCCGCGACGAGATCCCAAGACGGCATGAACGTGCGTGCGGTAAGCCGCCGTTGCGGCGAATCGGTTCCCTGCATCGCCTCGATGGCGTTGCGCATGAGATTGACCAGCACCTGCTCCAATTGGACGGGGTCGGCGAGGATCATCGGCAGGTCCTCCGACAGATCGAGAGCCACATCGACGCCGGCGTAGCGGAGACTCGATTGGAGCAGGCCCAGCACGTCTCGGATGCACTCGTTGATGCTGACCGCCTGCAACTGAGGCGGGCGACGCTGCGCGAAGGCTCGGATCCGTCGAATGATGTCTCCGGCGCGGCTGGACTGAGCCACGACGCGCTCCAGGTTCGCCACGAGCTTCTCCGAATCGACGTCTCCCTTCTGGACCGACCGCAGACAGGCGCTGGCGAAGCTCATGATCGACGAGAGGGGCTGGTTGAGCTCGTGGGCGAAACCGGACGCCATTTCCCCGAGTGTGCTGAGCCGGGAGATATGAAGAAGCTCCACCTGTCGTTGTTCCGCCTTTCGTTCCGCGTGCTTTTGTTCGGTGATGTCGTGGAAGACGACGACGAATTGACCCCGTTGAGGGCAGTACGCGCGAACGTCGAAATAGCGATTCAGGGCTTGCGCAAAATCCTCAAAACGGATCGGTTCGCCCGTCGTCGCAACCTGGCCGTATCGCTCAATCCAGGACGATTCAATTCCCGGCATGACCTCCAAGACCGTCCGGCCGAGAATGTCGTCGGCACGGAGACCGGTCAACTTCTCGAACGCTGCGTTCACGGAAAGGAACCGATAGTCCACCGGCGTGCCGGATGCGTCGAGGATCACTTCATGCAGCGCGATGCCGCTGAGCATGTGATCGAACAGCAAGCGGTAGCGTTCTTCGCTGTCGGCCAGCACCTGCTGGGCCCTCTTGCGGTCGGTGACGTTGAAGCCCACGCCGAGCAGCGCATCGACGCGGCCCTGTTCGTCGTGCAGGGCGCTGAGCGACAGATCGACCCAGATGATCTCGCCGTTTTTGCAGACGGTGCGGATCTCCAGGCGATCCTGTTGGATCTCTCCCCGCCACAATCGTTCTTGGACGTCCTTCATTCTCGACCGGTCTTCGGGGTGCGTGATGTCCTGTCCCGTGATCTCCATCATCTCCTCGTCGGAATACCCCAGGAGGTCCAGCATATACTGGTTGACGTGGGCCCATCGGCCTGACGTGTCCGCGACCGCGACGAGGGCCGCCGCGTTGTTGACGATGGCTCGGAACCGCTCTTCGCTTTTTCGCAACGCCTCCTCGGCCAGCGCCCGCCGCACGGCAACACCCAGATGCATTCCGATGTCTTCAAGAGTCTCTACCAAAGACAAGGGAACGCGGTGCTCCCGCGAATCCGCGAGGTGGATGAGGCCGAGGATGTCATTGTTGCATCGGATCGGGATCAGCGCCACGGACTCGAAGCCCATTTCGTTGCAGACGTTGCGGGTCCGCCCCTTGTCCTCGTCGGACACCGTGGCCAGGAATCGAGTGGTGCCGTTCATGTAGAACGAGCCATGGGGGGTGTAGAAGGGCAACGAGGGATCGGTCTGGCCCTTGATGACGTTGATGCACATGCACTGATCGCGGTGAATCGACAGGGGGCTCTCGGTTTCATAAAACTCCCGATGGAAACCCACATAGGCTTCGTACGGGATGTTGCCTTTGTGGTCGAGGATGCGGATCCCCACGGCCTGGCACTCCGCGAAATCCTGGAGCGTCAGAACGATCTGTCGGAGCATCGGTTCCCACAACGGATGTTGATTCGAGATCTCCAGGATTCGGTGAGACAGTCTCTGGCCGGCCTTGGCCTGCTCCTGTTCCGTGACGTCGGCGGCGATCGTCACCATGTCTGTGACTTCTCCGTCGTCGTCGCGTATCACGCCGGTCGAAGCGTCCACGATCAGCGGGCTCCCGTCCGCCCGAAAGGCGGCGTACTGCACGTTCTTCAACGAGCCCTCCGCAAGGACTCGCCCGATGTCCTCCTGGACCCGCAGGTGATCCTGCGGTGCGACGAAGGCCAGGAAGTTCTTGCCGAGGATCTGGTCCTTAGAGCAACCGAGGATGCTCGCAGCCGCAGGGTTGCAGGTGCGGATGTTCCCCTGGACGTCGGCGATCAGAATCGCGTTCGGAGAGGAGTCGAAAATGCTCTGCAGCTCGGCTTGTCCCATCGCGCGCGCTTCCGGCGTCCGCAGAGGGGCCAGGGTCTTGGATGCACGATCTGCCGAGATTCGACACGTTTCGTTGGGGGTTTCGCTTCCTTTGCGTTCCGTCATGGCTGCACAGCTCCAAGACGCTGTTGTTTCGCTCCAGGCCTCCCGTTGAGGCGCGACGTCGGATCTTCCAGATCACCCAGCGAGCACATGAATCAGACGTCGTATCAAGGCACCAACGAGACTTATAGGTCAAATCTCGTAGGCGAGTCAAGCGTTTTTCCGGCAGGAATTGTATATTGTCATATTGAATCGGCGCTTTCCCAGTTATAATGGACTTGCAGGTTCGATCGAAAGACTCTGGATCGATGGAGGACGACCTGATGAAGTGGTCTGGCGGTGTGTTCACTGCAGCGTGCGGGATTGTTTTCGCGCTGATTTGCGGTCGCGGTCAGGCAGTTACTCTTTGGTTGCATTCCGATATCCGCCAAATCGTGTCGCCGGGAGAAACCTGGCGGTTCTTCCGCGGAACAGGGCCGGCCGGAACGCCCGCGGAGGCGTGGCGACAGGCTGATTTCGACGATTCTGCGTGGGAGACTGGGCCTGCCGGTTTTGGCTACGGCGACGGTGACGACGCAACGCTTCTCGACGACATGCAGGGACGCTATCTTGCCGTCTACATTCGCAAAGACTTCACTTTGGATGCTTTCGATGAGACGGCCCGCGTCGAACTGACAATTGACTACGACGATGGATTCGTCGCCTATCTCAACGGAAGAGAAGTGGCTCGGCGGTCCATGCCCGCCGGCGAGGCGGTGTATACGACGCCCGCCATGTCTCATGAGGCCGGAACGCCGGAGATCATTGTCCTGGGGAATGCTGGGGATTTGCTTCGTCCAGGACGCAACGTGCTGGCTATTGAGGGACACAACTCCTCCCTCACCAGCGGGGATTTCTCCCTGATCCCGTCGCTGCGAGTCGTGTCGGGGGTCGTCCGCAATGGCGAGATATCCATCGTGGAAACCGGACGGATCGTGGTGGTCGTCCATACGGATGTCGCCGGCATGGAAACCCTTCTGGTCGAGGAGTCTCCAGCGGTATGGAACGCTCAGGAAGGCCGGTGGGAGGCGGAGATCCCGCTGGCGGCAGGTCTGAACACAATTGAAGCGAAGGCCTTCGACGCCGAGTCACGGCTGATCGACTCCGGCTCGATGCAGGTGATCTATGTCCCGACTGAGAACCATCTGGCCGGCGAGTTGACCGAAGATGCCACGCTCGACGGGGCTTGGGTGTTCGACGAGGCGGTTGTTGTCCCGCCCGACCGGGTGCTGACGGTGTTGCCGGGGACTTTCGTGCTGATGAAGCAGGGAGGCTCGATAATCGTCGAAGGGCAGTTGCTGGCTCTCGGGACTGAGGACGAGCCGATCCACTTCACGCATTACGGCGACGGGGTCGCATGGAAGCAGATCCGATTCGTCGACGCCCAGGACAGTCGGCTGGACCACTGCGTCATCGAGTACGCCGACTGCGAGGGGGCGCATCAGGACTACTATGAGCCGGGGCCCAGGAACTACCACGAGGCGGTCGTCGTCATCGCGTGCCATGTGGATGTCAACGAGTGCAAGTTTCAGAAACTCCCGAACGAAGGCGCAAGGGCGGAGGGCGACGCGCTGGCGATCATCTCCGACGATCCGGATCATCCGGGCGAAGCTTCGGCTTACATCCGAGGCTGCCAGTTCCTTCGTCTTGGCCAGGGGGTCCACACGCGGTATTCCCACGTCCTGGTCGAAGACTGCTTCTTCACCGGCAAACGCGGCGACAACGACGATGTGGACCTCTGGGGCGAGAGCGTGCCGCCGCCGGTGATCCGCCGCAACACGTTCTGGTATCCCGAGCACGACGACACGATCAATCCGACTCGCTGTTCGGCGATCATCGAGGGCAACCTTATCGTGGGAACCGACGATCACGGGATCGTATTGAGGGACAAGGCCTCGCCGATCGTGGTCAACAACGTCATCGTCGACTGCGCCAACGGCGGCATCGCCATCGAGAACTCGAACACGGCCTATCTGCTGAACAACACCATCGTCGGCTGCGGGCGGGGCCTGAGGCTGTTCGACCTCGGCCGCTGGGGCCCGCCTTATCGGCTCAACCCAGGCGGCGGCACGGCCACCGTCGTCAATTGCATCATCTGGGATTGTCCCCAGCCGATCGCCCTGGCCGACAGTTCGAACACCGAGATCGCCGACCGAGGTTCCCATGTCACGATCCGACACAGCATCATCCAGGGCGGGCGCAACGGCGTCTCCGTCTCCGGCCCGTATTCCACCGTCGTCTGGGGCGAGGGGAACCTCAACGCCGATCCGCTTTTCGCAGACCCGGCTCAATTGGACTTTCATCTGCTCCCGGGCTCGCCCGCGATCGACGCGGCCGACACCCTGGAGGCGCCTGATGTGGATCGCGACGGCAATCCGCGTCCGGCCGGAGCGGCCGCCGACATGGGAGCCTATGAGGCTCAGCCCTGATCGCTACTTAGATTCCTTCAGCAGAGCCTGGCATGCGATGTCCACGCTCCGGACGTTCTTGGCGGAGTCGGTCAGCATCTCGTGCATGGGGACATCGACGAAATCGCCTCGGACGATCCGGCTGCACAACTGAATGCCGCCGAATCCGTAGTAGCACAGATCGCCATAGACGTTCGAGATGTGCATGCGGAAGGAGAGGGCCGGGATCGTGCCGTAGGCCGACGGCGCCGCCCTGTCGGCCCAGAACCCCTCTTTGCCTGTGGTGGCCTCTCGCACGCCGTGCCATTCGGCGCGATTCGTCCGCCATTTGGCGGGAACTGTGACAAGCGCCGGAAACACCAAAACGTCAATTCGATGAGCCCAGATGTACTCGCGGAAGGCGTACTTCGCGACGAGGTCGTGGCGGTCCTCCAGGGGCTTGCCGGTGTTGGGGTCATAGAGGGCGCCCATCGTCTTCTTTAGAGACTCGTAGATGGTCTCATACGCCGAGGAGGGCGCCGCGGTGAATCCCGCCTGCTGGAGTCTCTCGACCAGCGCCCGTTCGAACTCGTCTTTCCTCTTGCCCGGCTCGACGACGTCGTCCGGGATGAACATGGGGACAATGCCGACAGTCCAGCCCTTGTCCCGCAGGGACTGTGGGGTGATTCGCAGCGGACGATACGGCGTCGGGAGCGGCGCATTGTCGTCCCCGATTTGTTCCAGGTAGCTTCGGATCAGGGGGGCGTCGGCAGCATTGCCTGCGCGTTCCATGTATGCACGCAACGACTCGCGCGCCTTGTCCCGGTCTCCCAACTCCCTCTGGAGCAGGCCGATCTCTCGATGCGCCTCGACGCAGTTGGGGTCCCAGCGAAGCGCCCGGGAATAGCAGTCCAGAGCCGAAAACGAGCTGCCCATCGGACCGTTTCGCTCCAGTTCGCCCGACAGGAAATGGGCCCGGCCCGACTTGGGATTCACCCTCAGGCATCTTCGCAGGTTCTCTCGGGCCAGAGCGTAGTTCTCCTCGTCCAGATTCAGCCGCGCATTGGCGAGGATGACCTCGAAGAGCTTGTCCTCGTACACGTCCTCCGCGACGAGGCGGCCCGTCGCTTGCCGTTGGATGTCGGGCTGTTGAAGGCGTTTGCGGTAGCTGGCGATCCGCTCACGGAGCCGCGGGTGCGTCGCGAACCTCGCGTCCTCCGCATCGTCGTCTTCCTGGACCGTCTGCAGCCGTTCGAAGGCGCGGACGGTTTGCTCGGGTTCGTATCCCGCCTGGAGGACCGCCAACAGGCCCACGTGGTCGGCCTCGTTCTCCAACTGTCGCGAATACCCGCTGACGCTGCTGATCCGCCAGAGGTCGGCGGCCGAATTGCCCGTTTCCTTCGTGTTCGCCAGTACCGCCAGGGCGCCGCCGAAGATGGCCCCTTTGACCATCTCGTTGTTCTCTTTGATCTTCTCGCGATAGCTGTGCCGATAGCGGAAGTGGGCGAGTTCATGGGCGAGAACCGTTGCGATCTGCGCCTCGTTTTCCAGGAGGGCCAGCAGGCCGCTGTTGACGTACATTGCGCCGTTGGGCATGACGAACGCGTTGGGGCTCGGGTCCGGCAGGATGCGAATGCGGATCGCAGGTCTGGAATCGCTGAAGTCCGGCGTCAGCTTCCGCAGGATTTCGATGAGGTATTGCTCCGCCTGCTCGTGGCCGGTCGCGGGCTTGACATACGTGGCGATCTGGCCTTCGAGACGGTCGGCAGTCTCCCAGAGCGATTGTTCGGTCGGGTGAAGAACGGGGGGATCGGCGAGGTTTGTCAGCGGCTCCACACGGGTCGATGCGCAGCTTCCCCCCCAAATCAGAATCAACCCCATCAGCAATCCTGCGACGTGAATCCGCCCTTGCAGGGCAGGCCTCGCACGATGCATCGTACAGCAAAACATGACCTCTCCTTACTCGTATCTCCAGCTCAGGTTCGGCCGATGCCGAACGAGGTCGCATTGTACTCGACTCGTGCAGGCCGATCAATCGGACGCGGCACAGGACGCACCTCAGTGCGTATCTGCGTCGATGGGGAGGGTGATCGTGAATGTGCTGCCTTGGCCGGGTTTGCTCTCCACGGCGATCTTGCCCTTGTGGGCGTCGACAATGAACTTGGCGATGCTCAGGCCCAGGCCGCACCCCTCGGCCCGCCGGGACAGGCTGCGGTCTACCTGGTAGAACCGCCGGAAGATCTTCTTGAGGGCTCGTCGTGGGATGCCGACGCCGTTATCACGAACGGTGAAGACGACCCCAGGGACGGATTTGGAGGCGATTCCCGCGGACAGACGGATCTCTTTCTCTTCCTGGGTGTACTTGTAGGCGTTGTCCAGCAAGTTGACCAGGACGGTGACCATGGCGTCGTGGTCGGCCTTGACCAGGGGCAACTCGTCGGGGATGTCCGTCTCGAACCGACAGTGGCCTCGTCCGAGCTTGGTCTGGACCGCCTGCGCCGCGGTGCGGGCGATGCTCGTGGGACTGACCGGCCGCATTTGGAACGCCTGCTTGTTCCGCTCCATTCGCGAGAAGGTCAGGAAGTTATCGATGAGCCGGCTCAGGCGTTCGTTCTCCTTCGACACCAGTTGCAGGTATTCCATGACCTGGTTGGGATTGCTGTAGCTGCCGTCGAGCAAGGTGTCGACCAGGACCCGCATCGAGGCCAGCGGCGTCTTGAGTTCGTGGGTCACCGTTGCGATGAAGTCGTTCTTGAGCTTGTTGAGACGGACCTGCTTGCCGATGCTCTTGGCGGCCACTGCGCCACAGCCGAGGATCAGGCCGATGACCAGCAGGCCGGTCCAGGTGTATACCGCCACTCGCTCGCTGGCGACCCGCTCGAACACGTCGCCGCCTTTGAAGAACAGCAGGACTTTCCAGTCGGGCAGGTGACGTCCGACCATGCCGGTGGCGAAGGGTTCTCTCGTGATCTCCCCCTGACCGGCGACGACGTGGTTGGCTTCGTCCAGGATGGTGTACTCGACGTTGTCGTCCTGGAAGTCCCGCGCGAAATCCGCCATCGTATTGGCGAGGTTGTCTCGTGCGACGACAGCCACGCACAGGCCGCGACTGGTCGGGCGGATCATTCCATAGAAATCGTTCCCGTCGCGGATCAGCGGCTGGAGTTTGCCGACCTCCCACTGGGCGAACGCGTCGATGGTGGGGAATCTCTGGGCCAGCGAGATCGAACGTTCTTCCGCGTCCATCAGGTCGGGCAAAGCCGCGCCTTCGAAGAGCCCGGCGTGGCGATCCAGCAGACCGTTTTCGAGGCCGAGTTCGATCGCCTTGCGGGCCAGGAACAGGTTCTCGTCGGCCGCCAGGGCGAATCCCGCGTCGTTCTCGCGGTACAAGACCGAAAGCAGCCTGGCGAAGATTTCGTCATAGAGGTCGGTATAGGCCGGGTTGTCTTTCAGCCAGCTCAGCATGAGCAGGCGCGCGTTGGCGACCAGGCCCAGGCAGCGGGCGTCGCCTGTCTGGGCCAGAGGGCTTGCAGCGGCCCGTCGGCATTCGGTGAGGGCCTGATCGAGCCGGCCGAGCCGGGCCAGGGCGCGACCCTTGCCGATCCATGCGGCCAGGCGGTCTCGGTTGTCGCTGATTCGCGCGTACTGCTCGTAGCGTTCGACCGCCTGTTCGTACTGTTGGGTCAGCTCCATCTCCATTGCGTCGGCGAAGCCTGCGAATGGGCTCACGGCAGGGCCACTGTCCGCGGAGAGAGTGGGGTACAGCCGGCGTCCGGCGCCATCGTAAACAAGCAGGCCGGCATAGTCGAACTGCCCGACGGCCGCGACAAACTGGCGGTAGGGGGAGAGCGCGGGCCGTCCCTCCAGCACACGGCATCGTTCGGCCCACCTCTGCTCGATCCGCTCGGTCGCATCGGCCAGCTTGGCCTTGTAGACCGAGGTCAGTCGCTGGCGAACGGCAAGCCGCTCGCTCTTGACGACCTCGTTCATGAACCACAGCAGACATAGAGTCGGAAGGACCACCGCCACCGCCAGCAGCAGGACGACCCACCGAAACTGACCGTATCCAGGATTGATGCCGCGCATAGCTTTCGTCAGCGGTCGCATCTGTCCTCACGAAAACCGGACCCCTTGAGGGCTTGCCCGCGGGACTGCCGCGGAGAAACCTTGCCGTCGGCGTTCATCACCGACGCTTATGACACAGGAGTATACCGCACAAGCACAGCCGGCGACAGAGTCCACAGTCGTCGATGGATGAAAACGCAGGAGGCCGGTCTGGCTCCGGCCTCCGCGTTGACACCTGATGTGGAGGACAGGTTCGATTATCGGCCCGCGGCCAGCTCCTTGATCTGGTCTTCGGGCAAACCGTAGTTGTAGATACGAAGATCGTCGATCAGGCCGTTCCAGAAGCGGTCCTGCATCTCGGTGTTGGCGCCGATCTGGACCGGCACATCGTTGGTATTGATCGTGCCCCAGGCCTCCTGCGAGGCATCGAGCGTTCCGTCCACGTAGAGCGACATTCGTTTGCCGTCGAAGGCGCCTGCGACATGGCGCCACTCGTTTCGGCCGATCGGGCGGCTTCCGAAGAGGCTGCCGTACTGGTTGCCGTTGGGGATCTGGAGGCCCGTGCAGGCGAATTCGAGCGTGTCGGCCTCGTTGTTCCTCTGGAGCCGCCAGGCGCCGTCGCCTTTGGTGACCAGGGCCTGCCAGGGGCGGTCGAACGAGGTGACCTTGATCCAGGCTGTGATGGTGACGCCGCCGGTGAAGTCGAAGGCGGATTCGTCTTCGACCGTGAGGAAGTCGCCGTCGCCGCCCAGCGCGATCGCGCCGCCGAGCTTGCCGCCGGCGGGTTGCCAGGTGGGATCGCCCTGGACGGTGGCGTGGCGGTCGTTGCCGGAGCTGTCGGCCGCGGTGCGACCGGCTTTTTCGTCGAACTTCCACCAGGCGATCAGGCCGGCCAGTTCGCCCGTTCCGAGCATCACCGGATGCTGCCAGGCGATATCGTGCTGGGTGGCCCACATGAGCTTGGTGTCGCGGTCGCCGCCGTCGTCATCATCGTTGATGTGGACGTCGAAGCCGATCTTCGCCCCGGGCTTCGGTTCGGTCCCGAGCGTGGACCAGGGCAGCTTGATCTCCAGGCGATAACCTCCTTCGGTCCGAGCGAAGGCGTACTTGACGCCGTCGGTCTTGTTGTGCTTGGTCTCGCCCATGGAAGGGGCGGAACTGTCCCAGGCGAAGTGGTACTGGTAATCGCCCGGGCCGTAGGTCTGGGACTTGCTGTTGTCGGCGTCGATGAAGATTTCGACGCTGTCGTCGAGCCAGAACTCGACCGAGTCGTTGATCAGCTCGTCATCTTTCACGTCCACGAGGACATAGAGGGCCTGCTTGTCGTACACCATCTTGAAGCTCGCGGAGGCATCGGCCTCGCCGGAGGCGGGTGAGTAGGCCACGTTGCCGATCGTGTGCGACTTGACGCTGCTCCAGGCGTTGTCCATCTGGCCGTCAATCTCGACCGGGCGATCGGCTGGGACGATGGCGACCGGCGCCGGCCCGGCGTGGCTCCAGGCGGACTGTGTCGTCTGGTGCATCACCTGGCCGAGCTTGGCGATCGGCCCGATCAGGTCTTTGACCGGAGGCATGTCGCTCAGGCTCAGGCGGAGGCTGAAGCTGTTGTCCTGCTCGGTCGTCTGGAGACGGAGCGTGGTCTTGGGAGTCGCTGCGATGAGTTCGTCCAACGCCTTTCGGACCTCCGCTGCAGCCTCCTGCGACGGCAGTTCCATGGCCTGCGACGCGAGTTGGATCGCTCCGGCCACGTTGATCAGAACGAGCTTGCTGGTCGCCGGCGGCAAGGTGGCCAGGGCGTCCTGGAGGTTGCCGGCGTTGACGATGGAACTGTCCTGCCTGGCGGCGGTGATCGAGGCGTCCACCACCTGCGAGTTCAGAGACAGGACCATAGTCTTGTTGGCCGGGTTGGTGTGCCCGAAGAACTTGATGTTGTGGGCCAGCGTAACGTCAAATCTTCCGGATTCCGGAAAACTGGGTGGGGTCTGGCCGTCCGGCGGCAGCAGATTGGCCATCGTCAACAGGCTCGTCAGGAGTTGGTGGACCTGTCCGGGGCTCTTGCTCGTGACGGCCAGCCCGAACGCCTGGGCGACCGGCGGGATCGGGGAACCCTGCGAGGTCATCGTTTCCTTCGGCGGAGCGGCGAAGAGGGTGATCTGCTCGATGTTGCCGAAGATCTGGGAGCCGATGTCCTGGCCAGAGACCTCTCGGATCTTGGCGCAGGCGGCTTTGGCCTGCGCCGAGTCGGCGCCGCCGAGCGTGAGGCTGATGAGCGCCACCGCGTTGGCCGGGACGGTCTTGAGGGCCTCCTTGTTGAGGTTCGGGGTACGGATCAGGTTGTAGAACATCGACCGGTTGCCGTCCTTGAAGTTGACGTTCGCATCGAGCGCGATGCCGGTCTCTCGCAGGGAGAGCGAGGCGATGAGATCGTCCACGTTCTGAAAGTCCACGAGGCTGTTGGCCATCTGGATCTGCGGCGGGACCTGGTCGGCCGGGATCATCTTCGTGAGCCGACCGTAGGTTTCAGCGACGTTCAGCCAGATGGTCAGGGCGTTCTGCTGCCGGGCCTGCTTGCTGATGCTCGTGAACGACTTGTTGTTCGATGCCAGCGAAGGCACGGCCGCCTTGCCTTTGTATCGCTTGATCGCCTGTTGCAGCAGCTCCGTGCCTTTGGGCGACGGGGTGACCGCGATCACGACCGTATCGTCAAACGCCGCACCGCCGCCTTCCGCGAAGGTGATCACATTCATGCCATCGACGGCGGGCGCCGCCTGGCCTATCGCGCTGAGGCCCAATTGGAGCAGGCTGACCAGCGAGTTGTTCCTGCCGGGGAACAACACAGCCACAGCGGGGGGATTGTTCTGGGCCAGGTCGGTGACGCCCAGGCCGATCCCGCGGATCTTCTTCAACTCGCCCACCATGGCGGGGCTGAGCACCTTCTGGATCACGGCGCCCGGACCGACGTGGTTGCCCCCGCCCTGATTCAGGTTCGTCAGAACCTGCTCGACCGGCGTGCCCTTGATCATGTTGAGGAGCGTCGCGACCTGTTGGCCGGGGCTGCCGATCTCCATGTACGCGATGGTCTCCGGCGGCATCAGCGAAGCGGGGTCCGCGTTGCCGAGTTCTTCCAGCATGGGCTTGGCCTTCTCGACGACGTCCGTCTGGTCGCTGTAGTTCTCGACCAGTTTCGAAAAGACCGCCCGGGCTTCCTGTTCCTGCTTCTTCTTCAGGAAGACGGTGCCTTGGCGGTACAGGGCCTGGGCCACAAGGTTCTTCGGGGCGGCGGGGTCTTCAATGATCTGCTGGTAGATCCCGACCGCCTTGTCGAGATCGCCCTCGACCTCCTCGACATAGAGTCCTTCTCGAAGCAACTCGGCCGCGGTCTTGGCGTACGCCGCCGGCGCCGTCACGGCTGCCAGAAGCAACACGCCGATCAGGTACTTTGCAAACGTTCTCATGGCTGCACTCCTTCTCAAATCGGTTTTGCCGGATAATCTCATTCGGACAACCGTACTTTCGTCCACGTGTGTTACCGTCGTGTTACCGGTTCGTCCTTTTTTGGTGATTTCTGAGACGATGTCGGGTGGACGGGCGTTCCTCGTGTGGCGGCGTCAAGCCCGCGGTTGCGGGCAGTCGAAGGGTTCCGAATCTGCCGGTGAGCTACCAGGGCCGGGGATCGATTTCCATATTTGCGGGCGCAAGCCCTTGCGTTGGCGTCGAGAGCCTCCACGCGTCGATTGGGCTCCAGGTCCCGCACTGGCCACACGATGTGAGGGGGTAAACACCGCCGCAGACGGGGCAGACCGCTTGTGTCTCGAAAACATCGAACCCCGCGCGGCAATGGGGACACGCCCAGAGTGGACCCATGGGCGGGCTGGTCCGACAGGTCGGACAGGCGAAACCCTCTCGCCGGGGTTGTCGCGCCGCGCGCACGAGTTTGATCGCGTTCTGCAGCCCGCGCCAGCAGTTCAGCAGGATGAACACGGCCAGAAGGCCGATCCAGGCCGATCGCTCAACCAAAGCCAACAGGAAGAGGCCTGCAACTCCGACGAAGCCGACGAGGGTCGCGACCACCAGGCTCCAGGCCCGTCCACAGAAGAACCACAGCACAGAGCGAAGGATCTGCCCGCCGTCCAGCGGGTAGATGGGCAGGAGGTTGAAGATCAGGATGCCCACGTTGATGAATTCGATGGTACGCAGCAGGCGGAGGGCGTCGGGCATCGTTTGCGCCAGACCGCTGATCTGCGCGAGTTTTACGGCCAACAGCAGCACGGGAATCAGAATCACATTGACGAGTGGTCCGGCCGCGATGCTCCAGAGCGTGGCGCCAGGCCTCTGCGGCGGATCGACGTAGGCGACGCCTCCAAGGGGCCACAGCACGATGCGTTCGGCCCGACCGCCCACCTGTCGGCAGGCCAGGGAATGCCCGAACTCGTGCATGAGCACGATCGAGAATAAGGCCACATACTCCAGCACATTCCACGTCAGGGACGTATAGCGTCCCGCTCGCAGGCTGATCTGATAATAGGCCACGAGGAACCAGGACCAGTGCAGGTACAGATCGATGCCTGCGGCGCGAAAGAGTCGAATCGAACCTTGATGGGTCGGTGTCATGTTTCCCCTCGTGTCCAAAATGATTCGTCACTGTTTGCGATAAACCAGCAGGGCGGTGTCGGGTCTGTCGGCCAGCGTGATGAGAAGGCCCTTTCCGATCAGGTCCCGGCCGTGCCAGGTCTGTTGCGTGCCTGCGTTGAGATCGGTCAGGAGGTAGCTCGCTTCGGGGTCCAGGGCCTGCAATCTCAGCCGGGCGGATTCGTAGTCGCTCTCGTGCCGGCGAAACGCCTGGACCATGCCTTGGCCGGTATCGGGGCGGTCGAATTGCCACGCCATCCAGACGGTGTTGTCGCGGGTCCAGGGCGTCAGCGGATAGAAGTCGCCGTAGTAGTTCGGCGAGACCTCGCGCCACTGGGCGATCAGACGACGCAGCGTCGGGTAGTCCAGGTCCTTCAGACGGATGTCGATCCCCAGGCCAAAGCCTGGGACGGCGTTGCTCCAGAAGGCATAGGGTTCGACCGGCGTCCGGCCGCTGCCGTAATACGAGGCGTTGCGGGTGGCGACCGTGCCGGTGCCGTGGTAGGGCAGCCACATCGACAGGCCGTACGTCATGCACTGATGGCCGATGGCTTCGTAGGCATAATCGCTTCGCCACAGCGGGACCGCCCGGCGCATCGTCTCGACGTCGTTGCGTCGCCCGCCGCTGGCGCAGGAGTCGATCAGCAGGCCGGGATGACGGCGCCGCAGCTCGTCCCAATAGGCGAGATAGCCCGTGACGTGCCGGATTTCGGTGATTCCTTGTCGGTCGGGGGCGTCGGCGGATCGCCAGTGGTTCAGCGGGTCCATGTTGAAGTCCTGGCGGTAGAGGTCGATCCCTTGCTCGGTCAGCAGGCGGTCGACGTGGTCGGTGAGCCACTGTCTGGCTTCGTCGTTGCCGAGGTTCAGCAGGCCGCCTTTGGCTCCGCCGAGGATCCAGTCCGGACGATTCTCCGCCAGCCACGTGCCGGCGGTCACCCGCTCGGGCTCGAACCAGACGAGGACCTTGAGGTCCTTGCTGTGGGCATAATCTGAGACCGCCCGCAATCCGCGTGGGAACCTCGCCTTGTCCACTTCCCACGTGCCCACGCGGGGCCAGCCTCCGCCGTGATGCACGTACCAGCCGGCGTCCATCCACCAGTAGTCCAGCTTGATGCCTTCCTCGGCGTACCGGTCGATGAACAGGATCTGCCTGGCTTCGTTGGCGTCGATCATCTCGTTGTACTGACGCGAACTGGACGCGAAGAGCTTGGGGGCAGGCAGGACGCCGTCGGGCTTGGGCATCGAATGCGCCATCATCCAGCGTCGCCACACGTTCTGCGCGCCGATCCAGCGGCCCTTCCAGAATTGCATGACGATCAGCGGGCTGCGGACCTCCTCGCCCGGCAACAGCTTGAAGTGAGTCAACTCCTGCCCGGCCGACAGGCTCAGGCCTCGCTCGTTGTCGCGGAGGAACTCGGCAGCCCACTGGCCGGGCCAGCCGACGGCGACGATCAGTCCTTCGTCGCCCCATTCCAGATTGAAATAGGACCAGTCGGTGTTGGTCGGTCGGCCTCCGGCGCCGCCCAGATGCTTGCGGGCGTTCGGTCCCAGCGTCGTCTCCAGCGGGCCGTAGTCGTTGCCGTTCGCAGGGGAGCCCACGTTGTGGTGGAGAAGGAACTCCCGTTCGGTGCTGCGATCGACGCGGACGTCGAGGGCCTGGATCTTGGAGAGGATGGGCGTGTCAGTCGAGTCGGTGTTCTTGAAGTACAGGGTCCATTCCGCGGTTGGGAAATCGTCGTACACGACGAAGACGCAGCGAACCTGCAGGCCGGTCGTTGGGTCGGTGTAGACAAGCGTGTGCTCGGTCCGCTGAGCGTCGAGCTTCCTCGTGTTGCGGCTGGTTTGCCACGTCTTGAGCAGATCGCTCGACGCTCTTCCGCCATAGACGAAGGAGAAGGGGGGCTCTGCGATCGAGACGGATTTGGGCGTCGTTTGCCCGAGGGGCAGGTCCTGGAGCCGGATGTTGGCGCCGTCCTGGAGTTTGATCGTCGCATCGGCCCAGAGCCCCTGGTCCCAAGGGCGTCCGTCGCCGCCGTCCTTGATGCGAATCTCGAACTGGCGGGCCCCGTTCAGGGGGATGTCGATGGGACGTGGGCCGTCCTTGAGACGCAGGACCGGGGTCGTCAGGACTTCCTTGCCGTCGACGAGGACGTGGAATGTCACCGATCCGTTGCCCATCGCGGCGCCCCGCTGGGTGTCGTCGTTGTTCTCCAGCCCGACGTCTGCGGTGAACCGCTCCGCGGGCCGGCCCAGGACGACGAGCAGGTGCTTGGTGGAGTTGAACGCCAGGCCGTGTGCATACCTCCTGTCGCCAAGCCGGAAAGGGGTGCCTCGCCAGGACTGTCCCCGCGCGATGCCGTCGGATGCGTCCTGGTAGAGCAGCTCCAGGTGCGGGGCGGGCGCCGGAGCAGGCGTGGCCAGCAGGGGGGCGAGCCAGCGGTCTCGCGGCTCAAACTCCTGCGGCTGCGGTCCTGCGGCCCAAGCCGAAGCATTCAGGACCAGACTCGCCCAAAGGACGCTGTCAAAGCGGATTCGCATCATCGCTGTGATCTCCACAAGTCCGTGCCATTCCAAGTTTTCGATCTCTCGGTATAAATCAAAGCTCTGCGAGCCATAGTCTACCGCTGTTCCGGACAATGCTCAACTGTCCTGTCCAAACCGGGGAATGGCGTGAATTCTCTTGACCAGCACCGTCTTTTTGCGTACTTATGTGCCCGAAAACCAGACATGACCCCTTTTGAAAGGTGCGCGTACGATGAAGATCAGCCAAAGAGCCAAGGCCGTTGCGCCGTCGGCGACACTGGCCGTGACCAACCGGGCCAACGAGTTGAAGGCCCAGGGAATCGATATCGTGGGATTCGGGGCCGGAGAGCCCGATTTCGATACGCCGGATTATATCAAGGAGGCCGCCATCAAGGCCATGAAGGAGGGCAAGACCAAGTACACGCCCGCCTCGGGTATTCCGGAACTGCGGAAGGCCATCGCCCACAAGCTCGAGGTCGAGAACGGACTGAAGTACACCCACGAGCAGATCGTCGTCAACATCGGCGGCAAGCATTCGGTCTACGAGGCCATGCAGGCCGTGCTCGACCCGGGCGACGAGGTCCTGCTGCCGGCGCCGTACTGGGTGACGTATCCCGAAGCGGCGGGTCTGGCCGGGGCGACCGTGAAGGTGTTGGATACGGACAAGAAGAACGACTACAAGATCACGCCGGAGCAGTTGAAGAAGGCGATCGGGCCCAAGACCGCCATGCTGGTCCTCAACTCGCCCAGCAATCCCGGCGGTTTCAGCTATACCCCCGATGAGCTGCGGGCCCTGGCCAAGGTGCTCGAAGGCACGAATGTCGTCGTGATGTCGGACGAGATCTATGAAAAGCTCATCTACGGCAGCACGAAATTCATCAGCTTCGCAGCCCTGAGCCAGGATGCCTACAACCGCACGCTGACCCTCAACGGACTGAGCAAGGCCTATTCGATGACCGGCTGGCGTCTGGGCTATACCGCAGGGCCCCTCGACGTCATCAAAGCGATGGCCCGCCTGCAAGACCACATGACGAGCAACCCGGTCACGTTCGCCCAGTACGCCGCAATCGCGGCGATGGGTCCGCAGTCGGCCGAAGCGATCGAGAAGATGCGGGTAGAGTTCGAGAAGCGCGCCCGCTACATGGCGGACCGCCTGCGGGCAATGCCCGGAGTCGAGTGCGTCGAACCGACGGGCGCGTTCTACTGCTTCCCGGACGTGTCGGCCCACTACGGCCGAACCTTCGGCGGTGTGAAGCCCACGGGCAGCATGGACTTCGCCAAGGCCCTCCTGGAGCAGGCCAACGTCGCTGTGGTCCCGGGTCTGCCCTTTGGCTGCGACAAGAACGTGCGCCTGAGCTTCGCGACCTCGATGCAGCAGATCACCAAGGGCCTCGACCGCATGGAGAAGTGGCTCAAGTAGCCGCGATCCATTTGCGTCGGATGAATGGACGTCGGGCGGCACGAGCATGGAGGTGCGCGTGCCGCCCGTTTCTTTCATGTTCGTCCGGATTCCTGCAGCATCTTCTCATACGCCTCGCGGCCGCGTCTTTCGAGTTCTTCCGGGTTGACCTCCTCGACGTGCGTCGCCAGCATCCAGGTATGGCCGGAGGGGTCGGCCACCGTGCCCACTCGGTCGCCCCAGAACATGTCTTCCACCGGGTGTTTGATCGTGGCCCCGGCGGCGACGGCGCGGTCAAAAGCGCCGTCGACGTCCTTGACGTAAATGTAGAAGCCCACTGGTGTTCCGCCCAGTGTCTGCGGCGACCCCCCCCTCGTCGCCCGGCATCTCCTCGCCCAGCATGAAGACCGAGTCTCCGATCTTCATCTCCGCGTGGGCAATTCCCTTGCCGTCGGGCGTCGGCATGCGGTAGCGTTCCTCGGCTCCGAGCGCCTCCTTGTAGAACTCGATCATGCGGACGGCGTCCTGCACCGTCAGGGCGGGCGTCACCGTCGGATATCCTTCCGGGATGGGCTTCACGTTCGCATCTTTTCGCTTCATGATATGATTCTCCCGAAAAACACTTCTCCAGGCGGTTGTCAACGACGAACGGTCAAGTCCCAAACGCAGTGGAACGCTGAGTCCCGATCGCTTTCATCCATACGCAAGCTATCTCCTGGCGGTGCTGCCTATGTCGGGCCAAATCGCGCGGCGACAGATCTCGGATTCCTGCCGGAATTTCGCCAACAGCCTGTCGTTTTCGCCGTCTATGTGGCAAAATGGCCCTGCGGGCTCGGTCGTGGAGATGATGCCGTCGTCGCTCAGGGGCGGACTGGTGGCGGGTATTCCCGCTGTGAGAACCTATGGGCCGATAATGTGGAGTGTTTGGCTGTGGCGACGAGGGAGACAGTGGACGGTTGCCGCGGCCGCGGTGCTCGTCGTGGCGTCCGCCGTCGTGTGGTTCGGCGCTTCGTGGGGCCGGCACGCGCGGCTCACTGCGGACGCAAACAACAGCCTGCGACCGATGTACGCCGCCGACCACAATAGTCTTCGCCCCTCCGACACGAATCTGTCCGATACGAACAGCCTGCGATGATCCGTCCGATTGGGGTTCGGACACCAGGACAATCCCCTTGTTCCCGGCGGACATCGAACAAGGGGTGCAATATTGACGATAGAGAGAAAAAGGCGTATCCTTCTCCGGGATAACACCGTCGGGATTTTTTTGAAAGCCTTGGAATGAGTGTAAACGAGAATCCTATTGCGGGCCAGCCACTGGATCGGCCCGATCGTGGGTCTTTTGCCGGCTGGCCGATGATTATTGGCTGGGCCGCCATGTTGATCTTCGCTTTTCATGCCTGCACCCACATGGTGGCGGCGGGGGACACCTGGGTCGCCATGGCCTGCGGACGGCATTTCGCCAACCATGGAGTGGACACGATCGAACCGTTCAGCGCCAATTCCCACAAGGCCGGACCGACGCCGGAGGAGGTGGCGACCTGGCCCGGCTGGGCGCAGTGGATCACCGACAAGGTCGGGCTCGACACCGTCCGATACTGGCATCCGACCGGCTGGGTGAACCAGAACTGGCTGACCCATGTGATCTTCTACAGGTTGACGACGGCCCTGGGGTCGGTGTCCGAGCCCTATTATGACGCACTGGTCTACTGGAAATTCGCCCTCTACTTCCTGGCGGCAGTCACCTTGTACGGAACCGCCAGGATCTACGGAGTGAATCGGGCTCTGGCGGTGATCGCTGTCTGTTTCGCTCTGTTCATCGGGCGGTCGTTTTTCGACATCCGACCCGCGGGGTTCTCGAATCTGCTCACGGCGGTCCTGATCCTGATCTTCGCACTCGCCAGTTATCGAAACGCCCTGTACATCTGGCTGATCGTGCCTTTGATCATCTTCTGGTCGAACGTCCACGGCGGCTACATCTACGCCTTCATCGTCCTGGTTCCCTTCGTCGCGTGGCATGTCCTGATGAACCTCCCTCGCCGATGGCTCGTCGCTGCCTATGGCATTCTGCTGTGGCTGGTTCTCTATGGTCTGGTCCGTCAGTTCCGAGGCCATGAGTTCCTCAAGCCCATCCCGGTCCGCGCCGACGCGATGTTCTACCTGCTGGTTCTCGCGGTCGGAGGGAGCATTGCTCTGACGGTCAAGCGTCAGGTGGGCAACGGCGCGATCGTCGCCTATCACACGGTTGTGTCGTGCGTCCTGTTTGTGATTCTGCTGCTGGCCCGATTCTTCCCGGTTTTGCCGGCGCAACTGAGGGGCCCCGAACGAGCCGAGTTCCAGATCTACGCCAGCGGCGCCATGCTCGCATATCTGGGCATCTTCACGGTGGCGATGGTCGTCGGCGCCGTCGTTGTGGCTCTCAAGGAGAAAACCGCGCAGGCGATGAACGTCCGAGGGATTCTGCACGTGGTCGCCGCGGGGTTCGTGGCGTTCGTCGCGATGGTGGTCTTCAATCCGTTCCATCTGACGAACCTCACGCACACTTTCGTGATCTCGGTCAGCAAGCACGCGGAACGCTGGCGCGACGTCCACGAGTGGCATCGGGCCTTCGACTGGACCAATCCGGTCGGCACTGCGGCGCCGTTCGCGGTGATGTATGCTCTCGCCTGGCTGGTTCTCCTGGCCTGGGGCATCTTCTACGTGTACACATCGAGAATCGTCAACGCGTCGATTCCCAGGAAGGTGAAGACCTCGCCGGACTATGCATGGCCGAAGCTGGACCTTTCGCTGCTGCTGATCGCGGCGATGACGATCTACATGGCGATTCGGTCCCGCCGATTCATTCCGATCGCCGGGTTCGTCGCCTGTCCGGTGATCGCGCTCCTGATCGATCACGCCGTGCGGGTCGTCGCCGCTTTGACGCAGGCGACTCCGCAGGGCCGGCTTGAGGTCCCTGCGATCCCGCAACTGTGGCGCGATGTCCTGTCGATCGCGGGCGCGGGCCTCGTGCTGTTCTTCGGATTGTGGTGGAGCACCCGTTTCTACAGGGTATACTTGGATTACTGGCCCGCCGACACGAAGTACACGTCGGTTTTCATGCGGATGACGGCGTCGGACGCCAAACCCTTTGCGGCCTGCGAGTTCATCCGCAAGAACAAGCTCAGCGGCAAGATGTTCAACTACTGGACCGAAGGTGGTTTCATCGCCTGGGGCCAGGACCCCGATCCTCGCACGGGCCGTACGCCTCTGCAATTGTTCATGGATGGCCGGGCTCAGGCCGCATACGACCGCGGAGCATTCGACCTGTGGACGAACATCATCTACGGCGGGCCCTCGGCCACCGCTGCCCTCAGGGAGGGCAGAAAGCCCACACGGAACGAATCCATCGAGATCGGCCAGTGGGTGAACGAACAACTCAAGAGACACAACGTGTGGGTGGTCCTGATGCCCACCTCGCAGTTCGACACGCCTTTCACCAACGGACTCGAGTACAATCCGGACTGGCGCATTCTATACATGGACGACAAACAGCGGCTCTTCGTGGACATCACCACGCCCGCAGGCGAGCAGCTCTTCCACGGCATGCTGACGGAACGGACAGTCTATCCCGATGAGTATTCGCGCAAATTGACCACCGGTCACAACCTGCTGTTGCTTCAGGACCCCGCCCAGAAGAAGAAGGGCCTCGAACTTCTGATTGAGGCGATGGAAGAGAACTTCGCGCCGGGACCGTTGCTGGAGATGCTGCTGATCGGAACGCAGTTTCCGGATCTTCGGCCTCGAATCGACCAGATGTGTCATGAGTACGCGAAGGACTTCGATAAGAACCTCCAGTCCTACGCCGGGCGGGACGGGTTCAACACCCGCCTGGAGGCGATTCGCCTGGTCATGATCCGTCTCCAGCAGACGGCTTTGTCCAGCCAGAACAAGCAGTTGGCCGATGTCTATGATCGGCAGATCGATGTCTACGAGAGCTTGCGAACGGCGGTCTTGTCGAAGAAGAGGTGGTGAGTCATGGCCGAACCCAGCGGGCGTCGCGACGCCAAGAGCGATTCGACGCCGCCTGTTTCCATCTCGGTGTTCTTTCCGTGCTACAACGAGCAGGACAATGTAGCCAAGGTGGCCGGGCAGGCGATCCAGGTGCTCGAAGGATTGCGGGCGGACTACGAGGTGCTCATCGTCAACGACGGTAGTTCGGACAAGACGGGCGAGGTTGCGGATCGGATCGCCGCCGCCAACCCGCGGGTGCGCGCGATCCATCATCCCTGCAATCGGGGATATGGGGCTGCGCTGCAGTCGGGGTTTCGCGCCGCGACCAAGGACCTGGTCTTCTACACCGACGGCGACGCCCAGTTCGATCTGAACGAACTGCCGCCTCTGTTGGAGTTGATGAAGGATTTCGACATCGTCAGTTGCTACCGCATGGACCGAAGAGACAAGTTGCTTCGCAGGCTCAATGGCTGGCTCTGGACGAAGATGAACGATGCGCTCTTTTCGCTCAACGTCCGCGATATCGATTGCGCCTTCAAGCTTTTCAAGAGAGAGATCTTCGACACGATCTCGCTGGAAAGCCAGGGCGCCCTGATCGCCACGGAGATCCTCGCCCGCGCCGTGCGAAAAGGCTACACCATCACGCAGCGGGGCGTGCACCACTACCCTCGCATGGCCGGTCAGGCGACAGGAGGCAATCCCAAAGTCATTCTCAGGGCGTTCAAAGAAGTGATCAAGCTTCGTAAACGGATCGTGTCCGAGCGATAGCGCCGCGTCGATCAATCGTGCCTGTGGACCCCGCCAACTATGCACAACCAAAAGGTCAATCTCTTCATCTATGGTTCTCTCCGGGACAGTCGGATCTTCCAGTCCGTCAGCGGTTACGGCTTCACGCGAAGACCCTCTCGCCTGGACGCCAAGACGCTTTTCGCGGAGCTGGCGTTCCTGCCGCACCACCGTCGGGTGAGTCCCGACAACGTGTACTACTATGCGGTCCCCGCGCCGGAAGCGAGGATCGAAGGGTATGTCGTGCACGACGTGCCCATGACCGCCATGGCGGAGATCGACCGCTACGAGGGCAAGCGATACCGGCGGGAAACCGTGAAGATTCACACCGGACACGGGGTCGTCGAGGCCCAGGCCTACCTCGTGACGACCGAGTCCATGCGGAAGCAGTTCGGTGATCGCTTCCACGTCAATCTGATCCACGAGTTGTGGTTGCGAAAACGCATTCAGAAGTTCCTCAAGAAGCACACCCGTCCGGGCGATCGGACGCCCGACGCCGAGCTCGAGCGGCAGGCGGAGCGGGAACTCCTGGCGACCACCGAACGGGACCTGGTGATGGCCCATTATCGTCGGGACGCGGTCAGCGATTACTATCTGGAACGCGAGCTGGATCGTCCCCGACCCAGCATCAAGCATTTGTACCGCGACCCCGAGGCGCTCCCGTTCATTCGCAACTACCTGGCTCTCGTCATTCGCCAGGTATTGCTCAACCAGTTCGAGGAGGAGATGGAGGGCCGGTTCCGATACGAGCTGGAGCACATGAGGACCAGCGTGCGGTACTTCGCGCGATCGGTCAGCCTGGTGGCGTGTCTGGGTATCCTCAACGCCAACAGCAGCGTGGTCGAGCCGATCGTTCAGAAGTGCCTCGACGACATGCCCTGCGAGAAGAACGACCTGATCAACTACGTCAAGTATGCGGTTCGGGCGGTCAAGAGCATCTTCGATGCACGGGTTGCGGAGGATTATCTGAACCGGATCCGCGCCAATCTCCAGCCGGGCCTGGTGCCGCTCGGATGCGAGCTGGAACTGAGCAACTTGGGTGCCGCGGCGGTCGAGCCGTTGCGGAGCCGGACGGGGGCGGTCGACGCCGTCTACGACGGCTTCAAGTATTTCTACGACTTCCGTCTGGATGTCCTGTGCTGGAAGCTGGGCGGCTACATCGACGACCACAGCGGTTACAACGACCGCCCCCGGCGCCAGGGGTTCTTCGAGATCGCCCCAGGACGACTCAGCGTCGCTGGCGAACTGTCCCGTCCAGCCACCGGCGATCCGTGGCTGCTCAGCCGCCTGATCCATGACCTGATCGGTTTCTTCCGAATCCGGCCGCACAGCCTGCACCTGTCCTTCCAGGTGCGAAAGTCCCAGGTCGGTCATCAGCGAATTTTGCCTCTGGGATTCGTGCAATGCCTCCTGGCCCTCGGTGGAGGGTTGGAAGGCAAGCCGGGGGGCGGGATGTGGATCTCCCGACTGTGCAAAGAAGAGATCGTTCAGCACACCTACGGCGAGGAATTGGTCTTCGCCCGAACGAGTCGGCGGAACTGGTATCTGGGCGGCAGCGACGATGTTGCGGACCGCCCCCCCTCGCAGGCGATGACATGCATCCAGCAGTACAAGTTTGTCCGGTTGGACAGGCAGATGAATTATGAACCGTTGATCATGGGGCTCAAGGGCTTGAACTTGGAGTACAATCCCGGCGATTATCTCACCGCCGAACAGATGCAGCGCAATCCTCGCCTAGCCGGACGATACCAGGAACTCAAGAAATGGGCCCACAACCCGACGCCGATCCCAAACCGAACGATCCAGCGGTTTCTGGACACGGCCCGCCGCGGGTTGATGAACGAGCGGCATCGTCAGCCGGCGCACAGACTGCACTACATCGACTATGCCATCAGCGCCATCGAGACGCAGTTGAGACAGTTCAACGATCAGGTGAAGGGAACTGCCGCCGCCGAGCCTACCCTCTACTGAGCCTGCCTCCAATAGCCAGGGGTCTTCTTGAGCCGCTCGATCGCACAACTGGCAATCTCATCGTGATCGAAGGCCATCGGCGGGAGGCTCTCGATATCGCACCACTGGACGTGCTCTGCGTCGTCGGCCGCCTGGACTTGGTCCCAATCCTTCTCTGCGATTCCCAAATAGGCCACGGTGATCGTTCGTCCCCGCGGGTCTCGGCCGGGACGCCCGAACGCGCGGAACTGCTCCAGGGCGATGCCCCTGAGGCCCGTCTCCTCCGCCAGTTCCCGCGCGACCGCGTCGGGCAGGTCCTCGTCGATCTCGACGAACCCGCCGGGAAGAGCCCATCGGCCCTTATATGGGTCTCGCTTGCGCTGGATCAGCAACAGCCGCGGTTTGCCGTCGAAGAACGCAAAGACCGCGGCGTCGGCCGTGACCATCGGCCGCGGCCACTCGTAGACGTACTTACCTTTCTCCGCCACCTGCATCGACTCCTTTCTGCCCCGCCTGGGCTCGGCCGCCATTGTACGGCGGCCACTTCAAACTTCACACTTCAAACTTCCCTCTTCTTCGCATAGAATCCCGTCCTTATGTCCGAAGTCTTCCAGAACGTTCTGCTGATCAAGCCCAGTTCGCTGGGCGATATCGTCATGGCATTGCCGGCTCTGTCGTCGCTGCGTCGCAGCTTTCCGCAGGCGAAGATCAGTTGGCTGGTTCGTCCGGAGTTCGCTCCGATTCTTGAGGGACATCCGCACCTCGACGAAATCATCCTGTTCGATCGCAAGACCCTTGGCGACGCGTGGCGTCGCCCCGCCGCGTTCAGACAGTTGATGGACCTGATCGGCCGTCTCCGTGGCGGACGTTTCGACGCAGTACTCGACCTCCAGGGGCTCTTTCGCACCGCCTCGCTGGCCTGGCTCTCCGGCTGCAAGAGACGGTTCGGGCCGGTATGGCGGAAGGAGTTCGCCCGCCTGTTCTACACGACGACGGTCGTTCCTCAAATGGAATGGGTTCACGTCATCGACACCTATCGCAAGCTGATTGACGCGATGGGGGGACGGGAACTGAGCGTGGAATTCGTGCTGCCGCCGAAACCGGCCGCGGTCGCATCGGTACAGAAGCTGTCGGCGCAGCACCAAATCGTTACAGACCGCTACGCCGTGATCATTCCCGGTTCGGCCCAGGTCAGCAAGTGCTGGCCTGCGGAGCGATTCGCGGCTCTGGCGGATCGGCTCGCTTCCGACCACGGGTTGACCGTGGTCGCCACTGGCGGCAAATCCGAGAGCCCGATGATCGAGCAGATCCAAAGCCTCGCCAAACACCCGATCGCCAACCTCGCTGGGCGGACTTCACTGCCCGAGTTGGTGGAGGTGCTCCGACGGGCCAGACTTGTGGTCAGCAACGATACAGGTCCCGGCCACATCGCAGGCGCTCTGGGCCGGCCCCTGGTGATGCTGTTCAGTTGGTCGAACCCGCTGCGCGTCGGTCCCTACGGTCGACCGGAGTGCATTGTGGGTCGCGACGTGGCAAGCCGAGGCCTGGCGATCAAGAGCCGCAATCCACAGCACTCGATCCGCCACATCCGTTTTGACGAAGTCCACGCGAAGGTCGTCGAGCAGCTTGGGGCTTCGTAGGGTCGGCCAAGGACCTACCCTGCGAAATCAGCACGCTATTTCCGGACAACCGCAGCGCAGCGGTCGCAGATTTCCGGATGCTCGTCTTTTCCCACGCTGGGCCAGTAATTCCAGCACCGTTGGCACTTGGGAGAGGGGCTCTTGGTCGCGGTCACCGTCGTCTGGGCGGCGCCTTCCTCTAGTTTGATCTCGCTGACGATGCACAGAGCCGCAAATTGCGCCAAACCAAACTTCTTGATCGCCGCGGCGTCTTCCAGATCGCACTGCATCGTGACGGAGGCCTCCTGATTGCTGGCGATGATCTTGTCCCGGCGGAGGCCCTCCAGGACCTTCAGGACCTCGTCGCGCAGACCCATGAGCTGCGCCCACTTCGCCTCTTGGCCGGCGTAGTCGATGGCCGGATCGATCTTGGGCATGTGGGCCAGGTGAACGCTGGCGCAGTCCTGGGGCTTGACCGTCATCGCCTCCCAGGCCTCCTCAGCGGTATGGACCAGGATCGGGGCGAACATGCGCACCAATGCGCCGAGAACCTCGTACATGGCGGTCTGCCCGCTGCGGCGGGACAGGCTGCCGGCGGCGTCGCAGTACATCCGGTCCTTCAGCACGTCCATGTAGATGCTGCTCATCTCGACCGAGCAGAAATTGTACAGAGACGAGAACACACGGTGGTAGGTGAACTCCTCGTAGGCTTCGGTCACCTCGGCGATCAGTTTCTGAAGCCGCTGCATGGCCCACTTGTCGATTTCGAGCATTTGCTCGTAGGGAACGGCGTCCTTCTTCGGATCGAAGTCGTTGATGTTCCCGAAGAGGTACCGCAGGGTGTTGCGGATCTTGCGATAAGCGTCCTGGGTGCGACCGATCAACTCGTCGTTGCAGCGGACGTCTTCCTGGTAATTGACGCTGGAGACCCACAGGCGAAGGATGTCCGAGCCGTACTTGGCGATCTCATCCTGGGCGTTGACGTAGTTGCCCAGCGACTTGGACTGCTTCATGCCTTTCTCATCGACGGTGAAACCGTGCGTCAGAACGCTCTTGAAAGGCGGCTGCGAGAGCACCCCCAGCGCCGGCAGCAGCGAGAGCTGGAACCATCCGCGATGCTGGTCCGAGCCTTCGAGGTACAGATCCACCGGGACCGGCCAACCCTCGCGGCGGGAGCACACGCTGTACCAACTGCATCCGGACTCGAACCAGACGTCGAAGATGTTCTCTTCTTTCTGAAGTTCGTCGAGGTTGAAGCCCTCGGGCAATTTGAAGTCGTCGCCGAGGATCTGTCGCGGCGTGTGCGTGAACCAACTGTCCGAGCCGTGTTTGCCGACGTGCGCCGCCACGGCCAGGACTGATTCCTTCGTCAGCAGGACGCGGCCGTCCGTGGATGTGAAGATCGGGATCGGCAGACCCCAGCTCCTCTGGCGGCTGATGCACCAGTCGGGCCGGGATTCGAGCATGCCCGCGATGCGTTTCTGGCCCCAGGCGGGGATCCAACGGACCTGGTCGAGACCTTCCATTGCCATCTGGCGGAGCGTCTTGCTCGTGTCGGGGGACTCTCTGTCCACGCCGACGAACCATTGCTCGGTGGCGCGGAAGACTACCGGATCCCGGCTGCGCCAGCAGTGCGGATAGCTGTGCTGGATCTGGCTCTGGGCGAAGAGCCACCCATGCTCCTGGAGCCAGCCGTTGACTTCCTTCTCGACGTGGAGCACGGTTTTGCCGCGCAGCCACTCGGGCACGGTGTCGTCGTAGCGCCCGTCGTTCTTGACGGGGGAATAGACCGCCAGGCCGTACATCTGGCCGGCCATGTAGTCCTCCTGGCCGTGACCGGGGGCGGTGTGCACCAGGCCGGTGCCGTCTTCGATCGTGACGTAGTCGGCCAGGATCACCATGTAGGCGTCCTTGTCGGTCGGGTTGCTCTCAACGAAGGGGTGCTTGTACCGCAGGTCGTCCAACTCGCTGCCTCTGACCGTCTTGGGCGCGACCGAATACTGGCCTTCGCCCAGTCCGCCGGCCTTGACCACGGCGCCGACGCGTTCGGCCGCAACGATTGAGACGTACTTGCGGTCTTCCTTCTCATAGGCGATCGTGGTGTACTCGAGGTGCGGGTGCACGGCGACCGCCAGGTTGGCCGCCAGCGTCCAGGGCGTTGTCGTCCAGATCATGAAGCAGACGCGGGCCTCTTTCGCCTGGTCGGGGGTAACCAGTCCCAGTTCGACCAGCTTCTGCACGGCGGCGTCGGCGGCCGGGAAGTTGACGAAGATGCTTGGCGACGAGACGTCTTTGTATTCGAGCTCCGCCTCCGCCAAGGCGGTCTCGCAGCCGGTGCACCAGTGAATGGGTTTGAGTTGCTTATAGACGAGGCCCTTGCCGACCAGTTCGGCGAAGACCTCCAGGATGCCCGCCTCGTAGGCCGGCTTGAACGTCAGGTAGGGCTCCTCGAAGTTGCCGAAGACGCCCAGGTCCTGGAACTGCTTGCCCTGGATCTTGACGTACTTGCCGGCGTACTTCATGCAGTCCTTGCGGATCTCGGGCTTGGACATCTCCCGTGCCTTGGGGCCCAGGTCGGTCATCACCTTCGACTCGATGGGCAGCCCATGGCAGTCCCAGCCGGGGATGTAGGGGGCGTCGAACCCGGTCATCGTCTTGTACTTGATGACGAAGTCCTTGAGGACCTTGTTGATCACGTGGCCCATGTGGATGTCGCCGTTGGCGTAGGGGGGGCCGTCGTGCAGAATGTACAGCGGGGCGCCCTTGCGGGCGGCGCGGACCTGTTCGTAGATCTTCTGCTGGGCCCAGTGCTTTCGCATCTGCGGCTCGCGCTGCACCAGGTTCGCCTTCATCGCAAAACTGGTTTCGGGCAGGTTCAGCGTATCACGATAACTGTGCTTGCTTTCATCCGACATCTGAGAGTCCTCGAAAACTCGAAAAAAAGAATCACGCATAATACGGGCTTGGGCCGGTCCCGTCAAGGACGGCGTTGACGTTGCGGAGGCAGGACATTGTGGGGAACAGGGGCTTGACCGGTCTGGACTGGAGGCTTGCGGCCAGCGGCATTGCGACGGTAGAATCCTCCTGGTCGGATGTCGGTCGTCGAAGACCCTGCAATCAGTCCCTGTTTGCGAGGAACGCATGATGGCAAACGCGATGAATCCAGCCAGATCGTTTTCATTGCCGTCTACAGAAGGACGGTATGTCCATCTTGTGGTTCTGTTTTTCGTGATGGGCTGTCTTCGTCTCTGCCTGGCGGCCGAACCGCGTCGCATCTATATCGTCACCGATCTGGAGGGGGCCAGCGGAGTGTACAAGTTCGCCCAGACGCGGGAGGCGGGAAACCCGCTGGGCGAGACGGCCAAGGAGTACCTGATGGGCGACATTGCCGCGGTTGTGCGGGGGTTGCGGGCCGGCGGCGCGACCGACATCGTGGTCCTGGACGGGCACGGCTCGCAGGCTTTTGTGCCTCACCTGATGGAGCCTGGCGCCAGGTACATCACCGGGCTTCCTCGGCCGGGGCCTCTCACGGGACTCGATGGCTCGTTCGCCGGCCTGGTGCAACTGGGGGCCCACGCGATGATGGGGACCCCCGATGGCGTACTCTGTCACACGCAGTCGTCGCGTTCGGAGAATCGGTACTGGTACAACGGAGTCGAGTCCGGCGAACTGGCTCAGTGCGCCGCGATCGCAGGGCACTACGACATCCCCACCATTCTGGTCACGGGCGACGAGGCGACCTGTCGGGAAGCTGCGACGTTCTTCGGGCCGGATTGCGTCACGGTGGCCGTCAAACGCGGACTTGCGCGGGAATCAGCGGAACTGTACCCGTTCGACGAGACGCGCCGGGCCCTGTATGAAGGAGCCCGCAAAGCGATGGATGCCATCGGGCGCTGCAAGCCGTATAAGCTCTCGCTGCCGATCCAGGCGAGGAAGGAATACCTGTCGCCCGACGCATCCGAACCCCGCCGGCGAGTCACCAAGGAAGGCGTCATGGAAGACGTCCTGAAACTCCTGGAGTTCTGACGGGCATCTTGCTACCGAACCCCTGAAATGGGACTCCTATTTGAATAGCTCCGCATCCCGGTCCACAGCGGGTTTCCTGGGCTTGTCCTTGAAGGCCGCTTCTTCGTCCTCACCGCCGACGAACTTGCGGGCGTCCAGCGGCTTCTCTCGCCAGGCGATCTTGCAGTTGCGGATGTTGTACTCCTGTCGGATCCCGACGGTGTTCTGCCCTGTCAGCACGCCCAGGTCGATGGTCAGTCTCCTGAGCATGGGCAACCCGTCCATCACGACGTATTCACAGCGTCCGCTTTCCGTGCTGGCCGATCTGCCGGCACGGATGACCTCCTTATAGTACTTGCTGCCGGCCCAGAGATCCGCCACCTTCTCGTGCTCGACACTGAGGACCATCTCGGTGTCGGAATCCTCCTTGACGGCGCGCAGACGCTGCACGCGGAAATCGGGACTGACCGTCAGATACAAGGCGTCGTAGCTGCGATTGGCCATGAGATTGTCCTTTTCCTCCTTGGCGGTGGCGTTCACCGGTCTGTTCTTCTCCGTCGGGACAAGCTTCATCTTGTATCCCTCGGGCACGCGAACCGTCTTGATGAAATGGTCGCGGAAGACGTTGCCGCCGGAAGTGGCGGTCTGGAGCGTCAAAGAACGCTGGATCGCGTTCATCATCAGGCGCATGCCAGGATTGGAGGCGTAACCGATCTCGATCTGGATTTCCTCTCCGATCAGCAATCCGTTGTCGTCGGCGTCTTCCCACCAGTAGTTCAGCGTACCCGAGGCCGGCGCGAAAAGACTGGAGGTGATCCGCACGTCGATGTCGCAGCGGAGGCTGCGTGCGAAGGTGATCATGCCGCCGAAGTCGATGTTCGAGCGGCAGATCCCGGCGATGACCTCCTGGGACAACTCATCCCACTGGGCCGTCACCTTGTCGACCTTTGCAGGACGCTGCGGCCGGTCGTCGGCCGGGGGGACTGGGTCGGTCGGCGCGGTCTTCTGGAACGCAACCCGCTTCAAGTCCAGGGTCCACGTGTGATTGACCTCGTTTCTTGCGAGACGCGACCTGAATGAGATCAGGAGCTTGCTGATGAACGGCACCTGTTCCTGGCGGGCGTACGTGTACTCGAAGTCCGCGAACACCTGTCCGGAGAGTTCGGCGCCAACTATGGTGTATTGCCATTGGAGCGACTCGACGAGACGTTTGCCGTCGAGGGTCAAGACCTTGAACCGGAGTTTGTTGGAGCTCAGGTCCTTCAGGATCTCGTATTCAGACAACAGGCAGTAGTCGGCCGAGACGGTGCTCGTCAACGAGCTGACGCCCTCCCGCGGGTCTTTGGCGTAGAGGGTGAAGGAGTCATCCACCCGGCTGGCGACAGTCTTTGCATCCGAGAACTCTTTCAGCAGCGAGTGGAGCCACGCTTGCCCCAGCGCTGCCTCGAGCATCTCTGCACTCGGATTGTCTTGTTCGAGCTTGATCTTGAAATGGGCGCCGTCTTGCGGCGCGGCGTTGAAGATGACCTGGATGGTTCCGAGGTTCGCGCCGTCTTGAGCGAGATTGTAGGTGGCGTCGAAGCCGCTGACTCGGTCGTGCCAGAGTCGATAGTAGGCCTGGTCCATCCGTGCGACAACGTCCTTGGCCAGGCGTGCACCCTCGCTCGCCCCGGCCGTCGCACCCATCTGTGGATTGACTCTCTGCGCCGGGGTCTGATCATTGGCCAACGCAGAAAGGTCAGCTCCGCCTGCCAAGGCCACCGAGAGAATCACTCCGTACAACCGCGCACGCGCCGATGATACGCTAGTCATGCTGGCTCCTTCACTGAGATACAACGAGGATGCATGGGTCTTCACCGATACGCCTCATTCTACCCCCCTGGACACCACAGTTCAACAGAAGGATTCATCTGTTCTGGCGCCGAGCGACTCGGAGCCTGGGACCGGCGATCCCTCCTGTCTCGCTGTGCGTGGGGCGACTCCAACCTCAGAAACGAAACCTCGCGCCGATCATGTAGATGGGACCGCCGAAGTCGAAGCCGTTGTCCTCCTTCGCGAAGTCGTACTGGAAGTCGAACAGCAGTTCGCCGTGGTCGCCGATCGGAAACGTCACGCCGGCGGTGATGAAGGGGAAGAACCCTTTGGCGGCGGTGTCGACGCCGTCGGACTTCTCGATGTAGGTGTCGAATACGCCGGGGAAGAACGGGTTCTCAAAGGTCTCGGCGTATTCGTACTCCCATCGATCGAGGAACCAGAAGTAGCCGACCCCCGCGCCGATGTGGGGCCGGATATCGGCGGCATCGCCCAGCGGGTAGAAGCGTGCTGCTAGGCGAATGTCGATGAGACTCAGATTATCCCTGTAGAACTCCTCGATCAAAACGTCTTCGACGAGGTCGGAGTAGTACGTGTCGAACGACCCGAGCGACGAGCCGCCGACCGTGAACGCCAGGTCGAAATGATCGTCCAAGAACCGGGCCGAGGACAACTCGAACTCGTAGCGGGTCCGCGTGGTCTTGTCGAGGTCGATCGGGCTTTCGAGGGTCTGGACGCCGACCTTGAACCCCAGTCCTGGGCCGGATTGCGCCAACGCGCAGGCGGACCACGCCAGTGCGATCCCCGCCAGGCACAAGCCCGCGCGCAATCGCCGGCCGCCAGAGAAGAGGGGAATTGTGGGGTTGCGAATCGGATCGGGGTCGGTCGCCTGTCGCCCTTCGCATGCGGATTGTATCCGTGCCATCTCTGTTGCTCTCCTCACAGGGTTGACGATTCCGTGCCGGAGAATCGACTCCCCGGCTTCACCCCTAAGAGGCACGCCGACGGCCGACGGTAACGGATCTGAGCAAGGCGGAATTCCGGATGCGCTGCATCAGTCCGGCGAGGAAAGAGATTCGACGGCCCATGGGTCGGCCAGGTCATCGGCAGGCCGCACGGCCAGGCAGGCGGCAAGAAAGCGAATCCCCGACCCTGCGTCGTTCGAGAGGTTCCGCGCCTCTGCGATCAGCGGCGCCTCCAGAGCGCCGATCCAGCCGGCCGCCAGGTCGATGTGCGGGATGCTGACCGTGTAAGGGATCGCCGCGGGCGCAGTGGGCAGTTTGCGACCACCCAACCAGAACGCCGATACACCAACGACCAGGCAAGCCGCCGCGGCCAGCGCGAATCGGACGGGGCCGCGACGTCGGACGCGCGGCAGGTCGGCAAGGCTGTGGCGCGTGTGAGGTCCCGCTTCGGATCGCAGCGTCTCATCCAGAACCCGGCAGACGCGTTGAAACCGTCTGCAGTCGCTGCATCCGCGCAGATGCCGGGTAGTCACCGGCCCGAGGGGCCGGCCTGAATCGGCCGCGGCGGAGATCGCGACTCGAAAGAGCGAGCACCGCATCCTCGGTTTTCCGCGGTCGGCTGCACTTGTCATATCTCTTGTTCCTCCATCCGTTTGGCCATGTTCACGCGGGCTCGGTAGAGAAGGACTTTCACGCAGACCTGCGACTTGCCCATCACGCGGGCGATCTCTTTGACGGACATCTCCTCGGCGTATCGCAAGCGGAGGCAGCGGCGTTGTCCCTCGGGCAACTGGGCCGCGATCGCCCAGAGGTTCTCCGACAGTTCCCGCTTCTCGGCGGTCTCGTCGCAGGGAAGCGCGTGAAGACTGTCGCAGGGAGGCTCGACGCGTTTCCTGCGGCCACGGCTGACTGCGGCGCGGGAGGCAATCGTGAACAGCCAGGTCGAGAACCGCCACGCGTTGTCGTATCGGGCCAGGTTCTCGTAGGCCCGCAGGAAGGTGTCCTGGACGAGGTCCTCGGCCTCATGTCGATCGCGGGTCCTGCGACAGAGAAACGCCTGGAGCCTGGGCGCGAATCGACGGACCAACTCCGCGAAAGAGGCCTGGCATCCACGACGGGCCTGCCAGGCCAATTCCTCGGAGGTCAATTCGCACAGCGCCGCCTCGGCAATTACCGAACCGTGGCGGGCGCCTGGCCCTGCGTTGGATTCTGTTTCGTCCATTGCTCCTTGATGAACTGGAAGATCGCCTGCGTCGGCGCCTCGATGCGGACCTCGGTTGTTTTGTCCGCCTGGGAGATGTTGAAGTTCTTGGCCAGTTCCGCCAGTCGCGGCTGCTCACTGGCAGAGAACTGGATCATGGCGACCAGTCCCTGCAGCATCTTGGTCGTGTTCTCGGCCACCTCGGCCGTCTGGCCCTTGAGGCTCAATCGCCCGAAGACCTTGTCGCCGGTCTCGCCGAGGGTCAGAGCCAGGGAATCCGTCTGCTGCAGCATGGCGGCCTGGGGATTCTGTCCGGCCATCTTCCCGACGCCGGCCGCAGCGACCTGGGCGAACACCGTGCCCTGGGCCGCCTGGATCTGGTTGAGCAGACCGCTCGGCGTGCCGGTGGCCTGGCCCTTGAGGGTGTCCACCGCTCTCTGGACCGCCTGCAGGCCGGAGCCGACCACGACCCGGTTGCCCTCGCAGATGCATCCGTACATCATCTGCTCGCCCTTCTGGTCCGACGAGGCCTGCGGGTCCTTTCGCTCTTCCTGTCGCCACCGATGCAGCGTCGAGCCCTTGTAAGGAATCTCCTGGTACTGCGAATTCAGCCGGATCAGCGAAAGGAGTTTCTGCGTGTCGAACTTGCCTTCGACCACGGCCACCGCGTTGCTGCGGTCCTGGCCGGTGCCGTAGACGGTGATGTCGCGGATGTCCTGAAGCGGGTTGAACGAGAAAATGTTCGAAAAGTCCTGGAGTTTCTGTTCGAGGCCCTGATTCTTCAATTCCGCCAGGACCAGTTTGCCGAGGGTCGAGCCGCGGAAGGCCTCCACGTCGAGGTGGGCGACCCAGTCGGCCGAGGGGTTGACCTCGCTCTTCTGCAGCGGCGCGCCAAACGCCGGGCCGGCCGCCAGGCACAGACCCGCGATCAGGATGATCCTCAATGCTCTCTTGCTCATCATTCACTCCTTTCAGCAGTCTACACGATGAGAACCTGTCTTGCCAGTCGGAAGAGCCACCAGGCCATTCCGTTCGGTTTGCCTGGCGATCAGGCGTCTATTGTTCTCTTACGCGGACCCGGCCGGAAAGGTTACATTCGTCCAGCGAATCGGATATGATCGGCGGCGACGCTCATGGGCCGGAACTGAAAGGGGATGAATCATGGCACGACGATTCGGGCGACGACAGTTGTTGGGAACCGCGGCGACGGGTGCATTGCTCGGTCTGTCCTCGGCAGAGGCGCGGAATGAACCAGGTGACGACTTGCGGGAAGTGCGGCTGGAGTTCCTCCGGCCCCGAGAGATCGAGAAGGCGCGGGATGCCTGTGCGACGATCTTTCAGCCGCTGGGGACGATTGAATGGCACGGCGTCCACAATGTTGTCGGGGTCGATGCGGTCAAGGCTCATGCGCTCTGCGTCCGGGCGGCCCAGAAGGGCGGAGGCGTCGTTTCGCCGACGCTTTATGGCGGCGTCGGCGGCATGAATGAACCCCATACCTTCATCATGGACCCTGAGAACGATGTCTTCTCACGGCTCCTGCGTCCGTGGCTGGAACAGCTTTGCCGGGAGATGGTCCGCGACGGTTTCAAGGCGATCCTCATTCTCACGGGCCACTACGGCGCCGCCCAGCAGATCGTCGTTCGCGAGACCGCGGTTCGCATGAGCCGGGCGTTGGGCATTCCTGTGCTCGGCACGCCGGAATATTGGCTCGCGCTGGACGAGGGCTATATGGGCGACCACGCTGCCTGGGGCGAGACTTCGCTCATGATGCACCTGTTCCCCGAGACGGTGGACCTGTCCAGGCTTGGCGACCCGCCGCATCAGGGCGTGGGCGGGCGCGATCCGAAAGAGTCGTCGGCCGCTGATGGACGCAGGCTCACGGAGGCGATCGTCTCCCGGCTCGCGACGCTTTCGAAGAAGATGCCCCAGTGGAGCCATGAGACGCTGGATCGTTTCGTCGAAGCCGAAGCAGCCCTTGTCGCAAAGCAACTCGCCGCGCCGAGGGGCAAGGACGTCGTCTGGGCCGCCTGGCGCAATCTCGGCGTCATGCGGGACTACGGCCGGCTGCTGGCCGAGGAGAAATTCGACGCGATCCAGGCGGCTGTCGCGAAACTGTAAGCTGCCGGCGAAGCGTGCTCATCGCTCGCCTGGGAACCGCCAGACGAGGTCGAAGCCCTCTTTCTGCTTGGGCCTGGCCCTTGGTTTGGGGGGAATGCCGTTGTCGTCGATTCTCCCAAAGAGACGGTCGATCTCGTTCGTTGTGTCTACGGATTTTCTACTGCCAGGACTTGAATCGCTCGGCCCGGCGTTCGAATCCCGCGGCCATCGAGCGGGCGCGCGCGTTCAGGAGGAAGCGAAGGCCCTCCGGCGTGCGGGTGTAGGCCAGGTCCGCCGGTCCGACGCGCAGGGACCACATTTTGCGGAGGTGCTCCGCGGCCTCTTTGTTCTTGCCCAGGGCGCGGGGCACCGAATGATACTCCTTGCGGGCGAACCAGCCTCGGGAGGATCTGCGGATCAGGAGGTATCGAGGGTCCTCGACCGGGTCGAACAACTCCTGCAGGGCCTCCAGGAAGACCGATCGCTCGCGGGTGGAGCCGCCTGTGAGCGAGCAGCCGACGAGGCCGAATCCGAGTCGACGGGCGACGACCCGCAGCCGGGCGAAGTCGGTCTCGACCGCTCCAGCCTCGATCATCGATCGGAGCACGGCTTTGCCGACCTGACGCAGGCTCGATGCGGCAGGTCCATGCCACAGGAGTCGCCACAGGACCCGCACGCACCTGGGCAGCGCGGCGAGCGCCGCCAGAGCCGATGCGATCGAGAGGATGAGCAGGAGGACCCCGGGCTCGTCGCCGCGCGAGCGCATCAGCAAGGAGGCGGCCGCGACCGCCCAGAGACACGCCTGCCACAGAAGGGCCAGGACCGCATTGCGGAAGACGAAGTCCCGCGGCAGGGCGGCCTCGGACACCGCCACCTGTTCGACGATGTCGGCCCCCTTGGCACAGGCCAGGGCCCGCTCCCATTCGCGAATGAGCGCAGGGCGGTCGCAGGCCTTCCGCTGCATCACGGCGTTGATGTGCTGCATTCTCGCGGGGGTGTACGGCGGGCGGCCCAAGCCCAGGCGGCCCAGGCCGCTTGTGATTCGAGGCTTCGTGAACGAGACGCCGACGAACGACTTGAATCGGCGCGTCAGGGTCTCCATGTCCTCGTTGAGGTGCGGGGCGTCGGGTTCCTGGCAGACGAGGTGCCAGATGTTCGCGGTCTTGTCCGGCTTGCCCTCTTGCGTGCGGATGGCGCGGCCCCGCATCTGGTTCGAGAGCATGTACGAACCGACGACGCTCGCCAGGATCAGCGAGTTCACCGAAGGCGCGTCCCAGCCCTCGCCCAGGAGCGAGGTGGTCCCGACCAGGATGTTGACGCCGCCGCGACTGAACAGGGCGGTGATCAGGCCAACCATTTTCTGTTTGTCTGCGCCTCGGATCGTTACCTCGGAGAATCGCGGATCGTGAGCCAGAGGTTTGAATGCGATGTCGGCCGGGTCGATGCCCAGCGAGGGAGCGACGGATCGCAGAACCTCCTGCGAATCGGTGGGAACGACCGTCAAGGTCCCGGTAAGGATGCCCAGCCTCGCGGCGCCGCCTCGGCGGATCTGTTCGAAGATGGGGACGACGCCCAGTCTCCTGACCGGCTTGGCGTCGGTCGGATCGCTCGGGAAGTCGGCCCGCCGGATGAAGTCGGTCAGGATCACCATTCGCAGGTCTGAGCCGAGGGACTGCGTCTCCAGGCGGACGATGTCCTCGACGCTCTTGAGTTTCGACGCGCTTCGGATCAGGAGCTTGGCGATCCTGGCGACGCTGCGAAGGCCGACCTCCCGGCGCTCGACGATGCCGATCCGCTTGGCCTCGCGGAGGATGCGAGAGATGGTATCCTTGTGCCCCGTGAAGGATTTCGCGTGTGCGTGGAAACAACCCGCCAGCAGGGTCTCGAGCCATTCGGCGTCCAAGCCAGGGCACTGTCTCCGCGACAGGCCCAGAACGCTGAGCAGTTTTCGGGGCGGACGTTTTCGCACGTGATTGAGAAAGAAGGCCACGCTCGAGTAGAAATCCGGATCGTCGAGGATCTCTTCGACGTGCTCCTGCGGCTCGGCAACGTTCGGATGACTCTCCAGGGCCGCGATGAACGGCTCGTTCGCGCAAAGATCCTTGACGAACTTCTCGACCTCCGCACGGAACTCGCGAATCTGCTGCCGCTCGGCCTGCAGCGGCGCCGAGAGGAGCAGGTAGTCCTGATGGGGACAGAGATTCTTCTGGGCGACCAGTTCGGGAACCGAGATCTCCGCGTCGATGGGCCCGCAGAGTCCGATGTACTTCTCCCACTCGTGCGGCGACACGTCGAACGGGGGTGTCGCGGTCAACGCGACGACGGTGGGCCCGTCGAGCTGCTTCTTCAAGTCGGCCAGGCACTTCCACCATTCGTTTCGCAGGTGGTGGGCTTCGTCGAGGACGAGCGTCTTCACGCCCAGTTGCTTGAGGCTTTTGAGGATCGCGTCCCGCCCGGGAGATTTCGACTTCTGATTCGGATCGCGGGAATACGCGACGTGGAGCCCCTGGTAGGTCGAGACCGTGAGGAATCGCGGGGCACGGATGTCCTTCGAGATCCACTTGGGCGTGCCTTGTCCGGCGTCCAGAAACAGGTTGACGAATCGATCCACCCACTGGTCGCGAATGGCGAGACTGGGGGCCAGGATCAGTGTGGGACGGTTGAGCTGTCGCATGACCTCCAGGCCCAGCACGGTCTTGCCCGAGCCCGGTGCGGCGATGATGTGCAGGTGGTTGTCGTCGAGGTGCCGCTCGAGTTCCCTGAGCACCCGCTGCTGGTAGCTGCGCCAGGATTTGCGGAACTGGATGCCGGGTGGGAATGCGTCCATGGGTCTTCAGCCTCGGGACCAGCGCCAGTAGGCGTAGATCAGCCCGGCCTGGAGGACAAAAGTGGCGGCCAGAATCAGTCGGAAGCCTCGCTTGCGGGTCTTGTGCCGGAACAGTTCCTGGCCCGCCAGCGCGCCGGGACTGCCGCCGAGCAGGGCGACGACGTGCAGAACCGCCTCCGGGATGCGGATGCCGCCGGCTCGCGCCTGACGCTTGTCGTAGCCGTACAGCAGCAGGGCGACCGCGTTCAGGCTGATCAGTCCGGCCCAGAGCGGAGCCAGTCCGAGCCGCCACAGGAGCAGACCCAACCCGATCGCCACGCACAGGACGACTACGAGAACTCGTCTGATGAATCGATGCCTTTGCATATTGACCTCGGTCCCAGTAGGCCAACCCCGGCGCGGATTGTCAACCTGGAAAGCAAAAGGGCTCCAGAGCGATGGGGTTCAGGGCAGCCTGGTCCCGCAGTGTTTGCAGAAGCGAGCGTCGCTGTCGTGCTGGGCCAGGCCGCAGTTGGGGCATGATGTCGAGGCGGCGGGACGCTGCGAGCGGTTCTGCGCCCACTCGACGGTGACGATGCCCGTCGGGATCGCGATGATCGAGTAGCCCAGGATCATGACGACCGACGCGAGGAATTGCCCGAGGGGCGTCTGGGGGGAGATGTCGCCGTAGCCGACCGTGGTCAACGTCACGATCGCCCAGTACACGCTGACCGGGATGCTCGTGAACCCGCTCTGCTCGTGGTCCTCGATCGTGTACATCAGGGCGCCGACGATCACGACCAGCGTCAGGACGGTCAGCAGAAAGACCATGATTTTGCGACGGCTGGCGCGCAGCGAGGCCCCGAGCGAGGCCGCTTCCCGCATGAAGTGGGGCAGCCTCAGAACGCGAAAGATGCGAAGCACCCGGAGCAGACGCACCACCGACAACGAGAGCGTGCCGGACAGCAGCAGGCCGAAATAGGCGGGAAAGACCGCCAGGGCGTCCACGATCCCGAAGAAGCTGAAGGTGTAGCGAAGAGGATTCTTCACGCACAGCAGCCGCAGGACGTACTCGATGGTGAAGAGAATCGTGAACCCCCACGCCAGCCCGTACAGCAATCGCTGATGTTCCGCGTGAATCCACGCGACGCTGTCGAGCATGATCACGACGACGTTGAGCACGATGCTCGCGATCAGGAGCAGATCGAACGCCTCGCCGGCCGGCGTGTCCGACTCGAAGATGATCTCGTAGGCGGTCCTTCGCCAACCCTGTCGAGGTTTGTTCGCGTTGGCATCCATGCTCATCCCCTTCAATGCGGCGACTTGCCCGCTCATCTCCTCCCGGACGCGGGCAGTACACCAACCACAATCGAAACGAACATCTCCAGTGCACCGCTCATACGAGCCGGGCGACGCCGACAATCTCTGTGTCGACGTCGCCCGGCAACGCGTGGGTCGAGAACCCACCCGACAGATTCGCATGCGTCGACGGACGCAGCGTTCGTTCTACTTCATGACAAAGGCAAACGTCGGGTCCAGCGGGTAGCGGCCGAACTGCTCGCCGTAGATGGCCAAGCCGCCGGCGAGGGCCTCGTCGGCCTCCAGACGCAGCGTGATCGTGCCTGTCCTGGCTGCCTGATCGAGGACCTGGGCCGGGATCTCCGCGGAGATCAGGTAGCCATAGGAACCGGCTTCGGTCAGCGTGTCGTCGCGCTTCTGCGCGTGCCAGGAGAGGATGCCGCGATGGTCCGCGGGATCGTCGGGCAGTTCGAACGTGCCCGCCACCTGGCCGCCGATTCGCACGCGGACCGCGCCGGGGTACGTCTGCTCGTCCGTCATCGGGTAGGAGTTCGGGTTCAGGCTCGGGTCGTGGGTGCCTTCGCCCCGCATGAAGTCGCCTTCCTGCCTGGCGGCGCCCTGCTTGTCCTTGCCGAAGAGCTGCTTGGCGGAGACCTCCGCGCGAAAGCTCGCGGCCGCGATGTCCTCGACCTTCAGGTCCGACGGCCAGGCGATCTGGTACTCGAAGTACCCCGCGCCGGCGCCGTTGACCTTCAGGCCGTCGAAGACGTTCCACTGCTTGACCGACCACTCGGCTTTCTTGAAGTCCTTCGGCGCGACGCGCAGGACTCTCGTGCGTCGCTGACGCTGGCCGAGGGTCTCATCACGCGGCTGGCCGCCGTCGCGGACGTTGAAGGTCGTGAAATTGCGGGCCACGACCGCGCCGGTCCGATCCTCAAGCTGGACCGAGAGCACGACCACCGCGGGTTCCTGGGGCATCGTGACCTCCAGCGGATCGATTGCCTTGCACATCCACGGCGAGCAGGGGACTCGCACGCCCGCTCCGGCCCCGCCGCCGCGAGTGGCGTTTGCCGATCCTCGTGCGGCCACGTTGCGGACGCGACCGAGGCTGTCCCAGGCCCGCATGCTGCTGCGAAGAGTCAACTCCTGGCTCCCGATGCGGTCGGTCAGGATGGACACGTACAGCGGCACCTGGACCTGCCGGCCCGGCTTGACCTCCTGGCACAGTTCCTCGTTCATCGCGATGTAGACATCGCTGTGCAGGTCCCGCAGGCTCATGCCGGGCATCAGTTCTTCGATCCCGGTGAACTTCTGCGAGCGGTCGAAGCGCCAGTAGCCGTTCCACTCGTTGATCACGTCGTGGTGCTCGGTGTAGAGCCAGCCGCAGACCTGCGGATGCCGGCGGAAGGCGTTCATCATGAGGTGATAATCCCAGCTCCAGTCGACATCGCCGGTGCTGTTCTTGTAGCCCCAGACGTTGCCGCACTCGCTGTTGAGCAGGGGCTCGTTGCCTTGCGTGCGGCCACCGATGTAGTTCCATTTCGAGCCGGGATAGGTGTCCTTGCAGACCTGGGCCAGGTGCTCGGTCCACTTGTAGCCCGGCAGGTAGGCATGCCAGGTGTTGATGTCCGTCAGAACGTGGTCGTAGTTGCAGGGGGAATTGTCCTCGACGAGTCGCGTGGAGTCGAGGCCCTTGGCCAACTTGACCATGGAGGCGACCCAGTCCTGCGTCTCGGGCGTGTAGCCCTTGTCGCCGGTGCGGAGGCCCCAGGTCTCGTTGAAGATCACCCAACTGAAGATGGCCGGATGGTTGAAGTCCCGCTTGATCATGCCGCGAAGGGCGACGTCGGTCTCGCGACGCATGTCCTCGTCGGGCTGGCCCCAGCTATTGGGCACGTCGGCCATGATCAGGATGCCCAGCTTGTCGGCCCAGTAGAGCTTGCGCGGGATGCCGATCTTGACGTGAATCCGCTGGCCGTTGAGGCCGATCTGGCGAGAGCGCAGGATCTCGTCCCGCATGAAGGCGTCGCTCGGGAAGGTGTAGAAGCCGTCGGGATGATAGGCCTGGTCGAGGGACAGCTTCAGATAGACGGGTTTGTTGTTCAACGCGATGTAGGGATGCTCCGACCCAGGGAGCTTCGTGACGCTGATCTTTCGCATGCCGAAGTAGGTGTCCACGGCGTCCCGCACCCCTTCGCCCGAGAGCACGGCTTTGACCTCATAGAGATACGGGTCTTCGAGCGACCAGAGCCTCGCAGAGTTCAGGGGAACCGGGAACGTGACTTCCTTCGTCTGCGCGGGGATCTTCGCGTTTGCGACGGCCTGAGAGCGGTCCTGGGGCTTGAAGTGAATCTCGAACGTCATGGGCGACGGCGCGGGTGCGCTGAGCGTCGCTTTGACCGTGACGATCCCGGCGTCGATCTCCGGCACGAAGTGTACGGTCTCCAACGCGATCTTGGGCCGGGCTTCGAGGTAGATCGTCTGCCAGATGCCCTTGGCCTGCCCATAGCCTTGCTTGCCCTCGAGCTTGAAGGGGTGGGGCGTATCGTCCACGCGCAGGACGAGTCGTTGATCCTGTCCCCACTTCACGTGCGGCGTCAGCTCGAACTCGAACGGCGTGTACCCGCCCTGGAAGCTGCCGACCTTCTGACCGTCAAGCCAGCCGGTCGTGAGCCAGTCGCAGGCCCCGACCACGACGAACACGCGCTGCCCTTTCCATTCGGCGGGCACTTGGATCGTCCTCCGATACCAGGCGATGTCCGCTTCGCTCTTGACGCCGGAGAGCTTCGAGCCCCACGGGAAGGGCACCGTGATCGACAGCGGGAACTCGGTCTTGCCGGCCGCCCAGTCCTGATCGAGTCCCACGTTCTCCTTGTCGAAGCGGAAGTCCCAAGCCCCGTTAAGGTTCAACCACTGGGCCCGCTGGAAATCGGGCCTCGGATGTTCCGGCAACGGAATCTGCGCCGAGACGGCGGAGCACAGAAGCAGCAGGAAGAAGGCGGCGGTCTTGAACACTCTGATGTGGGAATCACTCATTGGATTATCCTTTCCGCAAGAACCAGGCGATTGTTGCCAGACTTCGCGAGCTTACCCGCTTTGCGACGCGTTGTCCACCCTCTCTGCAGGAGGGGATTATCCCTCTTGCCGGGGAGGGTGCACCTCGTCAGCGACACGGGTGGGGCGCGGACGAGGGACTCTGCTGCAGGGACGCGCGAATCCCCCCGATGATCTCTTCGGGATTGTGCGCGTCAAGCAGAGCTTGGCGGTTCTCCGCGGACTGCATCGTCTGCGAGATGTCCCGCAAGATGCGCAGTTGCGCGTCGGCGGCATCGGAGGGGGTAAGCACCAGGAAAATGAATTGAGCGGGCCGACCGTCACGCGCATTCCAGTCGATCCCATGGGGACTGCGTCCGATGACGACGATCGGATGCGTGATCGCCTCCATTCTCGCATGCGGGGCCGCAACCCCCTGATCCATCGCGGTGGTCATCGTGTTCTCCCGTTCGAGAACCGCTTGGGCCAGCACCTCGGCCGGCGGCACCGCGCCGAACTGCGACGCCCATCCGCACAACTCGCGTATCGCCTTCTCCGGCGTGCCGGCCTTAAGGTTCGCCACTGCGGCGCAGTACCCCTGCGTCCAGTCGAACTGTCGGAGTTTCCGCAGGATTCGACTCATCCATGGTCCCGCGACGACGGAGGACAGGATCGCGCCCAGAACGATTGCCACGAAGACCGATTCCCCGATGACCGCGTACTCCAGCGCGAGAATGCCGATCACGATCTGCATCTCTCCGCCGGGGACGTGAGCGGCTGCGATAAACGAGCGACTGAGCCCCTTCACGCCGGCCAGTCGGGACCCGACCCAGGCGCCCAGGTATCGGCCCAAGATCCCGGTGCCCAGGACGAACAACACCAGAAGCAGGTCGAATCGGCCCAGGAAGTCCACCTTCAGACCGATCGTTGCGAAGAAGACGGGGACCAGGATTGCCTGCACCATCTGGTCGAAGATGTGACGGGTCCGCTCGGAGAGCGCCCGGGCCTCGCCCATCATGATCCCGGCGATGAAAAACCCAAACAGGGCGTGAATCCCGATCCACGTGGTGACCGCGCCGCAGACCATGCCGGCCACCGCGATCAAAGTCAGAGAGCCCGCGGGTTCGGGGATCGCGGTCCTGGCCATCCATCGCAGCGTGCGGTCCGCCAGTCGCGAGCCCAGCGTCAGGCAGATCGTCGCGAACGCCAGCGTGGTCAGCACGACGAAGCCGATCCCCGACAGGCTCAGGACGCCTCCTGTGGCGAACCCCAGGATCACCGCGAAGACGATCCAGCCTGTGACGTCGTTGATCGTCAGGGCGGACACGGTCAGCAAGCCCAGATCGGTGCGGTAGACCGAGAGGTCTTGCAGGACCCTGGCGGTGACAGGCATCGCGCTGATGGTCATGATTGTCGCGAGGAACAGCGCAAAGATGATCCGGCTGCTTTCCTCGCCCAGGTATTGTCCCGGCAGGAACACCGCCGGGATGAATGCGATGACCATCGGCAAGGTCAGATCGCTCAGCGAAAGCAAGGCTGCCTGCTTTCCCTGACGGACCGCGGCGCCCAGGCTCGTCTCCAGACCGGTCTTGAGCAGAAAGAACAGGATGCCCAGCCAGGCGAGCGTGTCGAGCATGTTCTGTTGCGTGGCGTCGTTCGGAAAGACCAGGCGGTGAACGTCGGGGAAGAATCGTCCGAGGATTGTGGGCCCGAGGACGACGCCGACGAGGATCTCCGCGGTAATGGTGGGCTGCCTGAAGCGTCGAAAGAGTTCCCCAAGGCCGCGCGCCAACCCCAGCAAGAGGGCGGTTTGCGCGAGGAACAGAAGAATGTTCGATTCGTCGAGATAGTGCATCGATTCTCCGTACGACTTTCAAGCCCTGCGGTCACCGATACGGTGGCTCATCGTTCGCAGTTCATCGCCGGCACCGCGGCTTCAATGCGTCCCGATTCCACCACAACCCTGTTTCTGAACCTCAGGCCAGGGGCTCGTACAAAGCAGTGGGGCGGTCGCCCAGCGTGTTGGCCAAGGTCCCCAGGCTCTCGATGTTGCACTCGATTCGGTCGCCGGGCTTGAGGAAGTTGCCGGTGGCCATGCCGACGCCGGATGGGGTGCCGGTGCAGATCACGTCGCCCGGTTCCAGGGTCATCAGGTGGCTCAGGAACGAGACGATGTCCGCGACGGAGTAGATCATCTGAGCGGTGTTGGCGTTCTGACGCACTTCGTCATTGACCTTCAGGACCATCTTGAGGTTCTGGACGTCGGGAATCTCGTCCTTCGTGACCAGGTAGGGGCCCATCGGGCAGAAGCCGTCGGCCCACTTGCCGTTGAGCCAGTCGTAGAACTCGTCCCATGGACGCTGCTGGCGGCCCTTCTTGAAGGTGACGCTGCGGGCCGAGACATCGTTGGCGATGGTGTATCCGGCGATGTAGTCCGGCGCGTCCTGAGCCGTGACGCACTTGGCGTTCCGGCTGATGACGATAGCCAACTCAAGCTCGTAGTCGATCTGCTCGCTGTAAACCGGCCAGGCGACAGTCTCGTCCGGGCCGACGACGCAGGTCGAGGGCATCAGGAACGGTCGCGGCGTGGTCGTCTGTCGTGGCGAGTCGGACAGGCCGAGTTGAAAGCCCCGGTGGAGCGAGGCTTCCTTGATGTGCTCGCTGTAATTGCCGGCCAGAGCCAGGATCTTGCCCGGGCGGGGGATCGGCGCCAGGAGTCGGACGCGGTCCGGCGGCGTGGTCTGCGTCGCGGATTGGGCGATCTCTCGTATGCGATCAAGGCAGGCCGGGCCCCGATCCAGGACTTCCTTGAGGCTCTTCGGCGGGTTCGCGTTCTTCCAGGACGAGGGGATGTCCACGAGGCCTCGTTCGGTCACAATCCCGCACGAGACGTTGCCCTCCAGGATGTACGTCGCCAGCTTCACGTTCGTAGGTCTCCAGAAATTAAGGAATTATGGATTTCGAGCGTATTCTAGCATCTCCGTCGCGGGATTCAAGCTCGGGCCTGCGGTTGAATTGAACTGTCCTATAAAGACCGCATTAGGCATAGTGACGAGCGGCTTACAGGCCCCCGGTGGCGTGGAAACGCGGGTTTCCGGCCAGGGCGGGGGCGCCGTCTGGAGTCGAACCTCATTAGCAGCCTCAAGAACAGGGGTGCTGTCGTATTGTCGAATGTCCCTGTGTTTCTCTCAAGGGAAAACGGCTCGCCGTCCGATGCGACGAATGCCGGCGTAAGGACCACGAACGCAACCGTCTGTTATCGTGGGTCGCGAAACTACGCCGGGAGTTGAAGAATGGCGTTTCTGGTGAAGGGGTTTTCGACAATGACGCTACGAGAGATCTTGAGCGGAACGAGCAACTGGCTGCGGTCGCATCGGTATGCGCCGGCAGGGCATTGCGAGCCCAGTCTCGACGGCGACGGCCTTCTGACGATGCCGTTGGACGCTGAGGACGCATTCGGGGGCACGTCCACCCGCAAACGAGGCGGCTCTGCGAAATCCGGTTCTGTCGTATCGCTGGAACGACGCGAGCCCATCGAGAAGCTCCAGGAAGGGTTCAACCGCCTGATCGGCCAGCTCGAGCAGATCAACGATCATCTCAACGAGCAGGTCGCGCAGCACCAGGAGCTGATGGGCAAAGTGCGCCAGCTTCCGCAGGTCCTGGAGAGTCTGCCGTCGGCGGTGGAGACCCAGAAGAGACTCACCACCCAACTGCTGGACCAGCTCCACAGCACGGCGGCCAAGGATCAGCAGTTCCTGGAGGTGGTCGGGCGGATCCCCACGGAGACGGCCCGACAGACCGAAGCGCTCGTCTCGATCGATCACCAACTGGCTGCGGCCGCCGACACCGATGTCCAGATGGCCCAGAGCTTCGTGAAGTTCAAGGACACCCTGGATCGGCTCAACACCAACACCGTCAGCAACACCGAAGGCATCCTGCAGATGAGCAAGACCTTCGCCACCAGCGACCGGTATCTCAAGTACGTGGTCAACAAGCTCAACAAGCGGTACGCGTGGGTCTTCGGAATCTCGATGGGCGTCTGCGCCGCGGTAGTCTGCGCCCTGGTTGGGATCGTCATCTACATCGCCCGGTAGGCAGTAGAAACCCGAAATTCGAATCTCGAAATCCGAAACAAATTCAAAGCACGAAATCCAAATGACCGAAACGCTGTCGCCCGTCGGACGATCCGTCTCGGTCGTTTGGTTTTCGAAGCCTTCGTGCTTTTCTCTTGCCGCGATTTACCCTGGACTGAATCAGACTGATGGGGTATCGTTGTGCCCGCAAGGTGTGCCTTAGAGACATTCGGAAAGGGGTGGTTATGACCGGATTGATGTGCTGTGCAACGATGCTTGCGATGCTGGCCGGGGCGAATCCTTCGCTCGCGAAGTGGGAACTGGTGTGGTCCGATGAGTTCAGCGTCGCAGGCCTGCCGGACCCGAACAAATGGGACCAGGAGGTGGGGTTCATCCGCAACCGGGAACTGCAATACTATACGAAGGCTCGTCCGGATAACGCTCGCGTCGAGGAGGGCATGCTCGTCATCGAAACGCGAAAGGACAACTTCGAGGGCCACCCCATCACCTCCGCCAGCCTGCGAACCCGCGGAAAGGCCGAATGGCTCTACGGGCGCATCGAGGTCCGCGCCAAGCTTCCGACCGGCAAGGGGATGTGGCCTGCGATCTGGATGCTCGGGATCAATCCGGAGCACCGTCGCTGGCCCGACTGCGGCGAGATCGACATCATGGAGAACGTTGGCTTCGATCCGCTGGTGATCCACGCGAACATCCACACCAAGGCCTACAACCACATGATCGGCACGAACAAGGGCAACAAGATCGAGGTCGCCGACCCCTCGAAGAACTTCCACGTCTACGCGATCGAGTGGTTCGAGGACCACATCGATTTCTTCGTGGACGAAACGAAGTACTTCACGTTCAAGAATGAGCGTACGGGCAACGACACCTGGCCTTTCGACAAGCCGCACTACCTGATCCTCAACGCCGCCTACGGCGGTTCCTGGGGCGGCCAGAAGGGCACCGACGACTCGATCCTGCCCCAGAAGTACTTCATCGACTACGTCCGCGTCTACAAGAGCAAGTCGGGGGATGCGTCGTGAGAGGCGTCGTTGCGCTGGCGAGCCAGGTTTTTCGCTCTCTCTAGCAGGCTCGCCGGGTAGCCTTCTCGCTCGAGGATGCAGATCGCGGTCTTCGTGCCGGCCGGGCCGGGGCGCAGGAGATAGTCGAACTCGATGCCCCCGTCGTGCAGGCGTTCGTGGAAATGGTAGTTTGCGGCCGATGGTACGCCGGCTGCCGTCCGGGCAAGCACCTCCTCATGGGTGGCGATCACGGACAGATTCGGCGAGGCCATGAGGTGTTCCAGCAGGGCGACGCCCGCGGCGGTGCGTTCCGGGGAGTTGGTGCCGCGGAAGGGCTCGTCGATGAGTCCCACCATGGGAGTGCTCGGATCGGCGTCCAGAACCAGCCGTCGGAGCCGACGGACCTCCGAAAGGAAGTAGCTCTCGTGGCGGGCCAGGTCGTCGCGGAAGCGGACGTCCGTGATCAATCGGACGGGCGACCACCCCATCCGTTGGGCTGGAACCGCAGCGCCGATCTGGGCCAGCAGCACGTTGACGCCCAGCATTCGCACGAACGTGCTCTTGCCTGCGGCGTTGGGCCCGGTGACGACCCACATGCGGGCGCCCGAACTCACGTGGATGCTGTCGGGCATCGCGTCCGGCGTCAGGATCAGCGGGTGGCGGCCGTCCTCGATGTGCACGCTTCTGTCCCCCTCCGGGTCCGGATAGCACCCGACGGGCAGTTCCGCAGAGAACGAAGCCAGTCCGCATAGGAACCGCTCGACGGATTCTCGCTCTGCGTCTCGTCTACGCGGATCTCTCGTGTCATGGAATCACGAATGCCACGACCGGTGCGTTTTCGCAAGTGCAGGGTCACCGATACGGGATCGGCCTGCAACGACCGGAGAAAACGACAACGCCCTGGCCTCTCCTTTGAGAGAAGCCAGGGCGTGAAAATGCGTGCTGCCTGGATGCTGGGTTTACTCGATCGTCAACTCCAGCTTGCCTTCGACCTTGCCGCCGAAGGAGCCGGTTTCCTGCGTCATGACGACGGTGTACTTGCCGGTCTTGACTTCTGGTCCTCGCCACGAGAACCCGCAGCGACCGCCTCAGCCATACTCCAGGTCGGCCGACGCCACCTGTTTTCCCTTGTCGTCCAGAATCGTCAGGTGGGGCTTGACCGGAGTCCACTGATTGCCCGATGTCGTCTTCCGCGAGAACCGCGTGTAGACCTCGCCGGCCTTGCCCTTGATCTCCAGGGACACGTAGAGCGATGTGCCCTTGGCGAAGGTGGCGTTCTCCTTCACGTCGCTGTTGTAGCGTTTTTGTTCGTCGACCGCCTTGACGGTCAGGGCCATTTCGCCCAGCTCGACGGAGGTGGTCTCGTTCTCCGCGACCGCGAAGGTCGGCCCATTGTCGAAGTTCACCTGCCACTCGTCGTCGCTCTCGACGCCGTAGCAGATGCTTCCGGAATTGAGCTTGTACCGACCGATCGGGATCACGGTCTGGGCGTTGCTCGTGTTGAACTGGATCGTCTTGTCCTCGGCCCCTGCGATCCGCGCGTGCGTCAGGCGGGTCTTGAGGGACTCCTTGCCCTTGAGACTCAAGGCGGTCTTGCCGGTGGGAGAGGTGTCCTTCTGGATCGTGACCTGGAGTGTTTTGTCCTTCTCATGCGCGCCGGCGAGCTGGAGCTTGTAGTACTTGCCGTCGCGGCAGATCAGGGTGCTCAGCGTGTCCCGCGGGATATACCCCTCCAACGCCTGCGAGACCGGGAGCATGGCGAAGTTACAGGAGCCGAAGCTGGCGAACGAACCGCTGAATCCGTTGGCGTAGAGGAACAAACGCATCGGTTCGCCCTCGAAGGTCGCCTGGCCTTCCAGGACGCAACTCGGGCTCCACATGTAGTTCATTCGATCGCCCCCGAACGAATCGGCGACCAGCATGACCCGGAAGGGGACCTCCGCGCCGTCTTCGCCACGGATCGTGAAGTCCGGGGTGACAAATCCGTACTGGTAGCCGCCCATCTGCGGGCTGGCCGCCGGCCCGGGCAGGATTCGCTCTTCGTCCGAAAGCTTGCCGTCCGCGTTGAGGTCGAAGTACCAGGCGACGGGCTTCTTGTCCTTGAGCTCGATCACCGACCACTGCTGGGCCTTCGGCAACGCGCCGTTGAAGACCTCGTCGCAGTCCTTCGCCAACTTCTTGACCGCGTCGACGAAGGGGACGTCCTTCGGGGGGGAGTTGCCGAATCCCCAGAACGACCGGTAGTTCAGCGGGTCGTTCTGCCCCGTCAGCGGCCGGTATTTCAGATCGAACACGACCGTCTCGGGCGATTGGCCTGGGTCGGCCGCGGTCGCGGAGGATTGACTCCAGAATAGACCGGTCGCAGGGCCTGCGGCCACCAGAATCGCCAGCCACAAAACGGGAATCCATGCTTTCTTCATGCTTCACCTCGCTTTTCATCGGCTGTCGCACAGGGCGAACAACCCGTTTGGGGCCCGATTTCAACGAGAAACCGGACCATGCCCAATCCTACCCTGTGCAGTCGGAGCATGCAAGCAAGGATTGCACAATTGACACCTTGGAGACTCGCTGTATAGTAAATCAGCTTTGATGTTGTCGATTTGACGGACCGAAGGAGTGATTTCTATGAATCCGGAGATTTTCAAAGCCTACGACATCCGGGGGGTATACTCGGATGATTTCAACGAGGAAGACGCCTGGAAGATCGGGCAGGCGACCGCCCGGTTCCTGCCCTCGCTGATCAAGGGGTACGAGCGGGGCCTTCGCGAGGCCCAGTCCCTGGTGGTCAGCCGGGACATGCGGACGCACAGCGAGCCGCTGGCCCAGGGGTTGATCGAAGGCATTCGGTCGGCCGGCGTCGGCGTGATCGACATCGGGCTGATCGACACGCCTCAGATCTACTTCGCGATCAACCACCTGGGCACCTGCGGCGGCATCCAGGTCACCGCCTCGCACAACCCCGCGAAGTACAACGGTTTCAAGATCGCGGGGCGGGGGGCGATTCCCATCGGCGTCGATACCGGTCTCAAGGAGATCAAACACATGGCCCTCCAGTTGCCCCACACCAAGGGCAACCCTACCGGTCGGTACGAGCAGCGGGATCTCTGGCCCGAATACAGGAAGCACGTTCTGCAGTTCCTCAGCCCCAGTCTCAAAAAGAAAAAGGTGGCCATCGACGCCTCCAACGGCATGGCAGGCAAGGCCATTCCCATTCTCCTGGGCGATGTCCCGATCGAGGTGATCCAGATCAACTTCGAACACGCCGGGAAGTTCAAGCACGACCCCGATCCGCTGAAGGAAAAGAACCTGGCCCAGCTCAAGAGCACGGTCAAGAAAGAGAATTGCGCCCTGGGCATCTGCTTCGACGGCGACGCCGACCGCATGATCATGGTCGATGAGAACGGCGACACCATCCCCTGCGACCTGATCACCGCGCTGCTGGTGCCGTACTTCCTTGAGAAGAAGCCTCGGTCCGCTGTCGTGTACGACCTGCGGAGCAGTCGGGTCGTGATGGAAGAGATCATTCGGTGCGGCGGGACGCCCCGCCGGGAGCGCGTCGGGCACTCTTACATGAAGAAGGCGATGCGCGACACGCACGCGATCTTCGGCGGCGAACTGTCCGGTCACTTCTATTTCGAGCAGAATTTCTACGCCGACTCGGCCGCGATCATGCTGATGCACACGCTCAACGTCATCGACCAGAAGGGCAAGCCGGTCAGCGAACTGATCAAGCCCCTGCGGCGGTATCACAGCAGCGGCGAGGTCAACTTCAAGGTGGACAACAAGGAAGTGCGGATGGAGGAGCTGGCCCGTCGCTACGGCGATGGAAAGGTCGACCATCTCGACGGCGTCACCGTGGATTTCAAGGACTGGTGGTTCAACTGCCGGCCGAGCAACACCGAACCGCTGTTGCGGCTGAACGTCGAGGCCAAGACGAAGGACTTGCTGAACGAGAAATTCAAGGAAATCGAGCAGCAGTTGGGAACGCCTGAGTAGGAGAAGGACATGAAGCAGGATGGATTATCTCGGCGAGGTTTTGTCGCGGCGTCAGGAGCGGCTCTGGGCGCGATGTGGTTGGCAGACCGTTCGCATGCGGCCGGCGCGAACTCCGATATGGGCAAGGGCGGGCCTTTTCGGTACAGTCTGAACACCAGCACGATTCGCGGCCAGAAACTGGGCCTGGAGAAGGAGATCGACGTCGCCGCCCAGGCGGGCTACGACGCGATCGAGCCCTGGGTCTCGACGATTCAGGAGTATATGAAGGCCGGCGGCAAGCTCGCGGACATCCGCAAGCGGATCGAGGACCGCGGCCTGACGGTCGAGGGCGCGATCTCGTTCACCTCGTGGATCGTGGACGACGACGCCCGGCGGGCGGAGGCCGTCGAACAGCTCAAGCGAGAGATGGACCTTCTGGCCCAGATCGGCGGCAAGCGGATCGCCGCGCCCCCGGTCGGCGCCAATGGAGGCGACGCGCCCATTCTTGATCTGGCGAAGGTCGCCGAGCGATACAGGGCCATCCTGGATGTGGGCGACCAGACGGGTGTCACGCCGGGCCTGGAACTGTGGGGCCCATCGAAGAATCTGCACCGCCTCGGACAGTGCATGTTCGTGCTCGTCGAAAGCGCCCATCCCAAGGCGTGCATGGTGGGCGATGTATATCACATTTTCAGAGGCGGTTCGGGTTTCGCAGGTCTGAAGATGCTCAGCGCCGCGGCCATGCCTGTGATGCACATGAACGATTACCCCGCAGATCCGCCGCGGGAGAGACTTGCCGACCGGGATCGCGTCATGCCCGGCGATGGCGTCGCTCCGCTGCCGCAGATCCTCCGCTGGCTCCGCGAGAACGGCAGTCGCGCGGTTCTTTCGCTGGAATTGTTCAGCCAGAAGTACTGGGAGAAGGACGCGATGGAGGTCGCACGGACCGGCCTGGCGAAGATGAAGAACGCTGTGGAGCAATCGCTCGCCGGGACGTGACAGAGGGGCTATCCGGCGACGGCGCGGGTGGACGGCATTCTGAACAGACGCAAGGGAAGGGAGAGAGTATGGCGATCCATGCGTGTTTCATGGCGTTCCTCGTCGCGGCGTCTCTGGGCGGGGCCTCCGACGCATCCCGTGCGGTCGACGAGACCCCGCTGTTGATCGCGGGCGATCCGGTCCTGGCGGACGTCGATCGGGTCGCGGTGGTTCTGGCGACGCGGGAGACACCGACTGTCGAAGGGCTGATCAACGCGAAGATACTCAAGGCCCAGATTTCGCAGAAGCTCCGCGAGGCCGGGATGATGCCGGTCGAGGAGAACTCGGAGTCGCCCCAGAGGCTGCTCGTGCACATCGAAGGCGTCGAAGTGCCAGGCTCCGACCAGTATGTGTATCGGGTCCAGACGGCCTTGTGCCGGCTGGTAATGGTGCCCGGCCAGGGCAATCGACGGATCCAGGTGGAGGCCTGGCGGGTCCGGCCGGTGATGGCGGTCGCCGCCAGGGGCAAGGCGGGCGACGCGATCCGCACGGCCGTGCTCGTTCAGGCGGACGTCTTCATCGAGGCCCGAAAAGCCGCCAGCAGTCTGCCGGACGGGGTCAAGGACGCCGGGAAGGATTCGGCTGCAAGTGGATCGGTCGATCCGCCGCCGAACCCGCAGGCCGTCGAATCTGAATCGGCCGGTCCGTTCGTCGCGTCCAAGAGCAGCGGCGTGTTCCATCGGCCGGACTGCCGATGGGCTCAGAATATCTCCGGCGACAACCGGCTCGGCTACAAGACCCGGGAAGAAGCCGTGCAGAACGGCAAGCGGCCGTGCAAGTCCTGCAAACCGTAGGATGCGTCTGAAAGGTATACTGTGACGAATCGAGAGCGTGTGTTGGCCGCGGTGGGACATCGGTCGCCCGACAAGGTCCCTTACGACATTCGGTTCACGCAGCCCGCCCGCGCGAAGATGGTCGCTCACTTCGGCGACCCCGCATTCGACTCTCGCCTGGGCAACTGCTTCACCTGGCTCCGGCCGCACCTGCCTGACGCACGCTTCGTCGAAGTGGCCCCCGACATCTGGGCCGACGAATTCGGCGTCCGGTGGGATCGGCACGTGGACAAAGACATTGGCGTGGTCTGCAACCGGCTTATCACGCCGGAGAACGTTCGCAGCTTCCCGTTTCCCGATCCAAACGATCCCGCGCGGTACGGTTCGTTCGACAAGGCGATCGGTCCCAACGGCGATACCGCAGTGCTGGTCAGTCTGGGGTTTTCGCTCTTCGAGCGGGCCTGGACCCTGGCCGGCATGGAAGCCGTCCTGATGGCGATGGTCTCCGACAAGCCGTTCGCCAACGCGCTGCTCGATCGCATTCTCGAATTCAATCTGGCGATTATCGAGAACGCCTGCACGAAGCACGTGGACATCTTCCGCTTCGGCGACGACTGGGGCCACCAGCGGGGCGTTCTGATGGGTCCGTCGCTCTGGCGGGAGTTCATCAAGCCGCGATTCGCGCAGATGTGCCGGGCGGTCCGCTCCAAGGGCAAGCTCGTCATGCTGCACTGTTGCGGCAAGGTGGATGAGCTGTTCCCCGACCTGATCGAGTGCGGCCTGGACATCTTCAACCCCTTCCAGCCGGAGGTGATGGATGTGTTCGAGATCAAGAAGCAGTATGGCTCCGAATTGACTTTCTACGGCGGCATCAGCATCCAGCGGACGCTTCCGTTCGGGACGGTCGCCCAGGTTCGCGACGAGGTCCGTCGGCTGATCGACGTCATCGGCGCCGATGGCGGCTATATCGCCTCGCCTTCCCACGACATCCCCGGCGACGCCAAGCCCGAGAACATCGCCGCCATGATCGAGGTCCTTCAGAACCAGTAGTTGCACAGAGCAGTACTCTACACATGAGCATGATCAGCAATAGTGACTACAGCGTCCTGCCCGGCGGGGCCAAGCGACTCCAACTGATCGCGTGCAAGGTTTTGCAGCGGGAGGCGTATTTCTGCGCCGCGCGAACGAAGAATGTCGTGGACGTCGTCCTGATGCCGCAGGGCCTGCACAACGAGCCGGACAAGCTGCGCAGCGAGGTGCGCAAGGCTCTCGAACGCACGCACGACATCCAGGACCGGCCGTACGACGCCACGCTCCTGGGCTACGGCCTGTGCAGCAACGGGGTCGTCGGGCTCTCCGCCGGCATCCCGATCGTCATTCCAAGGGCCCATGACTGCATCACCGTTCTGCTGGGTTCGAAGGAACGCTACCAGGAGTATTTCGACAGCCATCGCGGGGTCTACTGGTACAGCCCCGGCTGGATCGAGTCCGGCCGGCAGCCCAGTCGCGAGCGATATGAGAAGCTTCTCGAAGAATACAGGCAGAAATACGGCGAGGACAACGCCCAGTACCTCCTGGAGGTCGAGCAGACCTGGATGAAGGAGTACCAGTGGGCCACGTATGTCGACTGGGGTTTGAGCGAGTCGCAGGACTACAAGGCCTTCACCCGGGAGTGCGCCGAGTTCCTCGGCTGGAAGACCGAGGAATTGACGGGCGATCCCGGCCTGATGCAGCGGTTTGTCGACGGCCTTTGGAATGAAGAGGATTTTCTGGTCGTCCCGCCGGGACAGCGGATCGCCGAGGATGTCACGAATAGGGGGATCATCAAAGCCCAATGATTACCATGACGCTTCGAGAACAGGTTTCGTTGATCGTCTTCGGCTCGGTGATCCTGGCCGTCTGCGCCTGGGAGATCGTGATCCTGGCCCGCTCGCTGCATCGCCGTTCTCGCGGCCGGTCCGCCAGGAGCGTCCTGCTCTCTCTACCGGCGATCGTGATTCATTCGCTCGTGGTTCTGATGTTCGGTTGTCTGCTGTATGCCTACTTCATCGAACCCCGATGGATCGACGTGCATGCGATGACTCTGCACACGCCGAAGCTCAAGACCGAGAGCTTCCGTATCGTCCAGATCTCCGATCTCCACTGCGACCAAGAGGCGCGAAACGAGGACCGTGCCGTCGAGATCATCAACAGCCTCAAGCCGGACCTCGTCGTCGCCACCGGAGACTACCTCAACCATGAAGCAGGTCTCCCTCGCCTGCGACAGATGCTGTCGCGGCTCGAAGCACCGCTCGGCAAGTTCGCCGTGACGGGCAACTTCGAGGTGCATCATTGGCCCAAGCTGGACGCTCTTGCCGGCAGCGGCTTCCGCGTGCTCGACCGCGAGACGGTCGTCGTGACCAAAGGCGATGATGCCCTGGCGATCACCGGCATGGGGTATGTCCCTGCAAACGCGCCGCGAGAGCCGATCGAAGGCTTTGCGGACGACCGGTTCGACGTCTTTCTCTTTCACACGCCGGATCTTGTAGAAGATGTGAGCCGTTGCGGCGTGGATCTGTACCTGTGCGGGCACACGCACGGCGGGCAGATCACGCTGCCCTGGTACGGCGCTCTGATCACCTTCTCCCAGTTCGGCAAGAAATACGAGTCCGGCATGCACCGGGTCGGCGACGCCGTCCTCTACGTCAACCGGGGGTTGGGCATGGAGCCTCGTCCCGCGCCGCAGATGCGGTTCTTCGCCCGGCCGCAGATCGTCGTCGTGGATGTCCGCCCGCAATAGAGGACCGTCGCCATGCTGCAATTCTGTTCGGACGTTCACCTGATTTCAATTCTGCTCATCGCCCTGGGCCTGGCGATGGACGCCTTCGCGGTCTCCATCGTCACCGGCAGCGTCTACAGGGAGTTCCGCGTCAAGCATGCCCTGCGTATGGCCCTGTTCTTCGGCGTCTTTCAGGCGGTGATGCCGGTGATCGGTTTCTTGGCGGGCCTGGGTCTGAAGGGCTACATTTCGCACGTGGACCACTGGGTTGCGTTCGGCCTGCTCCTGTTCGTCGGAGGCAAGATGGTCTACGAAGCGTTCCAGATCGAATCCGCTGAGAAGAACCGCGACCCCTCGAATCTGCTGATTCTTCTGGCCCTGTCGGTCGCGACGAGCATCGACGCACTGGCGGTCGGGATCACGCTGTCGCTCCTGACGTCGGCGATCTGCCTGGCCGTGACGCTGATCGGGGTGGTCACCTTCGGCCTGTCCTTCGCAGGCGTCTACATCGGCAAACGGTTCGGCCACTTCTTCGAGAGCCGGATCGAGGTCCTCGGCGGTGTCCTCCTCATCGCCATCGGCGTCAAGATCCTCGTTGAACACCTGATGGCGTGATGTTCTGTGATGCCTGAAAACATCCGGCTTGTTCCCCGGCCCCGGAAGAATCCTGCTGTGTTCTCTATTGTCGGAGAGGCGAAAGTGCGGTACACTATATGTCAGGCTGGGATCATGGCGGTTCGGCGGTGGAAAGGAAGGAGTCATGCGCGAATCACTCGGGACGGATGCATATCCACGCTGTCGGGGGGCGGCTTATTGTTCATCCATGGTGAGAAGGAGGTTGATCATGCGTAGCAGATTGGTATTTCTACTGGGCGTCGTTGGCGTCTTGAGTTTGGCGTCCGTGGCACAGGCCGACTTGATCGGCTGGTGGGCCCTCGATGACGGGACCGGCACCATCGCCAAGGACTCCAGCGGAAACGGCAACAACGGCGCGTTTTCGGGATCGCCTGTGTGGGTCGCCGGCCGCCTGGGCGGAGCCCTGCGATTTGACGGCGGCTCTCACCTCGATTGCGGCAGCAGCGCGACTCTGAGAGTGGCCGGACCGATCACGATCGCCTGCTGGGTGAATCCCTCGGTCCTGAGCGGCGAGCAGGCTTTCGCCGGCCGGTCGGCGGAATATGCCCTCAAAGCCAGCGGCTCAACCCTGCGGTTTACGACGCCGGGCATCCTCGACCATACGAGCACGCGTTCGACTTTGACGGCCAACACCTGGCAGCACGTGGCCGCCACCTTCACGCCGGGCAAAGCGGGCGACGGCCTGATCTTCTACATCAACGGCGTGGAGACCGACCGGATGACCGCCTCGAACATGAACGCCGGAACCGGCCCGTTCCTGATCGCGAACAACCAGTGGGACGAGAGGCTTACGGGCATGCTCGACGACGTGCAGGTCTACAACGAGATTCTGCCGGGAGGCGAGATCGCCAAGCTGATGAAGGGCCTCAAGACCGGCGCGGCCGAGAATCCGGCGCCGGAGGATGAAGCAGCGGACGTGATCCACGATATCGTGTTGGGCTGGACGGCCGGCGAGTTCGCCGCCACGCACGACGTGTACTTCGGGACGACGTTCGCCGATGTCAACGACGCGGGCCGGGGCGATCCGCGGGATGTGCTTGTCAGCCAGGGACAGGCCGGGACGGCGTACAAACCGGCGGACCTTCTGGAATACGGTCAGACCTATTACTGGCGGGTCGATGAAGTCAACGCGGCCCCCGACAACACGATCTTCAAAGGGCCGGTTTGGAGCTTCACGGTCGAGCCGTTCGGATACCCGATCGGAAACGTGACCGCCACCGCTTCCAGCCAGAGCCGGGCGGACGGGGGGCCGGAGAACACGGTCAACGGCTCGGGTTTGAACGCCGACGATCAGCATTCCGTCAATCTGTCGCAGATGTGGATCAGCAGCAACGCCAAGCCGCACTGGATACAGTATGAGTTCGACAGGATCTACAAGCTCCACGAGCTGTGGGTCTGGAACTCCAACCAGGTCGTCGAGACGTTCGTCGGTTTCGGGGCCAAGGATGTGACCATCGAGTATTCCACAGACGGCCAGACCTGGGTCGTGCTGGAGGGCCCGCACGTGTTCGCCCGCGCTACCGGCGCCGCTACCTACACCGCCAATACGATCGTCGATCTGGCCGGAGTCGAGGCACGGTTCGTCAGGCTGACCATCGACAGCAACTGGGGCGGGATCACGCAGCAGGTGAGCCTCAGCGAAGTGCGGTTCTTCCAGGTGCCCGTGCGGGCGCGCGAACCGAAACCTGCCGACGGCGGTTCGGATGTGCTTCTGACCGCTTCGATGGATTGGCGACCCGGTCGCGAGGCTACCTCGCACAGGGTGTTCTTCGGCGAGGACGGCGAGAAGGTCGCCGCCGGCGCGGTTGCGCCGAGCATTGTGACCGAGCACAGCTACACGCCGGCTCCCATGACCTTCGGCACGAAGTACTTCTGGAGAGTCGACGAAATCGGCGAAGCCGGCACGTACGAAGGCAGCGTCTGGAGCTTCACTTCACAGGAGTTCGCACCGCTCGACGACTTCGAGGGCTACACCGACGACGAGGGCAGCCGAATCTACGAGCATTGGCTGGACGGCATCGCCGATCCCGCGTACGGCGGCTCGACCGTCGGATACATGACCGCTCCGTTCGCGGAACAGTCTATCGTTCACGGCGGTTCGCAGTCGATGCCTCTGGAATACGACAACACCAAGGCGCCGTACTTCAGCGAGGCGGTCCTGGAGTTCGATTCGCCTCAGAACTGCACCGGCTCGGCCGCCTCGGAAGTTTGTGTCTGGACCCGCGGCCGTCCGGCAGTGCCTGCCGCCGCCGTGGCCGAAACCGACGGCAAGCTCAGTCTGACGACCGCCGGAGGCGACATCTGGAACAACTGTGACGATTTCACCTACATCTACAAGACCCTCTCCGGCAACGGCGCGATGGTCGCCCGCGTGACCAGCGTCGGCGCCGGCACCAGCACCTGGGCCAAGGGCGGCGTGATGATCCGCGACAGCATCAACGGCGGTTCGAAGCATGCGATGATGGTCATCACCGCCGGCGGCGGCAACGGCGCCAGCTTCCAATACCGTTCGACCATTGACGGCGCTTCGGCCAATACCGACAGCACGGCGGTCGTCGCGGCGCCCTACTGGGTCAAGCTGGAGCGGGCCGGCGACGTCCTCACGGGTTCGCTCTCGGCCGACGGCAAGACCTGGAGCACGTTGGGATCGACGACCCTCCCGATGGCCGATCCGGTTCTCATCGGTCTGGCGGCCTCGTCCGGCGTGGTCGACGTGGATCGGACCTTCCAGTTCGAGAGCATCACCGGGACCGGCAGCATCACGGGCACGTGGACTCAGAGCGATATCGACGTGGCGCTCTACAACGACGCTGCGCCGATGTATCTGACGATCATGGACAGCGCCGGCAAGAGCGCCACGGTCGCCAGCGACGCCGCCGCGACCGCTGCCAACTGGACGCGCTGGACCATCCCGATGAGCAGTTTCAACGGCGTGAACTTCAGCAGAGTCAAGAAGCTCACGATCGGTGTCGGAGCCAAAGGCGCGACGACCGGCGGCTCGGGCATCGTGTTCATCGACGATATCGGCTACGGCCGCTCGGCCCAGTAGTCCCGGTCGCCTCGAAAATGCAGCATATAGGGGCCCGTTTCCGCAAGGGGCGGGCCCCTTGTATTTGGTTTCAGCGCGGGCGAGCGGCTCGTTCAGAAGACGGGAGGGAGCAGATATCTTTTGGAGGCCGGTGTTCGGATCAGGGTTGCATCGACCGCGAATCGCGGTACGATTCTCGTGACGTGTCGTGAGTCCGACGTGATGGATATCCGAGATTCGAAAGGCGCAGTATGAGCGATTGGCGGCGGGACCGGATCGGCAGGATGGCGGCGGTTGTGCTCGGGCTTTGCATCTCGTCGCCTGGCTGGGCGGCGGTGCGGGCGTGGGAGGGGACTCTCACGATCCCCACCTACGGCTGGGCGGAGGACATCAACCCGAAGTTCTGGGCCCTGGAGGACCGGATCAAGCTCTCGACCACCGTCAAAGGGGCGATCGTCTATCCTTACACGATGCAGGACCACCTGTACCGCACGAAGGAGGATCGCACCTACAAGGCCCTGTTCCTGGAGAATGAGTATCTCAAGGTGACGTGCCTGCCCGAGTTGGGCGGACGGCTGCACTCGGTGTTCGACAAGACGCAGGGCAGAGAGACCTTCCATCTGAACAACGTGATCAAGCCCAGCATGATCGCGATGCGAGGCGCCTTTATCAGCGGAGGCGTCGAGTGGAACGCGGGACCCCAGGTGCACACGGTCACGATCCTCTCTCCCGTCGATGCGCTGGTGGGGACAAATCCCGACGGCTCGGCGTACCTGGAGGTGAGCAACCTGGAGCAGACGCTGCGGACCCGTTGGACCGTTCGCGTGACGCTGCACCCGGGCAAGGCCTATCTCGACGAGCAGATCCGCATCGCCAACCCGGTCGACGCGGTGAACCCGTACTACTTCTGGAACTGCACCGCGTTTCCCTGCCACGAAGGGACGCGGTTCATCTATCCCATGACGCTCGGTACCGACCATTACGGCGTCCAGTTCTTCTCCTGGCCGATCCACGAAGGCAAGGACCTCTCCTGGCTGAAGAACTACGAGACGTGGGCCTCGATCTTCTCGGTGGACTGCGTATTCGATTTCTTTGGAGGTTACGACGTGCCCGCGGATCGCGGCGTGGTGCAGGTGGCCAACCATTACGAACTGAGCGGCAAGAAGGCCTGGACCTGGGGGCAGTGGAATTTCGGCCTGGTCAGCCAGAAGAACCTCACCGACGACGACGGGCCGTACATCGAGATCCAAAGCGGGCCGCTGCCGACGCAATCCGACTACGGCATGCTCGCGCCGAGGCAGGAGGTCGCGTGGCGGGAGTGGTGGTATCCCGTGCACGGATTGGGCGACGGCTTCGAGTTCGCGACGAAGGACCTCGCGGTCCAGACGGCTCGGGACGGCGACCGACTGGAATTGCGCATCCTCGCGACCGGCGAGTTCCCCAAGGCGTCCTGCGTCCTGTCGCAGCAGGGCAGGGAACTGGCTTCGAGGCAGTTGGACCTGTCGCCGAAGGGGCCGCAGACGGTCGTCCTGTCGCCGTGTCCGCAAGGGCCGGTCGATGTCGTGATCCGCACGCGTCGAGACGCTGTGCTGGCTCAGTTCACGACTCCCTTGCCGATTCCCAAGACCAGTCCGCCGGTTCGTGCTGCGTGGGCGGACAAGCCCGAAGCGGGATTGACGGTCGAGGAGAAGCACCTCCGTGCCCAGAAACTCGATCTGGCGATGAATCGGAAGAAAGCCCGCGAAGGATACGAGGCGGTCTTAGCCGTCGATCCGGGATATGGTCCCTCGCTGCGGGCGCTGGCGATCCTCGATTCGGAGGCGGCGCGCTACGACGACGCGATCGCACGATTGCGCAAGACGGTCGAGCGCGATCCCGGCGATGGACTGGCCTGGTATTTCCTGGGCGTGAACCACCTGAGGACCCGCGCCCCGAAGGAGGCTCTGGGTTGTGCCCGTCAGGCGTCGCTGTGCCTGGAGGTGCGAGCTCTGGCGTTCGATCTAGCAGGACGGGCGCACGCCGCACTTGGCCAAAGACAGGAAGCGGTCGAGGCGTTCCGAAAGGCGGTGAGCCTGAACCCGAACGACGCGGTCGCGCGGGATCATCTGCTCGTCGCCCTCTATGCGGCGGGCGAGACCGAGGCCGCCTTCAAGCAGGCGCAAGAAGGCGTCCAGCGTTGTCCCACCGATCTCGCGCCACGGGCGGTTCTCGCTCTGCAGGGCTCCAGGCAGATGAATGCCTTCACGGTCCAGGCCCGGGCGTTCGTCGGCGAGGATGATTTCCAGATGCTGGAGACCAGCCTTCTCTTCGCGGAACTGGGCCTGGTCTGCGAGGCTGCGAAGCTGGTGTCCGCTGTCTGCGTGGACGCTGTGCCGCAGGAGGAACGCAGTCCGTTGCCGATGTACTATCTCGCGTGGTTTGCGAAAGGCACGCCCGCGGCTCAATCCTGGCTCGAGCGCGCCGCGAAGACGCGGAGGGACTGCGTGTTCCCCTCGCGGCCGGTCGAGGTGGACGTGCTCGAACACGCGATCGCAGCGAACCCGCAAGACGCTCAGGCTCGCCTGCTCATCGGGAATCTCCACGCCCATCTCGGTCGGACGGCGGAGGCGGCGGCCCACTGGCGCAAGGCGGTCGAACTCGACGCGTCGCTCAGTGTCGCATGGCGCAATCTCGGGCTCTATGCCTGGGCCGAAGAGAACGATTTGCCGAAGGCGGGAGAGTTCTATCGCAAGGCCGTCGACGCTCGTCCGAAAGATCAGACGTTGTACAGGGATCTCGCGGAGATACTCCTCTCGCAGGGTCAGCGGCCCGAGGCCATCAAGCTGCTGGAATCGACGCCTCCCGACAAGCTCCGTCGGGCCGACGTCATCATCCTGCTGGCGCAAACCTATCTCGACGAGAAGCTCTACGACGAGACGATCGGTCTGCTCGAGTCCACGCCTTACTTTGTGAACTGGGAGGGCCAGACGATCACGTGGGACCTCTACCACAAGGCCCACATGGCCCGCGGGCGGATTCGCTTCGACGCCAAGGACTTCGCCGGCGCGCTGGCGGATTTCGAGGCGGCGCTGGCCTATCCCGAGAACATTGGCGTGGGACGCTCGAACAAGCCGCAAGAGGCCGCGGCCCAGTACTGGAAGGGCAAGGCCCTTCAATCGCTCGGACGGTTGGGCCAGGCCGAGTCTGCATGGCGGCAGGGCGCCGCGGGTCTGGAGGGCTCTGAAGAGCAGAACAGGCACCGCGACCTGTGTCGCGAGGCCCTGAAGGTCAAGTCGCCTGAATGACGCGTTTCACAAAGAATTGCCAAGGCCGTGCCCGAAGCCTACAATATCAGTCAAGTCCACGACGGGTCTTGGGCTCATGGTGGGGCCGATCTCGGAAATGTGCAGGCCATTTTGTCACGCAGTCATCGAACCATGAAGGGGGCAGCTATGGAAAGAAGAGAATTCTTGAAGGTGGCAGGCGGTTGCGCTCTGGCGTCCAATGCGTTGCTTGGAGCCCAGACCCAGCAGTCGGGCGGTAGTGCGAATTCCGCAGAGTTGCCCCGGCGACCCCTCGGACGGACCGGCGAGAAGCTGTCCGTCATCGGGTTCCCAGGTCTGGCGCTGAGCCAGCAAGGCCAGGAGGAAGGGACCGCCGGCATTCACAAGGCCTTCGACAACGGCATCAACTACTTTGACGTGGCCCCCGCCTACGGTCGGGACGGGGAATGCGAGATCAAGATGGGCGTCGGCCTGCAGGGGATCGACCGCAGCAAGATCTTCCTGGCCTGCAAGACGAAGAAACGCGATGCGCAGGGCGCCCGGGAGGAACTGGAGCGTTCCCTCACGCGACTCAAGACCGATCACTTCGATCTGTATCAGATCCATGCGGTCTTCACGCCGGAAGAAGCACAGCGGGCCTTGGCGCCGGGCGGCGCCATTGAGACGATTCTCAAGGCCAAGGAGGAGGGGAAGGTCCGTTTCGTCGGTCTGTCCGCCCATACGACCAGAGGCGCTCTGGAGATGCTCAAGGGATTCCAGTTCGACTCGATCATGTTCCCGATCGATTACGTGGACTACCTTCAGTGGGGTTTCGGCAAGGCGGTCATCGAATGCGCCCGGGAGCGGGGCACCGCGGTGTTCGCGATGAAGACGCTGTGCGCCGGCGCGTGGCCCCAGGGGGCTGCGCGAAGCCGCAACTGGTGGTACAAGACGGTCGAGACTCAGGAGGACGTCGATCTGGCGGTCCGCTTCTCGCTCTCGCAGCCCGGCGTGGTCGCGGCGATTCCTCCCTCGTTCCTGGACTTGGTCGACAAGTCCATCGTCGCAGGGCGGGCGTTTCGGCCGATCACCGAGGCGGAGGTCGCGAAGCTGCAGGAGATGGGCGTTGGCTGCGGATCGGTCTTCAGAAGAGAAGACGAGCGGGTCGCGATGGGGCTGCCGTTGCATCCGTCCCATCACGTCGGCAGCCCGCACGACTATTGTCCCTGTTCCCATGCGTGAGGAAGAGGTTCGAGTCTCCGGGTGGCAGCGACAAGCGGAGTCTTCGGAGCTTGTCGATGGTCTCATCCGGTTCGAATAACCATCGACAAGTTGATGCTTGTCGATGCCACCCGATCCTTGATGTGGAGGATGAAGGACCATGCAGCGACTGATTGCGTTGTCCGCGATCGTGCTTTCGATGATCCAGGGAACGGGGCTGTGTCATGCCGATGGGCCCAGGCCGGAGCATGGGCTGCACTACACCTCGCCCGCGACCGTTTGGGACGAGGCGATGCCCCTGGGCAACGGCCTGCTCGGGGCGTTGGTCTGGGGCGACGGCAAGCCGCTGCGGATCTCGCTGGACCGCACGGACCTGTGGGACCTGCGGCCGGTGCCGGAGTATGAATCGCCCGACTACTCGTACAAGACGATGCGGCAGTGGGTCAAGGAAGGTCGGATTCGGGACCTGCATCGTTTGTACGACGACCCGTACGGCAATCCCGGCCCGACGAAGATTCCCGCCGGACGCATCGAATTGACGTTCGGTCAGGAGACCGTCTTCAAAGATGCATCGCTGGACCTCGCCAAGGCGAACGCGGAGATGCGACTGGGCGACGGCATTGTCGCACGGGTCTTTGTCCATGCCGCCGAGCCGCTGGGCGTGATTCGAGTCGCGACCAGCAAGCCTTTGGCCGTGACGTTGATGGCTCCGCCATTTGCCGGCAAGATCACCGAGGAAGCCGGGGCGAACAAGATCAGCGCCGGCGACTTGGCGACCCTGCGATATGCCGCTCCCGTGGAGCAGCGCGGCCAGACGTGGGCCGGATACCTTCAGAAGGGTTGGGGCGGGTTCAGCTTCGCCGTGGCTCTCGTCTGGCGACAGTCGGACTCCGGCTGGCTCGGCGTCTGGTCCATCGCGACGTCGAAGGAGTCGAACGATCCTCTGGCGACCGCGAGGGCACGGTGCGAGAAGGCCGTTGAGCGGGGATTCGAGGCTCTGACTGCCGAGCACGAGAGGTGGTGGGCGTCTTATTGGGATCGGACTGCGATTTCCGTGCCCAACGCCGTGATCGAACGGCAGTGGTATCTGGAGACGTACAAGTTCGGTTCGGCCGCGCGGGCGAACACGCCGCCGATCACGCTGCAAGGTCCCTGGACCGCGGACGATATGAAGATCCCGCCGTGGAAGGGCGACTACCATCACGACCTGAACACGCAACTGAGCTACTGGCCCGCGTACAGCGGCAATCGGCTGGAGGGGGCGGAGGGGTACGTGAGATGGCTGTGGGACACGCGAGAGAACGCCAGGGACTGGACGAAGCGGTTCTTCGATCTGCCCGGCCTGAACGTGCCGATGACGGCCGACCTGGAGCAGAACCAGATCGGCGGCTGGCACCAGTACACGCATTCCGCGACGACCGCCGCCTGGCTCGCTCATCACTTCTGGCTCCACGGGCGGTACAGCATGGATCGCCAGTTCATCGCGGAACGCGCCTACCCCTGGTTCAAGGACGCGGCGGTGTTTCTGGAGGCGGTGACGGCGGAGAAGGGCTCCGACGGCAAGAGGACCCTGCCTTTGAGTTCCTCACCCGAGATCAACGACAATCGGCTCGATGCATGGTTCCCGTCGATCACGAACTACGATCTGGCTCTGATCCGATGGACGTTCGAGAGGACGGCCGAACTGGCTGATCTCTTGGGCGAAGAACAGCAGTCCCGTCGCTGGCGAAAAGCTCTGGCCGAGATGCCTGACCTGGCGATCGACGCGGCCAGCCGCAAGCTGCTCGTCGCGAAGGACTACCCGCTGCATGCTTCGCACAGACACTTCTCGCACCTGATGGCGATCCATCCGCTGGGCATGATTCGCTGGGAGAACGGCCCTGCAGAGCAGGCGATCATCAAGGCCTCGCTGGCTGACCTCGACAGGCTGGGCACGAAACAATGGTGCGGCTACAGCTTTTCCTGGCTGGCGAATCTCGCGGCTCGGGCCCGCGATGGGGAGAAGGCCGAGCGGGCTTTGGAGATCTTCTCGCGGGCCTTCTGCCTGCGCAACGGATTCCACTGCAACGGCGACCAGACCGACAAGGGGTACTCGGACTTTCGCTATCGGCCTTTCACGCTGGAGGGCAATTTCGCCGCCGCGGCGGGGTTGCAGGAGATGCTGCTGCAGAGTTACAGCGGGACGATCCGCGTCTTCCCCGCGGTCCCTCCATCCTGGCGCGGCGCATCGTTCGAAGGACTGCGTGCGGAAGGTGCGTTCATCGTCTCGGCCGAGCGCAAGGACGGCACTGTCCAATCGATCGAGATCGTGGCCGAGGTCGGGGGAACTCTGCGTCTGGAGAATTTATTCGGCGACCGCTACGTCGTAACCGGGGTCGAAGCGAGCGACGTGAAGACACGAGGCGCGGACCTGCTCGTCGATATGCAACCTGGGCAGAAGGTGACATTCATCCGGGGATGAAGTATTCGTCTGCGTTGGAGCTAGTCCTCCTGGAGCCAGGCCTCCGTGAAACGCACATGCTTGATCGTCTTGCCCGCTGCGTCACGGTAGCTGTACACGACGTGAAGGCTCCCGTCGGCAGCTTGGATGATCGATGGGTAGGCCCCTGTCGGGGCGTCTTCTTCAGAGTCGCTGTGTTCCAGGCGGCGCGTGCGGGACCACGTCTTGCCTTCGTCGGTCGAGAGGGAGACGGCCAGGCTGTGCCGGCCCTTTTCCGTGTCGTTGTAGGCCAGGACCCAGTGTCCGTTGCGAAGCGTCACGATGTCCGCTCCGGAGCCGGGATTCGGCAACTCGGAGTCTTTGACCGTGCTCCAGGTGAGTCCTTTGTCGGTCGAGACACTGACGTGCAGTCGCTGCGGCGGCGGGCCGTTGTCGCGCATATAGGCCGCAAGCGTTCCATCAGCCTTCTTGGCGATGCTGGGCTGGATGTTGCCTGCGCCGACCAGCGGTTCGCTGAACTGCCAGGTTCTGCCTCCGTCGTCGGTGATCGCCATGAGCGAGAAGCTGAAACCGTCGGAATACAGTGGCACGATCAGCCGGCCGCCATCGAGCAGCACGGCCTTGTTCTTCGTCTGCCATCCCATCCGTCGGAAGTAGGGATAGCCAAGTTCAGTCGGCGTGGATTCGCCCGAGGGTTTTCGCAGGATGCCCTTGCGGACCATGTCCTCGCCGCGGGCCTTGGAGAGCAGTTGGGCGCTGTAGACCCGCCAGAGGCCGACGGTCGCGGCCGCCTGCAGGGGTTGTGAAGCATGGACTTCCTGGATGTACTTGGCGTATTCCTCGATCTGCCGCTCGATGGATTTCAGGAACCGGTCGTCTGGCTGGATGCCGCGCTCGGCTGGGTCGCCCGGCTTGACGTGCAGCACATCCTGCCAAGTCCACTTTGGCGCCTCCGTCTGATCGCTGTAGTCCTCGCTGAGCCGGTACTTCAGCAGAGACGTCTCCCACTGGTTGGCGATTACCGTGTACCACATCAGCCAGAGGCGGTTTTGTGAATCCAGGAACAAAATCGGGTTGATGTCGGGGAAGCCTGGCACGTCGGCCATGACAAAAGGCCTGCTCCAGGCGGTCGCACCCGCCTTTCGCCTGGCGCCCAGGATCGCGACGTCGTCGGCCCAGCGCTCGCCGGAGCCTTGAAACCAGGCGGCAAGCAGGTCGCCATTGGGCAATTCCACGAGGGTTGAGCCATGGACATGTTCTGCCACCGCAGGGAAGATCTCGACCGCTTCGCACCCTGCCGCGGCGGTTCTCTCGCCTGTGCAGGCGCTGAACGCCAGAATGGAGGCCAGTGCAATCAGTCCCGCGAGCCGTTTCAGGCGAGAGGCGAGCATCTTCGGTTCCATGTGCGATCTCCTATAAGCACCGATCTGACGCCACTGCATACCACATGTTGGAAAAGCGGTCAATTCTCGCTTCATGTCAAAGGAATATCCTCTCCTCTGGTCGAGATTTCTTTCGCAATTAGGCATTTTCCTTAATTGGCGCGCGGTTCGGAGAGGATTATACGGAGAGACGCCAATGGGTTGTGGGCTGTTGGGCCTTTTCGCGACAGATGGAACGGGTGAGCATCGCGAAACTACCCATCGGTTCAGGTCCCATGGCTTGGTTGCGCAACCAATTTGGTCCCGGAGGGCAAACGCATGGAAACCGCTATGCAGAAACGAGTGTTCTCGCAGCAGGAGTGGAGCGAATTGAGGCGGGAACTCTCGTTGCCCCCTCGACAGGCGGATGTGGTCGAGCAGCTTCTTCTCGGTCACTCGGATAAGCAGATCGCTCACGAATTGAACATGTCGGTGCCCACGGTGCGAACGCACCTGTGCCGACTGTTCTCCCGCTTCGGCGTCGAAGACCGTTGCGAGTTGATCGTGCACATCTATGCCTGTTTTCGGGAGAAGTGTCACGCCTGCGGCTGCCCTCGGGCTCAATGACCGACGCGGCGAGATCGCGCGTCATTCGTTTCTTCTCTCGATTTGCTTCACAGCACCACTTTGATCGTATACACTCTTGCGATGGGCGCGGAGTCTCTGTGTCCGGGTGAAGGTGCGTACAGGAGAAGCGGATGCCAATGGCAGGACAGGACATCGGGTACAGACGGGGCTTCTGTGCCCGATCCCGTTGGATCGTTCCTCTGTTGGTGCTCGGCCTGGTCGGGAGTCTGGGCCGGGCTGGGGTACATGCTTCACAGACCCAGAGATGGCAAACGACCCTGCTCAAGACGCAGGCGAGGATCGCCTCGGATCCGAACGAAGAGGCCCGAAAGGCCATGGTCGAGGAGTTCTCCGATTGGACCGAGCGTCAGTTCCCGATGATCTGGGATTGGTGCCTGCAGGACCTGGGGGCGGACTTCAGTCCTCTGCTGTCGGCCTCTGCCATGCCGGGGCTTGTGCGGGATGCGACGAAGAGGGCGATTGTCGAACTCGGGGCGGCCGGCCGGGATCTGCAAGCCGAGTTCGACCGGCTCATGGTCCCACTCCCGTCCGTTGAGCCGCAGCAAGGGCTGGACCTTTATTTGCGCGCGTGCCAAGCCCGCCGGGAGGCCCGACTGCGGAATCTCCGGCGGCAGTACCCCCAGTGGATCTTCACGAAGCACTACACTCTGGGCGGCTCGCACTATGCCTACACGGAAGGGCAGTCCGACGCCCAGCACGAGCGGCACTTCTGGCCGGGGGCGGCTCTGTGCCGTCTGGATCTCGATACCGGCCAGGTCCACGCGCTCCTCGAAGACCGCGACGGCGTTATTCGCGACCCCGACGTCTCCTGGGACGGCCGGCACATCCTGTTCTCGTGGAAGAAATCCGACCGCGAGGACGACTACCATCTGTATGAGATGGCGGTCGCCGACGGCTCGGTGAGACAGATCACCCATGGCCTGGGCTTCGCGGATTACGAGGGCGCCTATCTGCCCAACGGCGATATCGTCTTCAACTCGACCCGCTGCGTTCAAACGGTGGACTGCTGGTGGACCGAGGTCAGCAACCTGTACACGTGCGACCGCCAAGGGCGGTATCTCCGGCGGCTGGCCTTCGACCAGGTTCACAACAACTTCCCGACGGTGATGCCCGACGGTCGGGTGATCTATACCCGCTGGGAGTACAGCGACCGCGGGCAACTCTTCGTGCAAGGCCTGTTCCAGATGAACGCCGACGGCACGAACCAGGCCGAGTTCTACGGCAACAACTCCTGGTTCCCGACCTCGCTGCTGCACGCCCGGGGCATTCCCGGCACGCAGAAAGTAGTCGCGACCTTCTCCGGCCACCACACGCTCCAGGTCGGCAAGCTGGGGATCGTGGACGTGACGAAGGGCAACCAGGAGAACTCCGGCACCCAACTGATCGCGCCCATCCGCGAGACGCTCGCCGAGCGCATCGATTACTGGGGTCAGGACGGAGACCTCTATCAGTATCCCTATCCGCTCTCGGAATCGGAGTTCGTGGCGACGATCGCGCCGCTGGGATGGGCTCGCTCGCCGGCTTTGTTCAAGATCTACTGGGTCGCCGCGGACGGCCGACGGGAACTGCTGGCCGCCGATCCCGAAATCTGCTGCAATCAGCCGGTGCCGCTGGCCGCACGGCCCAAACCGCCGGTCCGGCCGAGCCAGGTGGACTATCGACAGACCACCGGCACCTGCTTCCTCCAGGACATCTACTTCGGTCCCGGCCTGGAAGGCGTCCCTCGCGGCTCGATCAAGAAGCTCCGCGCGATCGCCCTGGAGTACCGGGCCGCAGGCGTCGGCTGGAGCTACAACCGGGGTCCCGCCGGCGACGCGCTGGTCTGCACGCCGATCTCGATCGGCAACGGGAGCTGGGACGCGAAGGTCGTCCTGGGCGAGGCGACGGTCCATCCGGATGGCTCTGCCTTCTTCACGCTGCCCGCGAGAAAGGCGATCTACTTTCAGGCGATCGATGAGAAGGGCCATGCGATCCAGACGATGCGAAGCTGGCTGACGTTGCAGCCGGGCGAATCGGTCTCCTGCATCGGTTGCCACGAGTCGAAGAACGATGCGCCGCCTTCCCCTGGGTCCGGACCGATCATGGCGATGAAGGCCGGCCCGCAGGAACTGATGCCGTTCCACGGTCTGGCGCGAGGCTTCAGCTATGCCCGCGAGATCCAGCCCATCCTGGACCGAAGCTGCGTCGCTTGCCACAACGACACAGGCAAATGGCGTGAGCGACTCGGTCGTGCAGCCTCCCTGGTCACTCTCAAGCCCGAGAGTCATGCCAGATCTGCCCCTGCGGACTCCATCGGCGCGGAGATCAAGCCCGCCTTCAGCCTGCTCGGGACCCCGGCGGTCGAGAGTCTGGCGAAACGGCAGTGGACCGCAAGCTATCTGGCGCTGACGGGAGCGGCCGTGGACAAGCTGGAGGGACACGACTATCTGGCAGGCACGAGCGATTCCGTGGTGAACTGGATCAGCGCGCAGTCGGAGCCGCCGATGATGGCGCCCCGCGCCGCCGGGGCGGTTCGCAGCAGTCTGCTGACCGAATTGGCTGAGGACCATTACGGCGTCCGCCTGACCGCTGACGATCTGGAGAAGCTCGCCTGCTGGATCGATCTCCAGGTGCCGTTCTGCGCCGACTACGAGGAGGCGAACGTGTGGAACGACGCCGACAAGACCAAGTACCAGCGTTTCCTGGACAAACGCCGCCGCATGGAAGAGCAGGAGCGTCGGAACATCGCCGATTGGCTCACGCGATAGGGTGTCGCCCGAGCTTTCTGAGGGAACTTATCGGACGCTGTGGTGTCTAACAGGCTTGTGGGGCTCTGTGTTCGTGCCGATAATCCTTAAAGCGGCCGACGTCGCCGCCCGACATACGCTAAGACATGGCTTTCTGCGAGTTTAAGGAGAAACAGATGCTCGTGAACAGGTCGATCGCGGTGTTCCTGGCGATGGGCCTGCTTGCTGCGCCGATCCGGTCGCAGACACCCGCCACGAAGCCTCCCGCCGGGCCTGTCGCAGCGGCCCCTCTCAAGACCTCTGTGTCTCCGCTGGCGTCGTCGGCTGCAGAGCGGTTCATCGACATCGCGCGCGAGCTGGTGCAGTCCAAGACGGTTACCGGACCTCAGGCCGATCAGGCGATTCTTCTCTTGACGGCCGCTCGGAGTCTGGACGGCAGCGCCGAGGGCATTGATCCCCTCATGTTGCGAGCTGCTATTCGCAACGAGCAGCGGGATTATACCGACCACATCCTGCTGTGCCTCCAGAGCTACGTCGGCCCGTCCGCGGACCGTGTGGTCGTCATGGACGCCGTCCAGCGCCTTCTCCGTCCGCTCAACTCGGTCGATCGACGCAAGGAGATGCTCGAGACCCTGGCCAAGGCGATCGGCAACCGGAACCCGGCGATCGACTCGGAACTGGCGATCCTCCTGGGCCAGCTCATGCTCGATAAGGGCGACAAGGAGGCCGCGAAGTTCTACATGCTCCAGGCCTACACGAACAACAAGTACAGTCGGACGGCTTTCGCGAAGGTGGCCGAGTTGGCGCCCAACGAGATCGGCCCTGCGGTTTACCTCGAGCGTCTTCGTCTGACCGTGCAGGAGAACCCCCTGGACATCAACGCGGCCGTGGCTTTCGCGCAATACGCAGAGCGGCTGGGGCTCTACGACCTGGCCTCGCAATCGTATTTGTACTGTGCCCAGCTCTTCCAATACCTCTACCCGTCGGAGCCGCTGCCGCCGCACGTCTATCTGCCCTGGGCCATCGCCTGCTACAACAGCCGGCAGAATCAGCAGGTCTGCATCCAGATCGCCCAGACGATCCGCAACGGCGGCCAGTTCGACCTGTTCCTCGAAGCCATCGCCGGCAAGGCAGCCATCAAGGCCGGCGACCACGCCAAGGCCAAAGAGATCTTCACCCAGGCCGAGCAGCGGGCCTCGCAGGTGCTCAAGACCGCGCCGGCCCAGTTGAAGCCGAACCAGCAGAGCGAGGGCTTTCCCTCGGTGCAGTTGAACGCCAAGCAGATCGCCTGGTACTACTGCCTCGCCCGCAAGGACCCCGCCCAGGCGGTCGCGTGGGCCAACCAGGCTTACTCCACCGAACCGAATTCGCCCTCCGCGGGAGGCCTGCTCGCCTACGCTCTGACCATGAACGGCGATATGAAGTCGGCCAAGGCGTTTCTGGCGGCCTTTGAACGCACGCAGATCGCCGACATCGCGCAGGCGAGGGTCCAGGTGGCTGAAGGGGACCGGGCCGGAGCGATCAAGACGCTCAAGACCGCGGTCGCCAAGGACGCCGGATCGCTGGCCGCCGAGACCGCCAAGGAAATGCTGCGGGAACTGGGCAGCGAGTACGTGTCGCCGGTGGACACCACGGCCATCACGACCTACCTGACGCAAAGCCTCGGTCAGACGGTGACGCCCCGGTTCTTCGCTCCGGACAAGATGCTCGATGTGCAGTTCATCGTCCTGGGCAACGACTATTCGTATGGAGCCGACCTCGACGGCGTCGTCACGATCACGAATAAGGGAGCCGATCCTCTGGTGGTTTCGCCGGAAGGGCTGTTCCGCGGCGGCATCCAGATCGCCGCCCGGGTCGGCGGGAGCCTCACGAGGGATATCCCCGACCTGTTCTCGCAGACGATCCGCACGGATTTGCTCGTGCCCTCCGGCAGGAGCCTCGTCCACAAGGTCCGGCTCTCCAGCGGAGAGCTTCGCAGGCTGCTGGCGGCCCATCCGCAGGCTTCGCTCGATATCCAGTTCACGCTGTACCTGGACCCCGCCAGCCAGGCAGGCATGCTTGGCAATCGTCTGGTGGACCTCAAGCCCGTCACCGTCGCAATCAAGCGGCCGGCCGCGGAGATCACGGCCGAGGACGTCCGGAGCCGCTTCAACCTGATTTCCTCGGGCCAGCAGGGACAGAAGATTCACACAGCCCATCTGTTCACGGGCCTCCTTCGGGAGCAACAGATCATGGCCGAGGAGGGCAGGACGCTGTATCCGTATCGGTACAAGCCGTGGCTCACCGAGCTGCTGCGGTCCTCTCTGACGAGCGTCTCGGGACTGCTGTTGAGCCCCAACGCGGACGACTGGGTCGTGAAGGTCCACGCGATGGCCGACCTGCTGCTGGTTCCGCTCGACGCGGAGTTGGCCACCGCGGCTGCGAAGAACCTCAACCACGACCAGTGGCCGGTGCGTCTGATGGCGGTCTACCTTCTGGCGAACAACCACGGCGACAACTTCCGTCCCGTGCTGGAGTGGATCGCCAGGCAGGACGCCAGCGAATTGGTCCGCAGCCTCGCCACGTCGCTGTTGTCTGCCCCTGTGTCCGTGCTCTCGGCGGTTTCCCCGGCCGACGAACTTGCCACCGTTCGACCCTGAGCCTGGTGCCTCCATCCCGGTCTTGCGATTCGTCCAAACGAACCCTTTCGCGTTGACTCCCGTCGGTCGGATCGGTATCCTGCTGCCGCAGGGTGGCATGGTTCAAGGGATTGCTGGATGCAGGTGAAGACGGATTTCGACATTGTCGTAATCGGCGGAGGAATTGTCGGCTTGGCTGTCGCGTACAAGATCTCGCGGGCCCATCCGAAAGTCCGCATCGCCGTGCTGGAGAAGGAGGGCAGGCTGGCCGCCCACCAGACGGGGCGCAACTCCGGCGTGATCCATTCCGGCTTGTACTACAAGCCCGGCTCGATCAAGGCCACGACCTGTACCGCAGGACGTCGGGAACTGATCGAATTCGCCAGGACGCACGAGATCCGCCACGACCTCTGCGGCAAGATCATCGTCGCGACCGACAAGGCCGAACTGCCGGCCATGGACCGCATCCTCCAGAACGGCCTTCAGAACGGCGTCGAAGGCATCGAACGGATCGGCATGGAACGGATCAGGCAGATCGAGCCATGCGCCGCAGGCATCGCGGCCCTGCACGTGCCCTCGGCGGGTATCATCGACTTCGTGGGCGTGGTCAACAAGCTGGCGGAACTCGTCCGCGATGCGAGCGTCCGGAACAGGGTGCTCGTCTATCACGAGGCCCGCGGCTTCGACAAGCACGACTTCTATACCAACGTGTTGACGCTCAAGGGCTCGTTCAGCACGCGCTTCCTGATCAACTGCGCAGGTCTGCAATCCGACCGGGTCGCCCGCATGGACGGGATCGACCCCTCGGTCCGGATCATTCCGTTCCGAGGCGACTACTCTGAACTCAGCCCCGCCGCAGCGGGCAAGGTCCGCAACCTGATCTATCCGGTCCCCGATCCGCAGTTTCCGTTCCTGGGCGTGCATTTCACGCGAATGGTGGACGGGTCCGTCGAGTGCGGCCCGAACGCGGTGTTCTCCTTCAAACGCGAAGGCTACGGCAAGACCGACTTCAGCCTCCGTGACGCATGGGAGTCGCTCTCGTATCCAGGGACATGGCTGCTCTTCGCGAGGCACTGGCGCTACGGCCTGAACGAGTACGCCCGCGCTTTCCGCAAGAAGCTGCTGGTCGAGCAGTTGCAGCGTCTGATCCCGTCGCTGGGGCCCGACGACATCCACCCCTCCAAAGCCGGCGTACGAGCCCAGGCCCTCGGGCCCAAGGGCGCGCTCGTCGACGATTTCCAGATCGAGACTCGCGGCAACGCGATCCACGTCCTGAACGCGCCGTCGCCCGCGGCCACCGCATCGCTGGCGATCGGCGAGCACATCAACCGCGTCGCCACCGAGCATTTCAAGCTGTAGAGAGAGCGAACATGACCGATCTTGCCGGCAAGGATTACGTCGTCATCCTGCAATGTCACATCGTCAAAGAGCGATGTCCGGGCTATCTGTGTGAAAAGGCCTTTCACGAGAGGACCGGCGGCTTTGCAGAGTACCCCAGGGACAAGACCATCCGCTGTCTGACGATCACCTGCGGCGGCTGCTGCGGCCGGGCGAGCCACCGCAAGCTCACCCAGTTCCTGCGGACCATCGCCAAGAAGGAGGGCGTCACGAAGGATCGGATCGTCGTGCAACTGTCTTCCTGCGTGGCCAAGGACAACTACCATTCGCCGCCGTGCCCGCATCTGGCGTACATCAAGACGCTGATCGAGCGGATCGGCCTGGACGTGCGCGAGGGCACCGTCATCAGCGCCAAATCCGAGGAGCGACGCCAGGGCGGAGCATACCATCGATAGCACCGCGCGCGGGGTATCCGACCGGATCGTCTTGCGTGGGATGGTCAGACGGCACGCGTCGCCAGACTGCCCGGTTTGAGAAACGTTGACAAACGCCGGGGTTTACGCTATCACCGGAGGCGCGGACGTAGGCTCTGTCGTGGCTGGTCCGCATGAGACTGTGGCTGGAAATGGAATGGAAAGGCAAAGACGCCGATGGCGATTCTGGCAGGGATAGACGAGGCGGGCTTCGGACCGCTTCTCGGACCGCTGGTGGTGTCGTCCGCGGCGTTCGCGGTCGAGCCGGCCCTGCTCGATGCGGACCTCTGGCAGACGCTCGCCAAAAGCGTGGGCAAGTGCCGCAAGCGTCTGGCCGGCCGGCTGCTGATCGCCGACAGCAAGAAGGCCTTCGACCGGGAAGAGGGCATGGGCCATCTGGAGCGGACGTCCCTGGTCGCATTGGACTGCATGGGCAAGAGACCGTCGGACCTGACGGGCCTGTTGACGGCGTTGTGTCCGGACTGTCTGCCGCGGTTGGCGGAATACGCATGGTATCAGGACCTGAACGAATGCCGACTGCCGGCCGGTTCGAGCGATCAGCGGATCGCCGCGAGAGTCTTTTCGGAGGATTTGAGGGCCCATGGAGCGTCGCTGTCGCACGTGCGGACCTGCTGTCTGGACGTTGCCCATTTCAATCGGATGGTCAGTCGCGTGCGAAACAAAGCCCAGGTCCTGTTCATCGCGGTGACGCAGTTGATCCAGGATCTGCTGACGGCATTCCCCCGCGAGGACATCCGCATCCAGATTGACCGGCAGGGCGGGCGGACCCATTACCGCGAGAATCTCCTGCGGAGCTTTCCCGAGATGGAGCTTGCGGTCCTGGAGGAAGGCGAGGAACGCAGCGACTATGAGTTGCGAGGCGGGACCCGGATTGTGCGTTTGACGTTCGAAGTCAAAGCGGACGACCGCTATCTTGCGGTTTCGCTGGCCTCCATGTTCAGCAAATACCTCAGGGAACTGCTCATGGACCGGATGAACCTGTATTTTGCGAAACTCGACGCCGGCCTGAAGCCCACGGCGGGGTACTGGCAGGATGGCCAGCGGTTTGTGAACGAACTACGAACGAGATTGCCCCATGTGGCGATCGACAACGAGCGATTGATCCGATGCCGATGAAACGAGAACTTTCCATAATCAACAGGATCCAGGGGTCTATGTCGCACGATCACAAGGAACAGAACTGGCTGAACACGGTCGCCCTGTCGATCATCGCCGTGGTGGCTCTGGCGTCGGCGCTGATCTACACTCGGGTCGTGATGATCCCGTTCGTCGTGGCGCTGTTCATCGTGGCGCTGGTGTCTCCGATCGAGGACTTTCAGGTCAAGTGGCTTCGACTCCCGCGCTTCATCGCGATTGTGGTCACCCTGCTGGTGGTTATGGCGGTGCTGGCGCTGGTCTTTCTCCTGATTGCGCAGGCGATCACGACCATCGTCCTGACGGCCGGCGAGTACAGCGCCAGCTTCGAGAACATGGCCAACAAGTTCATCGAGACCATCGAGTACATCTATCCGAAAGAAGAGCCGGCGCCCGTTGTCTCGCCGAACGATGCGAGGTCTTTGCCGACGCCGGCCGCGCCGAGTGCGGTCGAGCCGATCCCGCTGAAACCGGGTCCGCTGGTGCTTTCTTCGATGGTCGACGAGGCCGATGGGACAGCCACTCTGGAGGCGGAGCCTGCGCCGGCTCCGCTCGTGGACGAGGTCAACGAGCCCAACACTCCGGCGGCCATCGAACAAAGGCTCCCGAAGAAGGCCCCGCGGATCGACACGCAGCAGATCGTCAAGGACCTGAAGAACTACATCTTCAATATCGTCACAAATGGATTCGGAACGATCCTGGGACTGATCTCGAGCATGCTCTTCGTGCTCATCTTCGTGCTCTTTCTGCTCATGGGACGCAATCCCTACACAACCCATTCCCAGGTCTATTCGGAGGTGGTCGGCAAGATCCGCAAGTACGTGGGCATCAAGATCGTGATTTCCGCCATCACTGGCATTCTGGTTTGGGTGACCCTGACGCTCATCGGACTCAAACTGGCCGCGGTCTTCGGAATCTTGGCGTTCCTGCTCAATTTCATCCCGTCTATCGGTTCGATCATCGTGACATTCCTGCCCCTGCCGATCGCGGTGGTGCAGTTCCAGTCGTCGCCATGGCTGATCGTGCTGGTGGTGGCCATTCCCGGTGCGATTCAGAACATCCTGGGGAACATCATCGAGCCCAAGCTCCAGGGCGAAGGATTGAACCTGCACCCGGTCACAATTCTCCTGGCTCTGTCGTTTTGGGGGCTCCTCTGGGGCATCGTGGGCATGTTCCTGGCGGCGCCCATCACCGCGGCCATTCGCATCATGTTGATGCAATTCGACATGTTCCGACCGATCGCCAGACTTATGGCCGGAGACTTCACGGAGTCGCCGCCTTCAGCTCCTCGTGAAGAAACCCGATCTGACGATCCTCTTCCCGAATGATCCGGTCGAGCATCTGCTGGCACGCTGGATCGCGGGCGAAGTCCTTCAGGCCGTGGTAGAAGATGATCACTTCGTTGGCCCGGCGAATGGCGTCCTTGAGAATCTGGCGTCGGTTCTCCCGCCCGGTCAGCCGATTTGGCGCTTCCAGCTTGGTGCTGGACCCGGCCAGGCCGGACATTACCTGCGGGTTCGAGAGCACGTAGTTGTCCGGATCGAAGGTGCCGAACTCGCCGGTCTTTTCGGAGAATCGCCTTCTCATGCGCGCCCAGATCTTCTCGTGCTTGGCCTTCCACGTGGCCAGACGGTAGTAGATGTCGCGGAGGTTCGCGTCGTCGAACAATTCGGCGGTCTTGAGGTAGAACTTGGCCCCCTTGCGTTCCACCTGCTCGGCGATTTGAAGAATCTCAAAGACGTTGAACTTCGTTTCCACGCAGCGTTCTCTCGATTCACTTCCCACCGATTGGGCCCGGGAAACCACGCCCACGCGAGATCCGCTCCAGAGGGCAGCGCCGACCGCCAGGATGCCCGGACATTGTAAACCATTATAGCTGCTGGGGATAACCAGTCAACCGAAAACGACGCAAGTCCTTCAGTGGGCATTTTGACGTTCGAGTTCGCGTGCGAAGCGCTCGTAGCTGTCGCGACCGAAGAGGCAAAAGACGACGCGTTCGAGGCTGGTGTTGCCCTGCAGGTGTTCGATGGCTGCGCTGAGCATGATCTGGGCGCAGCGGCCGAGGGGAAACCCAAAGATGCCTGTGCTGATCGCCGGGAAGGCAAGGCTCCTGAGGCCGTGCTCATCGGCCAGCTTCAGCGAGTTGACAGTGGCGTCGCGGAGCTTGCGGTCTTCGTCGCCCTCGCCCATCCGCGGGCCTACCGCGTGGACCACGTGCCTGGCTTTGAGCTGCCCGCCGGTGGTGATGACGGCCCCGCCGACGAACGTGCCGCCGATGCGGTCGCACTGGGCCTGGATCTCGGGGCCTCCTTTCCTGCGGATCGCGCCGGCCACGCCGCCCCCCAGGACGAGCTGGTCGTTGGCCGCGTTGACGATCGCGTCGGTGTCCATCTCCGTGATGTCGCCCTCGACGAGTTCGAGCACCCGATCCCCGATCTTCACATCCATATCGGAATCCTCCCTACACGGTTTCGTCCTGAGAAGGGCCCTCGCACATCCTAGCCCCCGATGGACCGACGCGTCAAACACGTCCCAGGCCCGCCCTTTGCAGAAACGAACCCAATTCCCGCCCCGGCGTCCGGCGTCGCATCCCCGATCCGCGAATTGGGTTCGTTTCGCATGATCGGCGTCGGATGCGAATGGTGGCCTGATAGGCCACGCTGGCGGCATGCCCCACTGAGTTTGACAAACGAACCCAATGCCGCCCACGTCGGCGGGAGTCCCGTCTCGCGATCCCCGAATTGGCTTCGTTTCACACGAACGGCCCACGGCCGAGCGTGAAGGCCGGACTCTTGGCTCTTCCTGCTTGAAACTTGACACTTCAAACTTGCATCTCCCTCCGAATTGGCTTCGTTTCGCATAACACGCTCCTTGGACATGACAACCTCGTCAGCCAATGATCCCGGCGGCGTCATCGCTGTTCCTTACCCTATAGAAGACGCTTCTGAATGCGTGTATGTTGCACAATAATCGAACACAATCTTGATATTCTTCACCACAGAGGCGCAGAGGTCACGGAGAAGGCTGTCTGTGGTACGCCCGGAAGAGCCTGCCCTGAGCCTGTCGAAGGGGCATCTCTTCGGGTCACAAGACACGAGCCACGGACCACGACTTGGGAAACACCGATGGACCCGAATGGGGCTCGCACGAAGGCACTAAGCCACGAAGAAGAGCCCAAATCCGGACCTTTGTGACTTCGTGGCTTTGTGCGAGATTTCCGCTCGTGATCCGCAGTCTCCGGCGGGGTACTCCAAACGACAAATAGCCAGATCCAGGGTTCGGATAAGCTCTTTTCTGACAAGGAGTTACGCAGAACAATGGAGAAAATGGACCGGACACCGTCCCGTTCTCCTTTTTCGCGTTCTGCCAGCAGCATGAAAGGGACGCTGCGCACGTCCCAAAGGACGGGAGAATCTCCCTGTATCATGCTGCTGGCGTAAGGCGGCAAATCTCCTTCGCACGACCGTTTCGGGCGTGCCGTCCCTGGGACTCTGCATGCCGGGGAGTCTGCAAAGCCCGGCCCGCGGCCGGAAACAAGAACTTCTTTTCAACCACAAATCACACCCATGACACGAATTCGAGGCGTTCACCTCCCTGTCATTCATTCGTGTGATTCGTGCCATTCGTGGTTTCTATGTCCCCATCCGGGCCCCACTTGCCTCCTGGCCTCTCAATGATGTGGAAACGACTTTCGGTTGTTGCGGGGTAGTGGCACAGACGCCCCGGTCACGTTCTCCCGTTTTTTCCTTGTCGTTCGTCGCCTGCTCTTCTATGCTATCCCCAGCGCGACACCGAGGACGAACGACACGCGAATCGGCGCCCGAAGCGGGCGGCGCGAACGTGCAGAGCGCAAGGTCACTGCGATGGACTGGAGAGTTGAAGAACCGAGAGGAAAACGGGATCGAGAAATACGAAAATAGGTGACTGTCCCGGGTATTCCACCGGGTATTCCAGTCCCGGGTATTCCGGTATTCATTCGGTATTAACCACGGTTGTATTCCCGGTTGGAAGGGGGAAACATGACGAACCTGGAACAGTTGGAGATGATCGAACTCGGTGTGGATGTGTGGAATGAATGGCGAAGGTGTAATCCCTGGATAAAAAAACCGTATCTGTCGCATGCGGGTCTTCGCTATAGGAACCTCTCCCGTGTAGACCTGTCTGGTGCGGACCTGTCTTGGGCACAACTGACTGGCGCGGACCTCTCCAATGCGAACCTGTCTGGTGCCAAGTTCTGGCACGCAGACCTGTCTGGTGCGGACTTCTCCAATGTAGACCTGTCAGGTGTGAACCTGTCCAGTGCAAACCTTTCCAACGCAAAGCTCTCCGGCGTTGACCTCTCGCGTGCAGACCTCTCCCACGCGAGTCTCTCCGGCGTGGATCTCTCCGGCATGAACCTCTCCAACGCAGACCTCTCCTGCACAAAACTCGCCGGTATGAACTTCTTCCGCGCGAAGCTGCGAGATGCAGACCTCTCGGGTACAGACCTCTCCCACGCGAACCTATCCTTCGCGGACCTCTGCGGCACGCATCTGGGCAGTGTGCTGCTCTCTGGTGTGAACTTCTCCCACGCGAACCTCATGGGCAACGACCTCAGCGGCAAGAACCTCACAGAGGTGGATCTTTCCGGGGCAAATCTGCAATTCGCCCGATTGATTCGGTGCAATCTCACAGGTGCCAAGCTGACTGGTGCCTTCTTGTATGCCACTGCCAGAGACGATTGGATTATCGACGGCATCGATTGCAGATACGTCTATTGGGATGAAGAGGGCGAGATTCACTCACCCAGAGACCGCGACTTTGCCCCCGGCGAATTTGAGCAACTCTACCGAGCCATGCCAACCATCGAGTACATCTTCCTGAACGGCATGACCCCGGTGGACCCGCTGATTATGGACCGGGTGGTCCAGGCCATTCGGGAACAGAATCCGGAATACGACATCAAGATCGACTTGATCAGCGCGCGGGGATTGGCTCCGTCGATCAAATTTACGGTGGAGCAGGAAAGATACAAGGAGCCCGCCTTGCAGATGATCGTCGCGGGTTATGAAAACCGATTGCGACAGCTTGAGGGCGAGAAGAACCGGCTCTACGATCTGCTGGCCCTTGCGATTGACAAGGCCGGGACGAAGCTGCTTGTGGCGGGCCGGGATATTGTCAACGTAGAAGACAACGCGACCATCAACATCGACCAACACGTTACCAATCTGCGAGACACTGTTGCCGCGCTGCCCGAAGATAGTCCGGCATTCGGCAAGAAGGCCAAGAAAGCCGCTTTGGACATTATTGGCGGCGTGATGAAGGATGTCGCCAAAGGCAAGGTAAGAGACGCTGCCGAGCAGATTATCGAGTTGGGCAAGGACCTTGGGCCGGTGATCGTCAACACGGCGGCATATGGGTTCTTCAAGAGTTGCCTGGGGTAAACCGGGGACAGTAACGAATGGCATGAAGATAAGGCGTGGGTTCTTGTAGGTGAAAACCAGGATGAAAGGCCTCCTTTGATGGATTTGATCTACGGGTAGTCAGAAAACCGAAGATCGGCTCGAATGCAAAGGAGGCCGCAGATGGCCGGGGAAGATCAGTGTCAGACCTACGCAATTCACAATCGGATTCTCCGACTCGCAGGACTACGGGGGCCGGGGCGTTCGTAGTGCGCCCGTGAGGGCGTATCGGAGTCGGTGCGGGAAGAGTAGTGTCGGACCTACACATTTCACAAATGAGCACGGCGGAGGAGATTCCGAAGAGCGGGGCCAAGCATTGAAATAGGCCGTAGCGATGGTGACATGACGCGGTCTTTGCCTGTCGCCCCTGCGGCCGGAGGCGATCTTCCGGAGGGGAGAACAGTGCCGGACCTACACATTTCACAATCGGACTCTCCGGCTCGCGGGACTGCGGGGGGATGCCCTTCGCTTGCGCTGCCTCAATCGTCGCAACTTCGCGAGACTCGTCCGAGCTACGAACGGGATTCGCCGGTTTTGTGTGCCGCTGAGAAGCTCGGGGCGGCCCTGCGGCACCGTGACGGTCTTGGGTTCGCCTGTGTGGTTCAGGAGGAATCGCAGCCTTCGGCCTTGTCCCTGGCGGATCGATGCCTCCACGCCGAGAGGCGGGTGGACGACCGGTTTTTGCGCCTGCGTCTTCGAGGAGGCGAGGACGATGATCGTGTACTGGAGCCAGTCCATGTCGTGACGTCGCGCCGACTCAGGGGATCCTTGGGCCGGATACGGACCTTGCCCCATCGAGCAGTGTGCTCAGAACCTCCATGGTCCTGGCGGTCGCGCCCTGATTCTGTCGGATGATCTCCTGTCCGGCTTTCGCCACGGCCCCGGCGCAGGCCGGGTCGCAAAGGCACTTCTTCAGGGTAGCCAGCAGATCGTCGCTGTCCTTGACCTCGATGGCCCCCCGACCGGCGAGCAGGGCTTCGACCGTCTGGCGGAAGTTGAACGTGTGCGGGCCGAAGAGCGTGCACTTGCCCAGGGCCGCGGCCTCCATCATGTCCGAGCCGCCCATCGGCACGAGCGTGCGGCCCACGAAAATGATCTCGGCCAGGGAGTAGAACTTCCGCAGGTCGCCCATCGTGTCGCCCAGGATCACGGTTCTGCCGTCGTCGGCGGCTCGCGAGGTCGTGCCCTTGAGCCGGCTGTAACGAGTCATGGAAAACCCCGCCTGCTCGATCAACTGAGCCACTTCCTCAAATCGCTCGGGCTTGCGAGGGACGATCGCCAGACGGAGATCCTTGTGCCTGGGGTCCTGGAGGAGCGACTTGTGGACATCCAGAACGATCTTCTCCTCGTCAACGCCTGTGCCGCCGGCGACCCAGAGCCTGGTCTCGCCCAGATTCAACTGCTCGGCCAGCGCGTCGGCGCCTTCCACACGGTCGGCGACCTGGGCGGTGTCATACTTGAGGGAGCTTGTGACGAGCACCCGTTCGGCAGGGCAGCCCAGTTCGCGAAACCGCTCGGCATATTCGGGCGTCTGTGCCAGGACTCGGTCGATCTTGCCGAAGAAGGTTCGCGTTACCGGCTTGATCCTGCGATACCGCGAGAAACTCCTGTCGCTGATCCGCCCGTTGAGGACGACGACGGGAATCTGGCGCCGATGGGCGGTGAAGAGGAAGTTGGGCCAGACCTCCAGCTCCATCAGGAGGCAGACGGATGGACGGAGCCGGTCGAACGCCCGCCGAACGATCCAGGAGACGTCGAACGGGAAGTAGAACACCGTCCACTTGCGACCGAAAAGCTTGTCCGCCTGGGCGTAGCCGGTGTCGGTCGTCGTACTGACGACGATCTCACAATCGGGATACCGTTTCCCGATCTCGGCCACCAGCGTCTTGGCGGCGTTCACCTCGCCCATGCTGACCGCGTGGAGCCAGATGCATCGCTTGTCCGGCTCTTTTCGGGCGACATTGCCAAACCGATGATCCCAGCCGGCGCGGTATCGCCGGTGCGCCGCCATGCGATAAAGAAGAACAGGACTGAACGCAAGTCCTGCGAACAAATACGCCAAATCGAAAATGAATCCCATATCCATCCTGCAAGGTATGCTGCCGCGAGTCTATCCCGACATGATAGGGCCGCCGGCCGGCGATGTCAAATGCCGCCGGCCCGAGGGGAGCCGCTTGCAGGGTAGAACGGAGACCCCACAAGACGGGAGGCTTTCCATGCTGCTGCGGATTCTCCTGCGGCATGTCAGTCAAATCGAAAGAGCTTCCCCCAGACCAAAGTGCGAAAAACGTTAGAGTAATCGTCGGTCCAGACTCCTATGGCCGGGTCTCGCGTCGGCGGTCGCCAGCCTTCCCAGGAGTCGAGGATCGCCAGGTCGTCGGGCTCGCGGGCGACCACTACCCACGTGGAGGAGGAACCGCCCAGATGGGATTCGTCCGGGCTGGGCTGATGCTCCTGGACCAGGCCCGCCACCCCGGCGTCCTCCACGAGGTTTCCGACGACGGGCTCCAGTTCGAGATAGCGGTTCGAGATGTGCAGCAGGGCGATCCCGCCGGGGGCGAGTTTCCGCATGTACAGAGCCAAGGCCTCGCGGGTTAGCAGATGGACCGGGATCGCGTCGGAGGTGAATGCGTCCAGGATCAGCAGGTCGAAGAAGCCGTCGGCGGTCGCGGCCAAGTTGAGCCGGCCGTCGCCGATGACGACGCTAACGCCCGGCTCGCTGAGTTCGAGATAGCGGAACAGCTTCGGATTTCGCGCAATCTGCTCCATCGTGGGATCGACTTCGAAGAAGGTCATCGTGCGTCCCGGCTTGTGGTAGCAGCTCGTGCTCCCGGTGCCCAGGCCGATGACGCCGACGTGTTGCAGGATCTCATGCTGATTCATCGCCTCGAAGACCTGCCAGAGCGGACCTCCCGGCACGTAGTACGTCCTGGGTGTGCGCAGCTTGTCCGGGTCCATGCACTGGTCGCCGTGCAGGATGTTGCCGCTGTAGAGCCAGTGCTCGGAGCCCTTGCTGTTGGTGCAAACGGTGTAGAGGCCGAAGAAGCTCCGTTCGCGATGGATCTGGTTCTTCATTTCCGTCAAATGGATGGCGGTGAACAGGATTGCGCCGAATCCCAGCGTCAATCGAAGCGGACGGCTGCTGAAGCTGTACAGTACGATCGCGGTAGCGCCATAGAACAGGATGGGACCCCAGGAACCGGCCTTGACGAAGTCCCAATGATCCCAGGTGTACCGATACAGCGCGATCAGGAGGGCGGGCAGGGCCAGATCCAGCAACCGACGGACGAGACCGCCTCGGCCGAACTGAGGACGCAGAAGGCACGCGAGCGTCAGAAGCAGCGGGTATTCGAGGATCGAGTTGAACGCCAGCGGGGCGACCAGCGAACAGAATACGCCGCCCAGGAGGCCGCCGACGGACATCCAGAGGTAGAACTCCGTGAGGTGTTCGGCCATGGGCCGGCGTCGCACGAGTTCGCCGTGGCAGACCATTGCCGTCACGAACATCGCGGTCAGGTGCAGCGTCAGGAGCATCCAGAGATCGTGTTCCGCGAAATAGACCGCCAACAGCGCGAAGACCCAGACCTGCAGCCAGAGCATCCACCTGTGCCGCAGGATGGGCCGACGGGAGAAGACGATGATGAAGCTCAGCAGGTACAGCGACAGCGGCGCGACCCAAAGGAACGGCGCCGATGCGACGTCGGTGCTGATGTGTTGCGTCACCGCCAGCAGCAGGGCCGAAGGGACGAACGCCAAGGCCACCCATCGAGCCCGGCGGCCCCAGGTGATCCGTTCGTGAAATCCGATGGCGTCGTCCGGTATTTCGATGTCAAACACTCCGCCTGATGCCGCGAGCTTGCGCCTTGCGGCCCAAAGACTGATCGCGCAGAGCGTCACAGCCAAGGCGAGCAGGAGGTACCCTGCGGTCCACGCGCGACTCTGGAGCGTCAGGCCCAGCCACGGCTCAATCAGCACGGGATACGAAAGCAGACCGATCAACCCGCCGGCGTTGCTGGACGCATAGAGAAAGTAAGGGTCCGAGGCTCGCGGGTGGTCCGAGCGGGAGAACCATCGCTGCAACAAAGGCGCAGTGGCGGAGACCGCGAAGAAAGGCAACCCGATGGAGACGGTCAGCAGGCCGACCAGCCAGGGCAGCGGATGCCCGCCGGGACCGGGCGTTTCCTGCCACGCGACCTGCACGGGCAGAAAGAGCAGTCCCCCCGCGAGAATGGCGGCATGGATGAGCACCTGGCGTCGCAGGCTTGCGATCCGCGAAAGCAGATGGGCGTAGAGGTAACCGATCAGCAGCACGGCCTGGAAGAACATCATCGCGGTGTTCCAGACTGCCGGCGCGCCGCCCAGCAGAGGCAGGATCATCTTCGTGAACATCGGCTCGATAGCGAACAGCAGCAACGAGCCCAGGAACATCGCCAGGCAATGGAGCAGCACCATCGTGGTTGGGCTGCGAGAAAGGGGAGGCGAATCCACCCGACCGCCCAGATCGACATGAAGATCGGTTTGCGCCATTCTATCGGGAAAAGCCGCCGGTTCCCTGGACCGGGAACCGGCGGCGCACAGTCGCTTTCAGTGCCGGCCTACGCGAATTCCCTGTATTCCTGGTTGGTGATAATGCCAGGCTGGGGTTGCGGGTACTCGCCCTTGGCGTTGGGCTGCAAAGGAGCGGGATAGCCCGTAGTGAACTTGTCCGCGTTCGGCGCAAATTCATGGGGGCAGTTGAGGATCTGCTCATAGGTGATGATCTGGCCCGTATGGGCGGCCATCCGGCCCATGGAGGTCACGAGGCTCGCCTCCGCGCCGCGTTTGGCCTCGTTGTAGGGCTTGTCGTTGCGGATCGCATCGACCAGGTCGTCCCACTCGAGCTGATAGGGGCTCTTCTCCGGCTGCGGATACCGCCAGATCGGCTCGACTCCTTCCATCAGATGCGTCTTGTACGTGCGGACCCTGCCCGGCGTATGGCCGCTGGTGGAGACGACGGCCGAACCCTTGGAGCCATGCACGAAACTGTTGAAACCGTTCTGGCAGCCGGTGACGTTGCGGCCCTGATAGAAGAGCTTCGTGCCGTCGGGGTAGGTGTACTCCACGGCATAGTTGTCGAAGTTCTGATCCACGGCATTTTCCCGATACTGCCGGCCGCCCAGGGCGTGCGCCGAGACCGGCCAGGCGCCCTTCATCCAAGACAGTTCGTCGATCTGATGAATGTAATAGTCGCTGTAGACGCCGCCGCTGGCCCAGATCCAGCTATGGAAGCTGCGGATCTGGTACATCAACTCGTCCATATCCGGCCGCTTGGGACCGACCGCCGCCGAGCGGCCGCTCATGCGGTAGCCTCGCATCATGAGGATTTCGCCGATCTCGCCGTCCTGAATTCGTTTGAGCAACTCCTGCCTGCCCCGGCAGTGACGGACCATCAGGCCGACGCCAACCTTGAGGTTCTTGGCGTCCGCCTCACTGGCGAGTTGGATCATCCGCCTGGTCGTGGGGCCGTCCACCGTGACGGGCTTCTCCATGAATACGTGCAGGCCTTTGCGGATCGCATACTGGAAATGCACCCAGCGGAAAGCCGGCGGGCTGGCGAAGATCGCGATGTCGCCCGGTCGGAGACAATCCATCGCCTTCTGATACCCGTCGAAGCCCAGGAATCTGCGGCCTTCGGGCACGTCCATTTTGTCGGCGTGCTGCTTCATCAGATTCTCATAGCTGCTCTTGAGCTTGTTCTCAAAGACGTCGGCCATGGCGACGAGCTTCATCGGACCGCTCTTGACGCTCAAGGCATTGTCGGCGGCTCCGGTGCCGCGTCCGCCGCAACCGATCAGCGCGACCTGGATCGTGTTGCTCTCGCCTGCGTAGATTCGCGGCGTGAGTCCTGCGGCCAGGATCGAGCCCGCGGCCAGGCAACTGGTGCCCTTGAGAAATTCGCGACGGGAAGTGCTGTTGTGCGTACGCTCGCTCATGGGGGATTGTCTCCTATTGTGATGGTTGTTCCGGATGCTGTGTCTGATATCGAGTTACCATCGGCTCCTGGTCCCGGCGGATCGCACGGGTTCCACAGTCCATTATCGTCGCAAACCCATGCGAAACAAGGACTTTCTCAGGAAGGACGTGCCCGACCGCGGATTTATTTCACCTGTCGGGCGGATCATGGACAGGAGAGCGTATATCGGGTAGGATGCAGCCATGTTTGAAACCGGCCAGTCATTCCGTTGGACTGTTGCTATCGCGTTTGGGATTCTAGGGTTCTGCGGCATAGGTTGGTGTGAGCCCGCGAGACTTCAGCCGGTCGGTTCGGAGCGGGACTTGTTCGTCTGGACCGACACGTGCAACACCTACGTGCTTCGGGAAGGCGATGCGGCGATTCTGATCGACTTGGGCGACGGCGGCGTGCTCGATCATCTCGGCGAGATCGGCGTCCGACGGGTCGAGTGGGTGCTCTTCACGCACCACCACCGGGAACAGTGCCAGGGAATCGCGAAACTGGCCTCCTGGAAGGCGAAGATCGGTGGGCCGGAGGCGGAGCGGGCCTTGTTCGAGGACCCGATGCGGTTCCGCAAAGCCAAACCCTCGCTGGGCGACGCCCACACGGTGTACGGCGCCAGCTATGTCCGTCCGCCAATCGAACCCATTCGCCTGGATCGAACCTTCAGAGACCTGGATGTGTTCACGTGGCGAGGCCGCGAGTTGCGATGTCTCGATACGAAGGGCAACAGTCCCGGCGGCATGTCCTATCTTCTCAAGCAGGACGGTCGATGGCTGGCGTTCAGCGGCGACGTCATGCTCGACGGGGCGCGCATGCACACGTGGTTCGACACCGAATGGGATTACGGATTCGCCAAAGGACTGTACGAACTGATCAACTCCGCGAGCATGCTTCAGAGCTACGAGCCCGCGATTCTGCTGCCGTCGCACGGGCCGGCGATCGAGCGGCCGGGGATTCAGTTGCAGGAATACCAGCGGAAGCTTCGCGCGCTCGCGAAGCTGTACGTGCGGGGTTACGCGATCAGTGCATTTGACGGGGCGGACCAGGACACGGTCTCGAAGCCGACGGCCATTCCGCATGTTTGGCGGGTCACGGACCACCTGTACAAGTTCAAACGCCGGGATTTCTGGCCGAATTTCGCGATCCTCATCGCCGACAGTGGGCGGGCCCTGGTCTTCGATTGCGGCCTGGTCGGTCGCGACCTCCTGGAGTCTTCTCTCAAGACGACGCAGGCGCAATTGGGCCTCAAGGCCATCGATGCGGTCCTAGTCACCCACATGCACGGCGACCATTTCCTCGATGTCCCGTACCTGCGGGAGAAGTGGGGGGCCAAGGTCTGGACGGGCAAGGATGTCGCAGGCCCCTGCGAGCATCCGGAGCGATACGATTACGCCGCGATGATCCCGGCTTATGGAGACGGCTTTGATGCACTGCGCATCGACCGCAAATTCGAGCGAGGCGAGACGTTCGAATGGGAAGGGTACGCGTTCACGGTCGACTGGATGCCCGGCCAGACCGAGTTCGGTTGCTGCGTCCACGGCCGGATCGACGGCAAGCTCGTCGCCTTCACCGGCGACAATCTCTTCGGCAATTCCGCCGACCCGACGCAGACCGGTCACGAGGCGGTCGTCGCTCGCAATAGCGCGATCTTCGAGGAAGGATACATCGTTGGGGCCGACCTTCTCCGTCGCTTACAGCCCGATCTGATTGTCGGCGGGCATTCCTGGGTGATCGACCGCCCGGCCCAGATGATCGAGCGATTCGCAGCGTGGGCCCGCGAGATCCGCGACGCCTATCAAGGCTTCAGCGCCGAGGAGGACTACCGGTATATGTTCGACCCGTACTGGCTGCGGGCCGAACCGTATCGGATCTTCGTCAAGGCCGGTCAGAGCGTGGACGTGTCACTGCACGTCCGCAACTTCCTGCCGCGGACGCAGAGCCATATCATCATTCCATTCACCCCCAAGGGAATCAGCGCAGAGCCTGCGACTCTTGATGGAACCCTCGATTCGCAAGCCAGCAGGCTCTTTCCCTTGCGGCTGACCGCCGCATCCGATGTGAAACCGGGCATATACAGTGTTGCGTTCGACGTGACTCGCGACGGAAGACGCTACGGCCAGTGGTTCGACCTGATTTTGTCCGTCGAGCCCTGATCGTTCGGGTGGGGAGCCTCGCTATTTGGCGCGCCCAAGCTGTGTCATGTACTGTCTGTACAGGCGATTTATCTCGCTGTCGGAGAGATCCTCGGCGACGATGAGCCGCGTGCGAGCCTGGGCGGATTCGCCGGCCTTGAAATCGCGGCCGAAGAGCGACAGGTAGAGAGAATAGTGCGACTCCCCCTCGTGCGGCATGGCGACTGCGAAACAGTCCTGTCGCGGCGCCATCATGACGACCGTCAGTTTGTGGCCTTCCCCGCGGCGCTGGCACAACGGCTCATCCAGGCGGGGCAGGATCGTCCAGTTCACCGGGTGAGGTTCGAGCAGCCACCGCCCGTCCAACGCGAGACCGTTGCGCGGGTCTTTGCGGAAGGTGAACATGAGCCAGTCCCCCTGGCTCTTCTCGCCCAGCAGGAAGGACCGGTTTGTCGTGGGGCCCTCGGGATCGGCCAGGACGTAGGGCGAAGGGAACGCCTTGTCGAAATACGACGCGAAGAACGACTCGAAGCCGCTGAGGTTCTCGCGGGCAGTGACCGTAGTCTCAACATCGAGCGTCTGCGGGTCCGCCCAGCGGTACAGGGCAGTCATCTCGAAGGGCCGATCCTGGGTTGCGGGCCAGGTGGTACGAACGCTCCCGTCGGGCAGCAGTTCCGCTGTGCTGGGCCAGTCCCATGCGGCTGTTCCGTAGCGTCTGTCGATTGTGAAGACGCGATAGTGGCCTGCGATGCCGACGCTGCCGTCCAGCCTCATTCCCGATGGCACGTGCACGACCGAAGACAGGGCTCGCGACGTTCCATTCTGGCGAAGGACCCCTCGCAGAACGCCTGTGTCGAAGGTGTACTGGCCCTTGTCGCTCGCTCTGAAGGCCGGCATGCTGCTGGGCTCGGAGCCCCATGCAGAGCCGGTCGAACCCAGGACGAAGGTTATGATCGAAAACCGGATCAGGATGCATCGCACGTTCATGCCATATTCTCCAACCCATATGAAGAGGGGCCGCGGCAATCGTTCGTATGTTGCCGCGGCCACCCGATTCTCACTCTGCGTTCAACCGGCAATCGAATTGTCCGTTCGCCGATTGTCGTATGACTCACTTCTTCTCTTGCGCCGGGATGTCGCAGGCGACGCGGAAACCGATGGAGTCAATCTGGGGCAGCCACCACTTGCTCTTGGGGATCTGCGGGTCGTTCATCCGCCACCAGTCCTCCTCGAAGGCGCGGGCCGCAGGTCGTAGCTCGGCGGCGGGGCTGTCGTAAAAACCACCTCTTGCGACGTGCACTTTGCCGTCGGCCGGGCCGGCCGGGTTGGCCTTGGCGTCCAGCGTGTAGGCGGTCGGGCTGTAGAAGTCCTGGACCCACTCGCGGACGTTGCCGTTCATGTCGTGGAGTCCCCAGGCATTGGGCTTTTTCTGGCCCACCGCGTGCGGCTCCATGTCGCCGTTGGCGTCGAACCAGGCGTAGTCCTTGAGGCCCTCTTCATTGTCGGGCACGCCGAAGAGACTCGTCGAGCCGGCCCTCGCGGCGTACTCCCATTCGGCCTCCGTCGGCAGACGGTAGTTCTTGCCCGTCTTCTGGCTGAGCCAGCGGCAGAACGTCATTGCGTTGTGCCAGGTGCCGCCGATGGCCGGGTGCTTCTTGCTATAGCCCATGGTCATATCGCCGTAGACGGGGGTCGGACCGGTGATGGCGTTGACGCCGGCCTGGGCCTCCTGCTCCTTCTTGGCGGCCTCGCTCTCGACGAAATCCTTCTTTGCGCTGCCGGTCTCCTGGTAGTAGGCCAGGAACAACTCGAGGGTGGCCTCGGTTGTGCAGAGATAGAAGGGCTTCACCTGAACCTGTCGCTGGGGCCCTTCGTGTTCGGCGCGGTCGGGCTCGCTCGCGGGGCTTCCCATGGTGAACGTGCCGGCGGGGATGAGGACCATGTCCAGAGAAAGCTTGGAACCGTCCTTGGCGGTAATGGTTTCGGTAAACTTCTTCGCAGGCTCGGCGGCCGTCGCGATCCCGACCGCGATCATGCCGACGTAAAAGACCAACAAGGTGACGCATGCCAATCGAGTGTTTCTACTCACTTCTTCATCTCCTTCGCAGGGTGTGCCATGCACACCTTCCTTTCTTTCGGCAAGGGTGTGCACGACACACCCTACCTGTTTCTACAACATCCTCGTCCGGCCGGGCAGGGGCACCGGATAGCTGCCGTTGGGTCCGGGCAGCACCGGCGGGATCATCTCATCATAGCAGTCTTCGGGTCTTGGATCATAGCAGAACTCCGAGCTATTGACCTGTTCCCAGGTCACTTCCTGGCCGGTGTAGCACGAGATCTGTCCCATCAAGGCGATCATCGTGCTGGGGACCATGTAGTCGCCGTTGTTGACGGGCTTGCCGTCGCGGATCGCCTTGAACAGGACATCATGCTCCCGCTGGTAGGGATCGCACCTGCCGGTCCACCGCCAGTTCGTCTCGCCCGAGATCCGACAGCCCATGATATCCGCCTTGCCCTTGCTGCCCAGCACGACGCTGGAGTACTTGTCGTAGCAGCCGGTCGTGGTTCGGCAGAACGCATAAATCGGCACGCCATTGTCAAACTCGTAGACGACCGAGTGGTGGTCGAAGACGTCGCCGTAGATGGGCTCGGTCATCGAGGACCGTCCACCCAGGCCGTGGCACTTGGCAGGCACCTTGTTGTGCATGACCCAACTGGCGCGGTCCAGGTTGTGGACCAGGGACTGGATGACGTCGTCGCCTGAGAGCCAGCGGAAATGGTACTGCGTGCTGCACTGCCATTGCACCTCGGACAGGCCCGGCTTGCGGTCGATCACGCCGTAGGGACCTCGGAGGAAGTTCTCTTCGATGGCAACCACATCGCCGATCTGGCCGTCGTGGATTCGCTGAACCGTCTCGGCGTAGCCTGTGTGATAGCGGCTGTGCAGACCGGAGACCAGGCACAAACCCTTCTCTCGGGCCAGGTCGGCCGCCTGTTTCATGACCTTCATGCCCAGCGGATCGATGCCGTGAGGTTTCTCCACGAAGACGTGTTTGCCTGCCTTGATCGCAGCCAGAGCCTGGAGCGGGTGGAACTTGGCGGCGTTGGCGATGACGACCACGTCCGAGGCCTCGATCACACGTTTGTAGCCGTCGAAGCCCGCAAAGCAATGGTCGTCGTCCGCGACCACCTGCTGGGGTTTGCCTTTCTTGAGCATCTCGCGGACCGCTTTGACCCGATCCATGAAGATGTCGCACATGGCGACAAGACGCACGCCCTTGTCCGCGGTCATCGCCTGGTCGGCGGCTCCGCTGTTGCGCCCGCCGCAGCCGATCATCCCCACGCGGATCACGTCGCTTCCGCCGGCGTATGCCCCGACGTTCAGGACGCCCAATGTGGTGGCAGAAGCCACACTGGCGGAAGCCTTCAGGAAACCGCGCCGTGTTGTCCCTTCGCTCGTGCCCGATGCGTCTGATCGTGCCATGCTGCCTCCTTTTCGGTAGACCTTCCTTCGGTTGCCGGCAGGGTGCGTACCGTACACCATCCAAGCCCGTACCATCCTACCCGCCCAGGCAACCGAATTCAAGTCGCACCTGCAGAATCAGACGCCGGGGAATCCCTTGAAATTGCACGAAACCGGGGGTATGGTGTCGGTCGATGTCAAGGAGTCCGGCGATGAAGTATGCAGTCGTGATTTTGGGGTTGTGCTGGGGGGCGATTCTCCACGCGGCGGGACCTCGGTTGATCATCCATGACGCGAAGATCGTCACGGTCGATCCCGCGTTTTCCATCCGCCAGGCGATGGCTGTGGAGGGCAATCGGATCGTCGCCGTGGGCCGGGATGAAGACATTCTGCGGTTGACGACCCAGGATACCGAAGTGCTCGATCTGGATGGCAGGATGGTCGTGCCAGGCCTGATCGATTCACACGTTCACGCGTGTGGGGCGGCCATGACCGAGTTCGACCACCCGATTCCCGATATGGAGTCGGTGCAGGACGTCCTCGAATACTTCAGGACGCGGGCGGGACAGTTGCAGGACGGCCAATGGATCGTGCTGCAACAGGTGTTCATCACAAGGCTTCGCGAGCAGCGGTACCCCACGCGGGCCGAACTCGATGAAGCAGTTCCGAACAACCCGTGTGTGTTTCGGACAGGGCCCGACGCCTCCCTCAATACGCTGGCCTTGAAGCTCAGCGGCATCGACAGGGACTTTCGCGTCACCGACGGCGGCCCCGGATACATCGAAAAGGACCCTCGAACGGGCGAGCCGACGGGCATCCTGCGCGGTTGCACCCGGTATATCAAAAGCCGCGATCCTGGCCGCAAGACGACGGAGCAGGATCGGTATGAAAGGCTCTTGGCTCTGTTCAAGGACTACAGTTCCGTGGGGCTCACAGGCATCTGTGACGGCGACGCAAGTCAAGGGAATCTCGATCTCTACGGCCGGATGCTGGATAAGGGCGAGATGCCCGTTCGTATTGCAGCTCAGTACCACGTCGATACGATCGGGCCCATCGAGCAGATCGAGGAGAGCATTCGCAAGGTGGGGCAGCATCCGTTGCGTCGGGGCGGCCCGATGCTTAAGGTCATCGGCGTCAAGGTCTATCTCGACGGCGGCATGCTCACCGGCAGCGCCTACATGAGCCGGCCCTGGGGCGTCAGCAAGATTTACGCGATCGACGACCCGAACTACCGCGGCGTCCTGTTCATCCCGAAGGATCGGCTCCTGGCGATGGTCCGCGCGGCCACCGAGTCCGGCCTGCAATTCACAGCCCATACGGTGGGCGACGGCGCGGTCGAGACGCTGGTCGACGTTTACGACCAACTGAGCCGGACGATGCCGATCCGAGACATGCGGCACTGTATCACCCATTCGAATTTCATGAGTCCCGAGACGGTGAAGAAGGTGGCCGAGTTGAAGGTGATCCCGCTGGTCCAGCCCGCGTGGCTCTACCTCGATACGCGGACGCTGGTCGGCCATTTCGGCTACGACCGCCTGCGATGGTTCCAGCCGCTGATGAGTCTTCTGGACGCCGGCGCCGTCGTGGCGGGCGGTTCCGACCACATGCAGAAGGTGGGGTCCTTGCGGTCGATCAATCCCTACGATCCCTTCCTGGGCATGTGGACGACCTTGACTCGCCAGGCCAAGTGGTACGAAGGACGGTTGCACCCGCAAGAGGCTCTCAGCCGCGAGCAGGCGATCCGCCTCTATACAATCAATTGCGCCAAGGCCTTGTTTCTCGACCAGGAAGTCGGCTCGCTGGAGAAGGGCAAACTGGCCGACTTCATCGTGCTGGACACGGACCTGCTCACGTGTCCGGTCGACGCAATTCGCGAGGCCAAGGTCCTTCGCACGTATTCCGACGGTCGATTGGTCTTCAAACGTTGATTATGAGGAAAACAGGATCATGGAACAGCGACATGCACGTCTCCTGACGGTGATGACAATTCTGGGAACTCTGCTTGCCGCCGGCGCCGATGTCCTCGCTGCGGACGAAGAGACCCGCAAGGTCGTGATTGTCACAGGGATCGACTATCCGGGGCATAAATGGAAGGAGACGGCGCCCGTTCTGGCAGCGGAGTTGCGAAAGGACCCGCGGCTGGCGGTCGATGTCGTCGAGACGCCGGAGTTCCTGGCTTCCGACAAGCTCGCCGGCTACGACGTGGCCGTACTGCACTTCATGAATTGGGAGACTCCCGACCCCGGCGACAAGGCCCGGCAGAACCTCATGGACTTCGCGCGCCATGGCGGGGGACTCGTCGCCGTGCATTTCGCCTGCGGGGCCTTCCAGGGTTGGCCCGAATTCGAGAAGCTCGTCGGACGGGTCTGGGACCCGAAGCTGCGGGGACATGATCCGCACGGCTCGTTCGAGGTTCGAATCACCGACGCGAACCACCCGATCACGCGGGGGCTTCAGTCGTTCGAGACGACCGATGAATTGTACACCTGCCTGGCCGGGCAGATCCCGATCCGCGTACTGGCCGCGTCGAAATCGAAGGTCGATGGCAAGGACTACCCGATGGCCTTCGTCCTGCAGTATGGCAAGGGCCGGGTATTCCATAGTCCCTTAGGGCACGATGTCCAGGCGTTCGGTCCGGCGGTGGGGGAGCTCTTCCGTCGGGGTACCGCTTGGGCCGCGGGCTTGTCGCCCATCCCCAATGCGAAACCGAAGCGGATCGCCTTCCTCACCGCCAAGCCCAGCCATGGCGAGGGCCATCACGACTGGGACCAGGACGCTGCCCTCGTGAAAGATTATCTGCTGCACGCGACGAACATCGAGCCGCCGGTGATCGACATCCACGACGACGCCTGGCCGAAGAATGAGTCCATGCTCGACGACGTCGACGCGATCGTGTTTCTCGCCGATGGGCGGACGATGCACCCGCTGGCCGTGCCCGGCCGGATCGAGAAGATCCGCGAACTCGCCAAGCAGGGCAAAGGGATCGCCTTCCTGCATTACTCTATAGATCCGCCCGAAGGCTCGATGCAGGACCTGCTCGACTGGGTGGGCGGCTCGTACGAGGTGGGCGTGTCGCAGAATCCCATCAACACAGCGAAGGTCACGCCTGTTTCAAACGGCCACCCCATCACGCGTGGTTGCGGCGGCTATGTCGTCGAAGACGAGTGGTACTTCGACATCCGTCTGCGTCCGAACGACGCCAACGTGGTCCCGCTCCTGACGGGCAAGCTGCCCCCGCGAGACCCGCAGGACAAGGTCCTCTCCTGGGCGTATACGCGGCCCAACGGGGGCCGGAGCTTTGGTTTTGCCGGCGGGCACTTCCACAAGAATTGGCGCATGGAGCCGTTCCGCAAGCTGGTGCTCAACGGCATTCTCTGGACGGCCGGGATCGAGGTGCCGCCGGAGGGCGTCGCGACCATGCGGCCCTGGCGGTTCGTGAGCATTCCGAACTTCGTCGGCGCGGACCTCGCCTATCCGCAGCCCGGCTGGGAGGACACGCTGGACCATATCCTCAAGGCGATCAAGGCGGAGGACCCGGCGTTCGTCCTGGTCCCAGGCGATCTGGTCATGGGCCACTGGCCGGACAAGGACTCCATCGAGAAATTCGCAGAGGTCTATTACGGGGCCTGGGCCCAGCGGATGAAGGACCACGGGCTGACGTTCTACGCCGTGCCCGGCGATCACGAGATCGGCGGGGCCCCCTGGCCCGAGGAAAAAGCGAAGCTCGTCGGCAACTTCCAGCGGCAGTTTCAGAAGCACCTGGGCATGCCGCTGACGGGTCCCGTCCGCATGAGGGGCGCCGCCTACTGGTTCCTCTACGAGGACACGCTGTTCGCTGCTCTGAACGTCTTCGAGAAGGGCGAAGGCCCGCTGGGCGGCATCGTCCCGCAGGTCACGGGTGAGCAGCTCGAATGGCTCGAATCGGTCATCGCCGACAACCCCGGCGTCAAACGCGTCGTGACCATGGGGCACGTGCCGGTCCTCGGCCCGCAGGAGGCCGGCAGCCTGCTGGTTTCCGGCGGCAAGGATTCCCCGTTGTGGCAGACCCTCAGGAAGCACAGAGCGGACCTCTACCTCTGCGGCCAGACCGCCGACGTCGCGGGTCTGCACTCCGACGGCGTCTGCCAAGTCGCCCACGGCATTTCGTGGCGAGGGCGTTCCGCCCTTGCTTCTTCCGAACGCCGGCAAGATGCCGGCGCGACGCAAGACCAAGGGGTCCCCAACGCGAAACAAGGCGTTGGGGAGCCCCAGGATGGCCTCGCCACAGTGAACTACCTCGTCGCGACGGTCTACCCTGACCGGATCGACCTGGAACTCAAGGAGATCGAGGTCGCCAACGAGGGCGGCCGGCTCTGGCAAATGGGCGGCGACCGCCCGCCCAAGAGGGTCCGCATCGCCGAGGAAACCCGGCAAAAGGGCTTCGTCACCGTCGGCGCCGCGACCCTCAGCACGAGCGAGAGCGGCCCGACCCTGACGAAGGCCACCGGCTGTTTCGAATCTCGTTTGTAGTGACGCCGTAAGGCGTAATCGTGTCGAGGGCGTCCCGCCCTCGAATCGCGGGCAGGATGCCCGCGACACGAAGAGAGATGCCTTTGCGGGCACACTGTGAACTGGCTTCCGCCATTCCTCGTCTCTCCGCTGGCGAGTGGGCGAGAAAAAACATGCTTTCCGTCAACAGCGGACCTTCCCTGCGCGTTATCATGGTAGACGGCCGAGAAGTGAGCTGGAACCCATGTGCATGGTGCAGGACCGCAATCGAGATTCCGTGGAAGACGCCGGACCGGCGAGTCGGGAGCCGTCCCCGCTGAGCCTGATGGAGGTGTTCCTGCGAGAGCGAGAGCGTCTGATACGGATCGCGGCCGGTATGGGAATGGCCCGGGCCGACGCGGACGATGTCCTCCAGGACGTGTCGATCCAGGTCTTGAAGAGCGCCGACCGCTTCGAGCAGGAAACCGTCATGACGAAGTGGCTGATCACCACGACCGTGAACCACTGCCTCACGGAGCACCGCAAACGGTTCCGGCACAAGGCCTCGCGGATCGTCAAACGCCGGCCGGATATGGCCGAAAGCCTTGCCGAAGGCGGCGGGGCGGATCGTGCGGGCCTCCGGGAGGAACTCGAAGTAGTCAGACGGACTTTGGCCGAGCTCGATCCGTCGCTGCTGTTGGCGGTAGTCCTGCGGTACTTCTGCGACATGAACTCCGGCGAGATCGCGGAGACTCTGGAATGGAACGCGTCAACCGTGCGAAGTCGACTGCGAGAGGCCCGGCTGATCCTGGCGGGCAAGCTCCTGCAACGAGGAATTGAATCATGAACGGACCCTGTAGAGAATTCGTGGATAAAATCGTCGATTACATCGACGGCGAACTGCCGGAGGGCGAAGCCCACGCGGTGGCAAAACATCTGGCGGCCTGCGAACCATGCCGGCGAACCGCCGAGGCGTTGGACCGGTCCCTCGGCTTGGCGAGGGTCCTCTGGTCTGACAATCTGGCTAACGAGGGATCGTTGCCGCAGTCAACATCCGTGCCGCGACTCCATCTCATTCGAGTCTACGCAGTCGCGGCGAGTGTTCTTGTTGCGGTCTCGCTTCTCGTGTTCGTCATCGCCAATCACCCTTCGGGTTTATCGTCGACGCGTTTCGAAGACGCAGAGCGGCAGGTCGCCGACGCCGGCGCGGCGGCTCAATTGCTCGCGGCCACGCAAATCCTCGCCCAATGCGAGGGCACTGAATCCATCGTGCAAGAACAATGCCGCTACATCCTCAGCAACTACCCCGGCACCCCCGCGGCGGCCGCACTCCTTAACAAGAGTCCTTTCAGGAGGAATTGAAATGATCCGCATCGGAAAGCTCACAACGATCTTCAGTCTCACGGTGATCCTCGCGTGTTCGTCTATGGCCGCCGAAGAGCCGAACGATGTGAATGCTCCAGTTACGTTCGAAGTCAGCCCTATAGAGTTGCCTGAGCCAAGTGCGGTTTCGTTAGCCCGGGCAGGCAAGGCAAAGCCCTCATCGCCCTGGAAAGGAACCACCGTGTACGCGGCGGGCGTTCCGTGCAAAGAGATGTGGCCCATTCCTCGCCCGGGTTCACCGACCAAGGAGGCCTTCATGCGATTTGTGCTGAGTCAGAATATCTCTGAAGAGCAGCGACGCTTTCTCGATGCAACGAACATTGACGTGACCAACTGGACGGACGAGACTCTCTATAGTCCACCGGGAGATCCGAATTCCCGGCAGGTGCTTCTCTATGCAGTGAGCGTGGAGGAAGCGAAAAAGATGGCCGAGGCGTACCTGCGATATGTCAGAGATACGCTCAGCCATCGGATTGTTGATCAGGAAGCTATCATCAAGGAGTTGTCCGAGAAAAGGATAGCCTGGCAACAGAAGCTGCCCCAACTCGCTCGGGCCGAGGAGACCACGAGAAAGGAATTGGAGGAGATGAAAACGCAGGTCCCGTATCGTAGCGAACAACAGGCGCTGGATGCGGCGGCCGAACTTGATCGAATGCTCAACGGCGCGCAGGTGGATATCGCTGGGATACAGGCCACGCTCAAAGCGATTCAGGATCGCAGGAAGACCCAGCCCAACGTCCCCGCCGAGGAGGTGAGAAAGAGGCTGGAAGCCATGTTCATTGAGGAGTCGATCTCGTTGGAGGCGGCCCAAGCGAGAAAACGCATGGCGACGGAACTCCGAAAACAGGCGGACCATTACATAGATCTGATGCAGGCCTTGCCCCGCATTGTCAGGGAGCAGGAGCAACTCACAAGGGATCTGCCCGATTTGTCGGAAAGACTCCAGCAGGCGAAACAAGAACTGCCCTTTCTGACGCTGTATCAGTCGACAGCCTTCGATAAGAAGGCCTTCATCTATCCCATCAGGAGGTGAGACTGTGGAACCGGCTGATCACGGATAGGTGTCTGAAGTGTTCCATCTCTCCAGTTTGCACGGTTGACTTGCGTCCCGATTGCGGGGACAATGCTCCGCGTGACGACGCGTGGTCAAAACCCACACGCAATTTCGAAAGGAGATGCATCAGATGGGACGCTTCGGACTCAAACACATCGTTTCTCTGGGATTGATCCATTGCTTCGCCGCAGGGCTCTTGGCGGCGCCGTTCATGGGGGAGTATGAAGGGACTTTTCACCCCGACCCGAAGGTGACGTTCAAGGCTATCGGCAAGGTCGTGCAGGAGACCGATGAGCACTATCGGATCGTACTGTACACGGGGCCCGAGACGCCCGTGACGGAAGGGGCCTACGTCGAAATCTACGGGACGGCCCAGGGGCCTGAGGTGCTATTCCGCGGTCGCTCGGGCGGCTACCCCATGGAGGGTGGGATCAAGGACGGCAATCTCCGGGCCAACTCCCAGTACGGCCAGTATTGGGAACTGAAGAAGATCGAGAGTAAGTCGCCTCGCGCGGGTGTCAAGCCGCCGGAAGGGGCGGTGGTCGTGCTGCCGTTCGAGACGGGCAAGACGGCGAACCTGAGCGCCTGGACCAATGGCGAGTGGAAGGCCCTGGAGAACGGCGTCATGCAGTGCGCTCCGGGCAAAGGCGCCAACCGGACCAAACAGCAGTTCGGCGACATCAAGCACCTGCACATCGAGTTCAAGCTGCCTCTGGAGCCGCTCAATCGCGGGCAGGGCCGGGCCAACAGCGGGGTCTACCTGGCGGATCACTACGAAGTCCAGGTCTTGGACTCCTTCGGGCTGACGCACACGTCGGGCGATTGCGGCGGGCTCTACAACATCGCCCGGGCGACCGTCAACGCCTGCCTGCCGCCAGAAGTCTGGCAGACCTACGACATCACGTTCCGGGCTCCCCGGTTGGATGAGTCGGGTAACGCGAAGGAACTGCCCCGGATCACCGTGCTGCACAACGGGGTGAAGATCCACGACAACATCGAGATCCCCATGAACAAACACCGGGCCAAAGGGCCGCTCCAACTTCAGGATCACGGCCATCCGATCCAGTTCCGCAACGTCTGGGTTGTGGAATAGCCACGGCTTGTCCTATTCGTCCTATGAGTCCTATCGGTCCTATTGTATGGGACTCATAGGACCCATGGGACCTATAGGCCCGCGTAGCCCTCGATCAAGGCGATCGCTTTGTAAGCGGACTGGCGGACGTCGCGGTCTTCGTCCTCGGTGTAGGCTTGTTTCAGTGCTCGCAGAGTCTTGGGGTCCTTCAACCGGCTGAACAGGTCGGCGACCGCCTTGCGGACCAGCGGGTCGCGGTCTTTCGAGAGGCTCTTTTCCAGCGTGGTTCGAACGTGGCTGTCGCGGGCGAACGGCTCCAAGTCCGCTACGGCCTGCAGACGGGCCAGCTCGTCGCCGATCCGCAGCACCTTGAGCGCTTCGCTTCTTCTCTGCTGCTGTTTCTCCGAAAGCGGCTCAACCTTCTCGACTGTTGGCGGGGCCGGCGGGGCCGGTCTGTGCTCTTTCACGATGACACGCCGCTCATACACCACCGGCGGCGGCACGACGACCACCGGATACGGGTCCCACCAGGGATCGTACCAGTAGTGCGGCCCGACGTACCAGCCATAGCCGGGGTAGTGGTGATGATGGCTGAAGGTGGTTTCAAAGCCGATACCGACGCTGACGCGGGCCGAGGCCGCGCCGGACGCGAGAAGAACAAGGCACGCCAACGCCACTACCAGACGTCGAATCTGCACTCCGCTTGAGAACATAGGGGCCACCCTGCCTTTCATGTCTTTGTACACTATACGACGGACCTGCCCTCGCGGATCAGCGATCCCTGAGGGCAAGCCCAGGCATGAAGACTATTATATCCCCTCTGGGCAGGGCAAGTCCAGATCCGCCGGGCCTATTGTCTAACGTTGTAGCACCAGAGCGTGTCGTGGTAGCGGAGATAGAGTCGGCCGTCGAGCAGGACCGGGTGGGCCCAGGCGTCGCGAACGCGGTCGGCGGTCAGTTGGAAGCGGCTGACGATCTCGATACCGCCCGGGCCGGGCTTGAGCAGGGCGACGGCGCCTCGTTCGTCCAGCACGTAGAGCCGACCGTCGGCATAGATTGCGGCGCCGGTGGTCAAGTCCTTCAGTTCAGCGAGGGTTTCGCCCGTCTTCCAGTCGACGGCAAACCACCACTTCATGCTGCGATAGCCCGCAGCGAAGAGAGTGCCGTCCACGAGCACGCCGCTGCCGGTCACCGCGTCGACCGGCGAGGACCATACGTGCTCAACCGACTGATTGCCGAGGCGGTACAGCCGACCCTTTTCCGAATCGGGCGTCATGAAGAACACGCAGCCGGAACCATAGATGGGAGTGGAGGCGTTGACGCCGTGCGGGTTCTTGAGCGGGACCGTCCAGAGCAGTTGGCCTGTGTCGGCATCGACGCCGAAACCATGGGCAGAGGAACAACTGGCGATGATCCGGCGGCCTCCGTCGCGGAACAGGATCGGCGAGGAGTGCGATGTTTGGTCGCCTTCGAGAGCGGGAGTCGTCCAGATCGTTTCGCCCGTCTGTTTGTCCAACGCCGCCATCAGGGCGTTGTCGCCGCCCGGCGTGACGATCAGTCGTTGTCCGTCGATCAGCAGGCACTCGCTCAGGGCCCAGGTGATGTTCTTGCCTTTGAATCGGTCGAGGACGTCGACCGCCCAGAGCTCACGGCCCGAGTCGGCGTCCAGACAGGCGAGTCGGCCGTGGGCGTTGAGATGGTACACGCGACCATCCGAGTAGACGCAGCAGGCTCGTGCTCCGGGATACGGGTTCTTCCAACTCCGGCCGTTCTTCGTCTGCCACCGGACGGTCCCCGTGTGGTCGAGAGCGTATACGAGCAGGTCCTCGCCGACGTCGCCTGTGATGTAGATTCGCTCGCCGACGACGATGGGCGAAGACCAGCCTTTGCCCAGGCCATCGATCTTCCAGAGCAGCTTCGGGCCCTCCGCAGGCCAGCTTGAAAGCAAACCCGTTTCACCGGAGATCCCGTCGCGTCGCGGCCCCCGCCACTGCGGCCAGCCCGGCTCCGGCGACGCGATCAGGCCATCCGCCGGAGACTGAGCCCATGTGGCCGATGCGAGGGTCAGGAACAGGCAGAGCGTCAGTTGGCGACTGTTATGGAATGTCGTCGGCGAATTGTGCATCGACCACCTCGATTCTGCACTTGGGAATGGCGGTGAGGAACTGGCCGCCGTAGCGTTTCGTGACGATCCGACTGTCGAGGACGACCACGATGCCGCTGTCGGTGGCGCTGCGGATCAAGCGGCCGAACCCCTGCTTGAACTTGATGATGGCCGAGGGGAGCTGATAGTCGTTGAACGGATTGCCGCCTTGCTCGCGGATCTGTTCGAGCCTCCCGGCCAGGAGCGGCTGATCGGGCACCGCGAACGGCAGGCGAACGATGATCACATTCGACAGGGCCTCGCCCGGCACGTCCACCCCTTGCCAGAAACTGTCGGTGCCGAAGAGGACGCAACGGTCGTTGGCTTTGAAGTGTGCGATCATCGCGCTGCGGTCCATTTCGGCACCCTGGCGGAGCAGCGTGAAGCCGTTCTCCTCGATCCAGCTTTCGATCTGTTCTGCGATATTGTCGAGCATCTGGTAGCTGGTGAACAGGACGAAGGCCCGGCCGCGGGTCCTGTGCACGTACTTTTTGATCGCGTCGGCTGCGGCGGTCAGGAACCCCGGTTCGTTCGGATTGGGCATGCTCTTCTCGATGTAGAGCGTGACCTGCCGCTCATAGTCGAAAGGCGAGTCGAGTCGAAGGCTGTCGAAGCCGGTCAGGCCGATTCGGTCTGCAAAGAACCGGAAACCGTCGTTGCCGTCTGTGCTCAGGGTTGCGCTGGTGAGGATCACGGAGCTGTACTTGTCCAGCAGGCAACGACGCACGTCGGGCCCGACGTTCAGGGGGGCCGCACGCAGGCGGATCGTTCGGCTCGCCTTGCCCTCGGCCTCCACCCAGTAGATGCGGTCGGGCTGCTCTTGCGACAGGAAGCACTCCAGGTCCGACAGCAGGTTCTCGCAATGGTCCATCGAGCGGTCGATCTCGCCTTGTTTGTCGGGGTCGTCGGTGTCTTTGCTCAACGCATTCAACGCCTTTCGCAGTTCTTTGAGTTTCGACGACAGGGTGTCGCTGACGAACCTCGCGGGGCACTTTCCGTTGGTTCTGTCCTTCTCGGCGTCGTACCAGGCCTGGACCTTCCGGAAGAAATCGTTCGCGATATCGCTCGTTTCGCTGACGAGCTTGAGCAGGTCGTCGCCGTCGCCGTAGGTCAACAGGCCGTGATGCGTGCGGGGATTGTACAGCTCGTCGAGCAGGTACTTGGCCCGGTGGTTGGTGATATCGACGCCGAAATGCTCCTCGGCGGCGCGTTCGAGATTGTGGGCCTCGTCCAGGACGACGATCTTGTAGTCGGGCAGGAGGCCCGCCCCTTGCTCCTTCAGCGTCAGGTCGCTGAACAGCAGCGCGTGGTTGGCGACCACGAGGTCGGCCTCATCCCATTTCTTCCTCGCCTGGGTGTAGAAGCAGCCGCGATAGTGGTGGCACTTGCGGCCGCGACAGTTGCCGTGCTCGCTGCGGACCTTGTCCCACGTCGCCCGGCTGGGCAGGAAGGGCAGGCTGCTGAGCGAGCCGTCCTCGGTGGTTATGGCCCACTGGCGGATGGCGTCGAGCTCGTGCGACGTGGGTCCGAAGAGCGACCGCTGCGTTCGATAGGCGAAGTCGAGCCGGCGTTTGCACAGGTAGTTGCCCCGGCCCTTGGCCAGCACCGCCTGGAACGATTGCGGCAGGCAATCCTGCAGGAACGGGATGTCTTTGTGGCTGAGCTGTTCCTGCAATGTGATGGTGAAAGTGCTGACGACGGCCTTCTGGCCGGTCTCGCACAGGTGCTGAATCACAGGGGCGAGGTAGGCGAAGCTCTTGCCGACGCCGGTGCCGGCCTCGACGGCCAGGTGTCTCCCCTCGGCGAACGCCTTCTGGATGGCGCAGGCCATGCGGACCTGCTGCGGGCGGGCCTCGAAACCCGGCATCGCCCGGGCGATCGGCCCGTGCGGACCCCAGAACTCCAGTGCATCGGCAGTGCGTTTGTCCTGTATCATCAGACCTCGAACCGTGGAAAGCCTGCATGATATCGCAGAGCCTCCGATCCTGCAAGCTCGTATCGAAGCCGGCTGTGTGCGGGTTCTTTCTTCAGCGATCCGCCTGAAGGCTAAGGACTCGTAAAGAAAAAGATTCGGATGTTATGAGGTATTGGGATCAATCGTGTAGTTCCAGTCTGGGCAGACCTCGTGTCGCTGAAGCCGGATTGCTCTCATCTGGGCGTTGGATATCTTG